>QQTW01000311.1_pt1 | contig 29721 bp, 30 predicted proteins | sample 1904831 | NCBI WGS metagenome assembly QQTW01 (sample SAMN09435610, study PRJNA476489) | Subsurface metagenome, whole genome shotgun sequencing project.
ACGATCACGAACTAACTCGTTTTAGCCTAAAGCTTGCCCTAAGTGGAGAGGAAAACATTGATTTAGTAGGTGTTGCTAGTAACGGACAAGAAGCGATAGAAATGGTAGAACGCTACCACCCTAACGTAATTGTTCTCGATCTGCAAATGCCTGTAATGGATGGTTGGAGTGCTTCTAGCCGCATAAAAAATATCGATCCATCCACTCAAATTATTGCTTATTCTTCTTTAGAAAACCCTAAGTTTCAAGAAACAAGCAACATTAATTGTCTAGATGCTTTTTGTAAAAAAGATACGCCTACTCTAGAACTAATTAAGCTAGTTAGAGAATTAGGGAACAAAGTAGCAAACCTTTAGCAAAATGCAGAATCTAAAAAAATCACGCTGACAAGTTAAATTCTTTAACTATCAGCGTGAAATTCATTGTATCTATAATTAGACTAATTTAATAAACTTCTCCAGGAAAGGTACGCTTAAACTCATCAATCAAGTCGTCCATTTCTTCTAAAGCTTGGTTGACATCAATTCTCAGGCTGCCCAAATTTGGCTGTTCTAGTAAAGTTAGCAATTCTTCACGCTTGGTTTTAACTAAAGCAACTCTGTCTTTAAGGGTTTGGGTATCCATTGTGTTTATTTCCAGTAATCAATAATCTTATTTTATAAGCTGTTAGCTACTTGCTGCCTACTTAAATTGCTGTAGTTAGGCTGGAGTCGGCAAAAAATTTTTAGCCTAGGAAAAAATAAATATATTGGAGTTTTTGGGGTGATTATAAAAACTTGCTTCAATATCCTTGATAAAATTGGTTTTGGTAACCTGTCAGGATGAAACCCGTTTAACTCGGTAGCATAAGGCATTTTTGGTTGGAAGTGCGATCGCACAGTTCTTTATACTATTGAAGCAATCAAAATACGCTCCTTGGCGTGTAATCCCCTATGTTGAAAAAAATTGCCGCTTTTTTGCTAGTAATAGCAGTTACTTTTAATTTAACAAGTTGTGCCACTGCCGGGGCAGGACTCAAAAGCTATGTAGATGCAACTCGTGGCTATGAGTTTTTGTATCCTAACGGCTGGCTGCCCGTGAAAGTGTCTAACGGTGCTAATATTGTTTTCCACGATATGATTGAAATTAGCGAAAATGTATCGGTGGTAGTTAGTCCCGTTGCTAATGGTAAAACTTTAGCAGAACTTGGCACGCCGACAGAGGTAGGATATAAATTAAGCAAAAGTGCGATCGCACCCCCCGATTCTGGACGGAAAGCAGAACTTGTCAACGCCGCCTCAAGAGAAGTAAAAGGCAAAAAATACTACCTTTTAGAGTTTGCGGTCAAACTTCCCAACAATCAAGAACGCCACAATTTAGCTAGTGTCGCTGTTAGTCGAGGCAAACTCTATACTTTCAACGCTTCTGCGCCCGAAAAACGTTGGCAAAAAATTAAAGCTCAGTTTGAATCAGTAGTTGATTCTTTCTTAGTTTATTAGTATGTCTTTACCCCAGTTTGTCCTTGCTTCCGCTTCTCCCGCCCGTCGCCGCTTGCTACAAATTGCTGGAATTGACCCTGTAGTAAGTGTAAGCAATTTTGATGAGTCGCAAATTCAAAGAAGCGATCCGCGCCAATTGGTCGAAGTTCTGGCTAAATGCAAAGCCGAGAGAGTCGCTGCACAATTTGAATCGGCGTTAATTTTGGGTTGCGATTCAGTGTTGTTAGTAGACGGGGAAATTCATGGAAAACCTGCAAACCCCACAGAAGCGATCGCCCGGTGGCAAAAAATGCGCGGGAAAGTCGGCGAACTCTATACAGGTCATTCTTTAATAGACTTAGTGCAAAATGGGACGGTTAGCTATCCGCAGATGACACAGGTTTATTTTGCCCAAATTAGCGATCGCGCCATTGAAAGATACGTCGATACAGGTGAACCGCTCAACTGTGCTGGGGCTTTTGCTTTAGAAGGTTATGGCAGCTTATTTATAGAAAAAATTGTTGGCTGCCATACTAATGTAATTGGCTTAAGTATGCCCTTACTGCGGCAAATGCTAGAACAGTTAGGTTACGATGTTACGGATTTTTGGGCTAGTTAGGTAGGATAAAAATCACGGGCATCTAATACCGTTTCTCCATGATTGGGAACCCATGCTACCCACTTATCTTCGCCCAGATTGCATAGTAGTAATGCTTCGTCATAACTATATTCGCTGGGCAATTTTAGTAAATGTACCCAGGTGTCGGGCGAAAGGGTTAAGTTGCAGCTATTTTTATTTGACCAGTCTATTTGTCCTACAGGTAAAATACAAAAGTTTGGCTGGTAGTAAGTTACTTGCATCGTTTCTTTCCATTACACAACTAAATTGTTATTTCTGTATTGTACGTTACAAATAATCAAAGTTGTACCGCCATAAGTGTTAAATAACTCTACTCAATGCCGCAATTATAAAAAACAACTATGTCATCATCATCTTTGCGATCGCAACAACACCCTTTAATTTGCCAGTTAGCCAATGTAATCGAGGGCAGTTGGCAGAAATATTTAGATTTGTCGCCTTACCCCATGCCCTCAGAGTTAGGTTATGTAGAAGGAAAGCTAGAAGGGGAAAAGCTAGTAATAGAAAACCTCTGCTATCAAACTCCCCAGTTTCGCAAGCTGCACTTAGAACTTGCCAAAGTTGGAACAATGCTAGATATCTTGCATTGCGTGATGTTTCCGCGTCCCGAATACGCCTTACCGATGTTTGGCTGCGACTTAGTAGGCGGAAGGGGACAAATTAGCGCCGCGATCGCCGATTTGTCCCCTTTAAATGCCCAACGCTTGACTACTCCTGACTACAGCACCCAAATTAAAGCATTACCCACTCTCGATTTTAGTAATAACCGCGAGTTGCCTGAGTGGGGGGATATTTTTTCCGAGTTTTGTATTTTCGTGCGTCCCGGATCTCCTGAAGAAGAACAGATGTTTGTGCAGAGAGTCGAGGCATTTTTAGCTATTCATTGCCAAAATGCGATCGCTTCCCAACCCCAAAGCAGCGAAAAAAGAGCCGAAATTGTTGCAGCGCAGCAGTATTACTGTACCAAACAGCAACAAAACGACAAGACTCGGAGAGTTTTAGAAAAAGCTTTTGGCAACCAATGGGCAGAACATTACATGACTACCGTTTTGTTTGACTTGCCCGATAATTAGCGATCGTCGGCTGTAGTACGATAAGATATTAGCCTCAACAAGCTATCTATGGTGGACAGACGTGAAACATTACTAAGAGTCTTTAAAAACCTCTAAGAATGGAGCATAAGAGAAGGCTCGATTACGTTTTTGTCCAGTAATTTCTTGGAGAAGACCTAAATCGCAAAGATTCTTAACCAACTTGTTTGCGTTGGGGTACGATAACTTAGAGACTGCTTCAACGTGTTCTATGTTAAAAATTGGTCTGAAATAAAGACTCTCAAGTAACGCTATGGCGTTTCCCGACCTACCCTTCATTTTATTAAGTAGTAGTTGGCGATGTTCTTCTTTCATATTGACTATTTCACGAGCATTATCAGAAGCTTCTTGAGCAACTTCATAAACGCCACGTAGAAAAAACTTAAGCCACCCTTCCCAGTTCCCACTGTCCCTAATAGCTTGAAGCCGGTCATAATATTCAGCACGATACTTTTTGAAATAGTGGGAGATGTAAAGTAATGGACGTTTTAGTATATTTTGTTCGCATAGCAAAAACGTAACTAATAAACGACCTGTTCTGCCATTACCATCAAGGAAAGGGTGAATTGTCTCAAACTGAGCATGAGCTAATCCAATTTTGATTAAAGCGGGAATTGGCGTTAAATCGTGTAGAAACTTCTGCAAATTATCCAGAGATTGATTCATCTCGTATTCTGGCGGGGGTACATAAGTAGCCTGTGCTAAAGAACATCCTCTTGAACCAATCCAGTTTTGAGTGCGACGAAATTCTCCTGGGTCGCGTTCAGTACCTCTTACTCCTTGCATTAACTCCTTATGAATTTCTTTAATTAATCGCAAAGATACAGGTAAAGTTTTTAAGCGATTAATACCATAGTTAACAGCAGCGACATAATTCACTACTTGCGCCACGTCCTGGGGATTATCTGGTTCCAAAGTTTGAGATTCAAATTCTAGAACATCTATCAAAGATGCTTGGGTTCCCTCAATCTGACTCGATAAAACAGCTTCTTTGCGGACATACATAAATACAAATAGGTCAGGATTAGGCAGAGCATCTGTCGAGCAGTCTAGTCTGCCTAGCGCACGGTCTGCTTCAGACAACAGAGTCCACATTTCCAGATCCATAACGATCTCCGGTAAAGGTGGGAGTGGGTTAGGTATGAAGGCTTTATACCCTGTAATCTGCTCTACATATTGACCTGCTCCATTAGCGCTAATCATTATTATCGATTCCGTTAATACAAAATATTTTTCCAAAATATATTATCAATATTGCCACAGTTTCGTTAATAAGATAGTTTATTGTAAATTATGTGATATAGAAAGTAAACTGTCACAAGCCTAAAACGGCAATTTGACACCTCATTAAAGCCGACAAAACGAGAACGCGGCGGGGGAAAATATTGGTTAGAGTTACTTTATGGAAAATAGTCTACGCAAGGGACAACTTATAAAATGGATAGACGAGCGCGGCTTTGGCTTCATTCAACCTGCTGATGGTAGTCCTGAAGTTTTTTTGCACATCTCGCAAATCAAAGATGCAACTCGCCGTCCGCAAATAGATGACACAATTTACTACCATGTTGTAGTTGAAAAAGATGGCAAAGTTCGTGCGGACAATGCCTTTATTTTGGGAGCTAGGATTAAGTCAAATTCGACCTTTGATTCTAAAGCTATATCGGCTTCTCACTTTCCAGTATGGGAGTTACTACTACTATCAATTCTGCCTTTAACCGGCTCAATTCATGTAGCTTTGACAATGGCAAATCCACTTCCGCTTATTCTCTATCCTGTAATGAGTTTAATAACTTTTGTTGTGTACGCTGACGATAAGGCTCGTGCAAAACGAGGTAGTTGGAGAACTTCTGAAAAAACGCTCCATCTATGCGAATTTGCAGGGGGCTGGTTGGGTGCTTTTGTTGCCCAGCGCAGACTTCGCCATAAAAGCAGTAAAAAGTCTTATCAACAAGTATTTTGGGCGATTTCTTCAATTCACATGGTGTTTTGGTTCGATTGGCTTTTCCTCGGTAAGACTTTGAGCAAAGCATTTCTCAATGTTATTTCTAGCAGGTAAGCACGACAAACTAGAAAATATGCACTATTTATCGGTAATGGATGACTTTAGTGGCAGATACTTAGCATAAGTTGTATTTTTAAATTTGAGGAATCATATTTTAAATTTATAGAGATGCGATCGCCATGTCTAGAACGATCGAACAGCCAATACAAAAAGCAGAATCAAAGTTAAAGCCCAAAAATCGCTGGAAGATAGGTTTAGCTGTCGCCAGTGCGATCGCGCTTGGAGGAATAGCGTTTAATAAGCTACAACCCCAAGCCCCTACGCCCCCTGTAGCAATTCCTGTGCCTGTAATCGAATCTGCTATCGCTTTAGGGAGATTAGAGCCTCAAGGAGAAGTAATTAAGGTATCTGCACCAAGCTCGGCTCAAGGGATGGGAGCAAGAGTTGATAAAATATTGGTAAAAGAAGGACAATTAGTGTCTGTTGGACAAGTAATAGCTATTTTAGACAATCGCGATCGCACGGCGGCGGCTTTGGACGGGGCAAAACAACAAGTAGAAGTTGCCCGTGCTAATCTAGCTAAAGTCAAAGCTGGAGCGCAAACTGGGGAAATACAAGCCCAACAGGCCACAATTGAACGTTTGCAAGCTCAGTTGAGCGGTGAAATTAAAGCCAACGATGCTACGATTGCGCGTTTGCAAGCCGAACTCCAAGGGCAAAATGAAACTCTCCAAGCAACGGTAGCGCGTACCGAAGCCGAGCAAAGCAACGCTCAAGGCGATTTACAACGTTATCAAGATTTGTATAACAGTGGCGCTATTTCTGCCCAAGAATTAGAACGCAGACGATTGAGTGCAGTAACGACAACGGAGCAAGTTAACGAAAGTCAAGCTACACGCCGAGAAAGAGTAAGTACAATTCAGCAGCAGCTAATTGAAGCTAGAGCAATTAGAGAAAGTGCAATAGCTACTATAACTCAGCAAATTAATGAAGCAAGAGCTACTTTAAATAAAATTGTTGAAGTTCGCCCGGTAGATGTACAAATAGCTCAAGCACAAGTCAATAGCGCCCTGTCTGGTGTAAAGCAATTTCAAGCTGATTTAGCTTTAACTTATGTTACCGCGCCCCAGACTGGGGAAATTATGAAAATACATACCAGAGCCGGGGAAAATATTGGTACTGATGGCATTGTTGACCTAGGTAAAACTGATTCAATGCTAGTAGTAGCGGAAGTATTAGAAGAAGATATTGGGAAAATTCGTCTCGGACAAAAAGCTACTATTACAAGCGATAATCGGGCTTTTAATGGCGAATTAAAAGGCACTGTTGTAGAAGTTGGTAGGCTGATTGGCAAACAAGATATAATTGATAACGATCCATCGGCGGATGTAGATGCTAGAGTTGTTGAAGTTAAAATTAATCTCAATTCTCAATCTAGTTGGAAAGTTTCTGGTTTAACTAATGCCAAAGTTGTAGTGGCAATTAATATTTAAAAATAATGTTTAAAAAAATTCCTCTAGCATGGTTGCAATTAACTAGAGAAAAACCTCGACTTTTAATTGCTCTATCTGGAATTGCTTTCGCAGATATTCTCATGTTTATGCAACTTGGGTTTCGAGAAGCATTGTTTAATTCTAATGTGCGAATGCACGACAGTTTAGACGCAGATATTGTGTTAATTAATCCTCAATCTGATGCTTTACTTTCAATGGAACCTTTTTCTCAAAGGCGTTTGTATCAAGCACTAGGATTAAAAGGCGTAAAATCTGTACATCCGATATATTTGGACTTTACTAGCTGGAAAAATCCCCAAACTCGCAAGCTTCGCAATATTCAAGTAATTGGTATAAACCCCGAAGATCAATTGTTTGCTTTGGTTGGAGTTTCAGAAAAATTAGATAAAGTTAAACTGCCAGATGTTGTATTATTTGATCGCGGATCTAGACCGGAATTTGGGGATGTCACCACAGATTTTAACAAGGGAAAAGTAGTTGCAACGGAAGTCGCAGGTAGGCGAGTTAAAGTCGGTGGGATATTTGAATTAGGGGCATCTTTCGGAGCAGATGGAAATATAATTACTAGCGATCGCAATTTTCTACGGTTATTTGCCGATAAAAGGCAACGCGGATTAATTGACATCGGGTTAATTAGATTAGAACCTGGCGCAGATCCAGCCATAATTAAACAGCAATTAATTAGCTATTTGGCTAAAGATGTAAAAATTTTAACTAAACAAGAATACACTGATTTTGAAAAAGCTTACTGGTCAAGTAGTACGCCTATCGGATTTATTTTTACTTTAGGTACAATCATCGGCTTCATTGTGGGAACAGTGATTGTTTATCAAATTCTTTATAGTGAAGTCTCCGACCACTTGCCCGAATACGCAACTTTAAAAGCAATGGGTTACACTCAGAAATATTTGCTATTAGTAGTGTTTCAAGAAGCTATAATTCTAGCTATTTTGGGTTACGTTCCAGGATTTGGGTTTGCTATGTTTCAGTATGCTATGGCAAAAAATGCTACTTTATTACCCATAGCTATGACGTTAGAACGAGCCATAACCGTTTTAATTTTAACTATAATTATGTGTTGTGCTTCAGGCGCGATCGCTGTCCGCAAACTCCAAGCTGCCGATCCGGCAGATATATTTTAATTAATACTATGGTAGAACCTGTAATTGCTATTGAAAATCTCAATCATTACTACGGTAAAGGAAATCTCAAAAAACAGGTTTTATTTGATATTAATCTCAGCATCAATGCTGGAGAAATTGTGATTATGACTGGCCCTTCTGGCTCTGGAAAAACTACGCTACTTAGTTTAATTGGCTGCTTGCGTTCGGTGCAAGAAGGAAATTTAACCCTTTTAGATCGGCAATTGAATGGAGCTAAGGAAAGCAAGTTAGTGCAAATGCGGCGGCAAATTGGTTATATTTTTCAAGCTCACAATTTACTTGGATTTCTCAGCGCCAAACAAAATGTGCAAATGTCTATCGAATTAAACGATCGCATTTCTAAACAACAAGCCGAAGCAAAATCTACAGAAATGCTGCAAGCTGTAGGGTTGGGAGAGCGGGTAAATTACTACCCAGACAGCCTTTCTGGCGGACAAAAACAACGCATTGCGATCGCTCGTGCTTTGGTGAATCATCCCAAACTTATCCTTGCAGACGAACCTACCGCCGCTTTAGACAAAAAATCTGGGCGCGATGTCGTAGAAATTATGCAGCGCCTCGCCAAAGAGCAAGGCTCAACTATTTTGATGGTGACTCACGACAACCGGATTTTAGATATCGCCGATCGCATTGTTGATATGGAAGATGGTTATTTAACCCGTAATGCCGATCTGAGTGCAGCTTCTAGCTAATTGTTGCTTTAATAGTTCATTTGTACTATTGTAGTGACAATCTAGTTAAGAAGCCGTTTATTATGAGCAAATTTATTAGCACAGGTACAAAAACAACAGCGTATTCTAATCCTATAGAGCCATTACAATCGCAATTGAGCCGGGAAAAGCCGCAAAAAGTAATCAACAGCTGGCAAAAAATATTAGTAAATGCTGAAAAAGTCAACCGATTATCTGAGCAACTAGAGGAAGCGGTATTTGAATTGAAAGTCACAGCCAGCGAAATTAAGGGCGATCGCTATACTCCGTTGATATTTAAGTATAAAGTCCTTGCTATTCCTTGCATTCATTATCAAAGACCAGGTTTAGTTGTTTTAGCAACAAGAAAAATAGACCTTTTTCAGCAAGAGCGAGAAGCGTTGCAACTATCGCAGATGCTCCGCAGGCGCACAAAAAGAAGATTAAAAAGACCTATTCCAGCCATTTTATTAAAGTCATCAAAATTTAAAGCTCCAAATAAAAACTTTATGCAGCAATTAGTTTTGATGGCGCGAAAAATAACTATACTAATTGGTCGAAAACCGCCAGTAGTTCGCAATCGTTCTCCAAAGGGTAATTCTATTAGTTGTTAGCGATTAAAACTCTTTGCAGGTAAGTAAAAATCTATTGCTCCACGTTGCCATAAAACGCCTATAGTTACCTGCTTAAACAGCCAGTACAGAATAGTAATTACGGCGAAAGTAATAAAAACGATTGCTAAAGGAATTTTACCAATCAAATCTTCTACGACTGTATTTACTAAATCATCGGGTCTCGTAATCAAATCCCAGCTATTATAACGGGGAAACCGCCCTAAATAAATACCAACAGCACACAAAGCATGAATAGATAACTCCGCACCTACAATAAATTTTTTCATGCCAATGCGTTGCAGGTAATAACCTAAATTCATCAGAGAAATAACGTAAGCTTCAAACCCAGACAAAATAAACAGTAAATGCAGAGGAAAGACAATTAAAGTAACTGTCCATACAGAATCGACTGCGCGGACATCATGAATAAGATGAATAATATCAGTCAAAATATAGGGTGCATTAGGCAAAAAGGCTAAGAAAACTACAAATCCTAGCCACCAAACCACTGGACGCGATCGCCCACGACGAAATAACCAAAAGCTCAATCCTAAAGGAATAAAAGCTAGAAAAAGATTCCAGACAATTCGCCCAAGATTGCGGCTTAAAATCCATTTAAGCATTTTTAATAAAGCAATTACTCTTTCTCTCATCAAACATTTACCAAAAATCAGGTAAGCGTAGCATTAATTACAAGCTTTCAATTAACCAGTATAGCTAGGACTTAAAATACTTTAGTTTTTGAGGTTAATCGTTAAGTTTTTTTAAGGGTGTTTATTTAGTTAATCATCATAAAAATATCCTCCCCGGCTTACTTAGGGTAAAGTCGGGGAGGATGAAAACTTTAGTTATTTAGTTGGCTTAGTTGAAATAGCTCATTTCTGACTCTAGCTGCCGAATTAACTGCTCATCTCCATTAGCTCTAGCAACTTGTAGGCGATGCTCTAAACTTTTTTGGATATTAACGCGGTGAGCATCAGAGGCTTGCTTGGCGGCTTGTTGTTTATTTCTAATCATGATTACTTATCTGCTTTATTAGTTTTTTTTGTTTGTTAATCCTAACATAACACCCAATTCGTAACAACGGCTACAGAAAACTCCAAAATCCTCATAAAAAAGTCAATTTCTAACCAAAGATAGAGCAAAGTAGGTTTTGTCACCTTTTGAGTTTACGGTTAAGTATAAATTGCTATAGTTCAGACGTAATACCTTTAAATAGGGGCGAAATGAGGCTAATAGAGGTTTATAGATAACGTTGGGCAACTTTCCAGTAGCGGGAAAAACTTTTGAGATCGATATAACCCTCATATTCAAAAAATGGTTTTATTGGTAGCACGGTAATGGGTAGAGCGATTTTTTGGCAAATATCTTTAAATCGAGGACTGGGACTTGCGGCCGTGACCACAGCATGGCGATCGCATTCTTGGGCAAAAGCAACTATTTCCGTTGCTACGTCTCCGCGTCGAATCACTACAGGTAGCTCTAACAAACATTCGTAAATGAACTTTATCCGTTTAAGACTTAGCTGCCACTCATCAATTAAGGCATCATCCCATACCCAAATTGCCGGAGCATCGGGGTACATTTTTAAGGCAGGATTAGCAGGACTCAAACAGTCTCCATGCACCCAAATTATCGGTAGATTCATATATTATTAAGCCCTTGGGCGCTGGGGATTTTTAGGGCGGTGTTTTTGGGGAGTAGAGCAATAAAACTCCCCTTGGGGAAATAACTGGTTTTGCAATTTTTCGTAGCTCCCTTCAAAGTCGCAGTTACCGTAGAAAGGACATTGACGACAATAAACTCCTTCAGTATGACGCTCTAAATTTTCCCGGTTGAAAAAATACGGTTTTTGGCTGAAGGTACTCGAAACCCACTGCCAAGACAGATTATTACTAGCGGGATCGCCATCTAATAAATGTTGCAAAAACCAGACTGCACCCGCTTGCCAGCTAATAGAGCGCCAATGCACTATGTAAGATGCCAGCCATAATCGCGCGTGATTATGTAAATATCCCGTTTCGCGCAACTGGTGGCTAAAACTATCAATGCAGACAAGCTTAGTTGTTCCACTAGCAATATCATCGGGTAATACTTCTACATAGTTTTTAGAGGTATAACCCGTTTTATAAGGCTCTCTGTCGAGCCAAATATCATCACCAAGCTCAATATAAAGCCGTTGCCAATAATCGCGCCATCCTAATTCGTTGATTAGTTTACTTGCTTCATCCTTTTGCTGTACTTGAGCTTGAATGTAATCGCGAATTTCTGCCAAGCTCAAAACCCCATAGCGGATGTATGGCGACAACCGAGTCACTGCACCAGTTAGATAGTTGCGCGAACTAGCATATTTAGAGGGGTTGACTTGCTCCAGAAGTTTTTGAGCGGCTTTGCGTCCACCTATAGTTGTACTAATATGGTTATCTCGTGCTGTAGCTGTAGGAAATTGGGTTTGGAGGTAAGCAACTAATTCTTCTGAACTAGCAAACTCTCGCCGCATATCTTTATTTATCAAGGTATTTTCCGTTAGTCTCTATAACTATTGTGAACTACTGCGATCGCACTGCAAGGTTGAAGGTTAGACCAAAGAAATTTTTATTGCTGTTGACTTTTTAATTCAATCGTTAGGTAGTTGGTTACACTACAAAGCAAATGATATAGATTTTGTAAAGGTATGTAGACCTATTAATCTGAGTCCTTTGCAGCGCTACTGTAAGAATTTTAATGATGACAACGCTAAATGGGCGGTATCAAGTTATTCAGGTTTTAGGACATGGCGGGTTTGGTGAAACCTTCTTGGCTGAAGATACTTACCTGCCTTCTCGTCGCCCTTGTGTGATTAAGCAGCTAAAGTTGATGAATAACTCGCAAAAGAACCAAGCGGGACAACAAAAGTTTCAACAAGAGCGATTTGGGCGCGAAGCAGCAACTTTAGAAAAACTAGGAGAAGGTAGCACCCAAATTCCTAAGCTTTTTGCTTACTTTGCCGAAAACGAGCAGTTTTACTTGATTCAAGAATGGATTCAAGGGCCAACATTAACTGATGTTGTCACGGCGCAAGAAACTATGAGCGAACCTGATGTTAAAAATATTTTGGTGAGTTTGTTATCTGTGCTTGACTACGTTCATAGCGGCGGTATTATCCACCGAGATATTAAGCCAGATAATATTATTTTACGCAATTCCAATAATCAGCCAGTTTTAATTGATTTTGGTGCAGTTAAAGAAACCGTAGCTACAGTAATTAATGCTCAAGGAAAAAGCGATCGCTCAATTGTTGTTGGTACACCGGGTTTTATGGCTCCAGAGCAAGCCGCCGGAAGACCAATTTATGCCAGCGACGTATATAGTTTAGGCTTGACAGCGATTTATATGCTTACGGGCAAACATCCCCAACAGTTAGAATTAGACTCGGAAACTGGCGAGATTTTGTGGCACAAATACGTAACAAAGGTAAGTCAAGAGTTAACAGACATCCTTGATCGCGCTATTAAATATCATCCGCGCGATCGCTACACTACGGCCCAAAAAATGCTAGAAGCAATGCAGGCAATTGGTGTTTCTGTACCAACAGTAACAACTATGGTTGTAAGTCCGGCTGCTAGCCAGTCACCGACAATATTTTCCCCCTCTAAAAATGTCCCTGAAACCGTAAGTCATGGCAAGGGGAAAAGAAATTTAATCATTGGTGGTGTGCTGGCTACAGGGTTAGCCGGAGTTGTCGCTATATTTAGTTTTGGGCAAAATCAAACTCCCAAATCAATTGGTGTAACCGCACCAACAAATGCCCCTGCACCAGAATCTATCACAGTCAAAGAGCGATCGCCTTCCCCAATACAGGAAGTTTTACCTAGTTCCCCCTCACCAGTAACAGAAAATGAAGTTACTACGCCAACCCCCACCCAAAATAAAGCTAATAATACTCAATCTAAAGTAATTGGTTTCCCGCCGGGTACTTCCGAAAACACCGTCAAAGCTGCTTTTGGCAACCCAAAAACTAATACAAGAGGTATTTGGGGTAATACTCGCGCCGTTATTTATGAATTAGAACCGGAACGGATTACTTTAGGCTACTTGTATGATCGCAATTCAGGGCAAATTCGCCAAACTGAAGTAGCTTTTGCTCAATCGGTAGCATCAGACGTAATGCAATCTACTTTACAAGGAATGCTAGGCGATTACTTTTCAGAAGATATTAACAACGGGTTGCAAAGAGTGCGTCAACGCCAAACTAAGAGTTATTCGTTTAATACAGGAAACTTAAAAGGCACGATTGAAAGAAACGAGCGCGATCGCATTTATATTGGTGTTTGGGAAGCGGATTTGCATTAAACTCCGGGCGACTGTATTTAATCAAACTAAATAATAGTAAGCACTTAACCCCTACTTAGTCTAACGTTGTAATGGAGCAGGGTTGAGTATAAAGTTATGGCGCTAATAGTTCAAAAATACGGTGGTACTTCTGTCGGTTCAGTAGAACGCATTACAGCAGTGGCAAAAAGAGCGATCGCACTCTGCAAAGGGGGAAACTCCTTAGTTGTAGTAGTTTCAGCAATGGGCAAAACTACCGATGGGTTAGTGCGATTAGCTCAAGAAATCTCTACAAGTCCCAGCCGTCGGGAAATGGATATGTTACTTTCCACTGGAGAACAAGTAACAATTGCGCTGCTAGCGATGGCATTACAAGAATTAGGACAACCAGCAATTTCCCTCACTGGCGCGCAGGTGGGCATTATTACCGAAGCTGAACATAGCCGCGCCCGAATTTTGCACATTAACCCAGAAAGAATTAATCGCCAATTGCACGAAGGAAAAGTTGTTGTAGTTGCAGGCTTTCAGGGCATCAGCAACACCTTAGACTTAGAGATTACAACTTTAGGACGTGGTGGAAGCGACACTTCCGCCGTTGCTTTAGCCGCCGCTTTAAAGGCTGATTATTGCGAGATTTATACTGACGTACCAGGAATTTTGACCACTGATCCGCGCCTAGTACCTCAAGCACAGTTGATGGCAGAAATTACCTGCGATGAAATGCTAGAACTAGCAAGCCTGGGTGCAAAAGTTTTGCATCCTCGCGCCGTAGAAATTGCTCGAAATTACGGGGTAGAACTGGTAGTTCGTTCTAGCTGGAGTGATGAACCTGGTACGCGGGTAGTGTCGCCGATACCCAAAGAAAGAAGCCTTGTAGACTTAGAAATTGCTCGTCCGGTGGATGGGGTGGAATTAGATACAGATCAAGCTAGGGTGGCTTTATTGCGTGTACCTGATCGCCCAGGAGTAGCCGCGCGACTTTTTGGCGAAATTGCCAAGCAAAACTTGGATGTTGACTTAATCATTCAATCTATCCACGACGGCAATACTAACGATATAGCTTTTACGGTAACTACACCCATGCTCAAACGAGCGGAAGCTGTAGCTAGTGCGTATTCTCCTGTACTGCGTTCTAATAGCGATTTCGCCCCCCAAGAAGCCGAGGTAATGATTCAGCCGCAAATTGCCAAAGTCAGCATTGCTGGTGCGGGGATGATTGGTCGTCCGGGAGTAGCGGCGAAAATGTTTGCTACTTTATCGCAGGCGGGGGTAAATATTCAAATGATTTCAACTTCTGAAGTCAAAGTTAGTTGCGTAATTGATGCTAGTGATGGCGATCGCGCCATCAATGCCCTTTGTGCCGCCTTTGCAGTCACTAAACAAGATCCAAGTCAAAAAACTATTAATACTGCCATCCCTCCGGTGCGGGGAGTCGCTCTAGACCTCAATCAGGCACGTTTGGCTATTAGACAAGTACCCGATCGCCCTGGAACTGCCGCCCGATTATTTGGATTATTAGCAGAAAATAGTATTAGTGTTGATACAATTATCCAATCTCAACGCTGTCGTATAGTTGACGGTGTACCTAAGCGCGATATTGCCTGTACGGTAGCGCAACTAGATGCGGAATTGGCAAAAGAAACTTTAAAAAATGCGGCGCTAGAATTTGGTTGGGGTGAAATAATCGTTGATAGTGCGATTTCTAAAGTAAGTATAGTTGGGGCAGGAATGCTCGGACAACCAGGAATTGCCGCTAAAATGTTTCAGTCTCTCGCCCAGCAGCAAATCAACATCCAAATGATTGCAACTTCAGAAATTAAAATTAGCTGCGTTGTCTCCCAAGAAGAAGGGGTTAAAGCCCTACAAGCAATTCACAGCGCTTTTGAGCTTGAAGGCACTGGCGAAATTCAAGTTTCTGCCTAGCAATGCCCCCAAACTGATCCAGTCTGGGGGCTAAGAATAATTAAGCAGCCACAAAACCATAAATTAAGTTACTGACAACCGATAGCGCTAAAGCCCCAATTAACGCGCTCCAAATCCCTTGACGCAGGCGAAAACCACTTACAGCACTGGCTGTAATTGCCAAAGCAACAGCAGCAACAATAAACGTAACTAGCCCAGAGATTAAACCAAAAGTCAACAGATTAGGAATAAAAAATACTGCCTTCAAAATTGGATTGATAACGGCAGCAACAACTCCTAGAACTGCGGCGGAGATGTAAGCTTTTGCTGGGCTATCAATTTCTACCCCTACAGGCAATTTGGTAACAATGAGCAAGCTTGAAGCACTAACTAACCAAGCAATTAATAAACTTACAAAATCAAAGTGCATAATTTTATTCTCCTAATTTCAGACAGATTCTTAATACCAGTAGACTAATTTAGTCTAGAAATATTCATCTGTAAATTGGCAGAACTTGAGCTTATCTTTGGGGTGAAACTGGACTCGGTTGAGTCCTTGAAGGTGCTGTCGGAAAAACTGGAATAGTATTATTGACCCCCGGTGGGCTAGTAGGCGGTACAGGTAAAGGTGCTGTACCTGGCAACGGGCTAGTAGTTGGTGCAGGATTGACAGGAATAGTCAAATTAGGGGCAACAGTACTAGGGGTTTGAGCAGAAGATGGTGGTAAAGTCGCTAAAGCAACGCGATCGCCTCCTACTTTTCGCATAGTATCTAATACTTGCACCACATCATCATAGCTTGATGTCCTAGAAGCGTTCAACACCATTAAGGCTTTAGGGTTAGCCCGAAAATAAGCTTGTAAAGTTCCGGGCAACTGATCTAAATTAATTGGTTGTTGTTCGACATAAATTTGTCCCACCGGATCTATAGTTACAATCAATCGTTGTTGCGCCTGGGGTGTTGTGCTGGTATTTGCTTTAGGCAAATCTACATTAATTGCTTGCTGCCGAGTAAATTGCAAAGCTGCTAACAAAAAGAATGTCAATATACAAAAAATGACATCAATCAACGGAATAATTTGAATTTGAACTTCTTCAAGGGGTGAATGTAAATTAATTTTCATTTTTGTGATTTGTATAGCTCAAAATTATGAATTGTCCCGGTGATTATCATTATTTTGCGGTGTCTCGTTGATTTCTTGTTCGCCTATTTCCGTTACTTCGGGTCTAATAATTGGCTGATTCGGAGATGTATTTAAGTCTTGCGCACGGTGTTCCTCCTGGTCAAAATCTGTTTGAAAACTTGTTGGTTGTTGCAACATCGTAGGTTGGTCAGTTGTTAGATTTTCTTTAGTGGTCACTAATCCTAGATTTGGGTGTTCTTCAATGCTTGACATACTTGCAGGGATATTTTGCCAGTATTGCCGATAAAGTAACTCTAAGTCGCTTCCTGACCTACGGAACACTTTCACTTGATTGACTACAAAACCTTGAAACAAGCGGTAAAAAACCAAACTACTAATCGCCACAATTAGCCCGGCGGCGGTACTAATCAACGATTGTCCAATTCCTGTAGTTACTCCCGCCGCCGCCGCCGTTCCCAAGTCTCCGAGGCGAATATTACCCAAAGACTGAATTAACCCCAATACCGTACCCAATAGCCCTAATAGGGGCGCTAAAGCAATCACAGCTTCTAACACTTTTTCCCCTTGTCGCATCGATGACAGTTCATCTTCAGCGCTGGCTTCTAAAGCCAATCGAAAAAGCTCTGGATCGGGCTTTACAAGGCGCAAGGGCGCGTAAAGAAACCGCCCAATAGGTTGATTGACAGCACGTCTAGCAAGTTCTGTTGCTGACCCCCAATTAGCACTAGCTGTACTTAAAATTCGATTAACAATCTCTCTTTCTTGGCTAAGAATCCTTACCCAAAACCACAATCTCTCAATAATTACGCTCAACGATAAAATCGATAAAGCCAGCAAAGGCCACATTGCTGGTCCACCATCTCGAAAAATCTGTACTACGTCCACTATTTTTAATCTCCTCCGTCCATTCCTCAGCCCACTATTTAAGCATCGTTAACCACAACACTGCTTAAGGCACTTTAATTGTAAAGACTAACGCGCGATCGCCACCTAAAATTTTTGGATCTACCCAACTTGCCTAGATTTTTAGACAACGGTAAATAGTAGCAACGTCCGCACTACAAAAGGACGGTTATTTACACCGCAATTTCTTAAATAGATTTGTCACAATTATAAATAACTGGAGGTTGAATCAATGAACTTTTCCATTCAATCAGTCTACTCTTGGTATCGCAATCTGCTTCGCAATCCAAAATACCGTTGGTGGGTAATTATTGCTACAGCGCTCTATTTTGTTAGTCCTATTGATATTGCACCAGACTTTTTACCCATTGTTGGTCAACTAGATGATGTCTTTTTACTAACTCTTTTAGTTTCGGAAGTGTCTCAAATGGTAATTGAAGGCGTAAAAGCCCGGAAAAATTACTCGGATGCCACTACTACCGATCCTACCAATACTGCTAGTACCGTTGATGTTGAGGCGGTTTCGCTCAAATAACAAGCCCAATCTTGACACTGTGCGATCGCACCTGCTAATAATGCCGCTAATTCAATCAATGGATTAGCGGCATTATCTTGTTTTGCTGTTTTGAGGGCGAACGAGGGGACTTGAACCCCCGAATGGTGGAATCACAATCCACTGCCTTAACCACTTGGCTACGCCCGCCATGCCATTAATTACCCTAACACAGTTTTTCAATTGTTAGCAAATCTATTTTTTTTGACTCTAACTAATTTAATATCTAGAAATGTTACAGTGGTTTGTATAAATTGTTCCAATATTAAAGCTAAGGATGGCGATTATAATAAATCTCAGCCTTGGCTAGTGAAAGGAATAACCTTGTTTAGGAGATAACAATTTTTAGGATGAATGCCCAACTACAACCTATCGTTACGCCAAAATTACCCCAACCCAAGTTTGGCTTTAACGAATATGCAGAAAGATTAAACGGTAGAGCCGCTATGATTGGCTTTAGTTTTATGGTAATTATTGAATACGTGACTAATCAAAGTGTGCTTACTTGGCTGGGCTTAAAGTAAAGCTGCTCTTTATTGATTAGATACTCGGCAGCTAAGTTTTGTGACTACAATTTTAAAGAAGCAGGTGAAACCCCACCTTAAAAGCTAAAATTAAGGGCAGACTATAAACCTGTTTCTATAAGACTGGTAAAGTGGAGAAACAGCACTTTCACTTTCTCTACCTGTGAATAATACCAACAGTAAAAAATAATTAAACTTCTAATGAACCCTATAAATCCAAGATTTTTGAGTTCAATGTATCGTAAAGAACCTATACCGAGCTTTTTAGTCACAATTGGCTTAGTGAATGCCATAATTGGCGGACTAAATGATCGCACAGGTTTGTTTTCTTTAGGTTTAGCAACCGTAGGCGGTGCAATCCTATGGCGTTGGCGGTTGCAGCAACCCACAGCGCAAATACCACCAAAATCTCAAATTTACCTCTCAGCAGCGTCTTCTGATTCTGTACCTACGCTGAAAAAAACCAAACGAAAGCGCTCGATTTAAACCCTACGGACGTAGGGTAAGAATTATTAAAAATTGAATTAGCAATTTAGCCAAATTAGTTGGAAAAAAAAGGTTAACCAGTTAAAGAAGGAATGATTAATGATTGTTTGTAAAAATGTATTGCTATCAATAGAGAGTTAATATTGCACAATCAAAAATATTTATTAACTGTAACAGCAAAATTGTATTTCTAAAATAGAAACTAGATGGTGCTTAACAAAATAGTTTAGCTAAACAATAGAGGTAAGTGAGTTTTGAATCTAGAGAATTTCACGAAGCAAGTAGCAAGTATAAATATACGCTTGGGAAGTTTGTACCAAGGAGTAAAGCCCAATTCACCAATTCCTGTAGAAGTGATGCCTACAGCCCTAAAAGAGCTTGGGTTTGTTTGTGAAGAATTGCAAGTGGCTTTAGAAGAATTGCAGCAGCAAAATGAAGAATTACATTTAGCACAAGTAGCTTTAGAAGTTCAAAAGCTACGCTATCAAGAACTTTTCGATTTAGCTCCTAATCCCTATTTAGTAACCGATGAGCAAGGCATAATTCAAGAAGCAAACCACCTAGCAGCGACTACATTAAACGTTCCGCAGCGCTTTTTAATCGGTAAGCCCTTAATATTATTTATAGCCGAAGAAAAAAGACAATTATTTCATGTCCAGCTTACATTACAACAAGCTGATAATAAAGCTAAATTAAAATTGCGGCTTTTACCGCGAAAGCTTCAACCTTTTAATGCTGAGTTATTAGTAGCTAAAATTAGTGATTGGGAAGGAAATCTAATCGGATTAAGGGTATGTATCTACGATGTTGAAGATAAAATGCAACTACAATCAACAAAAACAAGTCCAAAATCTGCCCTTAATACTCAAAAACAGACCTACTTAAAAGGTGAGATAATTCCGATTAAGTCTCAAGTTGTTTGGCAAGTTTGCCAAGGATTAGTAAAACTTTCTACGGTGGGTGAAACTGGAGACGAAGTATTAGTAGGTTTGGTAGGTACTGATATGATTTTTGGTGCAAACTTAACTCGTCTACAAACTTATCAAGCTACAGCTTTATCAGAAGTACAATTAATGAGTGTTCCTTGGGCAGAAATAGATAGTTGTCCTAGTTTAGCTCAAAATGCGATCGCCCAAATTAATCAACGCTTGCACCAAACTGAGTCGCTTTTAGCAATTTCTGGACAGCGCCGAGTCAAAGATCGTTTTTATCAGCTTTTACAGTTATTAAAACAAGAAATTGGTCAGAAAGTAGAGTTAGGAACTCGCTTGAATATTCGTTTTACTCATCAAGATTTTGCCGACGCTTGTTCTACGACTAGGGTTACTATTACTCGATTAATAGGGAAGCTGCAAAAAGAAGGAGAAATTAAAGTTGACTCTAGCAATCATTTAATTTTGATAGAGCAAAATTCTGGAAACTCAAAGTCGGCTTAATTTCGGTGATAGCGCATTCCTGGCAACTGCGATACTAATCCCATAAGTTCTAGTTGCAATAAAGCACTAGAAACTTCGCCGACCGACTGATTAGTTTGCTGTACAATTAGACCCATTGGCACAGCAGCATCGGAAATCGCCTCCCATACCTGTTTAAGTTCTGGTGCTAAGTTTATCTCCAACAACTCTAATTGCTGCGGTGGTGGGTCAAAATCAAGTTGAGGCATCGCACCAAGCATTTTTAGTAAATAATCAATTCCGAGTATGATCGTACCGCCATTGCTAATTAGTTCTAAACAGCCGTGCGATCGCTCGTTATCCAAGCTTCCCGGTAAAACATACACGTCTCTACAAAAATCATTAGCAAATCTGGCCGTAATTAACGCCCCCGATCTAGTTGGTGCTTCGATAACTATTACCGCCCTACTCATTCCGGCAATAACTCGGTTGCGTTGAGGAAAATGAGGGCGATCGGGTGGTGTTTTGGCACTGTACTCACTGACAACTAATCCTTGAGACAAAATTTGTTGATAAAGTTGTTTGTTACGTGCTGGGTATACGACATCAACCCCCGTACCTAATACCGCGATCGTTCTACCTCCAGCTTCAAGAGTGCCTAAGTGGGCTTCAGTATCAATCCCTTCTGCCATCCCTGAAACCACCGTAAAGCCGCTTTTAGCTAGGGCTGTGCTGATGTTTCTCGTCCAGCGCTTGCCATATTCTGACGGATGACGAGTACCTACAATTCCCACCAGGGGAACAGCACCTTGATTTTCAGCAACTTCTACTTTGCCTCGATAGTACAAAACAGGCGGAGGACTAGCAGTTTCCAGGAGTAATCGGGGGTAGATATCTGTTTGGTTTGGAGTCCAAAAATTAGGGTTAAGTTCTTGGTGCTGTAAAAATAATTTCTCAGGATCTATGCTCGACCTTTGCAGGACAATTTCGCCAATGGTTTGCAGTCCTATCCCTTCCACCTGCAATAGTTGCTCCCTTGAAGCTGACCAAGCGGCGGCTAATGTCCCAAAATGCTGTTGCAAGCGTCTAATCAAAATGGAACCAATGCCGTTAATCTGTGTCCATGCTATCCAAAAGGCTTGTTCTTCTACCAATTTATCCTCTTTTCCTAGCTAAGGGCGATCGCATCAAAAACACAAATACTCTTTGATACTTCATAATTATCAACAAATTTCAACGTTATACTTAAAATAATTTTCTTCTTTGACGTTTAAACATTTTTTATTACCAATCAATGAGTTTAGATAAAAAACAGCCTCCTAAGACTAAAAATACTCCTTACTTGCGTGTCTTAACTTTAATAACAATCTAATCGGTGCATTATTTTGGAGAATACCAAAACGCGATCGCTACTAAAAAACCATGAGGTTAATCCGACAAAACCTCCTGAAAGAAGAAAGTTAAAAAGACTCCGCTATCAAACACGTAGCATATTTTGTGTATCATTATTCACATTAATTAGTGTTTTTTATGCTACAGCTTCAACTATATTATCTAGCAGTCTGGAAAAAGTAGAAAAACAAGCCTCTAAGGGATTAGTTACAGGAGTTGCGGGGGTTTTCACTCAAAACATTGAAGATTTTAGCAATCGCTATGTCGATTGGTCAGCTTGGGATGATACTTACAACTTTATTATTAATGGAAATCAACAATATATTAAATCAAACTTAACTAATGAGCAAATTACCTTTTTAGATGTAAATCTAGTTATTTATGTTAACTCGAAAGGCAAAATAATTTATGGTACCGGGTTCGATCTAAATAATAAGCAAAAAACTAGAATACCCGAAACAATTACCAAAAGTATTGAGCCAAACAATATTTTGTTGCAGCCCTCTAATCCTAATAAGAGTGTAGCGGGGATAGTGGCAATACCCGAAGGTTTGATGCTAATTTCTTCTCAACCAATTTTAAATAGCCAAGGTGGAGGGACAGCCAGGGGAAGATTAATTTTTGGGCGGTATATAGATACTAAAGTAACCGATAAATTAGCTAAAGCAACCCGTTTATCGTTGACAATGCAAGCTTTAAATGGCAATAATTTATCTTCAGATTTACAAATTGCTCGTGCAAATATATCCGCCAAAAATCCGATTTTTGTTAAATCGTTAAATAAAAAAATTAGCGCTGGGTATGCTTTATTAAGTGATATTTACGGTCAGCCAGCAGCAATAATGCGGGTAAGCAATTCTAGAGACAGTTATAATACTCAAAGTGAAAAAAGCTTAAGTTACCTTCTAATAGCTCTGTGCATTATTGGATTATTATTTGGTGCGATCGCTCTACCAATGTTAGAACGTTTGTTATTATTTTACCACGAACGACAGGAGCGAGAAAAACGTTATCGTGCAGTGGTTACTCAAGCCTCTGAAGGAATTATTTTAGTTGATACTGATAGTAAGAGTTTTATTGAGGCTAACAAGGCTTTACTTGATTTGCTTGGTTTTTCTTGGCAAGAATTACAGCAAAAAACGCTTTACGACGTTATAGTAGGCGATCGCCAGCAACTTGATGATGCTATTAATAATATTGCCGAGACTAATGTTCCTTTGGTTGGTGAATGGCAGTTTTATCACAAGTACGATTTGCCCGTTGATGTCGAATTTAGCGCAAATGCGATCGCCTATGAAGAAAAAGACGCTTTGTGTATTGTGCTTCGAGATATTAGAACTCGCAAACAAGCCGAAACTACCCTACGAGAAAGCGAAAAACGTCTATCTTGGCAAGCTACCCACGATCCTTTGACAGAATTATTAAATAGACGTGCTTTTGAGCAAAGTTTAGAGCAAGCTTTATTAGATACTAAAAGTTCACATCTACAACATATTTTGTGTTATTTAGACCTTGATCATTTTAAAGTTGTCAATGATACTTGCGGTCATATAGCAGGCGATGAATTGTTAAAACAAGTTAGTAATTTATTTCAAACCAGCCTACGAAAAACTGACACATTGGCGCGTTTAGGCGGAGATGAATTTGGAGTTTTACTTTACAATTGTCCCCTCAATCGAGCCGGAGAAATTGTCGATGCTTTAAGAGAGCGTGTTTCTCAATTTACTTTTTCTTGGCGCAACCAAACATTTTCTATTGGTGTAAGTATTGGCATAGCTGCTATTAATGCTAGTTTTAAAAATCTAGATATGGCTTTAAGTGCAGCCGATAGCGCTTGTTATACTGCTAAAAAGAAGGGTAGGAACCAAGTACATATTTATAATAATAGTGAAAGTGAATTAGTACAAAGATTAAGTGAGACGCAGTGGGGGTTGATTATTCCTCAAGCGCTCTTAAATGATCATTTCCGCCTTTGCTATCAAAAAATTGTCCCAATTGAGAATAGCAGTATAAAACAAGAACATTACGAAGTTCTTTTACGTTTAGAAGATAAAAGCGGTAATATCATACTACCAATGGAGTTTTTACCCGCCGCCGAAAGATACAATTTGATGCAACAGATTGATCGGTGGGTAATTGTTACGCTTTTTGCTCATTTAGAACAGCAATATCAAACAGTTTGGGAATCTTGTCCTATTGAAACTTTACCAAATTTGTACGCGGTAAATTTATCTGGAGCTAGTATTAACGATGCTCAGTTTTTTGCCTTTGTGCAACAACAGTTTGCCAGGACGAATATTCCTCCAGAAATTATTTGTTTTGAAATTACAGAAACCATTGCCATCACAAATTTAGCAAAAGCGGCAGAATTGATTAATAAGTTAAAACTAATTGGCTGTCGATTTGCCTTAGATGATTTTGGTAGCGGAATGTCATCTTTTGCGTACCTCAAAGCTTTACCTGTAGATTATGTAAAAATTGATGGGTCTTTTATTCAAGAAATTACAGAAAATGCGATCGCCTTAGAAATGGTAGAGTCTATTAAACGCATTGCGGCGGTGATGGGAATCCAAACCATTGCCGAGTTTGTTGAAACTGAGGAAATTTACCAAAAACTTCAATCTCTTGGGGTAGATTATGCCCAAGGCTACGTTATTGGTAAACCCTGCGCCTTAGATATCAGTAGTCAAAAAAGCAAAATCTCTAGTTAAAATCTAAAAGCAATCGTGAATCGGTGTTTTTAAGTATGGATTTGAGATTACGTCAAGTAGAACCGGATGACGTAGGCACTTTGTTTAGTTTGATCCAAGCGCTAGCGGAGTACGAAAAGTTAGCTACCTCGGTCATTGGAAATGTAGCAGCTTTGCAGGAACATTTATTTGGTTCCCATCCTTACGTTGAGGCAATAATTGCCGAGTATGCTGGAGAAACCGCCGGATTTGCCCTATTTTTTCCCAATTATTCTACCTTTCTCACTCAGCCAGGAATGTATTTAGAAGACTTATTTGTTTTGCCTAAGTACCGCCGTAAAGGTATTGGGCGAGAGATTTTAGGTTATTTAGCCAATCTTGCGCTAAAGCGCGGCTATGGAAGATTAGAGTGGAGCGTTTTAGATTGGAATAGAGATGCGATCGCCTTTTACGAGCAGATGGGCGCAGAAGTGCTACAAGAGTGGCGCATTTGCCGAGTTACAGGAGAATTACTAAGTCAGTTATCAACTAAGGGGAGGAATAAACCTTGATTATTTGGGTAAACGAACAAATCGATCCATCGGGAATGATTCATGCTTGCATAGCTTGCCAGGATGAAGTACAGGCAAAAGATTGTCATGACTCTTTTACTAATAATTTAACCGATGGGCAAAAAGCCGCCGGATGGGTAGCAAATATGCGAACTGTAGCAACTTGGGATGAAGTACCAGTTAATGCTTTGAAATTAGACTAATTGTTAGTTCCGTGCTTAGGCGGACGCGGAACTCGATGACCAATTGGGCCTAAAATTTGATTAATTTGTCGCAACTGTTCCGCCGTACCCATACAAATTAGCAAGTCTCCTGCCATTAAAATAGTTTCCGCCGTCGGCCCACCAATCAAGCTCCCATCAACCCGACGAATAGCTAGTACCAAAGCCCCCGACTGACTCCGCAACCTTGCCTCTTTTAGAGATTGACCAATACAAGGACAAACTGCCGGATCTAGACGGTATTCTTCCATATACAACTCTCGGTCGGCTCCCGTGAGGATACCATCGACAAAATCCATTACTTGGGGTCTGAGCGCCGCGGCAGCCATCCTTTTACCACCAGTGATGTAGGGAGAAACCACAGCGTCGGCTCCTGCCCGTTGGAGCTTCTGCAACGCTTCTCTGTTGCTGGCACGAGCGATCGCTCGAATGTTAGGATTTAAAGTTTTTGCCGACAGCACGGTATACAAATTTTCAGCATCCGAAGGCAATGCCGCCACTAACCCTACCGCTCTTTCAATGCCAACTTTGTGCAGAGTTTCATCTAAAGTAGCATCTCCTTGAACTGCAATATGTCCCAACTGTTGCGCCATTTCAATTGAAGCAATATTTAAGTCAACAGTGACAAATAAAACCCCCTCGGCGGCGAATTCTAAAGCCACTTGTTGCCCAATGCGTCCGCAACCACAGATAATATAATGTCCTGTAAGTGATTCCATTGCCCGCCGTTGTTGCCTAAGTCTAATTCCTTCTTGAAAGTAACCTCCAATTAGAGCTTCTGTAAAACGATTAACAATATAACCAATCGTCACCACTCCCATTAAAATCAGGGAGATAGTAAACAAACGCCCCCGGTTGCCTAAAGGGTTAATTTCCCCAAAACCAACAGTAGCAAGAGTAATCACGGTCATGTAAGCCGCATCTTCCCACGTCCACCCCTCTACCAGCCAGTACCACAAAGTGCCAATTAGAAAGACACCGCCAAGGGCTACAGCACCAGCAAACAACTCTTTTTGGATGCGGTTATATTTTTGCTCGAAGGTTGAGTACACAAGTGTTTGCCGTCGCGGTTAACTTTGTTGGATTATACGATTTACTAAGGCTGACTTTAGTTTTAGGCGATCATTTGGGCAAATATCGCTAGTTGAATCAAATCAGACAAAAGTTTTAACTGTCAACGATTAAAATTAATAAAAATAAATAATCCTTTAAGGAGTAATTAATGAGTATAAATTTAGTTGACAATCTTTCTCTGCCCGCCGAATCTGCCCCCGTACTGGACAATACCTACGATCCCACTAGCTTCAACGAATCGGTAATGACTACCTACGGGCGTTTTCCCTTAGCTTTAGAAAGGGGCGCAGGCTGCAAGGTTTGGGACACTCAAGGACGGGAATATTTAGACTTTGTAGCGGGGATTGCTACTTGTACCCTAGGACACGCTCACAGCGCCTTGGTTGAAACAGTAACACGGCAAATTAAAACTCTGCATCATGTTTCCAACTTGTACTATATTCCCGTTCAAGGTCAATTGGCGAAAAAGTTAATTGATACTTCTTGTGCGGAGCGGGTGTTTTTCTGCAATTCTGGCGCAGAAGCAAATGAAGGTGCGATTAAACTTGCTCGTAAGTACGCCCATACAGTAAAAAAAATTGATGAGCCAATTATTTTAACTGCCAAAGATAGCTTTCACGGACGCACTTTAGCAACTATTACAGCTACTGGGCAGCCAAAGTACCAAAAAGATTTTAGTCCTTTAGTTCCTGGTTTTCATTACGTACCTTACAACGATATTAAGGCTGTAGAGACGGCAATTACTGAACTAGATTCAGGCGATCGCGGTGTGGCGGCAATTTTGATAGAACCCTTGCAGGGAGAAGGCGGCGTGCGTCCGGGAAATCGCGCTTATTTCCAACGTCTCCGCGATATTTGCGACGAAACGGGTATTTTATTGATGCTGGATGAAGTGCAAGTAGGTGTAGGGAGGACTGGCAAACTATGGGGTTATGAAAATTTAGGTATTGAGCCAGATGTCTTTACCAGTGCTAAAGGTTTGGGCGGTGGTATCCCGATTGGAGCGGTGCTGTGTAAGTCTTTTTGCGATGTCTTTACCCCTGGCGATCATGCTAGTACCTTTGGGGGTAATCCCTTTGCCTGTGCGGCGGCGCTATGCGTCTTAGAAACTGTAGAAAGCGACTCTTTGCTCCAAAACGTCATTGAGCGCGGCGAGCAACTAAGAACTGGCTTGCAAGCCTTGGCTGCGAAATACTCAAACATTGTTGCAGAAGTGCGCGGCTGGGGTTTAATCAATGGCATGGAACTAGCTCAACATATCCCCTTAACTTCTAGCGATGTGGTCAAAGCGGCGATGAATGAAGGCTTATTGCTTGTTCCTGCTGGCCCCAAAGTTATTCGTTTTGTGCCACCATTGATTGTTTCTGAGTCAGAAATCAACACGGCTTTACAGGCTGTAGAACGGGCGATGAAAGTTTTGGTTTAGTGGGCGATCGCACTTTATTGTTTCTGAAAATTTTCAGGAAAATAATTAAGAGGAAATTGTAGCCTTCTTAATTATTTTTTTTGTGTTGTCAAAGGTTTACAAACATAGCCTACGTGTAAATAATTGATGAATTTATTAGCTTTCTAGCTCTTGTTTTCGGCAACAGTTAAAAAATAGCATAGAATCTTATCAATAATACTTAGATAAATTAACAAATTATTCTAGGATAGTTATTTTCCATAAATACACTTTTTAATATGTCCTGTCTAATTGTTAAAGAGGATACCTGTTTTCAACTAAATAACTTTTATCTCGTCGTCCAATTACATTTAGGTAACTTTGCTGATGTAAATTATTATCAAGTCACTATTCAAGACATTGGAAGCGATGCCAATATAAATTTTAAAAAATCAGGTTTACTGCGTATTGGCGATGTGAATGGCGGACTTAGCTACGAATTGCGGTTACGCCACATACTTAAAGAAAATAACGCAATATCTGAACTCCTTGCTTTTGAAATAGAAGAAGTAGAACTATTTTCAAACATTGCTGAGGAGGGGGATTTAGATCAAAGGTTTAATTACCCAAACTTAGATACAAAGTTAATGCAACAAACTGACTTTGTATTTGAAAATCATTTAACAAAGAGTAACGCTACTAATAAGTTAGCTCCAAATCAAATAACTAATAACGATAACGTTACAAATACTGAAAGCTACTTTGATAGTGATTGGGAAGAAACCGAAAACTATGACTGTTTAGAAGATGACTCCGCAGAACTTTCCAACATCTCATCCAATTCAAAAATAATTTTGCTAAGTTATCTGCCGACAGAAGGAGAAACTTTAGATATTTGGTTGCAGAAAAAACACAGCTACGAATTAGCGTTAGAAGTAACTAACCAAGTTTGTCAATTATTTCAGCAAGCTTATCAGCAAGATTGGTGCTTTTTTCAAGTAATCTCTCAATTTATTCAAGTTGATTCGACAATCAAGTTTTTTGATTTAACTAATGTTCGTCTTGTCGGCGAAAAGGTTGTATCTGTTAGAAAAACTGAGTATTGCGCTCCAGAAATTACTTTTGATTGCCCAGTTAATGCAAGAATGAGTGCTTATATTATAGGTGTTTTGCTCTACCAAGCTATTTACCAACAATTGCCCAATACCAAGACTAATTTTAGTTGCTTGACTATTCCACCCATACCAGGCATTTATCAAATTATTAGCCTTTGTCTTTTCCCCATTGCAGATGAACGAATTTCTATAACTCACTTAACAAAAGTCTTAAAGGAAACTCAACAAACAGTTAGTAGTTGCAAGGTGCAGTGGGACGTAGCAAGTCGTTCTACAATTGGGCTATCTATGCAACGTTTGCATAACGAAGATAGTTATGGAGTTCAGCAATATTCTAGCAGTTACCAAGATATTACTTTAGCAGTTTTAGCTGATGGAATGGGAGGTTTAGCCCAAGGAGAACTCGCTAGTTATTGGGCAGTAAAAGCAGTAATAGAAACACCTATTGATTGTTTTAATTATAGTGAAGAACAATGCAACGAATGGTTATTATCTGTATTTAAAAAAGCGAACGAATATGTTAGACAAAAAGTGTGTAAGGGTGGAACTACTTTAAGTGTAGTTTGGGTTAATTCCCGCAATTTAAAAATTGCCCACGTAGGAGATAGCCGCATTTATTTAATTCGCAAAAACATGATATGTCAACTGAGCGAAGATCATTCTTTAGTGGCTATGCTCCTTGCCAAAGGTGATATTACCTACGAAGAAAGCTATAAACACCAAAAGCGAAATATATTGACTAAGTGCATTGGTTTAAAAGACATTTTAGATCCTAGCTATGTACAAACATTACAATCTTTTAGTTCAGAATTATCAATACTTTTAGACCAAGATGATATTATAATACTTTGCTCAGATGGAGTATGGGACTTAATACCGCCAACAGAGTTAGCAGAAATTTTTATA
>QQTW01000312.1_pt1 | contig 29711 bp, 29 predicted proteins | sample 1904831 | NCBI WGS metagenome assembly QQTW01 (sample SAMN09435610, study PRJNA476489) | Subsurface metagenome, whole genome shotgun sequencing project.
GCTACCTAGGTATGAATAAGCTCGGCGGTCCAAACGTCCGGCTTATATGAAGAAATCTTTGTGAAATCCTTTCTTTAGACTGGGTCATCTTCGGCGAGCAATCTGCCGAACAGAACCAGCGTTTGATGACATGGCAAAAATCTTGCAGAAGCATTGCTACTCCAAGAGATGCACGATCCTCACTATCAAGCTTCACATGAGCTCTGCCGAGACAACGAACCGCATGGGGGACCCGAGGTGGTCAGTGCGTTACTTTGATCTTGTCTGAGCTCTGTTTAGGCCATTGTGCTCAGGGAACATCCCGTAAGCCACTGTCTTTTCTAGATGCGATTCTCTACTTGTTCTTCTCAGATAGGCAGGTAAGGGCGTCACGATGTAGGTGAGAGCGCAGAGTACTGTTGATTTCTTTTCCTATACGTTCGGACCAATGGCCTCAAGCTGGTAAAATCCTCGTTGCTCCGGAAGATAAAGGAGACAAGGCCTCCCCTTCTTTCCGTCGGGCGCTATCCATTCCCTTGTACATATTAAGCATCAAAATCGCTCAAAGCTCGGATCATTTCAACTCGAAATCATGAAGTTCAACCTCCTCGCGCTCGCGCTCAGCATACTCTTCGTCAACGTTGTTCATGGCATCAACACACCCGAGGACACCGAGATGTCCGTGTGCTTATACTACAGCAACGCGGCCGCCGACCTGACCACCATCAAATTCTACGTGTACCTCGCGCTGGACAACGGCGAAGGCTGGAAAAACGTCGATCTGACGGGGCTGATGGGACATCTGGACTTTTATTGCCGGAAAGCAACGGGTGGCGGGATCACGAATGCCTGGAGTCGCAGCGCATACGAGTTCCGTGTGGTTCATTTCGATATCAAGGACCCGACTTGTATCAAGGACGCTTTGAGATGCGCACAACCTAGCCTCGAGAACCCGAGGCAGTGTAGACCGGTGAGCACGCGTTTGGTTGCTCCTTGCGTTTGTCCGCTTTGTGGAAACATCTCAGCTAACGTCGAAAAGCTTGACTACGAGAAGGATGTCATATTTACACCAAACGATGCAAATTCGCGAGACCGATGGACAAAGTTAGAATGGTAGTCTATCGAGTGTGATTTCTCTATTACTGTACCCAGCCTCAAGACTATTTTTGGTCTTAATTGCTCATGTACGTAATACATCATTTCGGCGGTTCTGAGCGATCTATTCAGAGGAATTGAACCACGACACATGGCATCGTATCCTTGCCCTCACAGAAAATTATCTCTTAGTCAAAGTATACCTTAAAGAAGAGCACTAAAAATGAATTGGTGAAGGAAGCACAACGTGAGAAGAAAGAGCATGATATAATTCCGGGAAGCGATCCTCAGGATCTAGTCTTCTATGGTGGTCCCAAGCCCTGCAGGTAGCTTTCAGCTCCTGATGACAACATAGACTCTCAAAGAGCGGAATAAGTATTTGTGAGACATCAAAGTCCTCGCTCTGGTTGGACCATGAGCATATCGCGTGAAGATCCACGGTAACTGAAGGGTGAACTGCACAACACGCTGGCTATTGGTTACGAATGGGTCCCCAATACTCTAACTCGTCCTAGCATTCAAATGCAGCGCATTTTGATAGACTCCAAATCATGCAACGTCGTCTAGTAACCCAGTAGCCCGCCTACAACTCCAAGCCCACATGCCGAGCTGCCTCAAACGCAACAAACCTTGAAGAGATAGATATCTTCTAAAACTCGAATTCTTTCCTAAAAGCTTCGACATCCATCCCCTGACCCACCATCTCAGTCAAATCCCGTCTACCCATCTGATTAAAGACCCTCCTGAGCGTCTCGAAAAGGTTGGTGCTCTGATTCTGATGAATAAGCCGATCCAGCTGCACGTCATCGACGCCGTCGCCAACAACCTCTCGAGCACGCTGCTTGCCCTCTTTCTCAACAACTTTGTGCATCGCCAGAGCACCCAGCAGATGCTGAGCGGCCTCCTCGTAGCAGCCAAGGTTGATACAGCTGACACCTAGATTGTATCGTGCGCGAACGAAGTTCGGTCGCAGCGAGAGGGCGCGCTCGTAGGCGTTGATAGCTTCCTCGCTCCGGCCGGAGTTTGCCAGTGTTGCGCCGAGTCGGTTCCAAAGTAGATGCAGCTGTGAGTGCTGATTCGTTGTGCCGGACTCGGTGGAGGCGAGTGCAGCGCCAAAGCAGTCGACGGCCTTGTCGTACTCTTCCGCACCGTAGAAGAGCACTCCGAGCCCGACTTGCACGTCGGGGTCCATGGCCTCGCCTGAAGGAGAGAGTTGAGCGGCGGCTATGAAGAGATCCGTGACTTTCTCGTGCAGCAGGAGCCGGTCGGTGAAGCCGACTTCTGCCGCTGACGAGAGAGGTCCGGATGCCACGGAGGGATATTTGGTGGCCAACCATCGCTCTAGCGTTCTGTAAGCCGTGGCATCGTATCCTTCGTTTGTATAAGAGACGGCGAGGCCCATCATGGCCTCGAGGTTGGAGGGGTCTAAATTCAGTGCGTGTTCGAGGGCGCGAATTGCTGGCGACTCTTTTTCGTTCTGCGCTTGTGCTGCGCCGAGTTTCGTCCAAGCCTCGACGTGCTCAGCGTCTCTTTGAACTGCGGCCTCGAAGGCCAACGCGGCCAGAGACAAGTTCCCTCCTTCCTCCATGATTCGCATACCCTCCCGGAACGGATCCGTCACGTCTTTGAAGAGATTGTCTTCTTCAAACAGGTACTCCCCCATGTGAGATTCGCGAAAGGAGTCATGTGTGTTGAGACCATCAAAGTTATCCCATTGACCGTGATCCTCATCCTCGTACTGCACCCCATCGACCAGTTGTCTAGCGTTGGCTGTCTCAGCTTCAATGCCGTACAGAAAGCTCTCGAAATCTCCAAAATGATCTGTTTCCGAGAACACTAACCTGTCGGCCTCACTGAGCTCTGTTTCCATTGCCGCGGCAGCCTCCTCGTCCAGGCGGTCAAGATCCGATTGGGTCGACTCCATCTGCGCAAACTGGGCCTCCCAGTCCTTTTCATCCAGCTCGATTAACCGTCCTTTCCCCTTGCCCTCCGCCTGGTTTGGCTGTTGCGCGCTCCGATCGAATGAAGGCCTTGGCATCATGCCGATACCCATGCCACCCATTCCCATACCAATTCCCATTCCCATTCCCATTCCATACCTTGAGCCCAGAGATTGTGAGAGGGCCGGTATCGAGGATTGGTTATTTGACGACTCTGACCCTATCCCATTTGCATGACTTTCTCTTAACTGTTGGTAAGCTGCAAACTCCGCCGGATTCAAAGGATGAGCAGCCTGTTTAAACCCTCCCAGTTGCCGTGAGCCCTCTGCGACGTCCGCGAACTCCGAGACCCACGGAGCTCGACCTATTGGTTGTGATGTCTGTTCCAGCTCCCGTCGCATTTGTTCCATGGCAAAGGGAGATTGGAGACCGGTGCCGTGGCCCATCTGAGGTGACTGATGCATGAAGTCGTTGAGAGCCTGCCATATGCTGATCAGCCTCTAGGCCCGACTGTAGGACTCGAACTTTCGCGTTCATAGAACATCCAACAGATAGAGCTCTAGCAGGAAACCTCTTCGTACGTACGTCATTTTGCGGTTGTCCTAGAGTCTGGCTTCTGAAGCTCTCCGGCTGTAGCCCCGGAGCTCTGCCCACCAAACGATCCCGTTGCAGTGATCTATCGTCCTGGACATGTTTGGTGAACTGCGATAGCGGGTTGGCGGCAGTGGAGCATTCCGCGCCGCTCAGGAAAGACATGATGTTGGTTGGAAGGTGGTTGATGGTTCTGGATGAGTGTCAAGACGAACTTGGTATATGCTGAATATCGCTGGAAAATAGCTAAAGGAAAGCCATCCGTTGCGGCTCTTTACTTAAGGGTACGGGTTGAAGCATGTGCTGCCAGATCCTGGGGAAAGCTTCTTGTACTCATGCATACAGATGCCGAGGTTGGAGGGTCTGGTTAGAGTGACCCACAGTGGCGATCTATCGGACGCCCGGGCGGTTTGGAATCACTCTGAGAACCTTGTAGCCCAATGATCTACTCTCTCTGGTGATGGCCAGCAGCACAATTCAACAATTTGCTAACGGCCATGTCTATGTACTGCGGTTGTCGCCCAAATGAACCGACTTAATGTTCACCACTCGCGGAGACGCGTGCTTGAAGAGCGGCGATGAGATATTACACGAGGGATCAGCTGTCTACACACTACCGGAAAACTCTTGAGGCCCAAGGAGAATGGTAACTACTAACACAAACAACGAAGTACGAGACAAAAGTCGGATATGTTCCGTACCTCACTCCGCAGACATCCCCCCGGACGTGCCCCCAGACATACCCCCAGACGTGTCCCCAGACATGCCCCCAGACATACCCCTAGGCATTCCTCCAGACATTCCTCCAGACGTTCCCATAGCTTTGCTTCCGTCAATTCCCCTCTGCGACTCCAAGCTGAAATCCACGCGGAGCTTGCGCCCATAAAGCTCAACAGTCTGCAGCTTGTTCTTTGCCTCTGTCGCGCTCGCAATGTCGATGAAGTCGGCGTGCGCGAATCCTCTCGGTTGGCCGGTTCTGCGATCGATCGCGACCCTGACGTCGAGCACGTTGCGGATCTCTCGGAACAGTTCGTTCAGGTCTTTGTCGGTCATCTCAAATGACATGTTGCCAATGAACAGCGTTTTAGTGGGGTCGCTGGGCTTGTTGGGGATGGTCAAGGTCCGTCGTGGCCTCGGTATGTGGAACTGCACGTTGATACGCCGGCCCATGAAGACTTGCTGGTGCAACATCCCGATGGCACTTTCAGCCTCCTTGGTTGTTTCAAACTCGACATAGCCAAAGCTTGGAGATTTGGTCAGAAGGCAGTCATGCGTCATTTAAGTTGTAACGTACCCTCTGCTTAACCCGCGGTTATCGTACACGATTCTGGTTTTCACCACCTTGCCAACCTGCTCAAAAAGTGTCTGCAACCCTTCTTCCGTGGCTTCGAAGAATAAATTTCCGACGTAGAGCACAGTTGAAGGGGATGAGCCAGCAGGAGGGAAGTTTTCGTTATTAAGTTGCGAAATCTCTGAATGAAAATGCTCGACGCTGGATGGAGCCGGGGGGGTTTCCGACGAGAACGGGTCGGTCAAGGGCGCGGCCTCGGGTTCAAGTGCGCCGGTGTCACTGACGAAGCGATGCTGGAATGGAGACGCTTTGATTTGATACCTTGCGAGGAAGGGAGATCGTGATAGGGTGTTCAATGACCGCGATCTGGGAAAGGAGGCATTTGAGGACAGCGCCCGGAAGGCTGTACGACGCAGGAGGAACCTGGATCAAGACTGTTAGCTCTTAGCAATGCTTCGAACCTGACATTGCATACATGGTCTCTGGATGGAACAACGATCGAATGCAAAGAAAGTGGAGGATTCGTCTGTGAGAAGAGACGCGGATCGAATTTTTTTCCAACACGGATGGTTGATTACGGCGGATGCCGCCAGCCCAATTAGGTCTAGACGCTCTCGGCTTAGTCATTTCGACCTCGATATCATGATTGGTGGCTCCATAACTACACCTTCAAGCTGATAGACCTCGAAACGGTCTCTACTATGCATGCGATGCTTCAAAGTGTATCTTGATCACTTGTAGCCTAACTTCCTCGCAATGGCAACATCCTCGTCTACAGGCGCAGCGGTAATTGCCCGTGCCCTCCGCAGCATCGGCGTCACGGTGATTTTCGGCATTGTGGGAATCCCAGTCGTCGAGATCGCAGAAGAAGCGATTGCGCTGGGTATCAAGTTCATCGGCTTCCGGAACGAGCAAGCAGCCAGCTATGCGGCAACAGCTTATGGCTATCTTACTGGAAAGCCGGGCGTATGCCTGGTCGTCGGCGGCCCTGGAGTACTGCACGCAATGGCGGGAGTGGGTGCGCCTACACTAGACAATACTGCGCCGCTTGACTAATGGCCTGGTCACGAAGGTAGGCAACGCTTCTGCAAATGCATTTCCTCTTCTTCTGTTGGCTGGCTCTAGCGAAACACATCTGGTCACCAAAGGTGCTTTTCAAGAGTTAGATGCGATCTCCCTTCTGGCGCCGCATTGCAAGCTTGTCGTTCGTCCGTCAAGCATAGAGGCTATTGCGCCTGCTATGAGGAGCGTGTATAGACATTCCTTCTATGGCAGACCAGGCACAACTTTCATAGACTTGCCTGCAGATATCATCCAAGGAACAGCAAAGCTACCGGAAGAGGTCCCAGACACTAACATGCTACCTCATCCACCAAAGACAGGCGCTGACGAAAACAAAATTCTGGAGATAGCGAGGCTACTCAAGGCTGCCAAGGCCCCGCTCATTGTCATTGGGAAAGGCGCAGCATATGCTCAAGCTGAGAGTTCCATACGCGGGCTCATTGATCGAACCTCAATACCATTTCTCCCCAGTCCCATGGGCAAGGGTGTAGTTGCAGACTCGCATGCAACAAACACTGCATCAGCCAGGTCTACAGCGTTGCGGCATGTCGACGTCGTGCTCATGCTTGGGGCGCGGCTTAACTGGATCTTCCATTTTGGAGAGCCACCGAAGTGGAATCCGAAAGCACGGTTCATACAAGTTGACATATGCGCCGAGGAAGTGGGCTCTAATGGCGGCGATGCCGAACTTGGTATAGTTGGAGACGTCAACATTGTCGTGCCTCAACTGATTGACTGCCTCTCTGGCTGGCGGTACGATTTATCAACGTCTGAATTTGGAAGGGAGCTGTCCAAAGCCAAGGCAAAGAATGAGGCCAAAGCGAGCGCAGCCGCGTCCAGAGCCACTCTCCCTTTATCGTACTCACACGCCTTTGCCGTAATCAAGTCCGTTCTCCATTCTTTCTCCCCTCCAGACGCCGGAGGAATAGTCTACGTATCCGAAGGAGCCAATACCATGGATATTTCCCGATCCGCGTTTCCTGTCGAGCATCCTCGCCTTCGGCTCGACGCAGGTACCTACGCTACCATGGGCGTCGGGTTAGGCTACGCCATAGCTGCTCACGAAGCGTACAACGGTCATGCCGCCGAAGCCTCGTCTGGACCTGCTCGCCGGAAGAAGGTCGTTGCGCTAGAGGGAGACAGTGCATTTGGCTTCAGCGCGATGGAGGTCGAGACCATGGCACGGTACAAGATGGACATATTGATCTTCGTGATGAATAATAGCGGAGTGTATCACGGCGACGCGGAATCTGAAGAGGAGTGGCTCAGGCGCCAAGCGAAATCGTTGGGCGACGGAGCAGGTGAGAAATCGCTACGAAGTACCAGTCTTGGATGGCAAACTGGTTACGAGAAGATTGCTGAGGCTTGCGGCGGAAGGGGGTTTTTGGTGAGGACGGCTGATGAGCTGGAGAAAGCCACCCGTGAAGGGTTTAAGAGCCGAGTTCCGGTCGTCGTCAATGTAATCATCGAGAGCGGAGCAGGAGCAAAATTGGTGAGTTAGAGCCGTCTCTCCATGTTGAAGGCCGAATTTTGCTCGTCGACGCAATGGACACTCTGCTGACATTGTAATATTAGGAGTTCGGCTGGCAGGCGAGTGGAAGTAAAGCAAGCGAGTCGAAAGAGCACCCGAAACTCTGAGCACGTTGGCTTAATCAAAGAAAGCAATCTGATAGCCTCGCGCAATGTCCTGAACAGGTCGCGAATTTGTTATGCAAAAGCTAGTGATTGGGACTATAGACCATCTCTACACAAGCACCATCTCATCCAGCCAGCGTCTAATGGCTGCCTGCAGACTAGACTTGACCGGCCCGTTCCAGAAATGCCCAGCTTCAGCGATCTCTACAAATCTAAACGTCCCTTCTGACCCTGTCTGCAACCGCTCCGCCCAACCCTTGAGCTTTTTGGCGGAGGTGAAACCGTCATTCCCTCCGAAAACAGCCAGGGTCGGACTCGTCACAATTCCATCCACGCCTTTTCTGGGCGGTTGAGCAGAGTACCATGAAAACATTGTAGTCAACACTGAGACTGGCGGTAACAACGGCGAGACAAGGAGATGATATGTTCGCGGCAACAGGACATCCTTGTCCTTGAAAGTGGTGAGACTGCCCTTCTCTACGTCACTCGACTCTCTGCTCCTCCGCCGCAGAGATTTGACACGCCGGGAGAGGTCGAGACTTCTTCTGATATCTATACTGCGTCGGCCCTCGCGACTGCGCTCCCTGCGTTCTAAAGTACCTTCTTGCCCACCCACCGTAATGGACAACGAAACTCGGCGATTAGAGTCGTCCAGGCCGTCCGCGACAGACTTTAGCTGTTGCGGTGGATCAGAAGACAGCTGTTGAGACGCTTTGCGAAGCTTGGAGAGCTTGCGGGCTTGTAGGGCAATTTCAGCTTCTGCGCTGCCCGCGGCAGCACCGGAAAACCGTTTGACTATGTCTGATACGGACGGCAAACGTGTAGCGATGAGTGAACCGTATGAGTAACCCCCCAGAATCAAGCGTACAGATTGGTGCTCGTGAGTAGCAGTCTTCTCGGAAAAATCAAGGGTTGGCCTGGTATTATCTGCTGCTAGGAACTGCAGGTAGAGAATCATCAAGCCAGCAAAAGAGACGTAATCAGCAATCTCCGGACTGCCGGTCCAGCTAGTCCGTCCTTTGGAATCGCCTCCGCCCCTGGGAAAGCCCACAAGTCAGCGACGATGCTGAGGTATACTACGAGTACTGCTTTGTTACCTGAAGTTGAACGTTCCAACGATGAGTCCAGCGCGAAGCAACTCGTTGCCAACCGCATGAACGACGGGATCATCGTAACATCCGCCTAAAGGGGCCCAAGGATGCGCAAAGACTGCGCCATTGATCCCATGGGGAACATCGTCGCGCGAGCTCTCCGCAATCGGGTGGTGGACCGGATGGAAGATGCGACAGTCGAGCGGCGTGTTGTCCTGGACTGAGGGAACAGTAAAGGAGAATGTGGCATCAGACATACCCATCACTGGGGTCCTGATGGCCCCGGCCCGATCAGTCCATGGAAGTGGTTTGTAACTACGAGTCTGTCATGTTACGGAACCCTTGCAAAGGTGTGGGGGACCTTGCCATGTGTGCGCACATGGGACCGAAGAATCACCGAGATGAAACCTTCAAGTCGAACATATATTTAGAAGCTATAATTACAGGATAGTGTTGAATAAGAGCTCATAAAACCCTCCGCATAAGTACTGTCATTCGGGTATTAAGAACTTCGATACCATTGTCCTTCTAGAACAGTTTGTTATTGCATACTGAAAGTGTTCCGCTACATGAGCCAATGGAGCTTGCATTCAATCTCCGGAGTCGTCTCGAGTTAACAAGAGCTCCGGATCAGGTTCATCATCGTCAGTATCAAGCATACGGTCCGACGAGATTGACGTAGTCCTGTTTGGGACTGCAGCAGGCACAGATGTTTCTGTACTATCACCAAGCTCTCCTTCAAACGACTGAAGCTCGGTTGCCGATTCGTCTAGCAGAGCAGACTGAGGGTGAGGAAGGACGCCACTCAGGATGCCTCTACCCTGACGGAAAGCTTCCAGCTCTGCTCCGATGCAACAGGCCAGTAGCCGCCAGTTTCTAGACTCGGCGAGCCTCAGGTGCTCTTCGAGAAAAGCCATGGTATGATCCATGCGGCTGAGGAGTCCTTCGAGGCGAGCCGAAAGGTGGATACTTGACCTACCACCATGACGGTCGAGATTCTGAATACCCGCTCGCAACACATCCTCGAATTTGGTGATTTCGGTGACGACATCAGCCCACATGACACTGCCTTCCTCGAGAGCATCCCTTTCCATTTCTAGTCGCTCGCGCTTCCGTTGGAGGACTGCTTGCTCCTTCAGCCAGTGCTCTTTGGCCAGGTCAACGGTGCGCCGCTTTGGCGGCACGGAAAGCTGAAACGGCTCAGTCACGTAGGAAGACTGGCCCGGGGGTTTGGCTAGGAAATCTTGGATCTCCGATTTCAAGATGGACAGCGAGCCCTGATAGGAAGACAGCTTCGCTTGCACCGAACTCTCCACTTCTGAGATCTCGGCTACGATCTTTCGATGTTGACTCCTCATCTGGTTGAGTCTCAGCTCTAGATCGTCCATCTCGCTCTTCAGACGGGTTGCCTCTTCCCTCAGAGATCTGACTCTGAGACTTTGCTCCCCGTTGGAGATCTTGCCGATCTCTTGATCCAGACCTTCTTGCTTTGTGGTCCATGCATCCAATGTCTCCAAGATGACATGATTCTCGGACACATCGGCATCCAGCATCTGAGTCTCCGCCTCTTTTACGGTAACCAACTCTAGCATCACATTGTATATGCCTCGCCTCGCCCCTCTCAAGCTGGTATTGCGACGCCGTCGCGCTCTCCCTCTATCCGAGTCGCTCGCGAGAGTACTCTGCGTCGTAGTCGTGTCACTGCCGCCCGACGGGGACCCTGCCACGTTACTGGATAATCCGGCGATGAGTCCCTCGGCCTGTGCGTCGAGAAGTAGCTGCAGTTCCTCCTGGAGCTGTTTCTCCCTTCGCTGCATAGCCACCAGATCATCGGAGGCTCGCCCGTTCCGAGTGCTGCTGGTCTGGCGCGCGTACGGATCCAAGCGGCCTGCAGGAGAAGTGAAGCGTGACGCGGACGGGGAGTATGTAGAGTGCCAAAGCGGTAGCTCACTCTCTGCTCTTGTCGAATAGCTACGGCCCGTACCTCCCGGCCGCGGCAGCCAGGAAGCAAGAAAGGACATCTTCAGAGATTCTGACGGTTTCCCGACATCTGGATGAGGTTGTTTCTCGGAGAAGCTCAAGAGCGGCCCGAGTGTTGGCGGTTGACTCGCGTGCGCAGGTGGTCAACCGCGGGAAGGCACGCGCCATGTTCCCGAGGCCAGCCAACCATGCCATCTATTCGTTTGCGGGCAAGACGGATTATTATTGGGCTTTTTAAGTTGCACACCATTTAATTTTCAGAACCTCGCTCACGCTCTATATCTAGTGATACTCTTTACGCAGACCTAGACGAGGCTGAATACCTCGTACTGATTCACATCGACGAAGAGAGTGTGACCTTTCACAACGCAACATTATCTATATCATCAAAAAAACTTTGGTCTTGCGGCAACATAAAGCCTGATTCCTCAAGCCAGCTAGACTGACGATGAGAGCAACTGCAGCCATGGCACCTAGACGCCTACCATCGGGGATGCATTCAAGATCCAAAGCAGGCACCGCTTTGACCAAATCACACGGCATACGTCAATGCTCCAGGGAACCTCCAGGACAACGTGGACATGAAAATGAAGCTGCCACTTTCGGAGTGACTTGCATATATACCCTCGGTTAGGGGGGATGAGATCCTGCAACGTTGCGTTGTTAGCGATGTCACCGTGCAATCGCATTAGCTAAAGGCTCAGAAACCGTCAACATGGAGTTATGGAGCAGCCACTAAAACTCGGTCCGGCCCGCCTGCTCGGGGTCAAACACTTGGAGAGCTCTTACATGCCACGGAGGTTGAGCTCTAAGCTACGTGGAAGCTCACTGGCCGTTCGGTGGCTTTGCAATCAACCCGAGGCGGTGAGATTGTGCAGCGTCCATGGCGTTTGACTTGTCAGCCAAATGATTCGCTCTTCTATCAACGCCAGTGGAATCAGTTTCGGGCTCGATTTCGGGCTCGAAGGCGGACAACATTCGCCATCTTGAGCGTAGAGAAAGGCCATCCACCTTGCTACGATAGATGGTATTTGATTCCATGGAACTTTGTTCTTGAGGCGTTCTGGAATGTGCTGGACCACTCATATGCTCTGCCACTTGGACGCAATAGGAAGATCCTCAACGGCCCTATATCACAACGAGAGCGGCCGCTCTGTATAAGAAAGCGAAGAGATTTGGTTGGAGTGGACACTGCGACGAGGCTTGATACTGGCTCTAAGGACACAGGACATTTGGCGAAACCCGACAAAAATCTGCTCAGTAACGACGTCGAGTCATGATGAATAATCTCTCAAAAGGAACGATCCTCAGCCTTACCTGGCATTCGCATCTCTCGGTTGACAATGTAAGTTACAATGGCATTCCGGTGAATCATGCGGATGCAGACCGGAAGATGCAGGGGCCGCCATTAGGGGCCTCGACGTGGTTGGACCGTGTCTTGAAGGTTTGCCCCGTCCTTTTCCTGGGGAGCCAAGACTGATTAAGCATCTGGCAATGGAGAGCTTCGCTGTACGCGAGGGTCTCCTCTTGCCGACGAAACCTGCTCATAATCGCAAGGTTAGCACGAACCTAAAATAAGGCCTGACATAAGTGTAGCAAGCGGCGGCGGCAGTCGCGCATGTCGTGGCGGGAAGACTTTGACGCTTGTGTGGGCCCCTTGATCTCCAAGATTGGATATCATGACTTGCTGTGGTTTGCCGTTCTTTCTCTTCGTAACACGTTGAACGGTTGCATACACAGATGTAGGTGTGATCACGATGTTGTGAAATTGCGGCGCGGCTTGGGTAGTACAGAATATGTCCATGACTCGGGTATCATTATATCAATGCAGTCAGCCTTCGCAAGTCGCATTCAGCCTTCGACGAGCAATGGCTTCGCTGTTCGACATTCAATCGCACAAGACTGGAATGATCACAAGCGCAGGATCTTGATCGACATGTCATTTCGCACACGAGATAATGTTGTGTACCTGCCGCTATAGGTAAAGGTTCCTCGTAGCTGAACGTCGCCTGAGTCGTTACTAAAACACAATAAACTCGGGGTTGAACAAAGCCCTTAGCTATGCACGGCCAGATCCTGTCAAACCTCAAGTCTGGAGGATCTACAGAGTACACAACGGGCCGCACGGAGCTCGAGCTCTTACATAGTTGCCCTGCAAAGACGCGCACGTTCAAGATTACCAGGTCCTGATTCTGAACGTCCTTCGATGCGGCCTTCCGGACCGATGCTTATGCAGGCTCTTTTACTAATGAGAAAATCGCAATTCGCCCTTGCGTAAAGGCACACGACCAGACTCTCCCGAGCCGTCCTGTCATCCGACGCTTTACAACGGTGCTATGACACTAACTCAAACCCTACTTTCCGGAGAACAACCTCTTGTCGTAGCTTACGCTAATAGCTGTGCCACATGTACGCTCACGTATCCACGTGTAAGGCGATTCCCACCTCCGCGGACGATTGTTCCGCACGGCAGACTATCCCTTGAATGCTTCGGTTGAAAGGGAGCCCTCCTTTCTCATTCCGTATGTCGCATCGCAAGCGAAGGCACGGAGCAGGAAGGCGCAACATTGCTTGTGCACGCAAGAGAAGTCGCGACTGTGAGGATGAAGTAATCTACCGATCTGATCCTCAGCAAGATTCCGTTAGAATGTGTATTTATACTCACTCTTCGGCCGGTGGCTCTTTCTTGCTCGTACACTTCGGGAAAGATCTGCGTCAGTAACTCCTTCGTGGTGGAAGCTTCGGTATACAAAGGTGCGATTCCGTCCTTTCGTGTAACATCTTTGCTTGTGTCTTCCTCTTGGGCGACAGCAGTTCATTCTCTGGTGCTGGTCCTGACTTGAGTGCAGCTTGTTCATCTGTCGTTTGTCTATCTCTTCAACATGCAGATCTATATTCTCGGGTTGCTGAGCGGCTTCGCCGCATATGCCGCTGCCAGCTGTCTCCACGGGACGACCCTGGTGCCACGGCAGTTGGACTCTAGCAAGACCAAGGTCGTCGTCAGCAAGTTCAGCTATAGTGGCGAAGGAGGCCCGGCCACATGGGGGCAGATGAACGAGGTTTGCGCTACCGGTAACAACCAGTCGCCCATCAATCTGCGTAAGTCTGGTTCCGTCCAATGTCGCATACTGCGTTGCTGATCCGCGTGAGCAGGCGACAAGGCTATCAAGTACGCGTCGGCAGCACCCGTCATCACCGTCCCACGGATCAGATCTGCCGAGTTTGAGAACCTTGGATCCACCGTCGAAGTCAACATGCCGGAGGGAGCGACGACGAGGTACCTCAACAAGGATTATAAGATGATCCAGTTCCACTTCCACACCCCATCGGAGCATCTGATCAACGGAGTGCACTACCCGCTCGAGATGCACATGGTGCATCAGAACCAGAAAGGTATGTGATGGTCTCCACCACTGCGACGTATCGCTAACAGCAAGACCCAGACCAGTCCTTCCTCGTCGTCGGCCTGATGTTTGACCTGGTCGAAGGCAGATCCGGCACAGCTCTCCTCTCCGAACTGCGGAAGCACGTCGGCGCGATCAAGCAACCCGGCAGGATCACCCAGACCGGCCCGCTCGACTTTGCGCAGGTGCAGAATCACGTGAAGAACACGCAGCTGTACACCTATAGCGGCTCGCTCACCACGCCGCCTTGTAAGGAGGGAATCACTTTCGTCATCGCCAAGACCCCGATGCCGTTGGATGTGGCCTCGTACAACGCGCTGAAGAGCACTATGGGCTTCAACGCAAGGTTTCTGCAGAATGACCCGGGCCAGCCAAATGTCCTGGAGATTGCGGCAGAGACTCTGGAAGGAGGCGTGGCTGGTTCTAATTAACCAAAGCCGTCGACTTTCGGATCCGGGAAGTAACAATGAAATGGCATAGCACTCGGCCATACAGGTGAGCGGAGGAGTCTTAGACCGGAGATACGACCGATGAAAATCTGTTGCATGCTGTGGTTTTGGCATATGTTGATAGAGCTCGCACAAAGGTCAGCATGGATTGTTTAGACACGGTGGATATTGTTGGTATAAACGTAAAGTGTGTAGAGAGATTTTCTTACATATGAAAGCTCTGAACTCTCGTTAGTCCAGACAGGCCGGTGCTTTTCAAATTCCTCGTATGATGAGCCAGCTATGCAATTCGAGCTCTTTCGTGGAGCTGCTTTTCAAAGTGCGATCAAAGGAGCGCACTATAGTCTGCAGCGACTCCTGAGCCGGTCGTGATCTTGATCCAGTGCCCTAACCCCACAGGGCAGACCTCCTGTAAGCGTGTCCCATAGATTGAAATGAACTTCTTGTAATGACAATAAGTCGATTCAGTCAATCAATGCCGTTCTATGCTCTCCATCTTGCAGGACAGCGTTCCGCGTTACCCAACGTAAAAGACCGCTCAAGGATATAATCTTCTGTAGACGTGACCCAGCCCAAACGCCGCGCTCCAGTTTGTAAATGCATCCGATAGATGGAAAACAAGAAAGATGCGCTCGCCCATCTGTCAACTTTTCATCCATGTACGCAAACGTGACCCGATACCCAGCAGGGCTGCTGTACGTCCAAACCACATCACATGTCGAGCTTCCAGAGATGGGCTCACCGGGTGATGCCAAGCGGAAAAGACTACATCTTGACGCCCCAGATTCCGCGACCGCCGCAGACACCGACCCACTCGCCGCCTTGGCTCGTCAGATGGCTCTGCGGCGCCCAGCTCAAGTTCGCGACCTCGTACTCGCACCGCCATGACGCAGCCGGGCCTTTGGCGCTGATCCCGCTCGCGGCGCCAGCCGCACCGGGAGTCGCTCCCGCTGCGGTGCCGGCGGCTCCTGCACCTGCGGCGACGACACCACCGCCCCTGTTGCCGGAAAGGAGATGGTCGCCGACACTGTTCGTGGAGAAGGTGTCGGAGCCGCCGTTCAGGGCGGCGCCGTTGGCGGAGTTGACGAGGTCCCAGATGAGGACGAGGGAGTCGTCGGCGCCAGATGCGAGCATGCCGCGGCGCGTGGGCGCCCACTCGATGGTGTTGACGGACGCGGAGTGGCCGCGCAGCTCCAGCATGGCCTGGCCCGGTTGGCGGACGTCGAGGATGCGGATGATGTTGCTGTCGGCGGCGAAGGTAGCGAGGAGGTGGAAGTCATGGGGGGATGCTATGTCGGAAGCGTTAGTAGACTGGACTTGGATATGCACCCCTAGATGTATAGGGGAGAGAAGGCAGGCAAGAGACGTACCAGCTAGTCGCAACAGCGGCGGTGCGTACGTCATGGTTTGCTGCGCCTTTGTTGGTGACATCCGGCCAGTTGGAGAGCCTTTGGAAAGGGATTAGTGGTTGATCAATGGAAGAGCAGTTATGCTGTTATACCTCTATCGGACTTCTCTCCCGGCTTCTCCGATGGTTCGTAGATAATCGTACTGTGCTCCAGACTTCGCAGGTCAAACATCCTTACACTGCCGTCTGCGCCGCAGCTCACAAACACGTCTACGCTCTGTGCGCAGAACCGCACGTCGAACACTTCCTTGTCGTGGGCGATCAATTGAGTCTTCGCTGTCAACGTCGGTATGTCCCAGATGGTGCATGTGGTGTCGATGCTGGAGGTAATGATGAGTTTGGGGGAGACGGTATTCCAATCGAGCGAGGTCAGCGGAGCGGTATGTTCGGGAGTCTTCGAGTTCGACAGAAGAGCTAGAGGCGTGAGCTTCTGTGGCGGAGGATCGCGGGTGTTGACGCTTGAGGAGCGAGTTATGGTGTTGCTGGCGTTGGAAGGTGTTCCAGTCGGAAGAGACCACAGTCGAAGATGATCGCCTGAAGTTGCTAAGAGATCTGTCGACTGTTTCTGAGACGAAGGAGGCTCCCAGAGTATGCGTGTGACCGGGTACGAGCACGTCGCCTCGGCCACCCTGGTGTATTCGAGACCGTACGCTGGAGCATTCGGCGAAGTGACCTCTTGGGGAGTGATGTGGGTATCAATGATTTGGATCTGAAGAGGGTTTAGCTTGATGCAGCGCGATCATTCACAGAAATACAGCTCGACGACCTGGCGACTGAGATGAGTTGTAGAACGTACAAAGTTGTGAGGATCCTCCAAGTAGCTCCCAATAGCCATTTTGCCGGCAGTGTTCCCTCCAGCTACCGGCCACTTGCACCAGTCGTACGCGTACGCGGCCCAAGGGGCGACGTAGTTGCTGTTTGTCGGAAGTCGACCCGCGAGTTCGTCGAAAAGCGCACCTCCAGAGTCCTCCATGTTCGAGGCCCGGGGTCGAATATCGGCCAATGCCAATGGAGGCTGCGTCATGGCGCCAGTCGGTGTTTGAGGAGTACTGTAGTACTTCTGGTTTTGCGATGGCACATATTTCGGGGTGTCCGGTGTGCCTGCCGTGTTCGAGAAGGGTATATATTTCTGTTCCAGACCGGCCGGACTTGAGCGCGAGTGAGCGTGGGAAGAGTTGATGGTGTTGGAGCGAGAGGGCAGGCTGTAATGCTGCGCATTGGTGCTTATCTGTGGCATCGTGGGCACAGTTGTTGGCGCAGTGTACGCTGAAGATGGTCCAGGTCGTGCCGTGCCTCCTGCCTGGAGAGCACCTGGAATACCAGTATCCTGCCGCGAGCTTGAGTATTGTGAGCTTTGCGTACTCGCGAAACTCATATGATCCTGCGCACTTCGTTGTGTGTATTCGCTTGGTGAGTCGTAGAGATGCTGCTGCGACGAATGTGCGATGCCGTGCTGGCCGATGCCGGGTATAGAGCCGTTACCGGAACCAGATGTAAGCAGATCCTCTACATTCCGCCCGCCAGGATGAGATCGTCGAGAGGTGTCATGCTGAGACGGCAATTGAGAGCTGTTTGTGATGGCAGCGTGGTCCGTTGAATTTGGGGCTGACCGGCCTGAGCCCTGAAGGATCGTGCCTGCATTACCAGCAACCTGCCCGCCACCAGAGTATCCGGGTACGTTCCCAGAGGATGGAAGGAGGCTGTCGGTGCCTGCTGCCGTCTGCCCTGAGGTAGCGACGCGAAGGTTTCCCGTTGGCGCTCCGATGGAGCCAAGAGCCTGAGCTGCCTGATATATCCCCGCCGCAGCGCCGGGCTGGCTGCCAGACGTGTTCGGGCCGTGATGATGCGAATGGGTATGGAACGGCATGATGCCGGTGCTTGGGACGAGGAGAATTTGCCCGGTGAGTCGTGGTCCGGGCTATGACTGGTGGGCGAGTGGAGTTGCACAGTCGTGCACCACTGATCTGGCGTCGAATGAGGACGGCCGCTATCAGATGAAATTCTGCTTAGTCAGACCTTCGCTTAGCCAAGTGGTATCTAGGTATTTACACACATACTTCTGCTTACTCATGCGAAAGTATCGAGGTATCTCGACTACTGCATCTTCGAGCGCTTCCGACATCAACTGATTCGTGAACTGCCAATCTACATGCGGATACATCAGTATGCGCCCAGATGGAGTGTATGTACAGCACATACGGCAGAGGCTCGAGCCGCGCCGACGCACGTTGAAGCAACTCAGTTTTGACTTCGATGCGCGCCATGATACCATCGGCAAATCGATTGTCCCTCGCATCATGTTCTGCGCTGGAATTGGGTTGATCTGGACAGGCGCATTGGCTGACGGCTTCGTTTCGCAAACATCGCGGGTGCGTCATCCTAGGGGCCTCCAATAGCCTTTTGTATCGTGTTCAGTCGCGTTGTGGTTGCTGCATTCTCTCAATTGCGGAATACGCGGAGGCATGACCGTCGGCATGTCCGCTCATCATACGGAGTACACCATGATTGATGAATACCGTATGCTCTTCGCATAGACGGTCAACGCTCCGCCTTATCCGTACGCCGATTGGAAATTTGAGTAACACAACGTTTCGAGTCGTCGATGCGGACAGAACAACGGAGGTGGGCCTGTGAGGGCTTTTGACGAAAGCGTGCATCAACGTTGCGCAAGAGGTGGGTTGGTCCTCCGTATGGATACAGACTCGACTGTGGTATGTGGTCGCGGAACGTCGACGAAGGAATCTGTTGCAGCAAGAGAGCGCGTTGCCGGATGTATCATCTCATGTATGATTTCGTCGACTGCGGAAAAGGCGGTGGCGGGTTGCAGCAGGGTAGCACCGCATCCCTGAACCGAACCTGATTTTGACTTCTGCTTCTGCTCCTGCTCCTGCTTTATGTACCGTAATGCTCGCTGCGTACGAGGGCGTTTGACCGATTGTGGATCCGACTGCGTTGTCTGCGACGGCTTTGCGTTCTCGGCAGTCTGGACCGTTGTCTCTCACTGCCGGTCTCTCTCTGAAGTCGCTCGTCTCTGGTCTCTTTTCCTTTATCTTCTCTCCTCTTCTCCGTCTCGCTGGTGCTTTATAAGTCTATGCGCCGTGTTTCCCTTGAGCATATATAAATACTCCACATCAAGACTATACACTCGAGATTATCCTGGCAAGCGGCTCTTGCTTCGGCAGCCGCTGGCACCACGGTAGAAGAGAGACCTGTTGCTGCCCATGGGGGCCCGATGACATGCATGCATGGGCGGGCCCGACCCTCCTGCTTGGGCCGGCGCGGGTTTCGATGGTGCCAACGAAGAGATGCATAACCCCAAGCGATGGATTGGGCAACGCTAGAGACAGTCTCGCATGCGGATTGAATCATGTGACTTTGGGTGTGCCGGCCCGGCCAATGACAGCTCGACGACCGCGCAAAGGGCAGAGCCGGCAAGACGACGGTCTTTGAGCGGACAACGACGGACGGCTCCTGCGTACGTTCCGTACATGACGGAGTCGCAGGCCAGCCAGCAGCAGACCAGCGAAAAACCAGCATAGAAACGAGCACAGAGAGACATGACAAGTCAACACAGGGCCGCCCCCCGCATCGCTGCTACATACCAACACCGCAGACTGAAGGGAGAAAAAGTAAACTAAAATCTGTCCTCACACGCCGACCTCGCATGACGGCTTGCTGGTCGTGTTGCTGCTGCTGCTGCTGCCACGGCCCGGGTTGTGGTTGCGCCATTCCTTGCATTGATCAGAGTCCATTTATCATGTGCCCCCGGCGCTGCTCTCGCCCTCTCGCTATCGCCTCTCCCCTCCACCTCCGTCACCACAGACCTGCTATCGTGACCAACCTGTTCCGTCATCCGCGTTTGGCGTCAGGTTTCGCTTTTCGCATGCGGTCTCGCCGGCTCGGTTCTGAAGAGTCCTGCTGACGACATCTGGAGAGAGAAAGAGCTGTAAGAGGTTTAGCGCTGCGGGCCCCGACGGATATGGCGTCTCCGAGTGGCATTCTGGGGTTGTCGAATGAGCTGTTGCGGGAAATTCTGGATCACATCGAAGCCGATCCGGAGAAGCTGGTCAATCTTGACCGTCGGTGTTATCTCTCGCAGGAGAGTTTCAGACCTCCGCCCACTCCGCCGCCTGATCAGGCTCAGGATATCGGCAACTTCAGGCTTACTTGCAGAAGATTCTCCGAGCTGGGATCGATACACCAATTCGCAAGGGTCACCACGCGATTCTCAAAGAAGGGATTCAAGAGACTCGAGAACATTGCCGGGCAGCCCCATCTGGCCAAGAATGTAAAGAAGTTTAGTTACATGGTCCCCTATTTCTACGTCGAAGGTCTTGCATGAACATCCTCCTCTGGCGCAGGTGGATGACTGACTGTCTGTCTAGGCCGAGAGCGGGTTCGAGAGCTTCTCCCTGCCTTTGAACAGAGTCTGGGCACTCTGGATGTAAGGAACTTTGTCCGCAAAATCAACGAGCAGAAAGAGCTCGTGCAGTCGAAAGAAGACTTGAGAGTTTTGAAGAAAGCGATATCCGCTTTCACTTCGCTTCAACATGTGCAAATTCTTCGCGTGCAGGACCAGGAGGACGGTCAGCTGCTGTCGTACATTCGACAGGATCAGAGTCTGTCGCAGTTCGTGGAGCTCAAATGGGCGCCAGCATGTTCACACAGCACCAAAACCATAGGCGCAGCTCTGCTCGCAGCGCACTCGCCCTGTTCGCGTTTTTCTTCTCCCATGCTGAGCCCGCAGAGCGCAACCGTTCTGGCGGCGGATCCGCCAAAGGCGTTCTCCACGCTGGCGGAGCGGCTGACTTGCCTCGAGCTGCATTTTGATGACGGCACGGATCTCGAAAGCAAGATGAGGGAACTGTCAGGTCTAGCCAAGCTGGTCTTCACCGCCGCGAAGAACATGCAAGCCGTCCACGTCGGCTTTCCCTCCCACCGCCCGCTCAACATGAGGCTGGAGGAGCTCTTCCACAACGTGCGGTGGGAGAAGCTCTCCGCGTTCGGCATCCAAGCCTGGCGCTTGGACGCAGACGAAATCATCGCCCTAGCCCGGCGCCACAAGGACAAGTTGAAAGGCCTCCGCCTCCGCGACGTCCTGCTGAAAGACGGCAGCAGATGGACCGACGTCCTCGCGTTTCTCCGCGCTGAAATGCTCAGGCTCGACTGGATCAGCCTCCGCCGGATCGGCTACGAGCGGCATTTCGACGAGCAGTGGGCCGGGCTCGGCGCAGAGGTGCCCGACGATCCTCCCGGAGGAGCCAGCGAGAGCGATGAGGAGAGCGACGCGGACTGGGAGCATCACACGGATACCAACGACGACGACGCCGCGAACAGCTTTGATAACATGAGCGAGGTATCCAACTCTGACGACGATGACGAGGTCGGCTCGGACGACGAGCACGGGCCGGCGGCGAACGTGATAGACCTGCCGCTTCACGAGCCGGACACGCCAACCTCGGTGCTCTGGTGCAATTGCAACGGGAGAAGCACTTATCCCGAGAGCGCAGAGGATTTAGGCGACGACGGCGTTTCCGTAAGCAATGCCCAGCGGAAGCTGTGGGAGAAATGGGTCGTCAGGCGCTGTCCCGAGCACAGCAGGAAATGACAGGTCCAAGGAAGTGCGGTGGCCAGACGTCGGACGAGGCGTTTGTCACATTGTCCGATACGTCGCTCATGAGGCACGATTGAACGCCAAATACCCATCCTTTACGGCAATCTGGTTATTGGACACCATTTAGCGAAATGTCAATATTCACTCGCACGGCGTATTCTACGGCGTTACCCTTTTCTTTCTTCTTTACGAATCACGCCGTTGACGATCCACGGAGCAACGACCCTGAGCAGCAAATGACGAACTAGAATCCTCTCCTGGAAAACGTGCACTTCAGGTACTGCGGTATCAAAGTCTGACAAATGGATTAATTGCCTCGAGATTTTGTTGCATGCTTCGGACTTCTTTTGAGTAATTTTCGTAGTACACAGTTGGTCAAATGTGTTTCTCTAGTTCCTATATCGATACTACGGCGACAGACCCGGTGGTCGACCAGGCGTATGCTCTTGGATGTCATGACTGATCCTGTGATCCCTATCAGAGAACTAGCTTGACGTTGGTTTGGGAAGGCCGAGAGCAGCACTGGACGACTTGACGCGATTGCATCTTACAGCACCTGCACAAGCATTCTCCTAACACCGAAAATCGCGCCGTGCCCCACAGTGCCTGTTTTCTCACGGATTGACGTTTTCAAAACGAAGTCGACAAGCCGAACGTCTTCAGACTCGCAGCGACGGTCACATACGGAAAAGGAAGACCCTTTCTCGCTCGATGTTCGAGCATTATGTCTTGCTATCAAGTCTAACCATTTTACAGCATGCCTTTTTCCTAAAGTCCACTCAACTGGGCCATGGGCTTCGGCAAGTTCTCATTACAACGCCTCCAGATGCTATTACGCCTCAAAGGTTTCCCGATCAAGAGGCCAGTACATCCATGTAAGATGCCGTCCTCTTCAGCTCACACAACTCAATCCCACGACAAGACAACTCGGCGCAACCAAGATATCTCGTTCCCTCCGTTCAGTCATACCTCGGATCATCATCCTCAATCGCAGCCGGCGTGTACGGCGCCGGCGTCTCCGGAAACCCTCCGGGAGTGGGCGCCGCCGCCGGAGTGGAGTAAGCGCCGTACGGGCCGGGCCCCGCATTCGCGCCTGCGTAGTTGCGCGGCGTGGGATGGTCGTGCGGACCGGACTGACCGGGTGTTGGCGCGTTAAAGCCGGGCGTTGGGGCGTCGTACTGCGCTGAGGGAGTGGATCCGGTGTTGGAGGTGTTGGGGCCCCAGGACGGGTTCGCGCTGGGCGTGGGATGTGAGTTCCACGAGGTGGATGCCGACGGGTTGTAGGCCGGGGTGCGACCGCCCGCGGTGAAGGACGAGCCGCCGCCGGAGCCGCCGGTGTAGGCTGGGGTTTTGGACCCTGAGTAGGAGTCGCCGTAGCCGGCGTTTGGGGCATATGGCGTTCGGGTGTTGGGACTCCAAGTAGATAACTAGAAAAGAGGTGTGGTCAGCTTTATGGTATATGGGTAATATCCAACATTTCAAACTCGCAGGTGAAGGATGAGGTTCTGCCAGGTATGACTTACACCGCCGCCTCCTCCATAAGCAGATCGTCCACCGTCGGCGTATGGATTGACCGTCCTGTTTCCATCTGCGCCAGACCAGCCAGGTGTCCTGTTCGACAAATTCCACGCAGGCGTCCGCCCACCCTGACCGGCGCCTTGCCAGGCCGGCGTCCGCGCTCCTTGCTGCATCCCCCACGAAGGTGTTCTGCTCCCCGCAGCGGGAGCAGAAGGTGTTCTGGAGCCCTGCCAAGCGTCCGGAACGCGCGACGGCGTGGACCCGTAAGGTGTTCGTGCCATCGGCGTGCGCTGACCGCGACCGGCGCCGAACTTGCCGAAATCCATGCTATTTCCTGTGATCGGATCCTTGACGGTCAATGTATCTTTTGGAATCGTGATGGATATGTTCTTGGTGTGCAGCTCGACACGAGCAGAGTCGTCGGTGGTATCCTTGACGATTCCCAGAAGACCCTTGTAAGGCCCTTTTCGCACGGTGACGGTCTTTCCGATCAGCTTGTCGCGCCCTATCGCCTTGGGCGGCGCCATAGTCGCGCTCCCGTTCGTACCTGTATTACGAGCTGGGTTCATCTTCGTCAGATCGGGACCGGCGTTGTTCACTCTGCCGCCCTTTGCGACGACCGAAGTGACGTTGGTATTTCGGACGACGAAGACGCCGGCATTCTCGCTTTGCTGCCGATTTTGAATAAAGAGAAAATTCCTGTGGATGTGAAGCACACGGCCTTGCCTCTGCTCACCACCGTACTCTTTTACGGTATCGTCGTTACGGATTTCAGAGCCGTCGCGATCAGTTGCGACAGCATGTCGTCTCCGCTCAAGCTTGTTAGAAATGTTCGAAGGCAGTAGAGACCGCACGGAGCCGTTCTGATCGAGGACTCGAAGAGACTCTCGGTCCACTTTGATGACGCATGCAACCGTGGAAGCACTAGATGAGGTCAGCCATTGTTCAAAAACTTGAGCGCAGAATACTCACTCCAACTGCACCAAATCGAAAAGATCGTATTTCGATATGCCCAGCGCACCGCTGGAATCCGTCGCTTCTCTCAAGTCTTTGCTGAACACCGTAATCTCCTGATTGTTCGAGTCGCTTATGATCGTGACTCGGTCGTCCTTGACCCTCGTGACCATGCCGACTTCTTCGTGATACTTGCTGCCTCCAATGACCTTGACGTGGTCACCCTCTCGGAATAGTTTGCGGAGCCCCTTCATCGGCGTTTCGACTGTCTGGCCCTTCAATGGCCCCTCGCTGACCTTCAGCGTCACAATGTCGCCGTGCACCGACACGGCCTTGCCGCAGACGCCTTGTTGCTCGCCTTGATAGATTTCGACCATGTCTCCGGGAAGATACGCTTGACTTGACTTGTTCGCCTTGAGGGTTGCAGCCAATGCGGCCAGGTCGAGCGTGTCGGTGCCATCCTCGCCGCCCGCAGTAAATTTTGTCACCTCCTCGAGGGTAGGGTTTACTTCGGTTTCCAGATGTTGTATCTTCATGTCCTTTATCAAGAATCCGTCGATGTAGGTGTCGTTCATATAAGTAAACTCCTTTCCGCCCAATCTGTGCCCGACCGACAGCTGCTTGGCGTGCTTCTTCTTGGCTTCCACCTCGCTGAACAGCCTTTGCGGTGGCCGAGCTGCAAGAGGATTACCAGGAAGACCACCCCGTCGCTTTCGCTTTGCTGAGTCGGGTGCGCCACTGTCCTCATTGAGACCATAGTCCAGACGTGGCACAATCTTGACCGACACGTCCAACCCGTTCGGTACGACTTCATCAACGAGCGCTAGGTCTCCAGCATACTTTCCGCGCTTTATGCGTACGTAGTTTCCAGGGACGAGTGACTTTGACTTTCGTGTTCGGAGAAGGTCTGGCATCTCAGGAACCGGAACGAGGACCATGGGCTTCCCAAGATACGCAAAATTAACGCCTTCGACGGCGGCGCGGACGTCTCCCTGCTTGCGTGCCTCCACGTAGATGAAGCCAGCCATTGTGCCACCTCTTTCAAAAGCCGACGTGATTGCAAGCGGCTCCCGGGTGTTCAGCCTGTCTTCAAATCGCTTCATGATCGAGAAGACCACTTCCTTTTCCTTGCCAATCTTGCAGCGCACGCCCCAGATTGTAGGATCATCCACGCTGGGCAGTAGCAGCCGCTGCGGTACGACAACGGAGTCGACATTTGCAGCTCGGTTCCGTCCGTATCGCTCCTTCAGTGCGGCCGCTTGCTTCTCGGCATCCATGCTGGCGGCGAGCTCGCGCTGCCTGTCCAGGTCCCGATGTCTTCGGTCATCATCGGCGCTTCCCGCTGGTAAATCGAGGAGGTCATCAGGATGTGTCTCCGCGATGAAGGGCTCGCCGGGAATGTCGTCGTCTTCATCGTCGAGCTCCTCGTCCTCGTCATCCACCTCGGCTTCGACATCGATGAATTGCAACCGCGCATCCCTTTTATGTCGCTTCCGACGGTGACCCTTGTCAAAGTTAGCTCGGAACAAGGATAACATTCATCGCAGTTGAATCCGAACGGACCTTGACTTCCTCCTCCTCGTCATCATCCTCGTCGTCCTCTTCTTCGTCTTCCTCGTTTTCGCCCTTATCTTCGGGTCCATCTTCGCCGTCTTCATCCTCGTCATCTTGCTCTTGACTCGCAGGTGCCGCGTCACCATTCACAGCCTTCCTTGGCCCCGACGCTCCATCCGCCTTTTCCTCCTCGTCTTCGTCGCCATCACCCTCGTCGTCTTCGGGATCTCTGTCGTGAGTCGCAGCCGGGTTTCGTGAGCCAGGTCTCTGTTCTTCTACATCTGAGTCTCCGCCAGCATTTTCGTTGTCTGACTCGACTGCCGGCGCCGGGTTGAAGTCTTCATCGTCGGATTCAGACCCTCCAAAGTCATGAAGGTCTGCGGTAGACATTCTGCGGACGAGAGGTGAGTGACTACCTTCAAGCGTTTGACGACGATATGAACAGAAGCCGCATAGCAAGCTTGCAATGTACGAGAGTGTAATGGAAGTGAAAGTAAAGAATAAAGAAACAATTGAAGCCAGAGATGCGGACTGTAACAAGCCGCGCTAGTATGTACCCAAGTACATAATACTTGGCGGTTTTCGGACCCTCAGACGTTGAAACCCTTCCAAGGTTGACCTTCGCGGCCGAGCTAGGAAAACTACTCACGGCACCTCATGTCTACAACTGTTGGATTGTATCTTACTTTTTCTTCTATTCCTTTCTGTTTACTGAGCGCCAATCGTTGCTAAAGTATGTAGTAGCTGACAGAAGTGACATTCGACTATTCTACATGTTCGAATTGAGCCACCATGCTTCAATGCATCGGCAGGCAGAAGACGGGCAGATGAGCAGCGTCTACAAGCCGGAAGGGCGAGACACGATTGACTCTGACTGTGTGGGTGACGGCCTGCGCTCCCCCTCTTTAGCGCCATAAAGCACCGGAGCGTCCATGGGCCGGTGATTCGCTCCTCAGTCCTGCGAGAATCGAATCGTTCCACCGTTCATGGCTCTGCCCCTTGAGACACCAATGTCTCTCTTTGTGGGACCAAGGAGCATTGCATCATTGAAGCATCTGGCAATAGTGTATGTGTCGTCAAATCTTGCCTGGCTTAGCAGGAGCGTTACCATTTCGTGACTTCAATCTTCGTGATATAGCGGCCGGGCACAACAACTTGGCCGACAAAACGACTTGCCAAGGGCAAGCGGACTGAGCTGAGATTGCTGGAGTTAGACTCTGCAGCAGCTGCTTTTATAGCAGACTCTGAAGGCTGCCGGTATTCGTGCGTCAAGGCCAGGATGATGTTACGCTCCTTGGCACATTAGCAACGCTTTGCTAGTATCTTGAGTGACGAAACCCGCTGACTTTATCCGTGCATTTCATGGTGCCAACAAACATGCGCGCATCTGTGGTATGGATTCGCAGTGTTCTGCCGAGGAAGGAGGAGAGATATCGTACTGCTTCATTGTTGTCCGGCTGAGTTGCCGTCGCCTCGACCCGCACGGCTTCAGCCATGGGTGATCAAGACAACACCAAGGATCCAGATTGCGAGCAGCTCTTGTAAAGGGAGAAGACCCTGTCTGGGAAGCAGTCCGGCCTGTGAAGCTCTCCGAGTCTAAACCGATAACAGGTACTACCTCTGTATGTCTAATTAGATTGAGAGTGGTTATCGCGAACACTCGGGTTTGGGGTGAACCTTATTATTAGATAGTACCGAGGCAAAAGCGAAGGGATGTAGGTAATTCAAAATCGAGCATCATCTCCTGGGCATGTGCAGGTTTCGGGATACCATAGCAAACAAAGCCACAAATAATGTTACTCGGCTCATGGATCTATCTGAATGATTACTCACAGATGATCACACCTAGGGTTGTGAGCATGCAGTCATTCACGCCGTCGCTACCCAAGGTTCCTACTGTCGATGGCTGACATCGTACATCGGTCGAGGTTTGCTAGATCGTTTGATAACAGTCGGTGGCAATATTTTAGAAGCCAACGTGCAGGTGGAACATGGATGAAGATTGAGGTCTCGATAATCCTCAAGCGCGGCAGCAGTGCTATCCGATGGATTTATTGATTGTCGAATGCATCGAGAATTCCTCACTCCAGCGGTGCTGACCAAGGTTGGCTTTCCGAATGAGCTTTCGAGTGTCGTATGCATATGTTGGCTAGCTTTCCAGTTCTATCTTTGACAGGCATAGGCACATAGCCTTTGCAAATTCATTAGAGTCGGTCAAGCTCTGATATACATATGCTGGGATGGGCATGTGTGGGAGATGGTAACTATTCACAAATGATCCCTTCACTTCGGCAATCTCACTGCTTGTTCCATCTTTGCGCCCTCAGTTAAAGCAAGCTTTCGCTTTCGTTATTGTATTCGAGGATCCGCAGTACGCTCTTTAAACATCTTCGGTGTCTTCCACAAGTTCATTCCATCCATCTCTCGATGACTGGAGGGTGAATCTTCAATATAAGTCTCCTCTTGACTTGCTCTTGCTTCCTCAACCTGACTGGTGCCTCCACGCCAAATCTTTCGCTGAGTGAAGCACTTCAATTAGGTTCAAATGAACCAAGATATCGAAGGCTCTCTAAGATTTATCCACTGATCGCTCTCACTTCCGTGAAGATATACAAAGCGTGAACTAACATAGTGTCCGATTTCTCCATAGAGTGGTCTGAGATACATAGTTGGTTGGAACTCTTCGTTAGCTCTTTCAGTCCCTGTAGTTTGGCCACTCATATCTCATTTACACGTCTCACAAACGTCATCTCTTTGCAACTTCAGATTCTCAACAATGGAGCAAACAAGCCGGAACACCTGGGTCCACTCTATATACCGACAACCGCTTCCATTTAGATTTGAGGAGAAAGGTATGATCGTGTGATCTTTGTCTCGACATTGAACTCATACTAACGCGTCTTCAGATTTGCAGTCGATAGAACCTGCGGCTGACGCATGCCAAAATCATACAAAATCCATATATGATTTGCCAAGTCTTTTTTATGATGCGGCAAAAATTCCGGAGGATGACAGATTCGACGTTCATGTAAAGACTGGTACAAACCGCTCTGTCTGTCTAGGGTTATTATAGCATGTCAAGCTAATCCTTGTGAAGAACCTATTGAAGACTCTACACTAGGACATGTAGATCTACGTCAGATTTTGGCAACGCCACAACATGACAGCCTCGTTTCTGACAGTGAAGGATACGTCTCGGTGCCCACGTCTTCCGAGCATTACTCAACCCGAGAATCGTCGCAATCTTCTGCGCCCAGTCTGAAGACTTCCCGTCGACCACAGAAATTGAACCAACCAAGTCCCTTTCACGAGAGACACCGACACCCTTCGCCGGAGGTTGTCATTTACAGTAGGCCACGTCCCTCCACAAGGACCTCTACCCCGCGTTCACTATCCAGACAGAGGGGCCCGAAGAACCGATGGACGTCGGAACAAAGACATGCACTCTTTCTCATGCAAAGGTCCTACAAAGACCTAAGCCAGCAGGACATACGAAGGATTTTCAACAAAACGTTTCATGAGGATTTGTTGAATCGAGGCTTCAGAGATGGGTTAAGGTGGACCACCATCAACAGTCAAATCTGCGACCCGCGTTCAGACAAATTTCATCAGGATATATATGACACCCCATTCCAGGACCTTGCCAGAGAGTGGAAACACATTTTCAGACGACTAGAAGATGCTGCGCATGAGCTGCACATTGTGCTCAGTCGGAAAACAGATGAGCGAGAAGGCGAGCTACAGCGGGCCAGGCTTTCCAGGAGAAGAACTCGTGCAAAATCTTCATCAACGAGGGCCGGGTCATCAGACATTGAGACAGCAGACGAGGAAAGGTGGAGAAATCTCTCGGAAGGTGAAGAAGACGATGTCAGGCAATTTAGGACAGATGAGGAAAGGTGGAGAAATCCCTCGGAAGGTGAAGAAGACGATGCCAGGCAATCTAGGGGCAGAGCAGATTGTTCTAGGCAGATGCAGAGCTTCCAAGAATTAAGCAGTGTTACGCCGCCACCACTGCTTTATCGATATTATGATGAACAAAGCGCAGGCGTAAACAGCCCGGCGCTGTTCCGCGCGGGACGATTTCAATTTTACAAATGCCCACTCCCGCCTCCTTCAACAGATGAGGAGAACTTTCGGTACGACGTT
>QQTW01000313.1_pt1 | contig 29696 bp, 27 predicted proteins | sample 1904831 | NCBI WGS metagenome assembly QQTW01 (sample SAMN09435610, study PRJNA476489) | Subsurface metagenome, whole genome shotgun sequencing project.
GTTCAGTGACGATCCGGTTAATTAGGCATTTAGACAGAAAGGGAATTGAAGTTAATTTGAATATGAGCTTTTTTTTATACGAACAACTACTGAAGCTAAATTAAAAACCTTTTTCAAAAACAATATTTTGGCAAGCTGATATCATCTCGCCCTAAGTTTAATCGATACAAGTGTACTGATTAATATTTTGCTAGAATGTATATTTTGCATAGAGTTAATCTCAACAGAGCAAGGAAACTTAGAGAAACATAACTGTTTTGTATTTTTAAACTTAGGACTCAAAAGTGGAAAAGTCGGGAAGAAATAGCACTCAAAGTGACGAGTGAATAGGAAAGCCTTGCTAAAGAATTTTGTAATTAACTGGTTCCGGCAACAATACCATTTTGTTTTATTGGTGCAACATTTGAATTTCTAAAACTCTCTGCTAGTAAGGGTTTTATAATCCAAAATCTAAAATCCAAAATCCAAAATGGTAAAGTAAACTCGTTGCCCCAAGATAGAAATGCGACCAAAAAGAGCGAAATATGCAGAGATTAACGCGCTCCCAGCTACAGCACTATGGTGTTGCTGTAATAGCTGTTGTAGTAGCTTTCCTACTGACACAAATACTGTGGTGGCTAATTAAGCCAAGTCTCTACCCACTGTTTCTTGCTGCTGTGATGGTGAGTTCCTGGTATGGGGGTATAGGGCCGGGGCTGCTATCCACTGCTTTGGCGGTTTTAATCTGCACCGACTTGTTGATACCTTCAATTGATTTCCAGGCAGCTAGTCGAGCTAACGTTATCGGGCTGTTTCAGTTCGTGCTAGTGGCACTACTGATTAGCTTTTTAAACGCAAAGCTACGCTCTACTCAACGCCGAGCCGAAATTAATGCCCAAGAAGCGCAACGCAATTATCAAAGCTTACTTCAAAGCCGAGATATTATCCGCCAAAGCGAAGAACGTTATCGCTTATTAGTGGAAGGAGCGACGGAATACGCAATCTTCATGCTAGACACCAGTGGTAACATTATCAGTTGGAACATAGGAGCAGAACGTATCTTAGGTTATCAGGAAGCAGAAATTCTTGGTCAGCATTTTGCGCGCATTTTCACGCCAGAAGCAATTGAACGCGATCAACCGCAGCAAGCACTCAAGAAAGCTGTAGCCGAAGGTTTTTCTAGAGAGAATCGCTGGCACGTGCGTAAGGATGGCACACATTTATGGACTCATTGCGTCATCACCGCTTTACAAGATGGAAGTCTGCGCGGCTTCGCCAAAATTATGCAAGACATTACCGGGCGCAAGCAGGCTGAGGCAGAACGCGAACAATTACTGGTGCGCGAACAGGCAGCACGTTCCGAGGCAGAAGCAGCCAACCGCTCGAAAGACGAATTCCTAGCAATAGTCTCCCATGAATTACGCACTCCCATGACTGCAATTCTGGGATGGGCTGGGATGTTGCAAGCAGGCATACTGGATGAGGATAAGGCAGCGATCGCAATTGAGACGATTGAACGCAACGCCAACTTGCAGATGCAACTGATTGAAGATCTGCTCGATATTTCACGCATTATTAGGGGGGAACTCTCGCTCGACTGCCGCATTTTTGACGTAGTTGAAGCGATCGCTTCTGCGATTGAAGTAGTTCCGCCAATGGCGAATGCCAAAGCTATGGATTTTCGATTTTCAATTTTAGATTTTCGATTGGGATCTACTGGTGAAAATCCAGAATTTATTCCATACCACGAGATAGAGAATAATCTACAGTCAGAAATCCAAAATCCAAAATTCTTAGTATGGGGTGATTCAGACCGCTTGCAACAAGTCGTGTTGAATCTACTCTCCAATGCAATTAAGTTTACACCTGTTGGGGGACGGGTTGACGTGCGATTGTCAGTAGAAGGTCAGAGGGGAGAGGCCAGAGGTGAGAGGTTGGGTTTTACGTCAGTTTCAGAGTCTTTACTACCAGCAGACAGTTCCTCCTCAAGCCTCGATCCTCAAGCTTCTTACCCTGGCCCCTTCGCTTGTATTCAAGTCATTGATACAGGTAAGGGTATCAGTGCTGACTTTCTGCCGTATGTTTTTGATCGCTTCCGTCAAGCAGATAGCAAAAGCACGAGATCGCAAAAGGGTCTTGGTTTAGGGCTGGCGATCGCTCAACATATAGTAGAGATGCACGGCGGCACTATCTCTGCACAGAGCCAGGGCGTTGGGCAAGGTTCTACGTTTACTGTAAAGATTCCTTTAGTGGAAAAAGCTAGGGAAGCCGAGGGATATGAGCAAGCAGGGGGGGAAATTTCCCTAGCTCCTAAACACAGCAACACAGCCCCTTCTCTCAAGGGCTTGCAGGTGCTGGTTGTGGATGACGAGGTTGATACGCGGGAGTGGATTGTCACAATACTGAAACAAAGTGGAGCCGAGGCGAAAGCTGTTGGTTCGGTAGGCGAGGCACTTGAGGCCCTGGAAAACTTTAAGCCTGATGTGCTGGTGAGCGACATCGGGATGCCCGGTGAGGACGGCTACACGCTGATCCGCAAAATTAGGCAATTGGAACCTGAAACGGGGGGACGCATTCCGGCTGTGGCACTGACGGGTTATGCCAGGGTGGAAGATTACAGAGCAGCTCTTGCCGCAGGCTTCCAGCTCCATGTGGCTAAACCAATCAGAGCAGCTGAGTTGATTGCTGTCATTGCTAGCCTTGCCACAATGTCAAAAGAATCTGATTAGTCGTGCTTTTTGACTAGTTAGGAATTGTTTTGGGTTTGAGCGTATTAACTGTTAGCTGTTAACAGCCACCACGAGGGTTTCATAACTTAAATAGGATTGCTATAACTAATTTATTCTCATCGCAATTTTCTTTAATCTACACCTTGCTATAGATCTATCTATCTTTCCTTGCCTTTGATAGATGTTTTGTCGACTGTAAAAAGGCATAAGAACTTGTAGAAGTCAGTATTAGCTACAGCAGTTCTATAAGCAAAGATTATGAGAATTCTCTTAGTTGATGATGATAATTCAATTTCTGAAGCTGTTGTTGCGCTTTTGACTAAACAAAATCACTATATAGTCGATGTTGCTGCTGATGGTCAAGATGGTTGGGAACTGGCAACGGCATTTAGCTACGATTTGATTTTGCTAGATGTAATGCTGCCTAAACTGGATGGCATTAGTCTTTGTAAACAACTACGACGAAAAGGCTATCAAATGCCCATTCTCCTGCTTACGGCGCGGGATACAGCAACTGATAAAGTCATGGGTTTAGATGCAGGTGCAGATGATTATGTCGTCAAACCCTTCGATTTTCAAGTGTTATCAGCTCGCATTCGTGCTTTACTCCGGCGGGGAAGTTCAACTTTACCTCCAGTGCTGGAATGGGAAAAATTGCGCCTCGATCCGAGTAGTTGTGAGGTGAAATATGGCAGTCAAGCTCTGCATTTAACCCCAAAAGAATATGCGCTTTTAGAACTTTTTCTGCGCAACAATCAGCGCGTATTTAGCCGAAGTGCGATCGTCGATCGCCTTTGGAATTTAGAAGACCCACCGCAAGAAGATACAATTAAGTCTTATATCAAGAGTTTGCGGCAGAAACTAAAAGCAGCAGGAGCGCCGACTGATATAATCGAAACAGTTTATGGTCTGGGTTATCGTCTCAAGCCTTTATCTCAAGCACAAACTTCACACAATCAAGACGCAAATGAGCAAGAGCTAAGTTGGAAGCAACAACAAATTATCTCAGCAGTAGCTAACGCGAGAGAGGATTTCAAAGCTAAAATTAGCGATCGCTTAGCAGTGATAGACCAGGCAATTAAAGCTTTAAGTCAGGGTAAACCCGGCATCCAATGCCAAAAGGCAGAACAAGAAGCTCACAAGCTAGCTGGTGCGTTGGGAAGCTTTGGTTTTGCTGCGGGTTCGCGCCTGGCTCAAGAGATAGAGCATATACTTCAGGATAATACTTGCTGCGATCGAACTGTTTCTATACGCCTCGGTGAACTGATGATGGAGTTGCGGCGAGAGCTACAGCCAACTTTAGTTGAGCTAAATAATTAATTTCTCCACGATTCCACTATCTAGGTTTAAATTAAAATTGTAGCTATTTCATTCATGGGTGAAACTAAATTGAAGTAGCTGAATTTTCTATTGCACCATATTTAAAAATTGATTTGTAGCCAATAAAAAACCTTTTTACATAATCAATTACAGAACGCGGATATATTCCTTTGCCTGCGAAAGTTGTCACTAAAGTGCAGGCTGCGGCAGAGAAGATTGCAGAATAATCTGGTGATAAAGTACAAGCTGCTAACAGAGCAGAGCGCACAATTCAAGTAGTGGGAAGGTCAAAGGTTAGCTAAGTTTTCTTGAGCCATCCACTACTTTAGCTTTGATTCGCTTGCTGCACTCTTAGGAAGCAGCCATTTTGTCTTGCAGCTTGCTTTTTGCTGTTTTGAACTCGCTAGCCATTTGCTTTTGCTGCTCGTGGCTGAAGTTGTCGCGCAGTTTGGGAAATATATCATTCTCTTCTTGATTGATATGATTCCGCACCGCAGTTCTTAGCTGCTCAATTTTTGCTTTGAACTGGGAATCAGCAGGGTTGAAAGGCTTAATTTCGTCTAACATCTGCATCACTTCGTCAGTCTGAACGACTATTTCCTGTGTGTGTTCGTAATACGGACGAACTGCGGGATATAAAACTTGTTCTTCGGCTGTACCATGAACTTTTATGTCTTTGTAGAGTTGCCCAAAATACTCTTGAATTTTTTCAGGATCGTCAGAACCTAAAATTTCCCCGAATAGAATATCAACCTTAGTATGATCCATCAGCAGTAGTTGGCGGATGCTCATCTCGTCATCAGTGCGCGTTACCACACTACCCACAACGCCTGTTAAAGCTGCAACACCATCTTGAACCCGCGCCCAAAGTCCTTGCTTTGCTTCAAGACCAGTCATTTCACGCACGCCCAGAAGCTCTATAATTCCTTTGAGTTGCTCTTGGTGAGCGCGGTTTTCAAAGTTAACTGTATTTAAAGGAGCGATCGCAGCTTCAATATCAGCACCAACAATTTGAGCAGCTTTGTGGATTAGCAGCCCTAGCATCACTTGCTGATGCTTCAACAATTCATGTTGAAATACTTTTTCAAACAAACTCAGTTGGGAACCTTTGATTAGTTTCTCAACTGACTCAATTATCTTCTGGGTTGTTTCCTTTACTTCTCCCTTGACACCGTATTGGACAATTACAGTATCGAGGACACCCAAATTTTTGCGATCGTCTTCGAGCATATGCTGTAGGCGATCGCGAATATCATCAGAGCAATCTTTGATAAATTGCTCCTCATTACTAATTAGCAGATTTTGTATTGCTTTCATATCTGCCAATTTTGTGGCAATTGAAAGGCGCTTGGTGTCATCAAGAGTCGATACCATTTTTTACTCTCCTTTAACACAATTGTGAACCGATGGAAATCTATAAAGTTTCCTGCAACTGCCTAGATTCTTTTTTGGTAAACACAGCTGGCTTATCCTGTTCGGTAGTCATATAAGCACAAGCCATGTCCGAAGAATTATACGCCCAACCAACCCGTCCTTGACCGTCTAGGAGAATGCAGCCAGCCTCTCCTTTCACCTTAGATTTTAGAGTGTCAATCGCCATCTGTGCTGCCTCGTCTGGGTGTCTGTCTCCAGCCAGGAAATCAATTGCAGTCTTAGCCAGCACGACCGGGATAATCGACTCACCATCACCCGTTGTTGAGCAAGCGCCAAGTTTATTATCAGCGTACAAGCCAGAGCCAACTAACGCTGTGTCACCGACGCGACCTGGTGGCTGATTCATGGTGCCTCCAGTTGAGGTTCCAGCAACTAGGATGCCATTGGCATCTAGAGCCACACAGCCAACAGTGTTGGGGCGATCCACAACTTGCTCCTCCTCCTTCCACTCCTGCAACGGTTCATCGGCTATCAAATCTTCTTTTGCACACATCTCGGCACCGTTGTCTGCGGCAAAGCGTTCTGCACTTTGCGCTACTAGCAGCCGGGGTTTTTCATCCATAATCATCCGTGCCACCGAGATTGGATGATGCACCCCCTTAACTGCTGCCACCCCTCCCCAACCTAAGTTAGCGCCTTCCATAATCGCCGCGTCTAGCTCCACCTCTCCCTCAGTGTTGAGAACTGCGCCAAAACCTGCGTTAAATGTCTGGTCAGTTTCGAGAACGCGGATGGCTGCCTCAACGGCTTCTCCAGCACTACCCCCGGCAGTTAGCACTGCCCAACCTGCTTCTACTGCTGCCAAGCAACCAGTATGGTTGGCTTCAACCTTGCCATCTGAGATAGTTTTTGCCCCACCGTGAACAATGATGGCTAGTGTCATCTTTGGCTCCTCTAATATTCTTGTTAGATTTCTATAAGTTTTAAAGGTAAAACGGATCGATCAGTTGCGCTAATGGCTGACATAATGTATATAAGCCCAAGCGCTCAGTAGTTGAAATAAACACGGCTTAGGGAAATTGCGATCGCGCTTAGCCAGGATTTGGTTATCTACCCGATCGACTAGTGCCATGTCATGTGAATGAGACAGTTCTCTATAGGCGAACTCCCCACTCAACAAGCATTTAATACTTCTTTTATATTTAAGCGCAGGCAAAAAATTAAAGCTTCATCCTTAGAGGTGTCTTACCTGCGCTCTCAGGAAGGGTTTGGTATTAAGTAAATTTGTTAACTTCGATACAAAATCCTGCTGTTTAACCAAGCCCCTGCAATCCCTTATCCTTTAAGTTATGCTCGATGTGCTGCATTTCCTCGCTTGTCTCTCCAGCCACAATTCCGTAAATTTCGGTGTAGATTTTTCCGTATTTGACTTTCTCCAGAGCCGACAGGATGATAAAGTCCTTGCGCTCCAGTTCGGTTTTCAAGGTCACTAGAATAGAGTCTAATGTTCCATCCATGCGGTAGTCACTGGAATATTGAGCCACCTCCTTTCCCAGTTGCAGTAGGGTATGGCGCTGCAAGCAGAGCGGGGTTGAGCCATTGACGCGGAAATTAGCATCGATCGCATAAAGCTCTCCGTCAGAGTCTTCCAACACATCAAAGCCAATAAAGCCGAAATACCCCTGCTGGTGAGCATACTCACCGACAGCAGCAATCATCTCAAAGAATTTGCTCATGTCGGTTTCGCGGTAGTGGATCAGCCCCCCTAAATAATTGCCCTCCTCTGTGACAAGTTGGCTTGTAGTACCAATGAGCGTTATATCTCCCGCCTTGTTGACATAGAACTGCACGCAGTAATTCTGCACGGTGTTCTTGATGAACTCCGACACAATAATCGTATCGAGCAACTTAATATCGAGATATTTCCTTACTTCTTCAAGGCAGTAGTTCAGATCGCTGGGGCTTTTGATAATATAAGTCCCTTCTCCTGAGAGTCCGTGCGAGGTTTTGATCAGATAGGGAAATTGTGGTAACTCAATGTCTTCAAGACTCTTGGTGTGAAGATTGTAGCTCTCATATTTCGGACATTGCACACCAAGCAAGGCTAGCGTCACTTTGTCGAGCAAGCGGTAGTGGGTATCTGGATTAACGGCGTGTTTTTCAGGTTTGAGATGATCGAATGGAAATAGGGTGATGATTTTGTCAAAGCGATCGCCACAGCTGAGATCGTCCAGGTAAGTTGAGCAATTCATCATTTCCATATTGCTGTAGCTGAAGCCCAAATGCTCCTGCCAATAGTTCATCAGCAACTTTGGCGGCTCAATAATGGTAACTCCTGAAAGGCCATCGCCTAACACAGCTAAATTTTTCCAAGGTTCCTTCTGACAAATCTTGTCGAAGGAGGTTTTGGTGGCTTCACTACTACCGTCTTGAATAAAGTATTTTTGCCTGTTAGGGTAAGCTGCCCAACTGCCAGTCGCAGGATAATTTAGGATGAACGCATAACGTGCATCTGTGATGTCTTGAGCAAACAGATCGGAAAAAGAACTGCCTTGAAAGTACTGAAAGTCGGATGTTGAGGCCATAGAAAAATTCAACTCTAGATAAGTGACATCTCCTTTTGTTCTTATAACCCTTGTGTGACTACAACTTCTGCAACGGATTCGTCAATCAGTTGTAGTAATTGCTGTCGTAGTGTCTCTAAACCCAAACGTTGTGTGGCTGAAATAAATACCGCTTCGGGGTACTTTTGCTGAGCTAAAGCCAGAGTTTCGCTATCTACTTGGTCAACTTTGTTAAAGGCAATTTGTAGAGACGTTGTATACAACGTCTCTACACTAGGTATTTCTGCTAGCACTTCTTCCACACTGGCAATATGACTTTCCCAAGCAGGATGAGATAGATCGACAACATGAAGCAAAGCATCTGCTTGAGTGACTTCCTCTAGGGTGGCGCGGAACGCATCCATCAGCGGTGGTGGGAGTTCGTGAATAAACCCTACAGTGTCTGTCAGCAGAATAGTTCGGCGCTGCTGAGTTTCTGGATCTGTAATTACCAGCTTTCGCGTTGTGGGATCGAGGGTGGCAAAAAGTCTGTCGGCTGTATAAACCTCAGCGTTAGTCAATACATTCAACAGAGTAGACTTACCCGCGTTGGTATAACCGACTAAGGCAATAGAGGGAATTTCTTGTTGTTGTCTCTGTTGCCTGAGGCGGGCGCGATGTTCCTGTAATTGGTTGACTTCCTGCTGGAGTTGGGCAATTCTGCGCTGTATAGCTCGCCGTTCAGTCTCTAGTTTGGTTTCACCTGGTCCCCTAGTACCAATTCCGCCTCCTAGCCTGGACATTTCTTGACCGCGACCGCGCAGCCGAGGCAGCATATATTCCAGTTGCGCTAGTTCTACTTGTAATTTACCCGCTTGAGATTTGGCGCGTTGAGCGAAAATATCCAGAATTACTCCAGTGCGATCTACAACTGGGATACCAATTTCGGTTTCTAAGTTGCGGGCTTGAGATGGGGAGATGTCCCGGTCAAAAACAATCAGATTGGCTCCCTGCTGATGAGCCATTTGGGCAATTTCTTCAATTTTGCCCTGACCGACGACAGTTTGAGGATGGGGGCGCGATCGCTTTTGTTGCACTGTACCCACTACCTCTCCTGCTGCACTCTCAACTAACCGAGCAAGTTCAGACAGACTATATTCAAACTGCTGGCAAGACATATCCTCAGTCATCAACCCAACTAGCAAAACGCGATCGCCTTGCGACTCAACCTGTTGAAATTGCGAAGTTTCAAAGCCTGTTGCTTGAAATTCTTTCTCCCATTCATCAACCAATTCATCAAAGTCTTGCTCGGTTAGTTCATCCAAGCTCAGGGGAGGAGAAACAACCCAAGGTGATTCTAGATCCGGTACCATGTGAGCTAGGAAAGCTTCCTTGACAGAACCAGTGGTTGAGTCTCGTCGTTGCGTTCTGCCATTTACAATTAACACTACTATTGCATCTAAGCGCTGCCGTACCATTGCTGTAAGTGCGGCTGTATCTGGCATCGCTCCTTTGAGTTGAGTAGTCACGCAACGAATTCCACTCAAGCGAAATGCGCCCTGCCGAGGCAATTCTGGGGCAGGAATTTGAGTCTGAGCAGGTGTACCTACTGCAACTCTAATCACCTGCCCGCGTCGATTGATATAGCTGCACACAGGCTGATGAATTTCCGTACTAATCGCAGCCAAGGAGGAGGCGAATTCGGGAGTAAGCGCGCGATCGCCTGCTTGCCGTTGGTCGTATAACCGCTTTAGCTGCTCGATCTGGCTAGATTTTAAGCCTTGAATATTTCCGTAAACCTTTTCCATCAAACTGACCAAGAAGTTGGTTTGAATCCAATGCTTCTATGTTTAGTCCGCTTCGCTTTCGACTTAATCTTCCCTTGGGATTAACTAAAGGACAACAAATGCATCGACTGAATTTGCTTTGTTAACAAAGCCTCTTCGGCGCAGCAATCGCTTAGGTAAAGCAGTTAGCGCAATTTCTTTATCACTCCCTAAGCGCCTCTCACTTCGGCTTATAATTATGCAGAGGAGAACCATCTGACTCGTAGACTTGCAGGGGGACGTTAGCTTTATCGCTAATTGCTTCGAGTTCTCGCTTTAACTTGTAGTAGTGCATGGCAATACCAACCTGAGTTTTTGAGTTGGTATGCAACTTAGCACTAATATAGTTGCGCTCTACTGCCTGCTCGTAACCTGAACTCAGTTGTACCATCATCAGTTGGTGATTCAGTGTATACTTGCAAACCCGAATTGTACCGGAGCAGATACGATTAAGATCGGTGCGGGCAAGTTGCAAGACGTTGGCAACTTTCAGTTTTGCCCCGGCTTGTTGGATAGCAGAAGTATAAGAGGCTATCAGCGGTAGACTTTGGCTATAGTACTGTGTGCCACCAGGAATTTGTTTAGCAGAGTTCAAAGCTTGATTCCAATTACTCAAAGCCAGGGATATCTGATTTTGTTGCTCATCTTTTTGGGCTAAATTAGCTTTGCTCATGGCTTCAGAAAAGGCTTTAGCAGACATTTGCTCTTTGGTAGCGCGATCGCTTGCTGCCTCAATCTGGGTGCGATAACTCGCTTGCAGTTGTTGTGCTTCCTCATAGGCTGTAGTAGTTTTGGGAATAGAGCCAAGAATTGCGATCGCACTCTGCCAAGTGGCTTTAACTTTTTGCCATGCCTGCGACGATCGAGCTGTATCCCCGCGTGTTTTCGCCAGCAAAATGGTATTTTTTGCCTGTAGCAGTTTTTTACTAGCCTGTTGCTCTAAATTCAAGTGCTGATTCACAACTTGTAAATTAGTTTGATATTCAACTAGTTTTTGCTGCGCTAGGGCAAATAAGGAACTGTTGGCAGGAATATTAGCCAGAGTTGCGATCGCCTGTTGCCATAGTGCCTGAATTTCTTGCCATTTTTGCACACTATGGGGTAATTTCTCCCCTTTTTTCGTGGCGGCAGCTGCTTTTTCTAATGCCGCACTTATTTGATCGAGTGTGGCTGAGCGAACGGACAAATTTTGCGACAGTTGGCTTGCTTCCTGATAGTGTAAAGACCAACGAGGAATTGTTTTTAAAGAGTTGTTTGCCTCCATTAGTTGCTGTTGTACTGCCAATAGATCGGGCTGAGAATTTACCCGTTGCGTCAGATGATTAGCTACCTTACTCAGTTGCTGGGCTGTTTGTAGGGCAGGACATTCTCCAATTACACAAGGACGAGTCAGCATATAAGTGCTGCTGAATAGAGTAGCAAGTGCTACCCCTCCACCTACCACTTGTAGGGGTGTCGGAATATCCGCTAATAGCGATCGCGCCTTGGCAGAAAAACCCTCGGTTTTTTTTGCTTGCTGTCTAACACCTGTAAATGATTCATTGTTATGCCAATTTGTCAAGTTTCGCCTGAGATTATCGTTAGTTAGCCCGATTGCATCTAGTGAGTGTGATGCAGAAACAGGAAATTCCTTTGGTTCACTCCTGGCTGGAAAACCCGAATCAGCTTCTAGGTTTTGTTTTGGTTGCATTTGAATTGACTGCCCAGCAGATGTTGTTTGTGCATCCTGCTTCAAATTGTTGGAGTTGACTTGGTTATGGGAGGTGTTTGCGATCGTTACTAACTCAGCAGGGTGCAAGGTGATGTCATGTTTAGCATAAGCCTGCTTATGCCCCGACACTCGCAAATAAAGCTTCACTGGGCCAGTTGCTTGCGGTCGTAAGGATTGAAGGTTTTTCTCGATCTCCGTAAAAGTAATTTCAGGATCGAATTCCACTCTTGGCGGATGCTGGAGCAACACTACTAAAGTTTCATTGCTAGTTGCACATCCAATTTTGAGCATATTACCGTTTGGTATATGCGATCGCAAGCGTTCTTGTAAAAGTTGCCCTAAAGTTTGTAAATTTTCTTGCTGCGCTGTTGCCATAAAACTACATTGTCGCTGGCCTAGTGCTTTAATTGTGCAATTGCTTGGTTACAATACTCTTAAATTGAAAGACATTTTTAAGTTATTGAACGTAAGTTAACAAAAGTTTTAGTAAACAACACTCAGCTGTTATTAGTCAGATTCAAAACAGCCCTCTGGCGATCGCCCCCTCCAAACTTATTTCAACCGAAGACACTCTCTTTGCGTCACTTCATGACGATAGTTAAACATTTGTTGCAGTTGCGCGATCGCCAACCAACCAGCTAAAGATTCAGTCAGCCATCCACCAGGCAAAGCAAATTCAATTTCATCACTTAGCCTAGTTTTACCATTTTCTGCTAAAAATTGATGGCGATGAATCCAATGCTCCAACGGTCCTTCTCGTTGTTCATCGGTGAAGAGGCGGTATTTTTCACATTCAATATGCACGGCTAACCATCGCAGCGGGATTATACCAACAAAAATCCGAAATTCTGTAATTGCTCCTACTTCTAATCCTCCCTCACGCCGTACTACTTGAATTGGTTGCCAAGGTGGCGTAAGCTGATCGAGAATATCAGGGCGTTCGTGAAAACCCCAGACAACTTCTACTGGAGCATCAATCAATGTAGAATGTTTGAAATTTAGCATTTGAGCATAAATTTATACTTAATTTTTATTACGCCAGTCTGTTTCAGCTTGTGACAGCACATAAGCTGAAACATCTATAATCTGCTGTGCGCTCAAACGATCTTTGTAAGCTGACATATTATTTTTGCCGTTTGCTACTATGTTGGCAATCGCCTCCTCAGAATCCATGCCATATTTTTTCAATGCTTTCTGTTTGAGCGTCTTACCGCGTCTGATAATATTGCCACCATTGATATGACAGCCTGCACAGTGGATGTCGAAGATTTTCGCACCAGTGGCTGTATCTGCTGCTATGGCTTTTGGCATAAAGGTAATAGATAGGACTGCGATTAGCAAAACTATTAATATCTGCTTCAATTGTCTTCTCCTGTGTGTCAGATACTAACAATCCTGGCACAAACCACTTGTTGGATGACTTGCGCTCGACTTGAAAGTGAGTAGGGTAATGATGAATGATGAATGCTGAAAGTAAAATTTGAATTCATAATTCATAATTCATCATTTTTCTGCTTATGACTCGCCAACGCTACTTTATGCTATTAATGGCGCTATTGCTGATTGTGCTTTCCTGGTGGGGAGTAGCGGCGGCGCGGACTGGGTTAGTAGTGCGATCGCTCGAACAAGATAACATCCCGATGCTATATGTTGCACCGGGGCAAAGAGAAAAAATGCCCTCTGTGCTGATAGCGCACGGTTTCGCAGGTTCCAAGCAGTTGATGCTGGGCTATGCCTATGTTTTGGCACATTCCGGGTATGCCGTTATGCTTTGGGATTTTGGCGGTCATGGAGCCAACACCAAACCACTGGAACGTTTTTCCCTACAGCATGACCTTAATGTTGCATATAACGTCTTGTTAGAGCAACCAGGAGTAGATCCCACTCGTCTGGCATTACTGGGGCATTCTATGGGCAGTGGTGCAGTCATGTCAGCAGCTATTAGCAATAGCGATCGCTTTGCTGCTAGTGTTGCCATTTCACCCACATATGCAGCCGTCACACCCCAAGTTCCCCACAACCTGCAATTGCAAGCTGGTAGTTGGGAGGGAAGCTTTATCGCCAACGCAGAGCGAATATTACAGCAGGCGGGAGGAGAAAATCAAAATTTAGCACAAGGCAAAGGGCGTTCTTTAGTAATTGTGCCGAATGCCGAACATATCACTATTCTCTTACGCAATGCTAGTCACACCACGGCGCGTAAATGGCTCGATGCTACTTTCGGTATCCAAACTACCAGCAACTATGTAGATCTGCGAATGGCTTGGTATGGCTTGCATCTGTTGGGATGGCTGCTGATGTTAGGTGCAGTTGCTCCGATCTTAACTTTACCAACGCATTTGGAAAGATCGAAATGGCTTCAAGTCAGAAGTTGGGGTGGTTTACTCCTCGCCCCAGTTGTAGCAAGCGGTGTCTTGACTTGGGTTAGTGGTAAGGGTGAGATTCAGAATTTTGGTGGCGTGCAGGTAGGTGGTGCGGTAGGAATTTGGTTTTTTGTTGCTGGCATAACTTGGTTATTGACTATCTTTCGTCTGCCGCTGCCCAAACTGCGATCGCTTGGCTTAGGAATTGCCCTATTTATACTACTTTGGATTGCCTTTGGCGCGATGGCACAGGTAGTTTGGCTGCAATGGTGGCTAATTCCCGTCCGCTTGCAACTGTGGTTAATTCTGTCCCTGCTTTGTTTTCCCTGGTTTCTAGCGTCAGGAATAGCTCAACAGAAAGTAGGCATCAATTGCAGATTTATCTGGTGGCTAGGGCAAAGCATAGCACTGGTGGGAGGCTTTTTTTTAACGCTGCAATTCGTACCGCAACTTAGCTTTATCTTTCTGTTGCTGCCCTTGTTTCCCTTATTTACAGCTATGTTTTCCTATGTTGCCGCGATGTTGAATGAAGTTTGGATCTATGCTTTGGGGTGTGCTATGTTCTTTGGCTGGGTAATTGCGGCGGCTTTTCCTTTATCCAGCTAAACTATTGTTAACTTGAGTCAAGGATAATTACATCTTGTTGATGCGTCATCTACTGCTACCATGAAATCCTTGCATCGTTCGGATATGTATGGATGGTCGTCTTTCGACCTGGAAAGAAATATTGATTTCAATAGCTGCGCCTGGATTCGCCCTGAAGGTAATGTTTTAATCGATCCTCTGCCTCTATCAAGTCATGATTTTGCTCACCTAAATTCTCTTGGTGGCGCAGCCTGGATTGTTGTCACTAACGCAGATCATCTCCGGGCAGCTAAAAGTATAGCCTATGTTACAGGGGCTAAAATTGCAGCACCAATTGCTGAAAAGGAAACCTTTCCGATTCAATGCGATTGCTGGCTAGATGACGGTGGGGAGTTGGTTCCTGGTTTACAAGTCTTCGAGATGCAAGGATCTAAGACTCCTGGTGAATTGACACTGCTACTGGATGGCACGACTCTAATTACAGGTGACTTGATCCGCTCACACAAGGCTGGCAGCTTAACGATTTTACCAGATGCCAAACTCCAGAACCGATTCGATGCGATCGCCTCAGTCCGCAGGCTAGCAGAAATCAGCACTATACAAGTTGTGCTTGTGGGAGATGGTTGGTCGGTGTTTCGTGATGGTGGAACTGTGTTGAAAGAACTAGCAGCATCACTGTGACTTGGAAACACCATTAAGGCTTGGCGTTGCATTATTGGTAACGCCAGAGTGCAACACTTGCCCGCTTGTGAATCTAGCGGGCAGAAGACATAATTTTCTGCTCCTCCAAATTCATATTCTTGCAGACAACCTGCAACTGAAACTGCACCGCTACGATCCACAGATTCTAAGTAAAAAACAGAAAAACGTTTCTATCTCAATCTGATTTGCCAAAAGTCAACCTGATACGACTAGTTAGCGATCGCATTTTCCAGATAAATAAAGGCTTATGGCTGAAACTGAGTATACTTACAAATAAGGACGGAACAAAAGAAAGCCCACTTGCCTTTAGGCGTGGGATGAATTTTTGCTCCGTCCTTAAAAGCACCGTCGCCAGTGTTATGATTAATACAGAGGTTAGGGTATTCAACCTCTTTAAAAACCTACTGCCTCAAGGCAACGCACCTTGATAACTAGGCTTAGGGGGTTCCTCAAAGCAAAGCTTTTGAGGGTAAAAAGTCTAAGCACCAAGTACAGAGAAACTAATTTTCGTGTATCTCACAGTACCCCAGGGCATGGGGAAACTGGCTTCTGCAAAGGAGTAAAAAGCGCTCGCAGCAATTGCAACCCGGAGGCAACCTCCGGGTTTGCTTGCGAGCGGAGGACAGAACCATCTCTGGCATTAAAGGGCGACTTTTAATGGTAAGTGGACTGGATGATCCAAGAATCCCATCCCATTTATGGGTGAGAGTGTCAACTCCTAATCCTTCCACAATCGTGCGCGTATTAGCAATCAGCATTCCTTGATAAGTTTCAGCCTCTGTCCCCTTTTCTCCCAAATCATCAACATACAATTCTCGGTTTGCAACTTTGACTTTTGCCTCTCTGGCTACAGTCTCAATCAGTCTGGGGTTTATCGTCTTTTCGGCAAAAATTGTCGGTACACCCGCTTGCTTAATATCTTTAACCAGTTCGCTTACTCTTGTAGGTGTGGGCGCTTCTTCGCTGCTGATTCCTCCTAACGCCCCTTCAATCGGTATTGCATAAGCTTTAGAGTAATAACCCATAGCATCGTGGGTAGTAACTAACTTGCGTTGCTTAGCGGGAATCGTTTGGATTTGCGATTTAATCCAAGTATCTATCTGGCTGAGTTCGCTGGTTAGCTTCTTAGCATTACTTGTATACTCTGCTGCATTGTTGGGAAACTCTTTTTCCAAAGAGTCAGCGATCGCGTTTGCTATCTGAATCCCATTTCCGGCATTATGCCATACATGAGGATCTGTGACAGTTTCGCCGTCCTCTTCAAACTGCTGTGGTTTGGGAACTGCAATTTCGTTCACTGCTACCTTGGGTGCTGGATTTGAGCTTGCTTTAATCAGTTTAATCAGACTAGGCTCAAAGTTATAGCCACCGTAGAGAATTAACTTCGCCTGCTCAATTGCTCTGCTATCATCTGGTTTTGGTTGATATAGATGCGGATCGCTACCAGGCTCGATTAAGCATTTGAGATCGATTGTATTCCCAGCCACTTCTCTAGTTAAGCCGCAAGTAACGCTGTTGGTTGCTACAACTAGGGGACGGTTATTTTGTGCTATCTCCTGGGAAGTACTCAGTTGGCTTGCTTGCAGATTGAGATTACACCCAACTAAGCTAAATGCGATCGCTCCTGTCACTATGCTTTTGCCGTAAAGATTTTGCCACATTTCTAGTATTATGCTTCCATGTAAGAATGATAATCATTCTTACATGGAAGTGTTAATGTTAGAAGTTCAACATTTAGCCGTCAACTACCGGGGGGTTTCTGCGGTTGAGGATATCAGTTTCCGCTTAGAACCTGGGCAAATTGTTGGTGTAATTGGCCCCAATGGCGCGGGTAAAAGCACGATGGTGAAAGCAATTCTTGGGTTAGTTCCAGCTGCAAGTGGAGTAGTGAAGTTCCGCTCACGCTCAATACAGCAGCAATTACAAGCAGTTGCATATGTACCGCAAAGATCCCAAATTGATTGGGATTATCCAGTAACGGTATGGAACGTGGTGATGATGGCACGTACTCGGCATATAGGATGGTTGCGTCAACCGAGTCGTCAATCTCAAGAAGTGGTGGCTGCGGCGTTGCGACGAGTTGGGATCTGGGAACTACGTTATAGACAAATTGGGGAGTTGTCAGGCGGACAACAGCAGCGAGTCTTTTTGGCGCGTTCGCTAGCACAAGAAGCGGAATTATTTTTCTTTGATGAACCGTTTGTGGGGATTGATAAAAAGACAGAAGCGATTGTGTTTGAAGTGTTTGCCGAACTGAAATCTCAAGGTAAAACTTTGTTGATAATTACCCACGATATAAGTGGAACTTTGACGCAATGCGATCGCCTATTGTTACTAAATCGACAACTAATTGCCAAAGGTTCCGTCAAAGAAGTGATTACCACAAATAATATTCAACGCGCCTACGGAGACAGCGTATTGTTAATTCATAATTCATAATTCATAATTTTAAAATGATTAATTTACTAATTGAACCTTTAAGTTTTGAGTTTATGCGCCTAGCGCTATTAACAGCAATTTTGCTAGGCATTCTTTGTGCTGTTGTCGGTACTTATTTAATTGTGCAAGGAATGGGATTATTGGGGGATGTAATTGCTCATGCAGTTTTGCCTGGATTAGCGATCGCTTTCTTCTTCGGAGTCGATATTTTTATTGGTGCGTTTATATCTGGAACCCTCAGCACATTTGTTATTACCTGGATTCAATCCCAATCCCGCATCAAAGTTGATGTAGCAATGGCATTAGTTTTTTCTGGTTTTTTGGCTTTGGGAATTACTTTAATAACTGTACTGAAAAGTAAGCTAGACCTGCATCAGTTTCTATTTGGAGATATTTTAGGTGTTACCACAACTGACGTGATGCGAACGGGAGCGATCGCAATTCTCATTTTACTATTAGTTAAACTATTTTACAAAGAATTGCTATTTTACACATTCGATCCATTGGGCGCTCAAGCGATGGGTTTACCAGTAACAGTAATTCAGTTTGGCTTAACCGCTGCCATCACTCTCACTATTATTGCTAGTATGCAAGCTGTCGGAGTAGTATTAGTTGTATCACTGCTAATTGCTCCTGGGATTACAGCTTATTTATTAGTTAAAGAATTACATCAAATGATGATTTGTGGGGCAATTATTGGGATAATTAGCAGTGTTGCCGGGATGTATATTAGCTATTATTTAAACGTGCCATCAGGCGCGGCTATTGTATTAGTTGTTTCCGGGTTATTTTTATTGACACTGCTGTTTAGCCCTACACAAGGAATCTTGACTAGGCCGGAAACAGCTAATCGTCCAAGCAGAGTTTTCAGCCAACTCAAGTATTTAAAACGGCGGTCTTAAGTTAGAAGGTTTCAAAGAAATCTTTACTAAACTTATCAACCTTCCAATCCCATCTACCAACCAAGCTAAGCTGACTGATGCCAGAGGGAATTACCCTTACAATATTGGAAGTTTGCCTTGTAGCTGACGTACAGCATTCATACACCCAGCACAGTCGCAACCATAACGCTTTATAGCAGCGTTTGAATCTTTGTCAGTGAAATTTAACATAGGAGATTCACTAGAGCAGTCACAATCGTAACTATCACTAGCATCATCTGGCTGTTGTGCAGTGACATTTGAAACAGATTTAGACGTTGGGCGCTCAAAAACTATCTCTGTAACTGAAGGCTTGTTTGCAGTCTCGTTAGCATAAACTGGCGGAACAAGTAGCACAAAAGCCAAAAATGAAGGACAGGCAAGCAAAGCTAATTTAGCTACGTTCATACTTCACACCACAGAAAATAAACAGATGCGTGGATCGTATTTTGTCGCGTAGTTTTTGTCAATTAAATTTACTACAATTATTGCTATTGACTAGCATTTGCGATCGCGCTTCAGTTCAAACGAGGAATTCGAGAACCTAAGCTTCCTAGTTGTGACATTCCGGCACTTGAGCGGTTGACCATGATTCGTATAGGCGGCACTTTGCCTTAATTATGGTTTTGTTGGCAATGCTTAAGTTTGGTTCAAAACACTAGCACTGCGGCAACAAGCAACTTTTATCAGTTCTAGCGGCGACCGAATCCTTCACCCCGCGTTGCTTTCGACCAAATCAGTAATTCGCCCTCCTGACTCCCCGCCGCAATTTGTCGCCCTTGGGGATGCCAAGCAAGACAAGAAAGCCCGGATTTTGCATGATCTAGAATTTGAGCTAGGTGCTTGCCTTTGTGCCATAAACACAACCAGCCGTCTTCCGCCGCAGAAGCGAGGAGGCAGCTTCCAGGTTGAAAGGCGATCGCTTGCACAACTCCTGTATGTTTGTGTAACAATCTGCTATCCCAGCCCAAATTATCATCTGCCTGTTCCCACACGACAATACCTTCAATGCTGGAGGAAGCAAGTAGGGGTGCATCTAACTGTGTTTGAGCATCCGACCAAGCAAGATGACGAATTTTCCCAGGAAAACCACGCATTACCCAAGGATAGGAATTTTGTAGAGACGTTAAATTTAACATTTCTACAACAGTAATCGTGCGATCCATGTTGCCAGCAGCAAGATATTTGCCATCAGTTGACCAAGCGATCGCTACACTAGCAGAAGGTATAGCTATTAAATCAGGGTCTTCATTCCAATCCTGAGTGTGCCAAATTTTCACTCCTTGATAACCAGCGATCGCCAGGTATTGTCCATTAGGACACCAATCTATACCTAGTACTGAGGAGTTGTCAAAATTAAGCGTTACCTCAATGTTGCTTGTATCAGCATCCCACACTTGAACGTAGCGCCCCAAACTAAAAGCTAGCTGGTTAGTGCTAGGACTCCAAGCGAGCTTATCCACCCAAGCCGGGGCATTTTCCAAAGTGGCAATTAATTCATTCTCTCGCCACCGCCAAACTTTCACTCGTCCATCCTGCCCTCCCACAGCTAAAAATTGCCCATCCCAGGAAAAGGCAATACAGTCTAGTGAGGTACTGTTACTTGCTTGCAAGGTGTCAAATTCTTTGTCAGAATGCCATAACATTACTTCCCCAGCCGCATCGCTGACAGCTAGAGTTTGACCATCGGGCGACCAGGCGATCGCAGTAACATAATCTGCAAGCGTTCCGCGCCAATGCAGATCGAATTGCTGGGAATTAACTGTTGGGATTTTCATAACAGGGGTGAGGGAAAATGCTGAATGCTGAAACATTCATAATTCATCATTTAAACTAAACAAGCTCGAAAGTCTTCTTTGAGCTGGGCTTCATCCAAGTTGCGGCCGATGAATACTAGTTCGTTTTTCCGGGTTTCGCTTTTTTTCCAGGGGCGATCGCGTGTCGCGTCAAACAACATATGCACTCCTTGGAAGACAAACCGACGATCTTCTCCAGCAATATTGAGAATACCCTTCATGCGAAAGATATCTGTTCCTTGAGTTTGGAGCAAATACGAAAGCCAATCGTTCAACTTCTGCAAATCCAATTCGCCAGACTCTACCAAAGCCACAGAACCGACAGTTTCATCGTGTTCGTGAGCGGTTTCATTCAAGAATTCTGGGTCAATTTCTAAAGCACGTTTCAAATCGAATGCTCTCACTCCTAAAAGAGCATCCATTTCTAGTTCAGCGTTGCGGGTACGGTAGATTTTGCACAGTGCATTCATCGAGCGAATTCGGCGCTCTAATTCGTCTAGTTGCCCTGATGATACTAAATCTATCTTATTCAACAAGATCGCGTCGGCAAAAGCAATCTGTTCTTGGGCTTCATCCGCCTCCCAGTGTTGCCAAATGTGTTTGGCATCTACTACTGTCACTACCGCATCTAGAGATAACTGACTCTGCATATCTTCATCGACAAAGAAAGTCTGAATTACAGGTGCGGGATCGGCTAGTCCTGTTGTTTCAATTACCAAATGGTCGAACTTATCCCGTCGCCGCATCAAGTTAGCAATAATCCGAATCAAATCTCCCCGCACAGTACAGCAGATGCAGCCGTTATTCATCTCAAAGATTTCTTCGTCTGCATCAATTACTAGCTGGTTATCAATTCCTACTTCCCCAAACTCATTGACAATCACAGCTACTTTCTTGCCGTGTTCGTGGGTGAGGATGCGATTCAAAAGTGTGGTTTTACCCGCTCCGAGATAGCCTGTGAGAACTGTAACGGGAACTACTTCTGTTGTCGTGGCTTGTATCATGATTGTTTTTTGATTTTAATAATGATAATCATTATTGCTGAAAATGAAGGGATTCTACCGCGAAGATGTAAAGGTGACATTTTTAAAGGAAGGATAAGGCTATTTCTGCTAAATCCTCTGCGTATTCTTCGTGTAGTCCGAGGGAACCGGGAAGTAGTCTTGTCTGTACTCCAGTTAAAGAAGCTATGGCTTCCATTTCCGATCGCGATTTAGCTGGAGATTGTTCACCAATTACTACTAAGACTGGCGCTGGTAGGGGTTGAAACCAAGCGAGAAAATCATCTCGATCTTGCACTGGATCTAAGTTACCAGTGACAAAGGCGGCGGGAGCAAATCGCGCCCCTGGTTGTTGGGTGATTTCCCACTTCTGCTGAATGAAATTGGCAGTTAACTTATCAGCATCAGTGTAGACATGACGCTGGTACATGAGGCGAAGGAAGGAAGGGGTAGTATTGAGCTTATAGAGAAATTGACCGAGAAGGGGCGATCGCACTGCTTGTCTTACTGTCCCGGTTATCTGCTGATTTAGCCCCATTGCACGTAGAGGCCCGCGCCACGTCGGTGCTGCTAGAACAATTTTGGAGAAAACGTTGGGTTGACTAGCAGCCAGTTGCATCGCATAACCAGCTGCATGACCTGCGGCCACTACTGCTACTGGAGTGTGGAAAATGTTATTAACAAAATCCTGTAAAAACTGTTGATATAACTGGGGTTGATAGTCTAACGGGAGGCGGGACGATTGACCAAATCCCAGCCAATCGAGTGCGACAACTTGAAACTGGGGAGACAATAACTTTGCAAGTCCAGCCATTTCCCCCCTGCTAGACACAGTACTGAAGGCGGGAAGGAGTAATATTGGTGTTCCTTGTCCCAGAGTTTCATATATTACCCGCAGTTGTTGCCCTTGCCAAGGAAAGAGATATTCTTTAACTTCACCACCAAAACAGCTAGTAGCTTTGGCGGAAACGTCGGTTGATTGAGCAATAGCAGCCATAATCAAACTTGCTAAAAAAGATTATTTTCAAAGTAGAGCCTATTTAACAGTTTACGGACAAAGACGATAATAATTTGCTATTAATAATTACGTATATAGCAAACCCAATTGAGTCATGAAATACTCCCCGTCGTCATTAGTCATACCCTGCAAGAATTGCTCTCGCCCTACGTACAAATGACAAAGGACACAGGACACAGGACAACCATCACGAAAGACTTACGAATCATTTAGAGTTGCTATATAAGTATTAATTACAAATTACTAATTATACAAGTGTGCTTTTTGCTTCATCGTTTGAAAAATGTTGTAAAAGCCATTGGTGCGCGAAGGCGTTAAACTCACATTCAGCCCTGTTGCTTGAATAAACTCTGGAGAAACGCGGTATATTTCCTCTGGCGTTAATCCATTTAGTCCTTCAATTAATAACGCCACTAATCCCTTAACTAAATGAGAGTCTGAATCACCCTCAAACCAAACTTTTCCTTCATTCATATTGGCAGTAATATAAACCTGAGAAACGCAACCAGGAACTTTATTTTCGGGCACTTTATCAGTTTGGGGAAACTCTTTGAGTCGCTTGGCGTACCAGATTAGTTGTTCGTAGCGCTGCTTTGGCTCGGTGTGGCGTTGAAAGCGTTGTACAATCCGTGCTAAGGATGCTGGTAAGGAATCTAAGCTGGATGACATAGGTAGATAATGATAATCCTTATCATTGGATTTCTATTTTATCCCAATTAGTGCGATCGCATAAAACTACAATCTTTCTATTGAGGTAAAGGCGGAATTTTTGCGACAATGCCCTTTTTCAGCGGTTCCGGTCGTTCTGACCAAGGCAGTAAACCATCAGTTTTAGCATAGTATTGACTGGCGCATTCCAGCACGGCAGATGCACTGGCATCAACTGGTAAGTTGCCAAAGACATATGTAAATTTTCCAGCAGCTGCAAAGGTGACGACACAGGCTGAATTGCAAGCACTCATACAGTCAACCGCCTGGAGGGGAAATTCAGGTGCAAGTTCCCAGTTTTGGTGGAGTTCGGTCAGTTGTTTGAGTAGTAATTGACCACCGCTTGTACCTACACGCTTACCCTCTTTCCAAACACTGGCACAAGTCGTGCAAACAAATAAAGTGTGATTTGTCTTCATAATTGTTGCAAATTTTAATAGACTTGTTAAGTTTGTTTAAAACAAAACATAACATACCACCTGAAGGAAACCTGATGGCAGATTCTGGATATCTTACCTGCTCTAATGGAAGTGTCAGAATTAAAAACTTAACGAGCAACTACCAACTACTACCTACCGATAAAGCTAATATTTTCTTGCCAGACAAACTTTGATTTGATTAACTAAGATAAAAAATCTAAGGTTCACAGCGTGAATTCTATTCCAATTCTGAATCTAGCGCAGCAGTACAAAAATTTAGCAGCAGAAGTTAACGATGTTGTGTTAAAAGTGCTTGCTTCTGGTGGTTATATCGGCGGCGCGAACGTTTTAGGTTTTGAGCAACAATTTGCCGCTTATGTTGGTGTATCGGACTGCACCGCCTGCAACTCCGGGACAGATGCGCTTTATTTGGCTTTACGCGCTTTAGGGATTGGTGCTGGGGATGAAGTAATTACTACACCTTTCACCTTTTTCGCCACAGCTGAGGTAGTCAGCGCTGTAGGGGCAAAACTTGTGTTTGTCGATATTGATGCTCAAACGTATAATCTCGATCTTACACAAGTAGCGGCCGCGATTACTGATAAAACCAAAGCAATTATCCCAGTCCATTTGTACGGACAGCCTGTGGATATGACGGCGCTGATGGCGATCGCATCTTCGCATCAGCTAGCAGTAATTGAAGACTGCGCCCAGTCAACAGGAGCATTGTGGGCAGGAAAACAAGTAGGTAGTATTGGGCATATCGGCTGCTTTAGTTTCTACCCCACTAAGAATTTGGGTGCTTGTGGTGATGGCGGTGCGGTGACGACTAACGATCCGGCGATCGCTGCCAAAATTAAAATGTTGCGTCAGCATGGCGAAAAAAGCAGCTACCACCACGTAGAGATTGGCATCAATAGCCGTTTAGATGCGTTGCAGGCTGCGATTTTACAGGTGAAGTTACGCTATCTGGATACTTGGAACGAACAGAGGCGGGCGATCGCTGCTCGTTATCACCAGTACCTCAGCTCCATTCCTGGTATCGTCACCCCCCAGGAATTGCCTGGAGGTAAAGGAGTATGGAATCAATATACTATTCGTTTGCAAGAAGGTGAGAGGCAAGAGGCAAGAGGTAAGAGGGAGGATGCTTCTGAGATTAATAGTAACTATCGGGATCGGGTACGGCAACTGTTGCAACAAAAGAGTGTTGGTTCGATGGTTTACTATCCCCTACCTATACATTTACAACCTGTATACCAAGATTTGAACTATCAACAGGGACAATTTCCAGTAGCAGAACAAGCTTGCGATGAGGTTTTATCCCTGCCTATATTCCCCGAACTTACGATCGAGCAACAAGAGCAGGTAATTTATAGCCTCAAGGACTGTTTAACAAAAGGATGAAGGCTGAAGGCGGGATGGGTAAGAGGTAAGGGGTTTTGACTTCACACAACATCTGGGTGCCTGCGGCAACGTGCGCGCGAACACAATTTATCCTTCATAGAGACGTAGCACTGCTACGTCTCTACTCACTTTTCACACTTCATCCTTCATACTTTAACCGCAGGGCTGGCTGTTGCTAAAGCTTCAACTAAGCCACGCACAGCAGCAATCATTGCTACTTCACTATTGAGTTGGTTAATGGCAGAGCCAACACCAACACCGGATGCTCCAGCTGCGATCGCCAAAGGAGCGGTAACGTTAGATATACCCGATGCACACAGCACTGGTACTGATACAGCACGGGAAATACAGTAAGCTGCTGCTAGAGTGGGGTTCGCTTTTTCCATCAGTCCCAATATACCGGGATGTACTGGGTTGCTGCTAGTACCACCTTCGGTTTGGATAATGTCAGCCCCAGCTTTCACTAGTTCTTCTGCTAACTGTACTTGTCGATCGAGTTCCAGAATGTGGGGAACGGTTACAGATAAGGTAATTTCCGGCAGGAGCGATCGCGTTGCTTGGGTAAGCGCCAGCACTTCCTCTGCCTCAAATCTGCGACTTTGGGCATAGAAGCTATCGAAGTTACCAATTTCAATCAAATCGGCACCAGCTGCTACAGCTGCTCTCAATTTCTCTGGTTCAACTGCTGATACACAAATTGGCAATTTTGTCAACTGACGAGCTAGCCGTACCAAGTCAGCATCAGCAGCAATATCCACAAAAGTAGCACCGCCCTGTTGAGCTGCGGTAACTGTAGCAGCTACGCGCTCTGCATTGAAATTATTCAAGCCACTAATAACTTTGAGCGCCCGTCCTTGTGCCAAAGCTTGTTGAAGAAGAGGATGAATTGTCATGATTTATCTCGTACATCTGTCAATTTAAGGACTATTTTGACACTCCAAAGGACAAGAGGCTAGACCAATTTCGATTTTGGATTTCGAGTGACACGAAATTTTCCACCGATTTAAGGGGACGAGTTAATTAAAAGCTCTCAGTCTAGAGATGTATTAACAAATACTAGTAATTTTAAACAGTCATTGTTCTTGAGTGCCAAAAAGCTAGATATGAAAGAGCGATCGCATTCTCTCAGAACATAAACGAAGTAATTTTTAATACTTTTGTTACTGAGGCGCTCTAAATCATGCTTTAAGCTCTGTAAATATTTTCTCAACTATTGGATTGTATTCAAAGAATGTGCGAGAAGTGCTAGTAAAAAAGCATTAACTTTCTCTCACTCATAAAATTTTTATTAAATTTGATACATAGAAACTAAGTTTGTGAGATTTTGTTTTTCTAATAACAAAATTGGGATACAAGCTGCGAACAAAATTTATATTGCTCGTTCAGTTTTTGATTTGCCCTGCCAATTTATCTATAAGAGTAATTATTGATACAAATCTTTAAAAACAACTAAGTACGCTCCCATTTACAATCAGTATGAGAAAAAAGTTTTAGAAATTTATTATTCTTGGACTTGGTATTATGCGATTTACCAAATCTACTGAGAGTTCTTACGATTATAAAAATTTGGAGGAAGATGAAAAAATCACAATTTTATTCAAATCTGCTTGCTTTTGTCAAGAAAATGAATTGTGCAAAGAAACAACTGCTGATTCGCAACTACTAACGCTGCTTCAGTTAATAGTTGAAACAACAGATGAGTTGACATGGAATCGCTGGCAAATCTACAAACAAGGACTGCAAATCCTGCTGAAAAAATGGGATGCCTTGTGTAATATTGAGCGAAACCACGTATACAAGAATCTATCTTTACAGCGAAAGGAAGACTTACTAAGTCAAATTGCCCTGAAAAGCTTTGAGCGAAATGAATATTTCTTTAAGCAACAGCAACTAGAGCAGTACATTTGCGATTACATTCGTAACTTGCCAGATATAACCGATTTAGAGACATTGCAACTCAATAGTTCAGCAATATTGAAATCGATTCAGGCACAACACGGGTTATTGGTGGAACTGGCAAAAGGAGTTTACTCTTTCTGCGATCGGAGATTTCATGAGTATTTCGCTGCTAGAGAAATTATCAACAGTCCCGATCCGCAGACATTAGAAAAGGCGCTGCAAAATTTAGTTAGTCATGTCCACGATACTCATTGGCGTGAAGTCTTTTTGCTAGTAGTTAGTATGTTGCATAATAGCGATTACCTACTAATTTTGATTAAGCATCAAACTAATGCTGTAGTAGTTGGGGATGAAGAATTACAAGCATTTCTCGCCTGGAATCACCAAAAATCTAGAACAGGTAATCCATACAAACCAGCAGCTTTCCGAGCTATGACTGTTGCATTAGTCCTTGACATTGAAGCTGATTTTGCCTGTAGCCTCGACGATCGCCTCGCTTACGATCTTGGCTCTAACCCCACTCTTATCCATAATTATACTCATATTTCGCAGCAAAATTATCAGTTCAGCAAGCAGCAAAAGCAAGCACTGAAGCAGTATTACGATGCGAATAAGTTGCTGTGGAATTGCCTGCATCAAGCTCATTATGTCAGCCGCACTCTACGCGAGGAACTTGAGAAGACATTGTTAGTTCATGCTACTGATGAGATTTATTAAGATTTAGGTAATGTATAAATTGAAACTTTGTTTGCTCCTTTCTTTTAGGCTGTTTTAGGTTGCTAGTTCCAATACTTGGAATATTCGACTAGGACGATGCAATCCTTGCATTAGTGATTCGTACAAAGGACTCAAATGACAAAGCGGCGGGGCGACTTTCCGAGTGGGTAAAAAAGGTGTCATTGCTCTCCCCGTCGCTTTCGGTAACGTCTTCAGGTAGCTTTGTCATTTGCCGTTCTCCCAGCTAGTAGCGTTTGATACGAAATTTTAAACTTAGCTGTGATTCACGCTCTTTATTAGTAAGCTAAAGAAAGTCTACCTTTGGGCTGATGAAAAAATTAATGAAAGCAAATTTTAACCCAAAAGCCAAGTTTTTTTTCCAGCAGGGGTTACGTCAAGAACGAGCAGGAGAAAATGAAGCAGCGATCGCTTCTTTAGACAAAGCGCTTTTTTATCAACCAAATTATGCTGATGCTTGGTCTGAGCGGGGCATGGTATTGGGAAAGTTGGGTCAACACGATGAGGCGATCGCTAATTTTGACAAAGCCTTAGCAATTAGACCTGATGCGTGTTGGATTTGGCATAACCGAGGTATTGCCTTAAGCAAGTTAGGTGAATACGAAGCAGCAATTAACAGCTTTGACCGAGCAATTGAGTTCAGCCCAGATATCCCGACTTTTTGGCACAACCAAGGCATTACATTCATGGACTGGGGATGCTATCAAAAAGCAGTTGCTTGCTTTGAGCGGACGCTTAAATTACAACCAGATAGCCACTGGGCATGGTACAACCGAGGGAAAGCGCTTTTGCAATTGAGGTACTACGAAGAGGCACTCAACAGCTTTGACCGAGCAATTGAGTTTAAACCTGATTTTTTCATTGCTTGGCACTACCGGGGCATAACATTAAGCGAAAGAGGTCGTTACGAAAAGGCAGTTGCTAGTTTCAATCGAGCTATCGAGATTAATCCAGATTATGAGCCAGTCTGGTATAACAAAGGTATCGCCTTGGAGAAATTAGGGTGCTACTTGCAAGCGATCGCCTGCTTCGACAAAGTACACTTACGGCAAAAATAATTTTTTCCTTATTATCAGCGCGTTTTCACCTTTAATACGACTTTAGATTTTGGATTGATAAAAGCTAGCTTGAGCAAGTTTTAGCAATTGCATTTGTAGCAGTAATTAAACCAAATGGTATTTAGTTATGTGACATTAATTAAATTGGCAAACGATTAATATCTTTGTTGCAGCCAATCACTACCATAGCCGAACCTTTTTCCAAACGCTTTCTCGGATCGGGATTGATCTCAAACTTTTGATCGTGGCTCACCGCCAGCAAATTCAAACCGAAACGATTGCGCAGTTGAAGATCGCTGATGGTTTTGCCGTGAAATTCGTCTGGGACAATAACTTCAACAATACTGTGATCGCGATCGAGATCGAATCGATCTAAAATAGACGGCTTAGTGAGCGATCGCGCTAGCGCACACCCGGCTTCATACTCAGGAAAAACAACGTGATCGGCTCCGACTCGCGTTAACAACTTGCAGTGGACTTCAGAGGAGGCTTTAGCCACGATATGTGGTACTCCTCCCTCCTTCACATTCAGCGTCGTGATAATACTTTCCTGAACGTAATTGCCTATAGCGATAATTACCGTATCAAACTCAAAAATCCCTGCTTCTTTCAGTGCTACAGGATTGGTAGAGTCGAGTTGCAATGCATGAGCAGCAATTTGATCCGACAAAACTTGAGAGACGTTTTTTTCATCAATATCTGTCGCTAACACTTCGTAGCCTAACTTGTGGAGTGTAGAGCATACCGAACGACCAAAACGTCCTAAACCAATTACAGCAAACTGCAAGTTATCTTTACGCAGACTACGAAAAAAATTTAAAGACGACAGATTCACTATTTTCTACACCTTATATAAATATAGTCCTCTTTCTCCCACAGCTTCCACAGCTCTCGAAAACTACCCTACGAGTAAATTTTCCTCTGGATAGTGGATTGAGCTAGGACGAGGATCTCCTAACAACGCCGACATAAGTAGTAAAACACCAACTCGTCCTACATACATTGTTACTACTAAAATTAGTTTAGCAAAAGCTGAGATACTTGGGGTGATTCCAGTTGAAAGCCCGACGGTTGCAAATGCTGATACAGTCTCAAATAAAATTTGAATAAAATCCAATTCTGGGTCAGTCAATGCAATTAAAATAGTTGCTATTAGCACTGTTGCTA
>QQTW01000314.1_pt1 | contig 29668 bp, 28 predicted proteins | sample 1904831 | NCBI WGS metagenome assembly QQTW01 (sample SAMN09435610, study PRJNA476489) | Subsurface metagenome, whole genome shotgun sequencing project.
GGGGACGGTCTAGGATAAATGTTAAATTCGGAAACTGTGCTTGAAGTGCAACGCGATCGCCCATTGCCTCCATCAGCAACGGCGTAAATTTAGGTTTGCTTAGACATCCCTTGGTCATACGCTGCGCTAACTAGCTGCCCAACGACTTCTGGATACTTACTTATGCGAGCCACGTAAGTCCGTTTTTACTTATCGCTCACTGGACGGACTAAACCTACTCTGACTTCTTTCCAGTCTAATTCACGCTTACGTTTGAGCAATCGACGTTTTTTGGTAACTTCGGCTTTTTTTACTGGTAGCAGAATGCCAGTCCGAATATGACAATCATCTAGTTCTACTAATAGCTGCTCAATATTTGGTCTAGTCGTAAGAGATTTTAAAGCCTTTAGCCTAGCTATGAACAGGTTAACTTCCATGAATTTCTCTGCTTTTTGCGCTATTATCTCTACTTGTCGGCGCACACTCGCACGGTTTATTTCCCATCCATAGTGTTCTTCAAATCTCTTAGCTGGTTGCCTTTAAGGATTCTTTCGCACCAAAATCTGTTAAAGCTCGTTGCACTGCAAGAGAAAGATCGCCATGCTCAATTCTCAATTGGTCTTTTACTGGACGCGCCCCAATTCGTCTGTTTTTATCCCACAGGTAGGGAGATGGTATTTCAATTGCGCCAAATAATGATAAATATTTAATTTGCTTGCTGCGGTGTATAGTTAAACCTGCTGCCTTATACTTTTTGGTCACAACGCTAGCTAATTTGGTTAACAGCAGCGATTCTACCAACAATCCTATTTTACGTAGGAGTTGATTAACTATATTATCAAGTTCACTCACTTTTTTCTCTAAATCTGGTTCTTGCTCACACAGTGCTTGAAACAGCATTTGTCCGATTTTTTGGACAACATTATTGTATTCAGGATTTGCAGCAGTAGGCATAGCAGTGTTAGTAGTTGCTCAAGATTCATAATTGTCACACTGCCTGCCGTATAAACGTATAAAGAAGTGGTTTACCCTTCAAGCTTTTCTAAGAGCAACTTACCCCGCTACCAACTACTTTTGACCATACCCATTCTAGAGCCTTGAATCATCCGATTAAATAGATACAAGATTAGTACAAGCTTATCGGCTGGATCAACAGTGATTTTTACATTCTACTGCAAGCAGCAAGCCCTAAAAGCCTTGCTGTTATTATGTTTTTGAACTCCCCAGGCAAGATTCGAACTTGCGACCAATCGGTTAACAGCCGATCGCTCTACCACTGAGCTACTGAGGACTGCGATTACTTATATTAACTGCAAGCGGTAATATTTTGCAAGGGTTTTGTACAAATTTCTGATAAATTGGTCAATTTTGGCTCTGATTGTAAAATTAGTTGCCCGTTTGCTATAATCCCATTCGCAACTGGGCTAACTTTTGCCTGGCGTTAGCATCAATGGAATTAGCTAAAAATCTACTCGCAGACTGTTTGCGTTGTCTGTGCTTGCTTAACGAAATTTTGAGCGTTGATTCTACTTCATAATTTAATTGCTGGGCGGACATCCATTCTGCGCCATAGCCGACTACTACTAGCTGCTGTACGCGATCATTTGTAGCCACAATGAGTCTACAACGGTGAGATTGTTTTAAGTAGGGACGCAACGCCGCGCAGGATTTTTCTATATAAGTATCCGCGGTTTGACCAAAGTTGGTGTAATGTACTGATAAGTTTTGATTGATAACTTCTTGACTGCTACTGGTGTTTTGATACTGTGAATCAAATACAACCTGAGTTTCGTAACCTTGTAAAGCACTATAGTTGGTTAGGGCAGAAACTAATTCTCCACGTGCGGCTTCAAGTCCTTGGCGATCGCGAGTTTTTGTTAAGTAAGACCAAGCGCCGATTATGTTATAGCCGTCTACTAATAAAACAGCTTCGGGTAAAGATGGTTGCATGGTATATGCTCACTGAGTAATTGAAATTAAATATAATTATTCACAATTCTAATCGCTATTCTAGGGATCGGATCTAAGATTAGCGGTCAAAAAAGAGCATCCACTGTTGGTTAGTGTCTTAATGGGAGGGCGATCGCCTTTATTGTCTAACGTAAGAAGTTGAGAATTGCTGAAACAGACAATAAATGGTTATCTGCTGGTGTAGATTCTGCGCTAAAACCTAGGAAATAAAGCAATATTTTTAGCCAAGGGGTAACAAATACTACCCCAATATTTAATTAATTAGGCATTTAAGTTTTAATTCTTTGCTATTAGATTAATGTATGCATAGTGACTTTTGCGGTTTTTGGCAAGGGCGATCGCACTTGCTTAATTAAATTGCCCATTTCTAAAAACATCATTTATTTAAACTTTGGATCTCATAAGTCAATGGAATTAGTAATCTTTATTGGTTTGCAAGCTTCTGGAAAAACTACTTTCTATCACAATAATTTTGCGTCAACACATCAACATATTAGTAAAGATTTATTCCCTAACAATAAAAATAAAGCTAGAAGACAGATCCAGTTAATTGAGTCTGCATTAGATAAGAAAGAATCTGTAGTTATTGACAATACAAATCCTACAAATTTTGAACGTGCGCCACTCATTGAAATTGGTAATAGCTATAATTGTAAAGTTATTGGCTATTACTTTGCTTTACCTCTCAAACTCTGCCTAGAGCGCAATCAACAACGTATTGGCAAAGCAAAAGTTTTAGAAGTGGGCATTTATGCAACGGTGAAAAAATTAACAATTCCTAGTTATAGTGAAGGATTCCATCACTTATTTTACATTAATACAGAGTTGTTGCTTAGTTGAATAAATCTATGGATAGCGATAGTTATGAAGATAAAATGCGCGGCGGGGAATATTTCCATGACTTGCAGATTTTGCCTAGAGAACTACTTATGAAAGAAGCGTATGCAGAGCTTGTTAGTATTATTCTAGATAGTCATAACACTTAAGATCAAAGCGAAAAGTAACTTATCTCCACTCCCCCTGTAATCCAAAAGCTGCCCAGTAATAAGGCGATTTCCATTTATCTTGTTTCAAAACTTCTATTTGGGCTGCTCTCAAGGCGGCGGCTGGCTTCAAACCCTTTTTTAACATTGCTGTATAAAACCTTGTCATCAATTCGGCGGTAGCGCTGTCGTCTACACTCCACAAACTTACTACGACTCGCGGAGCGCCTGCATACATGAAGCCTCTTGTCAAGCTGATAATTCCTTCTCCTCGTACTTGTTCGCCCAAACCAGTTTGACAGGCGCTAAGTACAACTAATTCCGCAGGTAAATTCAGATTAAATATTTCATTCAGGCGCAAAAAACCATTTTGCGGCAAACCTTTTTCATCTACCAGCGACAGCACTACCCCCGAAAGCTCAGGATTAACGCTATTGAGGATGCCATGAGTAGCAAAATGAATAATTCGATACTGGCTAAGGTTTGGGCTAGTAACAGCAGCGCGATCGCTCTTAAAATCAAAAGTCTGCGATCGTTCGCTTGCTGGCACAAGAGCTAGAATTTGCTCGGCTTCTTGTCTTGTACCAGGTAAACGAGCAAAGTTAACCCCCGATTGAAATGCGGATCTCTGCAATGGAGAGTTTTTGTTGATAGGAGGAGTAGACGTAACATTTTTTACCCTTTCATCATCAATGGTAAATACTGGATCGGCGAAGATTGCTACAGTTTTGGGTGCAGGTTTACGCCCGATTAATTCACTCCGCAATACATCAATAGTAGACGCTGATGGCAAACTAACAATTTCATGCTCAACTAATAACGGTGTATTATTTACGGGCAAGGCGGCAAATGGCACGTATTGCAATGCCCCATCGCTGACTATTACTAAGCGTTTTTTGCCAATTTTTTTGGCTATGGGCTTTAAGAGAATATCGCTTAAATTAGCGCCTGTTAAAGCTAAGTTTTTCTTTCTCAAACTAAAACGTTTATCGGTAACTAATTGGTAATATTTCTTAGCTATAGTTTCAATTTCCTGTTGGGGTGGCAACTCGTAGCTAGTTAAAGAGTTAGCCGTTACTGCCCACAAATAGCTACGTTTTTCGCCTAAAGAGTATTCCAGCAACACTGTATCGGGATCTAAGAGTTTCTGAATTTGGGCGAGTTTCAGCGATTGGGGTTGAGTCAAAGCCGCATACTGGGGGCTTGTCGTCCGAATTTGGGCTTGCAAGTCTTGGTACTGTTTTAGTAGTTCGGAAACTTGTTTATCTACGGCGGCGGCTTGGGTTGGCGTAGGATTGGCGCTAAGTACATTTACTCGGCGAGTTTCTGCTACGTCCAACTTTGTTTGTAAATTACGTTCTTTTGTTAGTAGTTGTGGATCTACGCCTTTACGGATGTCTGCGTTGGCTTCGGTGAGAATTTCTAGCAAACTCCTAGCACGGGCGCGATCGCTTACTTCTAATGCTTCGGCGTTATGCCCTGCTTTTGGCTCTTGTTTATGCCATTGCATTAGTAAATCTGTATAAAACTCATAGTATCTCTGCACCGAAGCAAAATAGGTAGCCCGTAACTCTTTACTAGCAATTTTGGTGCGTAAAGTTTCAACAAGGGCGATCGCGTCCTTAATTTGGGTTTGAGCTTGGGGAATATTACCTCTAGCCCTTTCGCTGACAGCAATATTGTACAAGCTTTCTGCTTCATCAGCTTTTGCACCCAAACTCCGCCATACAGCTAGAGCCTCATTGTAAGAGGCGATCGCGCTAGGATAGTTCGCTTGAGCGTTGTAGGTTTTGCCAATATTATCCAGTGTTGGGGCGGCGGCGGCTCGAATACCTAATTGCTGCCATGTTTTTAGTGCTGCACTAGAAGCATTTAGAGCTTGAGGATAATCCCCAGAAGCTAAATACACTCTCCCTGTTAAAGCTAAAGCTGTTGCTTCGGCAAAAGGACTATTTAGGGTACGAGCAAGAGTTAGGGCGTTATTAGCGGCTTCTAGAGCTTTGGGATAATCTTTCAATGCTTCGTAAGCTCTAATTACACCTGTAAGACTAGCAAGTTCTCGAAACTTGTCGCCGGAAGCCCGTCTGACAGCCAAAGCTTGATTGTAATAATCTAAGGCTTGACGATAATCGCCCGACAAGCGATAGACACTGGCAATATAATCGAGAGTTTGCCCTTCTTGGACGCGATCGCCTATAGAGCGAAATATTGCTAACGCTGCGTTGTGAGAATTAATACTTTGCTGATAGTCACCCAAAGAACTATAAACTAAGGCAATATCATTGAGCGATACAGCTTCTCTGGGGCGATCTTTGACGGCTCTTTGCAAAGTTAAAGCCTGATTGTAAGTATCGAGGGCTTGTTGCTTTTCCCCCAAAGAACTATAAATTCCAGCAATATTAACTAAAGTAAAAGCAACCCGTGCGCGCTCGCCTATGGCTCTTTGCAAATTCAAGGCTTTATTTAAAACTTCAAGAGCTTGTTGCTTTTCCCCGGTTTGATCATAAGCATAGCTCAGTAAATTGAGAGTTTCGGCTTGGGCTAAACGGTTCCCCGCAGCTTGATACAAGGCTATAGCTTGATTGTAGGTTTCTATCGCTTGAGGATAATTACCTAGCCCCTGATGGCTACCACCAATTCCTATTAATGTCAAAGCTCGATCTGTAGAATCACCTACTCCCGATTTTTGGATCTCTAAAGCTTGGTTGTATGTATCTAAGGCTTTTTGGTTTTGGTTTGATGAACTGTAAAGTCCGCCTAAGCCTTGCAGTATTTTTACAACTCCAGTTTTATTTCCGTCTGCTATTTGAATTTCTAAAGCTTGATTGTAAGCCGCCAATGCTTGCTGATTTTCGCCCAAAGAAGTATAGACTCTGCCCAAATTGGCTAGAGTAGTTGCAACTCCTGCTCTATCGTTTGTGCTGCGTTGAATTGCTAAAGCTTGATTGTAGGAAGCAATTACTTTAGCTGTATCGCCTAGATTTTCATAAACTCCACCTAAGCTAATTAACGTTGATGCTATTTCGGTAGATTTTTTTTCGGCTCTAAATAGTGTTAAAGATTGGTTGTAGTAATCAATAGCTTTTTGCTTTTCGCCCAAATTTGAGTAGATTCCTGCAACGCCATTAAGTGCAAAAGCTTCGTTGAGGCGATCGCCTAAAACCCGTCTTATTTCTAGTACTTGAGTATAACTTTCTAAAGCTTTGGGGTAATTGTTCCCCAAAGTGTAAGTTAAACCGATTCCTTGGAGTGCTAAAGCAACGAGTGGGCGATCGCCTATCTCAGATCTTGCACCAAGCTCAAACTCTTCTACTACAAATGTTTTAGCTCATTTACCTTTAGGCTAATCTTCGCTCCAAGCAAGGCTTCCCAGTTATTAAGCGATCGCGCGACTGAAAATGGGAGAACTTAGAAACCTTGCTTTTCCGTTAGGTGCAAGATCTGAGCTATCTTTCGTCCAATTGCCAAGGCTTGCTCGTATTTAGCAAGAGCATTTATCCGCGACTGGCTAGTTCCTTGTTTTATAAGCTCTAGGGCTTCGTTTATTAGTTTTTGTCCTTCGTTGTTCGCTTGGTTATTAGGGCTAGGAGAAGTTGTAGCAGGCGGTTGTTGGGCAATTTTGCTACTGAGAGTATTAGCTACTACGGTTTCCGATAATAATAAAATCCCCAGACTTACAGTCAAGGCACGATTGAAGAAATGCTGATATCTGCTTTGTCTAATTTCGTTTGTCATAATTGCACCCAAAAAACAAATGACTCATAATTAGTATCAATTGTTTAAGGATGATTTCCGTAAAACTTCTGTAATTTTCTAGCTTTTAGCTTTAGCCTTTTACTTAGCTAAAGGTGCTTTTTATACCCAAGGGCGCTACTAAATCTATCTACGCTCTCTCTAGCAAAGCATCTTGAGGGTTTTTCTGCCTTGCTATATACAAATGGGCGATCCGTGCCAAATACTGTTTATAACATACATTACACAAGCGATTAATTGTGATCACGGTTGATCCGGTAGTAGTGTGAAAGAGCAAAGAAGACAAGGCGATCGCATATCCTTTAAGATTAATATTATTAAAAATAATTAGCTTGTTCCTGTTTAATTATATTGCAAGCTGTTGGCTATCGAGAAATAGAGTTTAGGAAACTTAATTTGTGCAAGGTTTTATTAATTTATTCAAGGAAGCTAACTTTACATCTCATGACTGTGTAGCTAAGTTGCGGGGGTTGTTGCGCCTCAAACGTATAGGACATGGCGGTACATTAGATCCAGCCGCTACAGGGGTTTTGCCGATCGCATTAGGGAAGGCAACGCGGCTATTACAGTATTTGCACCCAGACAAAGCTTACAAAGCAACCTTTCGATTGGGGATGGTGACGGCGACAGACGATTTGGAAGGAGAAATCATTAGTCAAGCGCCGAGCGCGAAAATAAGTTTAGAAGAAGTTACTGAAGCTTTACAGCAATTTACGGGCAAATTATCTCAAATTCCCCCAAAATACAGTGCAATTCAAGTGCAGGGAAAACGCTTATACGATTTGGCGCGGCGTGGGGAAACTATAGAAGTGCCGCCTAGGAATGTAGAAGTATATAAATTAGAGATACTAGATTATAGGAGTTGTGACTATCCCGAAATTGATGTATTAATTGATTGTAGTGCAGGAACTTATATAAGAGCGATCGCGCGCGATTTGGGTACAGCTTTGGCTACAGGGGGGACTTTAGCTAATTTAATTCGCACTCAAAGCGCTGGTTTTAACCTTTTAGATAGCCTAACTTTCGACGAACTAACAGCAAAGGTACAACAGGGAGCTTTTAAAGCGATTGCGCCAACCGCAGTCTTACAGCATCTACCGCGTGTAACTTTAATCCCGCCGCTTGCTCAAAAATGGTGTCAAGGACAAATAGTTGCGGGGGATGAGGAGGTTTTAAGTAATTGCCCAGTACAAGTTTATAGAGAAGATGGCGACTTTTTAGGCATTGGTCATCAAGAAGACTTGGAAGTGCGAAGGTTGATTCCCGATCTAGTCTACGAGCCAATGTAGAGATTTAAAGTTGTAACAACTCCTCTAATTGTTCTTGGCTTAAAGTGGTCAAAATAAATACTTCTTGAACCGTCTTACCTTGTCTAGCAATGATTTTAAAGCCCCCCCGAATTGGTACAGATACTCGGAGCAGCATTCGGGGAATATGACCTCTAGTTCTACTAATAACGCCGGGAGTTATGGTATGTATGCCCTCTAGCTTCGTCAAAGCTTCTAAAATCCGAATAAGCCCGGGAATATGAGTAGAGTGATTGAGTACAAGCCTGCCGCTAGTGGGTTTGACCATGATGGTTTAAGCTGCCTCTAGAGGAGCCATCGTTAAACCTGCACGTCTAAGTTGCTGATGATAAAGCTCGGCTTGTTCTTGGGGGCCAACCCAGACAATAGCTTGTCCAGCAAAGTGAATTTGATTAGTTAGTTCCCAAGCATTTTCGCTGCTCATGGAGGGAATGTAAGTTAGCAAGCATTTGGCTACGTGTTCAAAAGTATTGAAATCATCATTGAGGACGATAATCTTGTAGTTGGGGTAAGTCTTAGAAGTAACTTCGCTCTTGCGAGTGGGAGCAATAGTCGCTGAATTTGCCGTTGAATGTAAAAGAGCCATAATCTGTTTAAAAGAGCTTGTTAAACTACATTCCAAGATACCAGAGGATAAAGAAATCGGGATGAGGAAACCGTGAATAAATCCTCGTAGAGACGTTCCGGTGGAACGTCTCTATATTTTTTAGGAACGTCTGTATATTTTTCAGCGCCAATCGTCCCAGTTTTCATTAAAAATGGAGGTATCTGGGAAGGCTGTAGGATTGCCTTGTTCCTTTAATCGCAGTTTGAGCGCTGCTAATTGGGGTTCTTGTTGGGGTAAGTTATCGACTAATTCGTAAGGTGCGATCGCCTTATCCAAACTAAAAGCCGCCGTAGTTCCCGCCGCCGCTCCCGATGACCACTCAAAGGAATGCACTCGGTACGCCGCCGCCGCAATATGGCTTGTGGCAATACTTTTGCCTGCTACGAGCATATTGTCGATCTTTTGGGGAATCATCGCCCTTAAAGGAATTTGAAATGGGTAAGCTTGTCCTGCACCTCGTCTTTCGCCAGGACGCTCGATATTTCCTGGAGTTTCGGGAGGGCTTTTGAGCATACAAGGATGAAAATCGATCGCATAGTGAGCAATCCCTACAGAGTCAGGATATATTGTCGAACGCGATCGCCCGATTTTTTTTACAGATTCACCACCAATTACGGCAGTGGCTTCTAATCCCGCTAGTGCCGCTTTCAAGCTACGATAAGTCTCTGGCGATAAAGTTTCTGTGTAGTATTTATCTGTATAATCGCGGCGAGAAATATCAATTTCCCACACTGTAAAGCCTTGAGGTTGTCCCCAACTAGGTCTACCAATTATCCGTCGTCCTTCGCGCATATAAGGATACTTAGATAAGCCGTGAACGGTTCCCATAGGGGAGTCTAAGCCAGACAAGTAGCGGTAATTTGGTTCAGGTTGCTTGACTCCTGCACCTAGTTGAGAGTCGGTTGTTCCTGCTACTAGCCAGTAATAATAGCCTTGGGAAATTTCTTCGGCTTTACGCAGACTTTCAACACGCAATCCTCCCATCCACTGTCCCGGTTCTAGTTGTTTGGTTGCTTGCAACTGATCGCGAGCGTAGACTAAATTATCGTTTTTTGTCCCTGGGCGATAGTCATTTCCCCAAGTCCAGTTTTGCATCGAAATATCACCCGGTGTAGGGTTTGTAAATTCAACCCCACCAAAACTGGCTGTTTCCCCTTTTCCCGGACTCCAAATGCGGCGGTAAGTAAAAACTAACGGAAAACTCGCCAAACGCTGCAACTCATAACTATAGTAGTTGGAATACTGAAGATAAAACGGCGGCATGGCTTGAACTTGGGGTTCTTTGGTTGCCTCCATTGCGTAAGTGTAAGTAAATCCTTGGGTGCAATAAGGATCGTTAGTTGCGCTAGAAGAGGAGGGTTCTAAGTAAGAGCGCGCATCAATTCCTAGCCTGTAAGGGACATCTGCCAGCGCCACCAATTCTCCTGTTTCGGTAGCATCAACCACATACCAATTGGGAGCGTTAGTTTTAGCTAGAGGGCTGTTTTTCTTTGGTTTGGCGGGGACAAAATTAATAACACTTTTGTCAAAGTTAGCTGAATTAGTATAAGTGTAGGCTTCAGTAATTGTTTGCGATAAAGGCTGAGTATTTAGCGGTGGTGCGTTTTTGGCTGGGCGGTGTTGAATGGCGATCGCACTACTAATTATATTCGGTGTCCGTTGCAATTGTTTAACTACAGTAGTGGGAAAAAACTTAAACTTACCTTTACCTTTTTTCGCCGCGTCTGTTAGTAACTTCGCTAAAATCTCATTCCCATCGCGGGGAAGGAAGCAAGAATCGCTTACCCAACAGTCTCCAGGGTTCAATTCTCTATATTTTCGTTCAATGCGCGATCGCAATTCCAAATAACCGCGAGGATATAATAATTTTGCTCTTTGGGTTGGTCGCTCGTCTAAAGCCGAAGTTCCTTGAGCAGATATTTGTCCTCCCACCCAGTCGGTAATCTCTGTCAGACAAACAGTTTTCCCACCAAGCAAGCCTTCGTAGGCTGTAGCAACTCCACTCAGTCCACCGCCAACGACTAATATTTCACATTCTATTTGGTCAGCACTTCTAGGAGGAGCAGCCATTGCAACGGGGGTAAAGATTGCAATCAATGTCAGACTAACAAGCGGAGCCTTCATATACTAAAGTTTGTTTAACGTAGGTCTAGATAGCCTTAGACGTTACCATTTCAAAAATGTTTATGGCAAGCCTTTGTTACTTCAGTATTGATCTTTACAAACTGCAACATATTATATAGAAGCTTGGTAATTGGTAGTAATTTTAATGAGCAATTCCCAATGCGGTATGAATGAGGGAGACAGGAGAATAGAGACAAAGAAAAATCATCATACTTTCAGCAACGCCAAAAAATTAACAATGATTGGCGATCGCCAATACCTAACTTAACTGTAATAATACGTTTTAAATTTATTGCTAGGCGCTCAGTACGGTGTCAAGTTATTACACAAAAACTATATTTGTCCTTGACGCATCCGCGAAATTACATAATTTATAAAAATCTGTGCCAAATATTCCGTAGAACTCACCACGTAAGTTGAATATTAAGTATGGCAATCTTGAAAAGTAAACAAAGATTGGAATTTTCCAGCAATCACCACTAGAGTAGCTCTATAAATTTGTATTATGAATATATTAAATAGCTCGAACAACTTTCCTCTATGGCAATTTTTAAACCAGCCCGTCTTTAATAGCCAAACTAAATTAATATTAAACCCGCGCCAGTTTGAACATTTATACAAAATTGATTTACTAGAGCGTTGCTTGACCCAAGAATGTAGCTCTAAAAAACATAATGTGACTGAATAAGTTAAACATTATTTAATATGTAGATTTAAAAATGCTCAAATTCCTCACAAATTGGGCATTTTTGCTATAAATACTCCTTACTATTTTTTAATTCTGTTAATTTAGCTTACCAACCGCACCATTGGCGTTAACTTCTATACAATACATAGTTCAAGGGCTTTGTTTGCTGTCTGTAGGGCAGGTGCGCTAGAAAGAAAGTTGCAGCACGACTGATAAAGAATCATGCCATTTGAAATCAGCAATATTGATGCAGCGATCGCAACAAGTTTTGTCCAACTGGTGCTAAATTGCATTCATCAAGAATATCCACACGGCAATCTCTTTTGGTTTGATAGTGACGAAGACATTAAGCCACCCCGGCAAAGGACACCAGCGTTTTATGGTTGTCTAGATTGGCACTCATCCGTACACGGTCATTGGTTGCTGGTGAGGCTATGTCGTTATTTTCCTGAAGCCACATTTCAGAAAATTGTCAGACTTGCACTCACCCAAAGCTTCAAATGCGAGAAGATTCAGGGAGAAGCTCATTTGCAAAGATGTCCTCTTTTTGAATGCCCCTACGGTTTTGCTTGGTTGTTACAACTTGCGGCAGAATTATGGGAGTGGGACGATCCCCAAGCGACAGAGTGGGCAATCGCCTTAAAACCTTTGGAAACACAGGTTGCCACTAATTTTTATCATTGGTTGCAAGAACTGGACTTTCCCGATCGCACGGGATCTCACTTTAACACCGCCTTTGCCCTTTAGTCCTTGATTGGGCAAAGAGTCAGAACAATCGAGATGTGGCTGATTTAATCAAAATCAAAACGCAACAATTTTATCTGGGCGATCGCAGCTACCCATTGCAGATTGAGCCACTTGCCTATGATTTTGTTTCTCCCGCTCTTGCCGAAATAGACTTGATGCGCCGTATTCTCAGTCCCTTAGATTTTGCGAACTGGCTGACTGATTTTTTGCCACAATTACTCACACAGGACTCAGACTTGTGTTTACAGCCTATACAAATTGCGAATTCCAACAACTACTTACAATCTCATTTTCGAGGACTAAATCTGAGCCGAGCTTGGATGCTAGAAGGTATTCTCTCTAAACTACCTGCCTATGATGCTCGGCTCGTTACACTCCGTTCTATTGCTGTTTCCCATCGTCAGCATGGCTTGAGCAGTATTGATGGCAACCATTATGCGAGTAGTCATTGGCTGGGAACCTTCGCGGTTTATCTAGTAACAGCACGTGGATTGTGTGGGTAAATAACTTTAAACAGTAACAATTATTTCGCAGTTCCAAAGCCCATAGCCTTTATACTGACGACAACACAATATGTATAGTATTTTATGGAAAATGCAGAAGCAGATTCGCTAAAGCGCGTATTTGGACTGCCGACGCTGGTTATTTATGGCGTAGGGGATATTCTTGGCGCGGGAATTTATGCCTTAGTTGGTAAAGTAGCCGGAATTTCTGGCACTTTGGTATGGGCTTCGTTTATGACTGCAATGGTTGTTGCGGCATTCACAGCGTTAAGTTATGCCGAACTTGGTAGCCGATTTCCTCAAAGTGGAGGCGTTGCTTACTTCGTTCATAAGACATTTCACAACCATTTGCTCTCAACTTTAGTCGGTTGGATCATGTTTTGTACCTGCTTGGTTTCAATGGCGACGGGAGCAAATGCCTTTGCTGGCTACTTTAACGCTTTTGCCCCATTGGTTCCTGTTTGGTTAGTTATCCTGGCGCTTTTTTCTGCCCTGGCATTCGTCAATTTTAGAGGCATGGAAGAATCTTCAGCCCTAAATATTGTTTGTACGGCGATTGAAGCTTCGGGGTTAGCTATTGTCATTTTAGTTGCCAGCTTGTTTATATTTGGGGGAGGTGAAGCGACGAATGCAACCTCTATTGTTGCAGCGCCAGCCCCTAGCTGGGCAGCAATTTTTCAGGGAGCATCTCTGGCTTTTTACGCCTTCATTGGATTTGAGGATATCGTGAATGTTGCCGAAGAAGTAAAAAATCCTGAACGTAATGTTCCTAGAGCCATCCTGCTATCATTAGGCATTGCCGGGATTGTTTACATTGTTGTTTCTTGGCTTGCTATTCAGGTAATAAATCCTGCAACGCTTGCTAATTCTAGCGCTCCTTTACTTGATGTAGTAAGCCAGTCGCAACCCAATTTCCCCCGAATTATCTTTACATTTATTCCTCTATTTGCGATTCTCAATACCGGGTTGCTAAATTTTGTCACTGCATCGCGGCTGCTTTATGGGATGTCCCGCGAAGGGCTGATACCATCTTGGTTTGGAAAACTGCACGTTAGGCGCGCCACTCCACATCGAACGATTCTGGTTATTTTACCTATTGCAATTTTTCTGGCGCTTTTCGGGAAATTGCAATTTTTAGCTGGAGTAACTGCAACTTTGCTACTAGCAATGTTCTTTTTAGTTAATCTTTCTCTCTTCATTATCAAAGGTCGAGAACCGCGTACCAGTGGGTTTCAGGTTCCTTTAGTTATTCCGGCTTTGGCGCTAATGTTTAATTTGGTACTTGTTGCTTTTGCAAGCAATGATAGTCGCATTTTCGCATTAGTATGTACGGGTATTGGCATAGTTTTAATTGGGATTCGGCAAGTTTTAACCAAAAAAAGCTTATCCAATTCTTAGTACGGCAAGAATTATTTTGTAGTTAGTTAAAAGTAATAATAGCTCATCTTACCTACTTAACACACCAAACGCAGTGCTAAGTAGGTAGCGGCTAAACCCAATTGACACTACGTAGCCAAGGCCAAACGCCCGTACTTCTTCTCATTTCTATACCTTCACTATAAAAATGAATCACATCACCTAATTCCTCTTTCGTAAAGGTATAGCCTAATTGTTGAGCAATGTTTAAAAAATCTTCAGCACTAATTGCGCCTTCTAGCGTCTCTCTTAAAGTTCTATTTTGGGCTGCATCCGCGAGAAATTGACCAGCATTTTTCTTACTCATTTTATTGTTCCTTGTTAAAAGGTTCTACTCATAAACATCGTTGCCAAGCTTAGAGTACCCAAAATGATTTAGTAAAATCACATCTAGATGGATTTGCTGCACTAATTTTTCCCTTAAATTTATCTAATAAGTAATTTTACTGGTGCCTTGAGCTAAATGTTAATTTCAATTGAGCAGCTATTAAGTTTTTGGCTAGTCAAGTATCCAGGAGAAAGTGCAGCGTTAGGTGCAGCAAGTTTGTGGGCGTTGTCATCGGTGGTTTATGGGAGATTGGGGAGGGAGATTTCGCCGATTTGCCTAAACTTACTTAAAGGAGCGATCGCAATTACTTTATTAGGTTTAACTTTATTAGTACGTGGGGAGTTGTTTCCAGCTATGACCACTATAAACTTATGCCTACTCTTATTAAGTGGTGCGATCGGTATTGGTTTAGGAGATACAGCATTTTTTGCCGCTTTAAATTGCTTAGGAGCGCGTCGTGCTTTACTAATGGAAACTTTAGCACCGCCAATTACAGCAGTTTTGGCACTAATTTTTTTGCAAGAACGTTTGTTAGCTAGTGTTTGGGGTGGTATTTTATTAACGGTAGTAGGAGTTGCTTGGGTTGTAACAGAGCGCGTACCTTTAACCGCAAATCATCCGGTAAATCTGCGTAAAGGAATTATCTGGGGAATAATTGCGGCGATTTGTTTAGCAATTGGGGGGATTTTAGCGCGTGCAGCCCTTGTTAATACCAGTATTTCGCCTTTATGGGCGGCGTTACTACGAATAAGTGCGGGAGTTGTTAGCTTGTTACCGCTTTTACGCATCGAGAAAAGCTACTTTGTTTGCAAGCCAACTCTACGAGTTGTAGTGGGGATTAGTTTGGCTGCTTTTATGGGAACTTACTTAGGAATATGGTTGCAACAAACAGCTATCAAATTTACGGAAGTAGGAATTGCTTTAACTTTAACCAATACCGCACCTTTATTTATATTGCCGATTTCCGCCTTTAGCCGCGAAAAGCCAAGCATTCGAGCGATTTTAGGGGCAGCGATCGCGCTTTTTGGCATTGCAATTATATTTTATGCTTAGGTGCGTGAAGATATAGGTTGATGCGTTAAATGAGATATAAAAATTGAAAGTTAGAGATGACCAAAATTGGACAGGAATAGTTGGGGGTGCGATCGCAGCTATACTGCTTTTAGTTGCTCTAAATGCTTTTGTAATTATTAATCCGGGGGAAGCAGGAGTAATAAGCATTCTGGGTAAAGCTAGAGATGGAGCTTTACTTGAAGGTATCCACGTCAAACCGCCTTTTGTTTCTGTAGTCGATATTTACGACTTAACTGTTCAAAAGTTTGAAGTACCAGCGCAAAGTTCTACCAAAGATTTGCAAGACTTATCGGCTAGATTTGCGATTAACTTTCGTCTTGATCCTACTCAAGTAGTAGAAGTAAGAAGAAAACAAGGAACTTTACAAAATATTGTCGCCAAAATTATCGCCCCCCAAACCCAAGAATCTTTTAAAGTTGCCGCCGCAAGACGAACTGTAGAAGAAGCAATTACAAAAAGAAATGAATTAAAGCAAGACTTTGATGAGGCTTTGGGAGCTAGATTAGACAAATACGGAATTATTATATTAGATACTAGCGTAGTAGATTTAGCTTTTTCTCCAGAATTTGCTAAAGCCGTAGAAGAAAAGCAAATTGCCGAACAAAGGGCGCAAAGAGCGGTCTATGTAGCTCAAGAAGCTGAACAAGAAGCCCAAGCAGACATCAATCGCGCCAAAGGTAGAGCCGAAGCTCAAAGACTATTAGCCGAAACTTTAAAGGCTCAAGGAGGACAATTAGTATTGCAAAAAGAAGCCATTGAAGCTTGGCGCAACGGCGGCGCACAGATGCCCAAAGTCTTAGTTATGGGTGAATCTAAAAGCAGCGTACCTTTCTTGTTTAACCTAAATAACGTCCAAGAATAAATTAGATTAAGGGTAATGGGAATTACCAATTACCCATTACCAATTACCCAACAATGGAAGATTGATAAGGACTTGTGAGCTTATCTAACTGTTGAACTAATAGACTGAGGAATAAACCAACGTCTGTAACTACACCAACTGATTCTACCGAACCGCGATCGCTTAATTTGGTCACTACTGCCGGGTTAATATCTACACAGACCATTTTTACTCCCGCCGCCGTCATATTTCCCACGCCAATCGAGTGCAGCATTGAAGAAAGCATTAGTACCATATCTGCGCCCACTAGCAACTTTGCGTAATCTTCTTGAGCCTTAATCAAATCCATCTCCGTATCTGGCAATGGCCCGTCATCGCGGATAGAACCCGCTAGAGAGAAAGGAATATTGTGTTTTACGCACTCGTACATCACACCACTTGTCAAAACGCCATTTTCTACAGCTTTAGCAATACTGCCATAACGACGAACATTATTAATTACCTTCAAATGGTGGCGATGACCGCCGCGCACGCTTACCCCGCGTTTCATATCCACCCCTAAAGAAGTCCCCATCAGGTTTTGTTCCATATCGTGGACTGCGATCGCATTTCCCCCTAGCAGCGCTTGGACGTAGCCCTCACGCACCAATCTAGCTAAATGTTCGCCACCCCCGGTATGAATGACTACAGGCCCCGCCGTGACAACTACCTTGCCTCCTTGATCGCGGATTTGGCGCAATTCCCATGCTACTTGTTCAACGACAAGTTCTACCCGACGTTCGCTCGAAACTCCCGCCGACATGAAGCTAAATTCTTGAGTATTGCGCTGTTCTCGTACTTCGGGTTTACGGATAGTGCGGATACCTAATACATCTACTACTACTTGTTCGCCGACTTCTAGATCGCGCAACAGTTTACACCGAGCAGTTATTTCTGTGGGAGTTCGCTTTATGGCTACTGCGCCATCCATGCGTTGAGATTGAACTTTTATCCACTCGCCATCAATTCTTACTTCTGTAGGATAGATAGTTGTGACATAGAAATCATCCGGCGATACTCCAGATTGCACTACAGGTTGTAATTTTGCGTCGCGCTCATCTTGGGGTAAATCTACTGCGCCAAGATCGATTAGTTGCGATAAAATCCCTTCCATTACTTCATGGGAAGGCGCGGATACCTTGACTTCGGCGGCGGAAGTACTTTGTCTTTGTTCTCCCAAATTAAAATTAAGAACTTTAAAACTACCGCCACTTTCTACGACTAAATCTAAAGCTTGATTGATTAACCCTGAATCGAGCAAATGTCCTTCTAACCTAATAGTGCGGCTTTCTACCGATACATTGGCGCTAACTTCTGCTTGTACAGGTTCCGTTACTCGCAACGTCAAGCACTTTGCCGCGCCGCCAGCTTTGAGAAATTCTGTTAAGGGCGTTTCCATTACCCTAAATCCCGCCGCCGTCAGCCGCTCTTTTAGAGCAGTGCTGGCTTTATTCATGACGACGATAGAATCGATATTTACGGAATTACAGGCAAAATTTACCGCGTCAGCTTCATCAATAGCTATTCGCTTTTCTGCGGGTACGCGCATTTCAATTACGCGGTTAGAGTACGCATCAAAGGCGGCGGGATAGTACAGCAAATAGCCACCACTAAGCGGACAAAAGCAAGTATCTAAATGATAAAATCGCTCGTCCATCAATCGCAGAGACAACACTTCAATATCTAGCCATTTTGCTAAATAAGGGTGGGAATCAAGTTCCGAGCGAAATCCGTACCCCGCCCACAACCAGCGCCCTTCTCGGTCTAATAAAGCGTCGCCAGCGCCTTCAAAAGGTAAATCTTTGGGCAATTCGTAGACATGGTAGCCCTTTTCCTCAAACCACTTTTTAAAGTAAGGTTCTTCGCCTTGGCGCTCTTTGTGAAAGAAACGGCTAAGAACTACGTTTTCTCCTAAAACTAGCCCCGCATTTGCTGTAAACACCATATCTGGTACGCCGAGTTGCGGTTTGACTAGGTCTACAATGGCATTATTTGCAAGGACGTGGTGTAATTTTTCCCATTGTTCCACCGCGCGATCGCGCGATGATTTATGAATATTCCCTTCCATCCAGGGATTGATCACATAATCCACATCGTAATGATCGGGAGCGCACATAAGAAACTGAATTTCAGAAGTCATAAAAATACTGTGGTGGGACGAGGAACGCATCAATCTTTTATTGCATACAGATTTTTGCTGTTGCAATTCTGCTAACTTAGCTACTAACAGCTTGGCAGAGTTTCAACGAACTTAGTAGCAATATCTATATTTTATGGGGCGCGGATTCAAACAACTTGATAAATAAAATTGAGACTTGCCCAAGTATTTACATCTAAGTTGTAAGTATCTACATCGGACTTATTTCCACTGGCGTTGTGCAAGTCTTGTAACACAGCATTCGCAACTTCTACAGGGTTTGATAATGCCCCAATATACTCTTTTTCGGCGGTGGGTGCTTGGATGCCATTTTGCAAAGCCGCTAAAGCAGAGGTAAAACTAGCAATGCTGAAAATTAAATAAGTTTCTGTAACCGCCGCCGGGGTGTGAGTTAGCCATTGGAAATCAACCCAATTAGACGGTACAGTTATAGTTTCGCCGGGATTAATTATTAGATTTTGGAGTAAAGGTTTTTCTAAACTATTGGGTTCAATAGTAGGTGAAATTGGATAAAGCGCGATCGCACTTTTATTACTATCTAAGCCCATAAGCAACAAATAAACCGGGTGATCGCTCCTATTACTGACTCGATACTGAATCTGACTCCCAATTGCAATAGTTGGCAATAAGATAGAAGCATTTATGGGCAATTTGAGCTTGTTTTTAGATAAAGGCGATCGCTCAGACTGTAAATGCATTACTACTTTCTTTTCGGGGTTAATAACTTCTAAAGTTGCTTCTACTCCCAAAAAAGAAGATCCCGCATTACTGGTTAGCCGCCATAATTTCACGGCTAAAAGTGTCTTTAACTTGGGAAGAAGCCGATTTACAGCTAATTTTGCCGCTTCTCCAGCTTCTCCAACACTGTTAGGAATCAATTCTTGTTTGGGAGAAAATAAACCGTAACCACTAGCGCGATCGGGTATTCGTCCAAATAAATAATCTACAGGTAGCCCAGTAGTTGTAACTAAAGACACACGGGGAATAGCTGCAAAAGCGCTGGTTGCATCTACCTTTTCAATCCGTTCTAAGCTAGGATCTAAGGCAATATTTAAGCTGACATTGCGCGGTAAAACTCTAATTGCTTCTCGTACAAGTTGCCCGATTTGTAAGGGATTGTCACCAATAACTTGAGCAATAGCTTTTAAACCATTACGCGATCGCATTTGCAATTGTGTCAAATCTTCCCCTAAAACCTGCAACTGAGAATTTTCTTTGTAATATTCCAAAACTGTAGGCGGTAAGCCTCCTAGCCACAATTGAGCGGTTTTACCATTAGCTTCTACCGCCGTAATTACACCATCGGCGCTTTTTACTTGCGTTTGAGCAATTGCTGCTACTTTACTAAAGCTGACTTGAACAGTATTTGTTGGTGTCGCTTCCCACAAATATTGAGTCAAAGCATAAGTAAATAATCCCGCACTAAAACCTGTCCATTGTCCCTCAACCGCCAACCCACCATTAGCAATTGCGCTGATAATATTGGGTTTAGAAAATAATTTTTGCTTGTCTTTAAGTTCTTGCTGAAAAGCCAATTCTACTTTTGTTAATTGCCATTGGGCTAAAGCAGGTAGAGAGCGAACCTTTAAATAACTGGGTGCAATACTAGGAAACAGAAAACCTGTATCAAAAATGGTTGTAATGTCAGGAGTAGAAAGACTCTGTAATAATAAGGCGATCGCTTCTTCGGTCAAATCGTTATCTACGCCATCATCGCTAGTAACTAAACTATTTGTATTTAGATCGTTGGCTAATTGTAGGCGACGACCATAACCGCTAAAGTGAAATAAAACAGTGTCTCCATTTCTAGCTTGAGCCGTTAAATGGTTTAAAAAAGCGCTCTCAATCCCGGTTCTAGTAGCTTGTTTATCCGTCAAAATTAGAATATCGGACTCGACAAAACCAAAACGGTGAAGCAGTAATTCTTTTTGCAATTCAACATCTGTCAGACAACCTGCTAAAGGTGAATTGCCTGGATATTGATTAATACCTACGAGTAGAGCTAGTTTACGATTAAGTGGGCTGGCGATCGCCATAGAAACGCGATCGCCTAATTTTATCCACTCCGCCTCACTTATCCCTAGCGTTGCTAGTATCCAACCTGCCCTTTTAAAAAAATCCCGCCGTTTCATACCTTTCAGCCATTAGCCCGTAGCTATCAGCCTAGCAGGAAGTTACGCTTCTACAGAAAGTCGCATTGACTTAATTAATTCGGTGGCTACCTCTGGGCGAGAAAACTGAGGCGGTGGAAGTTCGCCCCGGCGCAACATTTCTCGAACTTTTGTCCCCGATAAATGAATCCTCTCCGAGGGAGTGCTAGGGCTAGTTTTTGTTGTCGCCATTGACTCAGTGCGAGTGCAGTAAAAAGCGTGTTCAAACTTCATGGGGACAATGCCTAATTCTGCCGATTCAAACTCATCAAAAATATATTGAGCGTCGTAAGTACCATAATAATCACCTACCCCGGCATGATCGCGCCCGACGATAAAGTGAGTACAACCATAGTTTTTCCGTACAATCGCATGAAAAATTGCTTCGCGCGGCCCAGCGTAACGCATAGCGGCGGGATTAATTGCCAAAATCACCCGATCTTGGGGGTAATAATTTTCTAAAATAATTTCATAGCAGCGCATCCGCACATCGGCTGGAATATCATCTTCTTTAGTTGCGCCAACTAAAGGATGTAAAAACAAACCATCTACTGTTTCCATCGCGCACTTTTGGATGTATTCATGAGCGCGGTGGATGGGGTTGCGAGTTTGAAAGCCGACAATTGTTTTCCAGCCCTTTTCCTTAAACATTCGCCGCGACTGGACAGGATCGATTTGGTAAGCGGGAAACTGGGGATGAGCTTCGCGTTGCAATAGCCAGATTGCCCCTGCTAGATTTATTTCCCCTTGGTTGTAAACTACTTGTACGCCAGGATGATTAGCATCATCAGTTTTATAGACATTAATTGCTTCGGTAGCTTTGTCGTAGCGATACTTTTGGGTTAATTCCAAAACGCCGATAAATTTACTTGTAGGATCGTCTAGACGAATCAAACTACCTTCTTTTAGTGGCGATGCAACATCCTCAGTTACAGATAAAGTAATTGGAATTGACCAAGGTAAGCCATTAGCCAAACGCATATCTACAACTGTGCGATCGTAGTCTGCTTGCTCCATAAATCCTGTTAACGGACTAAAAGCCCCAATTGCCAGCATAACTAAATCTGAAACAGCACGATCATCAAGCATTACTCGCGGCAAAACTTCAGCTTTTTCTAAAAATTCTTGCTTTTGCTCAGTTGTGGCAATGCGATTAATTAACTGCATTCCGTGAGGAGCAATACCGTCTCTATAACTCATGATATTTAGATTTTATCTACAAGCACCTATCGTACCAAGTTATCGCAGCATCATCGAGCTAAGGGGTTTTTGTTCTGCGTTGCTGAAATTATCGTTTGCTCAATTCTTTTTAATCTTGTCTCTGGGCGTTTGGCATTTTCAACCCAACTGAGAATATTTTTTTTGGATGAGTTGCTAAATAACTCAAAATATTTGTTAGCAGTTTCATTTGCTGCTAATGCTCGGTTCAGATCTGTCGGAATTATTAATGCTTCGATCGCATCTAACTTATACCACGAGCCGTTTTGCTTTGCCTTTTCAATTTTCTCAAAACCCGCCTCAGTCATTAAACCTTGCGCTATAAGTTCTTCAATATATTGCTTATTTAATTTTGACCATACACTTTTTGGTTTTCGGGGCGTGAATACTTGCATATAACGTTCTTCGTCTAAGGATTTTACTTTACTGTCAATCCAACCAAAACATAAAGCTTCTTTTACCGCTTCGCTGTATCGAACGCTTGGCTTACCACTTTTTACTTTGTAATATACAAGCCATACACAAAGGGATGTACGGTGGTTTTTCTCTAACCATACTCGCCACTGGTTGCGATCGCTTGCATAAACAGTTTTTAATTTTTCATCAGATTTTGACATAGTGGGAAATTATGTAGCTACTTTAGCCAATAAAAAAGGTAAACAAATTACTGTTTACCTCCTAAAAACTTGCTTGATAATTTCACGCCTGCTTTTCAATAATCCCGCCACCTACTACCACATCGCCATCGTACCAAACCGCCGCTTGACCGGGAGTAATGCTAAATTGCGGCTCGTCAAATACTAACTTTACGCGATCGCATTCTAAAGGAATAACCGTCACGGGTACAGCAATTGAACGATAACGTATCTGTACTTCGGCACGAATTGGCGCAGTTGGTGTATCAATACTTACCCAGTTAACTCGGTTTGCGGTACATTCGGACTTATCGGCGCAGGTGCGATCGCCCACAACTACTTTATTACTCACTGCATCCAACCCCACCACATACAACGGCTCTGGCGCAGCGATTCCTAGCCCTTTACGCTGTCCAATAGTGTAATGATGTACGCCGTCGTGTTGACCTAATACTTTGCCTTGCTGGTCAACAATATCGCCTTTTTTGGGAGCAATATATTTATCCAAAAACGATTGCATAGAGCCGTGAGTTTCTACTAAGCACAAGTCTTGACTTTCGGCTTTATCCGCCGTTTTTAGCCCGTAAGAAGCTGCAATAAGCCGGGTTTCGGCTTTGACGTATTCCCCCAAAGGAAATACTGAAGAAGCTAACATTTCTTGACTGAGATCGTATAAAAAGTAAGACTGATCTTTGTGGCGATCTACGGCTCTACGCAACTGATAACGCCCTGATGTCTCATTATAAGTAACTTGGGCGTAGTGACCTGTGGCAATTTTGTCAATACCTAATTCTTCACGAGCATACTTAACCATAGGTTCAAACTTTACTGACTTATTACAAGCCGAGCAAGGCAATGGTGTAATCCCTTCGCTGTAACCTGCAACTAAGTAATCAATGATATTTGCCGCAAATACTTCTCGGCTATCAACTACATGATGAGGAATGCCTAATTGTTCGCAAAGCTCCGCCGCATCAACCATACCTTCAGAGCAACATTGACCTTTGCCTTTCATTAACCAAAGAGTCAAACCTACAACTTCATAACCGCGACTTTGCAAAATAGCGGCGGCGGTGGAACTATCTACCCCACCAGATAAACCAACCACAACTTTGTTCATACTTGTCTACCCAAATGCCGGGACTAGGTTCTAACTTAACACTTTCCCATTACAGCAGTAAAACTAGGCAAAAACACCGCGTATTTACGGAGTATGGGCAATAATAATTCTTTACTGACTAAATTTTTCCGAGAAATTGCCCTTGAATAGCAATTCAAAGAAACCTATTGTTGTTTTTACAGTCAGATTATTCATAGGCTTAAAAAGATAAGCATCGCACTTTTATACCTCTATTACCTAATTAATCCTCGAACATGAATCGGATAAATCAATTTATCGTCTTTTTTGGCTGTCAATTTTTATTAGGAGTATTGGTAGCAATTTCTCCTACACAGTTGGTGAAGTCTCAAACTGTGGTTGATACCTTGCCTGCAACCCAACTAAATAAGTTGAAGAAGCCGCAAGTACTTGAGGAAGTATTTGTTCCCCGCGATCTTGATTTTCGCGTACCTGATTTGGCTATTAATCAAAAATTTGATAGTTACTTAGTTTATATTGACGATACTAATCCAACTCAACTAGAACAAATTAAGCAAACGATTCCAACGGCTTTTAGAAAACAACTTCAAGGCAAATTTGTCATTCAAGCTGGAGTTTTTAGTAAAGAATTAAATGCTACTAACCTAGCCCAAAAACTGCTTGCTCTTGGTATCACTCCCCACTTATTTAATTTGACTACTGCTACAGAAGTCAAATTAAACACCGACAAATCGAAGTTGTATTCTGTCGTAGTGCCGACAATTACTCAAGATTAATCTTAGTTAAATACTTACAGCTAGTTTGAACCAAGCAAGGATGATATAACCATGCTTGGTTAGATTAATTTGTTGTTTAGTATACAAAAAAACTTAAATATAGTGTTTTAATCTTCTTTAAATCATGGGATGTTAATTAAATCTTAATTAAGCTTTACGTTGCGATAACTTAGCTATAGAATTTTTCTAGTGTGGCTCCTGCTTGAAGTGTAAGTAAATTGACAGACGGTTTACCTGTCGGCAATCGATAATTTTTTTAGTTAAAGGTGTGAGGAATATAACGATGTCTAAGATATTTTGGCAAGTACTGTTATGCCCAGCATTGATAGGTGCGATCGCTCCGGTTGCCATGGCGACAGATGTTGCACCGACAAACGAGATAAAAATAGCTGAAACCAATTTATTAAAACCAATAGCAGCAGAAACAGAGTTAAAGATTGCTCAGACAAGTGTAGAAGCTCAAAAACCCTCCGTTGATGCTTTAGACCAGGTAAATGATTATAGTAATGAGGGCAAAGACAACAGCATGGCTCAAGTGACCTCAGTGTCGCAATTATCAGACGTACAACCAACAGATTGGGCATTCCAGGCATTGCAATCATTGGTAGAGCGCTATGGCTGTATAGCAGGTTATCCTGACGGCACGTACCGAGGAAATAGAGCCACCACAAGATACGAATTTGCAGCAGGCTTAAATGCTTGTTTAGATCGGGTTAATGAATTAATTGCCACCGCCACCGCCGACGCAGTAAGACGAGAAGACTTAGCAACATTGCAAAGGCTACAGGAAGAATTTGCGACAGAGCTTGCCACCTTGCGCGGCAGAGTAGATAGTGTAGAAGCTATCACCGCCGAATTAGAAGCAAATCAATTTTCTACTACTACTAAGTTACTGGGTGAAGTAGTTGCCGCCGTTACCGATGCCTTTGGGGAAACCGCAGGCGATGAAAACAACACTGTACTGCAAGCCCGCGCCCGTCTTGAATTTCAAAGCAGCTTTACCGGAACAGATATTTTACATACCCGTCTAGCCGCAGGTAACGCCCAAACCTTTGCGACAGGGGGAACTTTTGAAGGATTGCAAACGTTTAACCTCGCACCTTCCACGAATAATAGTGTGTTCCTTGACTGGGCAGCTTACGAATTTTCCATCAGTAAAGTTCGCGTTTATCTTGCTGCTGTTGGCGGAATTTGGGTAGATTTTGTACCGACACTGAATCCTTACTTTGAAGGTTTTACTAGCGGTAGTGGTGCGCTTTCTGTGTTTGCCGAACACAACCCAATTTACAATATTGGTGGCGGTGCTGGTGGCGGCATAAACATTCCCTTTGGAGAACGTGGAGTGTTAGGTGCTACATCAATTAGCTTGGGTTATTTTGCTGATAATGGTAATAGTCCTGGTAGAATCAGTACCACCAGTACAGATGAGGAGTTTGCTGGAGTTGATGGAGACTTGGGCTTTGTTAACGGCGACTTTAGTGCGTTGGCACAAATCAACTTTAACTTGGGCGATCGCTTAGGGCTTGCCGCAACCTATGTAAGAGGCTACCACAATGCGGGTGATGGAATTTATGACCTTGGTAGTTCCGCCTCTAGAGCTATTGGTACACCTGTGGTAGGTTCGGCTCAGGCAAACGATCCTAGTTTACTTTTAGGCGGAGCAACAAAGCTAAGTACCGATTCCTATGGATTATCGGCGGCTTTACGGTTAAGCGATCGCATTTCCCTAAGCGGCTGGGTAACAAAAACCGATGTTGAGCTAATCGACGTGGGTAGCGCAGATGTTTGGAGCTATGCTCTAGGAGTTTCTTTCCCAGACTTAGGCAAAGAAGGTAGTGTATTAGGGCTGATTGCTGGGGTAGAACCAACTCTAAGAGACTTAGATGCTCCCGGCGCTGGCAACTACGATAACGAGTATGGCTACCACATTGAAGGCTTCTACAAGTACCAGTTGACTGACAATATCTCCCTTACTCCTGGTGTAATTTGGTTAACTGCTCCAGGTCAAAGTGGCAATAGAGAAGACATAGTAATTGGTACTTTAAGAACAACATTCACTTTCTAAACCAGGTAAAGTTTACTTGAATGCTCAAAACCCCGCCTAGTTGCGGGGTTTTTCTTTTGTACCGCAAAGCTACTTCCAGAAAAAATTGCTACTTTTAATTAAACTAGCAAACCCCAGTGGAGAACCGTAGTATAATGAGAGTGAAGCCGATAACAAATTTAATTATCTTTCGCGCTCATTTTTGCCTGTGGAAATCTCTTGTAAATCTGAATATGCCTTGCTTGCCTTACTAGAACTAGCAGGTCATTATGATGGCGGCGAACCACTACAAATTAGGCAAATTGCCGCCGAACAAAATATCCCCGATCGCTACTTAGAACAGCTACTAGCAACCTTAAGGCGTGGGGGCATAGTAAAAAGTCAACGCGGGGCAAAAGGTGGTTACATCCTGGCAAGAGAACCTTGGAAAATTACCCTATTGGAGGTGATGGGATGCTTAGAGGGATTAAACTCTAATTCTTCACCAGAGGAAGAAGCTAATCCCAAAACGTTGGAAAGTGCGCTAATTCAAGAAATCTGGCATGAAGCACGGCAAGCGGCAGACTTAGTTTTACACAATTACACGCTGCAAAATCTTTGCGATCAACGCTCGGCTAGAAAGCAACTGAATTTAATGTATTACATCTAAAGTAGGAGTAATTTTTTAGATTAAAACCTACTGTCAAATAGCTCGTTACTCTATCAACACAACTAACTAAGACTATGCGTATTGCTCGCGATATTACAGAATTAGTCGGTCGCACTCCTTTAGTGCAGTTAAACCACATTCCCCAAGCGGAGGGGTGTGTAGCGCAAATTGTGGTAAAACTTGAAAGCATGAATCCCTCAGCTTCCGTCAAAGATCGAATTGGCGTAAGTATGATTAATGCCGCCGAAAGAGAAAAACTAATTAGTCCTGAAAAGACAATATTAGTAGAACCAACTTCAGGCAATACAGGAATTGCTCTAGCCATGACCGCCGCCGCTAGAGGGTATCGTTTAATTTTGACTATGCCAGACACGATGAGCGGCGAACGTAGGGCAATGCTGCGGGCTTATGGAGCGGAGTTAGAACTTACGCCAGGAATTGAAGGCATGAGCGGGGCAATTCGTCGGGCGCAAACGATCGCAGATCGGACACCAAACGCTTACTTGTTGCAGCAATTTCGCAACCCCGCCAATGTCCAAATTCACCGCGACACTACCGCCCGAGAAATTTGGGAAGATACCGACGGACAAGTAGATATGATTGTCGCTGGAGTCGGCACTGGGGGAACGATTACGGGAGTTGCCGAGGTAATTAAACCCCTTAAGCCAGGGTTTAAAGCGATCGCCGTTGAACCCGTTAATAGCCCGGTGATATCTGGAGGTAATCCCGGCGCACACAAAATTCAAGGCATTGGTGCGGGTTTTATTCCCCAGGTTTTGAATGTAAATATGATTGATGAAGTCATTAAAGTTAGCGACGATGAGGCGATTTCTTACGGTCGGCGTTTGGCAAGGGAAGAAGGGCTACTTTCGGGCATTTCATCCGGTGCGGCATTACGGGCGGCGATCGTTGTTGCCCAACGAAAAGAAAACGCCGGAAAACTGATCGTGATGATTCAACCGAGTTTTGGCGAACGTTACTTAAGCACTCCATTGTTTCAAGAAATGGAGCCACGAATTCCAGCGTTTTCCGGGATCAAAGAGTAAGAGAACTAGAGGGCAATATATTCGATTATCTTGCCTTCTTTCTTGCGCTAAAGTGGTGAGATGGCAGATTTTAACAACTATTACCACACCCTACAGGTGCTTCCTAATGCCACAAGTGGGGAAATTAAGCAGGCTTACCGCCGCTTAGTTAAGCAATTTCATCCTGACAGCAATCAGGCTGAAGGCGACAGCGAACAGATTATTCGGATTAATGCGGCTTACGAAATCTTAAAAGATACAGCTAATCGGCAATCGTACGATCGCCAATTGAATGCTAGTAAAGTACAAAACCCGCCTGCAAATTCAATGAAGCGCGACCGCACCTCTCGTAAACGAGGCAGGGCGGCAGACGAGCAAGTACAAACGTGGTTGCAACAAGTCTATCAACCTGTAACTCGGCTTTTAGATAGCATTCTCAATTCTTTAGACGAAGAAATAGACGAACTGGCGGCAGATCCTTTTGATGACCAGTTGCTAGAAGGATTTCAAGACTATCTCAAAAATTGCCGCGATTTTCTCATTGAAGCCCAAACTATTTTTCGCTCTATGCCCAATCCGCCAATTGTAGCTAGTGCGGCGGCTCATCTTTACTACTGTCTCAATCATTTAGGTGATGGGCTAGATGAGTTAAATTACTTTCCCCTCAATTACGACGAGCGCTATCTTCATGTCGGGCAAGAATTGTTCCGGATTGCAGCCACTTTGCATGAGGATGTGCAATCTGCTTTAGCTGACTTTGCTTAAAATCCTTAAACTCATTCTTGAAAATGCCTTTTGAGCGATCGCTTGAGCAAAAGATAGGGATTTTACTTTTTTCTGTTTTTAAGATACTTCCTCACAAATTTAGCGGTTTCACGAACTTGAGGATTAGTATGGTTTTTAGCCCTTTTCAAGAAAGTTTTTGCTTCTTTTGGTTCTACTAAATTTGACCAAAGTAACTGATCGAGAAGTCCAACGCCCCATAGTTGAATCCCTGCATCAGGATCGTCTAAAAATTCATCCACCCACTTTAAAGCACGGCGATCGCCAACAACACGGAGAAGTTCTATTGCCATCCTTTTGTCTTCTATATCTTCCTCTGACTTGTAGATGTCATAGCAGTATTTCATTGCCGACCAAGGGTGTATTTGCCATAGAACAGACCGCGCTAATCCACTGCCAGGTTTCCCTGAAATATAGTAATCTACAGCGCTTTTTAATGTTTCTTCCTCCAAGAGAATTTCAATGGCTTGTTGAGCCATGCGACTACTGGAAAACTCAGTACCATGATGATGACCTTCAAATGCTCCAAGTTGCCCAGCTAAGGCTTCCCAATCAACAATAGACATAGGATTAAATTTTTGTTAATTGTCATATTGCAGCGATCGCTTTTACTCTAACCTCCGACATACCCACATTTCTACAAATCGCAGTTTTGAACCCGTAGGTTAAATAAAACTTGCTTTATCCTGTAAGAAGGTAGGTTAAGATTTTTTACAAACTGCGTCTAAATACTCATGCAATGTATTGTCAATCGCCGCGCTCAATTTTCTG
>QQTW01000315.1_pt1 | contig 29629 bp, 27 predicted proteins | sample 1904831 | NCBI WGS metagenome assembly QQTW01 (sample SAMN09435610, study PRJNA476489) | Subsurface metagenome, whole genome shotgun sequencing project.
AGGATCGTAGCGTCTTTGAGCCGTGAGAAACCAATCCGGGTTAACAAAGTCTAGGCGGTTGGCGTGTCTAGCAATCCAAATTGTTTGAGTCATTACTTGTTTATAAGCTTACACATAATAATTTATTTCCGCCTTTTTGAAACTCGTAATTAACTTGTTGAATTTCTACTTTGTAACCGCCTTGCTGCAACGCCTCTACTACTGGTAAAAGCAAACTTGATTGCTCTCCAGAAATATTTAACAAAGGAAATATGCGCACTTCTTGAGCAACTCGGCACAGTTCTTTAATAGAATTTATGTGAAAATCAAGCGATAAATGGTCTGAATAAGTAAATAGCAAATGAGAACATAATGCTAAATCAAATTGTCGTTTAAAAGACAAGTTAGGCAACTCGTCTAATACGTAACGTCCTTCTTGCAACCCTAAAGGAAAGTCATTTAAAAAATAATTCATTGCCTCCATTCTAATTTTACCCAGTTGTTCTGGCGAATCAACATTTTGCCAAACATAGTTAGCTAAGTTTGCTTTTAACCCATCAATAAGTATCTGATAAGTTTCTTGAATCCGTCCCTTAATTTCATCGGCGCTAAACTGATAGATTGGATCGCAAGATATAACTTTATATCCTTGACGATTCATTTCTGCATTAAAACTAGCCGGGCCACCCGCACAATCAAGAATTGCTAAATTAAGTTCCTCAGGGGTTAGATGAAACATTCCCATGTATTCCTTCATAGAGCGTCCCCAAGGAATAATTTTATCTAGCTTAAAACCCATTTATTTATAACTCCGTAGAGGGATAGACCCCTACATTTATCGAAACTGGCGATCGCAACGTAATACATTGTACTACATAACGCTAGAAGTTAAAACCTGGTTTAATTTGCCACTGCGATAGCCTTCCAAGTCTAAAGTTACGTACATAAAACCATAACTTTGAAAAGCCGAAACGATCGCACCTAAGTCGCTTTTGAGGATAAAGTCCTTAATTTGCTCTGGTGGCAGTTCAATTTTTGCCGTATCCTCAAGCGATCGCACTCTTAAATTATTAAATCCCAACTTCCGCAAATATACCTCCGCTCTACCCACTCGCTGCAATTTTGCGATCGTAATTTCTTCCCCATAAGGAAAACGCGAGCTAAGACAAGGTTGAGCGGGTTTATCCCACCAAGATAAGCCTAAAATCTGAGAGATTTGCCTAACTTCAAACTTAGTAATGCCTAGTTCTGCTAAAGGACTCCGCGCTCCTCTTTCTTTGGCGGCGGCGATTCCCGGACGATAATCTTGCAAATCGTCCGCATTTACTCCATCTACCACGTAAGGATAGCCGAGTTCCTTGGCTAGAGGTTTGAGGGTATCGTGCAATTCACTTTTACAAAAATAGCAGCGATTAATAGGGTTGGCTCGGTAGTTGGGATTGTCCATTTCGTGGGTTTGGACTATTTTGTGAGCAATACCAATTTCTGTTGCTTGAATGCAAGCATCTTCCAATTCTTCGGGAAGTAGCGAAGGAGAAACCGCCGTTACTGCTAGAGCGCGACTTCCCAGGACATCGCACGCAATCTTTGCAACCAAAGCACTATCAACGCCCCCAGAGTAGGCAATTATCGCCTTCTCCATCTCTGCAAATAAAGTTTTTAGTTGCTCAATTTTTTGTCGCATTTTTCCTTCATTTAAGTCACCCTTTCCTATTTTAAAGATTTTGCTTAAAAAGCATCTATTTTCTTTTGCTGAGTTTTACGGCAATTGTGCCATGGGTAAAATTAATGTAAAACAGCTTCCTTGTCCCGATTGCGACTTTAAAGTAATATCCCCGCCATGCAGCCGTGCTAACTTACGTGATAAAGCTAAACCTAATCCCGTGCCTTCATATTTACGATTTAAACCACTATCTAGTTGTCTAAATGGTTGAAATAAGGTTATTTGATCGGCTGGCTCAATTCCTACACCTGTATCTATTACTGATAGTTGTAAAATATTTTCATTCTTTTCTACTTGCAGGGTTATGGAGCCGGACTCTGTAAATTTCACCGCGTTAGATAGCAAATTTACAAGTATTTGCTTTATTCTACGCCGATCGGCCACCCAACTTTTTACATCAGCAGCAATCAACAGTTTTAGTTTTAAGTTTTGGTTCAAACATCGTTCCCGAAATAGCGATAAGCAGCTTTGACAAAGCTCCTCTATAACTATAGATTCCAATACTAATTCTTCTTTTCCAGCTTCTACTTTAGATAAATCCAATAAATCGTTAATTAGTTCTAACAAGTGGCTGCCGCAACTAGAAATACCTTCTATGTATTGTTTTTGTTTATTATTTAACTGCCCAAAAATTTGTTGCAGCAATATATTAGAAAACCCCAGTATTCCTGTTAAAGGAGTTCTTAATTCGTGACTCATATTACTTAAAAAGTCACTTTTAGCTAAATTAGCTGCTTCAGAAATTAATTTTTCTTGCTCTAATTCTTGAGTGCGCTCCTTAACTAATTCTTCTAGCATTTCATAACTTTGAGCATTGTAGAGCGCGATCGCAGCTTGCTCAGCAATTTGTTTTAATAAATCAATTTCTTCTTGACTAAATGTTCTATGGGTGGCGATCGTATGCAAACTTATACCACCAAAAAATTTATCCCGAATATAAATAGGTGTTTTGAGCATGGAAAGAATTTTTCCATGCTCGATTAGAGCTAATTCCTTAGCCAAAAGTTCGACTTTTTCTCGATCTGTAGGTACGTGTAGAACTTGATGACGTTTTGATTGCAAGGGTTCAAGTAAGTCAAGCCATTCCCATATTGGCTCTTGAAATCCTTGTATAGGTACAATCTCTTGATTTGCCCTCCATTCGCTCCGAACAGAAACTTGGGCATTTTCTACATCAATACAAAAAATAACTACCCGATCTACCTTAAAATATTCCCCAGTTAATTGAACTATTTTTTGTAAAATAAATTCTGGATCGAGACTAGAATTAATTGCTCTAGCGATTTGATTTAAAGTTTGTTCCCTACCTGCTCGATCTTGAATTTGGCGAAACAACTTAGCTTGATGAATTGCGATCGCGCAACGATCGGCAATAGTTTTGATTAGCCATATTTCCTGTTCGTGCCAATTGCGCTCGCGATCGTGCTGTAGTAAAATAATTCCGCCTAGCTCTGTCTGTTGGTACAGCAAAGGCGCAATCATGAATGAGTAAAATTTTCCCTCTTTAGCAATTTCTTGAACTTTTGGAGCTACGGTATTGTCAATAGTTGATACGGCTACGATTTCACCTAGCTGTAGTTTATCTTGATAGTAAGGATACAAACCGCATTTGCTATCAATAAAATCATCCCTTGTTGGTGTAGCTGCGCTCACATGGTAGATCCACATTTCTCTTTGAGGATCGGGTTGAAATATCAAGCAACCACTGACATTTAGGTTTAAATGCAACCTATCGGCAGTTGTTTGCAGCATTTCATCTAACACCAATGTACCGCGCATTGCTTGCACGATCTGATTGACAATTGTTTCAGTCTTGGCTTTTTGTTTTATATGCGCGATCGTTGCTTGTTGTTGACGACGCATAGCAAATTCTTGTAGCGATCGCTTCAAAACTATCGGCAAACGAAACAACCGATCTTTAAGTACGTAATCCGTCATTCCAGCTTTGATACAGTCAACGGCTGCTTCTTCTCCCAAACTGCCAGTAACTAAAATTAAAGGGATGTTTTGAGGCGACTTATGTAATATTTTTAACACTTGATAAGCAGTAAATTGAGGCAGGCGATAATCTGCTAATACCGCATCGTAGGTACTAGCTTGCAACTGTTGAGTACAACCTTCTAAAGTATCTGCATAATCATAGGAGAACGATATTTTTGCCTTTTCTAAAACAAGCACTATCAATTCTATGTCGGCAGCCGTATCTTCTACAATTAGTAGTTTGAGAGGTGGATCGATGGGTAATTTTTGCCAGAAGCCAGGTTGAGAGTAATCTACATCATCCATTAGTTAACTACTTCTAAAAGATTAGAATCGGTTGTTTAGCGAGCGAAGCAGGATTATCTGCACTTTAAAATAAAATTAGTTAAGTTCTTAAATTAGTTATTTTAAATCCTAATTAGAAGCGCCGACGGTATTTTTAAATCAGCTTATTTTCAATCAGAGTCTAGTTATACATCTAATACTGTGGTATGAAATATTTTTTTGCCAAAAATAAATATATATTAAGATTGAACTCCTACTTGGATCTATAATAACTGCTTCGATCTAGCTTGCCTACTACTATTGATTAATTAAATCTAATAAAGTCTAGTCATCTGTAGACTGCGATTTTTAATTGTTTGTGTTTGGTATTAATGGAAACAAATTAAGTTAATAATCTTTTGTTTTAAGCAGATTTTTATCCAACAATATTTTAACTGACTAAATTAGTATTTCCTTGAACAGCCGCGATGCCAAAGTATCAGCACGAATTTGCCAAAACTTGGCAATGCCAAAGCACCACTTTTAGACTCTAAAATAAAAAGTTGTACCCAAATTGGGTTGACTTTCAACCCAAATCATGCCCTCGTGCCTATAAATAATCCTTTGCACGATTGCAAGTCCAATACCCATACCAGGAAAATCTTTTTGGGAATGCAAGCGCTGGAAGGCTGAAAATAACTTATCTGCATACTCTACTTGAAAACCAATGCCGTTATCTCGAACAAAAATTGTGCCATTAGGTAAAGAACCAATAGTAATTTGGGGCGAACAACGAAAGCGACTGAATTTAACAGCATTGTCAATTAAGTTAGTAAATACTTGCTGAAGCAGAGCCGGATCGCCCTCAACAGTCGGTAAGTCTGCAATGATAAATTTTGCAGATGAATTATCTGTATGCTGTATTACCAAAGCAATGGCGGTATCAACCAAATTGCGAAGTTCGACTTTTTGGGTAACTAATGGTTTTTGCCCAATTCGAGACAAGCTTAACAATCCATCAATCAGCAATCCCATTTTTTGGCTGCTACTATTAATCGCCTCCACATAGCGAGCTATTTTGAGATTTTTCAAAGCCCCGGTAGATTCTAAGCTGGTTGCTAGAGCTTCAACAAAACCAGTAATATGCCGTAAAGGAGCGCGTAAGTCGTGAGAAACAGAATAGGAAAATGCTTCCAATTCCTTATTGATAAATTCTAGTTGCGCTGTACGCTCTTTGACTTTTTGCTCCAAAGTTTGATTGAGTTGCCTAACTTCAGTTTCGGCGCGTTGTAAATCTGTAAGCTGGCGCTCCAAAGATGCAGCCATATAGTCAAAAGTCCGCGCTAGTTGGCTAAATTCTTCATCGCGCTCGGCTAAGTTGGTACGAGCCGTAAGATCGCCCGCCGCCAGCCGCGTTGTTGCATTGACTAATTTTTTTAAAGGACGAATCCAAAATAGTTCGCTAATAGTCCAGGCTATAACTAAGGCGATCGCCGTGACTATTCCTAATCCAAGCAAATTGCGCTTAAGAGCTTGGTTGGCTTGAGCAAAAGGCTCGGCTTGGGAAATACCGACAGCCGCCATATATCTATTGGCATCTACAATAACATTGTTTTTTTCTACAGGTACATACAAGTGTTCGCTACCATCTGCACCGCGAATGTTGGCAATGTTTTTACCGGAAACCAACATATTTTTAATTATTGGCATATTCACCGCAGATTTTACTTGCCAGTCTTTCGGCTCTGGATAAGAAGCGATTGGTAAACCATTGCGATCGAGAATACTTAACGTCGCTCCTTCAGGAAGCAAAATTTTAGGAGCAAGCTGACGCAGCCAACTAGAATTTAAAGTTAAAAATACTACCAGTTCTAGTTGATTTTGCTCATTTAATATTGGATAGGCACAAACAATCGAGCTTTGATTAGGTTTTGAGGAGTGCTTGTCAACAGTAAAATTACGATTGGTAATTGTTTTTTGCAACCAGAACCGTTCTTGACGCTCGATTTGCCTTGCCCGGGGCAAGGCGCTGCAAACTACTTCTCCATTGGGTTTGACGACACCAATATTTTCATAGATTGCATAGGACTTTAATATATCACTCAAAAGAGCTTCGCACTCCTTTGCTTCTGGCGTGTGGACTCGCGTAAATTTCGCCAACATCAATAATAATTGTTGAGCATCTTGCAGCACCTGCGCTTGCTGACTAACCGCAAGTTTACTAGCTTTGAGCATATCTGCTTGGGTATGAAGAATAGCCAAACGTCGATCTTCTATGCCGTTGTACACGGTCAGCCCTAATAAGGGTAGGATGCACGCCAGAATTAGCAAAATTAAGCGATCGCGCAGGCTAGTAAAATAAAAACGACCCATAGATTGCAGCTAATTATTTAAAAATATTATTGAGAACTAGAATTTTTTTTACTAACTACGAGCATAGGCGACTTATTGCCTCTAAGTCCAAGCCAAGTTACTTTTCCTAACTTCCTCTCCACACTCTATCCTTATAAACAATACTTTTTGAGCTAAAAATCGCAAATGGGTGGACAACTAGCGCAATTATTCATCAATGGCATTGCTGTAGGCAGTATCATCGCCCTAGCTGCGGTAGGGCTAACTCTTACTTATGGTATTTTGCGTCTATCAAATTTTGCTCATGGAGACTTCATGACTTTGGGCGCTTACATTGCTTTGAGCGCCAATCTCCGGGGTGTAAATATTTGGCTATCAATAATTTTAGGCGTATTAGGGACGATTGCTGGAATGCTGTTATCGGAAAAATTGTTATGGTCAACTATGCGAAGTCGCCGTGCTAGTTCTACTACACTAATTATTATTTCGATTGGACTTGCTTTATTTATCCGTAATGGCATTATTCTTATTTGGGGCGGTGCAAGTCAAAGCTACGACTTGCCTGTTACTAGCGCTTTAACAATTTGGGGATTGAGAATACCGCAAAATCAGTTATTAGTAGTGGGACTTGCCGCGATCGCGATCGTGGCTTTGCATTATTTATTGCAGTACACCAAAGTCGGTAAAGCAATGCGGGCGGTAGCAGATGATATCGATCTGGCGCGGGTTTCAGGAATAGATGTCGAGCGAGTAGTCATCTGGACTTGGATCGTTGCTGGCACTTTGACGGCGTTAGGCGGCTGTATGTATGGTTTAACTACGGGGTTACGCCCGAATATGGGCTGGTTTTTAATTTTGCCCATGTTTGCTTCGGTAATCCTAGGAGGTATTGGCAACCCTTACGGAGCGATCGCGGCGGCTTTAATTATTGGCATTACTCAAGAAATAAGTACCCCCTGGCTGGGTTCTCAATACAAACTAGCTGTAGCTTTGTCCTTCATGATTTTAGTCCTGCTAATTCGTCCCAAAGGTTTATTTAGAAGCACTATTTAGCCCAAAGCAGGCGCATCCCTATTAGAAATCGCCTGCTTTTAAGTTTATAAGTTAGGGATTAATAACGTGGAAATAAATAGCGGCAACCAAAAAGTTACCAGCTAAAAGAATCAAAGAAACAATCGTCCGAAATGGATAAGGAGCAGTGCTAGTATTCATAGTTGCGCCTTTGGGATCGTTCGTCTTAGCAGTCATAGGTACAAATCCTTTTTCTTGTAACTTAATTAAGAAATACCAAAGAACGCTACCCTTGACTAGAAATCTGGAGAAATATTTTTACTCGCTTTCTCCCGCATGATAAGAACTCCGTACCAAAGGAGCCGAGCGGACGTGTTTAAAGCCCATATTTCGCGCAATTTCCCCCAATTGGGTAAATTCTTCTGGTGTCCAATACTTTTGGACGGGCAAATGTTCCCATGATGGACGCATATACTGCCCCAAAGTTAAGCGATCGCATCCTATGCTCCTTAGGTCTGCCATTGCTTGGATTACTTCTGTTTGAGTTTCTCCATGTCCGAGCATTAACCCCGACTTGGTGGCAATTTGCGGATCTAATTCTTTCACTATTTGCAAAACGCCTAGGGAGCGATCGTATTTTGCCCCCCGCCGCACTCGTCCTTGCAACCTTTGGACTGTTTCGATGTTGTGGTTGTAACAGGCGGGTTTTTGCTCTACTACCGTGGCAATGCGACTTCGCCATAACTCTTTACTTTCTTTCCCGCCCCAAAAGTCCGATGTTAATACTTCTATTTTGGTTTCTGGGTTTAAGCGGCGAACCTCCGCAATTACTTTAGCAAACCAACTTGCACCCCCATCCGGCAAATCGTCCCGCGCTACCGAAGTTAATACTACATACTTTAAACCCAGTATTTGCACGGATTCGGCTACTTTTTGCGGTTCCTCGGAATCTAAGGGCATTGGAGCATAGCCCTTGTCTACTTGACAAAAGGCGCAAGACCTAGTGCACACTGGCCCCATCAGTAAAAAAGTTGCTGTCTTTTGGGCATAACACTCTCCGCGATTTGGACAACGCCCTTCTTCACAAATAGTATGAATTTGCCGTTGCTTAATAATGCGTTGTACCGTTGAAATTTCCCTAGCTTTGCCAAGCGGACGACGCAACCAAGCAGGCATTGGCTCAATTTTCTCTAGTTTTTGCGCCGCCAGAGAACGTTTAGCGGCAAGGGTTTTTTCCTCACTTTGCTTTAAAGATGGTACTTCAGTCATAGGTATTTAAATAATTCAAATAATTTTTATAAATATTACGAGTAAAACCGTAAATCTACTTAATTTAACATCCGATCGGATATCAGCTACTTTTAGTTCTCCGTAAAATTTCCCTTGAAGGCTTTACAGCCCTGGCGTTAAGTTTAATTTATAGTTGTGCTAGGCACGATATTAGTAATATTACTATCTTAAATTCAATTTCTCTTTTTAAGGATTAACTCATGACCAACCGTAAAATTTTAGTTATTGATGACAGCCGCGTAATTCGAGTACGAGTAAGAGAAATGTTGCCCCCAGGTAACTTTGAAGTTTTAGAGGCTAAAGATGGATTAGAGGGCATCAACCTAATTCGTCAAGAACTACCAAACTTGATTATGCTTGATTTTCTCTTACCTAAAATGAGCGGTTGGGAGGTATTTCAGCAAATTCAACAGAACCCTGAACTGCGTAAAATTCCCTTAGTTCTAATGTCTGGGCGCAAAGAAGAAGTAGTAGAAAAGATCCAAGAACCCTTCGAGCATTTTGAATTTATCTTAAAACCCTTTGAGCAAAAAGACTTAATTGGGGCAATCAAGTCGGCAATGGCAAAATCTAAATTGCCACCTAAAGGGACTACAGCCACTACCGGGGCTACTCGTAGCAGTACCTACGCTACTGGAACGGCGGAAATTCAAGTAATGCAACAAAAAATTTCTAGTATGCAGGCAGAAATTAATGCGCTCAAACAGCAAATTGGGCAAATTGTTGCTTTTATCAATAAAAAATAACTTTTGTCCTTCGTCCATAGCTGTTGCGAGGTCTAATAATTTAAAAGTAGGAATCTCCCCGTGAAAGCCCCATTACCTACTAATGAAACTGCCAGGCTGGAAGCTTTAAATAAGTACGAAATTATTGACACTGATTTTGAAAGTGTTTTTGATAATCTCACACGCTTGGCAGCCTATATTTGTGGAGTTCCAACCGCAGCGATTAGTATAGTCGATCGCGATCGCCAGTGGTTTAAATCAAAAGTCGGTTTAGATATCTCGCAAACTTCTAGAGATGAAGCTTTTTGCGCCCATACAATTTTACAAATTGATCCGTTAATTATTCCCGATGTCGAACTTGACAAGCGTTTTGCTGACAATCCTTTAGTTACAAGAGATCCTCATATCCGATTCTATGCAGGCGCACCTTTAATCGATCTTGATGGTTTTGCGTTGGGTAGTTTGTGTGTAATTGACTATATACCCCGGCAATTGAGTCAAGAGCAACAGGAGGCGTTAGTAGTTTTATCGCATCAGGTAATGACGCAATTTAACTTACAGCGCAATTTGTTAGCCTTGCAAGAGTCTACAAATCAATGTCAACTTGCCGACGCAGCCTTGCAGCAAGTTGTTCGGTTTCAGCAGGGAATTTTGGATGGAGCAAACTACTCAATTATCTCTACCAATAGAGACGGCACGATTAAAACAGTCAATGCTGCGGCAGAACGTTGGTTGGGATATACGGCTAGCGAACTTGTCGGACAAACTCCCGCACTGTTTCACGATCCAATCGAAGTGGCACAGTACGCCCAAGAACTATCCCAAGAAATGGGAACAACTATTAAACCAGGATTTGAGGTTTTTGTCGCCAAAGCCCAAGGCGGGCAAGCAGACGAGCGGGAATGGACTTATATTCGATCTGATGGCAGCCGTTTTCCGGTCATGCTGTCAGTCACGGCTTTACGAGATAGCTATAGCAATATTACAGGCTTTATCGGCATTGCTAAAGACATCAGCGATCGCATCCTCGTGCAAGAAGCCCTCAAAAAGTCCGAGCAGAAACTAGCATTGCACTTCCAGCAAACCCCAGTTGCAGTTGTGGAATGGGACTTAAACTACGAAATTACTAACTGGAATCAGTCCGCCGAAAATATTTTTGGCTACACCGCTACTGAAGCAATCGGTCATCATCCGGCGGTATTAGTACCGCCAACGGCAAGAAGCGACATAGATCGAGTAATGACCCAGTTATTAAGGCAGGCAGGCGGAACTCACAATATTAATGAAAATATTACTAAAGACGGTAAAACAATTATTTGCGAGTGGTTTAGTACCCCTTTAGTAGATAACCATGGCGATGTAGTTGGCGTTGCCTCCATAGCTCAAGATATTAGCGATCGCTTTATTGCCGAAAAGGCACTCCACGAAAGCGAACAAAAGTATCGCTCGGTAGTGGATAACGTCAAAGAAGTGATTTTTCAGACCGATGCTACTGGGTTATGGACTTTTCTAAATCCCGCGTGGACGGAGATTACAGAATTTACCATCGAGCAAAGTTTGGGGACAAATTTCTTAGACTACATTCACGAGCGAGATCGCCAGCAAAATCTAGAGCTTTTCCAAGCTCTCGTCCAACGTCAAAAAGAATACTACCGTCACGAAGTTCGTTACCTAACAAATTACGGCGGCTATCGGTGCATTGAAGTTTATGCCCGCCTCACCCTAGACAGTAAAGGAAATATTCTCGGTACTTCTGGCACGCTCCGAGATATCACCGAAAACAAACAAGCTGCCGCCGCCCTCAAAGCCAGCGAAAAGCTCTTTAAAGCTGTATTTGACCAAGCATTTCAGTTTATTGGTCTGTTAACTTGCGATGGTACGGTACTCGAAGTAAACCAAACTTCCCTTAATTTTGGTGGTGTCACGCTCAAAGAAGTCGTCGGCAAACTTTTTTGGGAAACGCCTTGGTGGCGGCATTCTCCGGTAGCCCAAGATCAACTTAAAAATGCGATTTTTCAAGCACAAGTAGGCAACTTTGTTCGCTACGAGGTAGATGTTGTCGGTGCGGAAAATACCCTAGTTACGATAGATTTTTCAATTAAGCCCGTTACCGATGAATTTGGTAAGGTAGTTTGGCTGTTATTAGAGGGACGAGATATTACCGAGCGCAAGCAAACAGAAGAAGCATTGCGTTCGAGTCTGGCGACAAATCGCGCCTTAATTAACGCTTTACCAGACTTGATGTTTCGCATTAATGGGGAGGGCATTTTTGTCAACTTCAAAGCTAGTAAAACTCACAATGTACTCCTGCCTCCAGAGGATTTTTTAGGCAAAAGCGTTCGTGAAGTTATGCCCCACGATGTAGCCGAACTTACCATGAATAGTATTACTCAAGCGCTGGCTACGGGAGAATTACAAATTTTTGAGTGCCAAATGCTGATCGCAGAAAATACTTGTCACTACGAAACTCGGATTGCTGTTAGTGCGGAAGATGAGGTCATGGTTATAGTTAGAGATATTACCGAGCGCAAGCAAGCAGAAATAGAAATTCGCAATGCTCTAGAGACAGAAAAACATTTAGGCGAATTGAAATCCCGCTTTGTAACTATGACTTCTCATGAGTTTCGCACTCCCTTAACTACCATATTATCTTCGGCAGAATTGATAGAAGACTTTGCCGAGGTTTGGAGCAAAGAAAAAAAACATTTACATCTCAATCGCATTAAAGTCAATGTCAATCATATGACGCAGCTATTAGACGATGTGATGTTAATGGGCAAAGCAGAAGTGGGTAAACTAAAATGCGAACCTATACTGCTTGATGTAGTTCAATTTTGTCGTGACTTGATAGAGGAGATCCACCTTAGCAATATCAGCAATTGCCCTATTGCCTTTATTAGTCAAGCAAATGTTCTTCAGGCTTACTTAGATGAAAAACTCTTACGGCATATTTTGGGTAACTTACTCTCCAATGCTATTAAGTATTCACCAAGTGGAAGGACGATTAATTTTCATATTAGCTACCAGGAAGGAGAAATAAGTTTTCAAATTCAAGATCAGGGTATCGGCATTCCAATTAAAGATCGGGAACGCTTGTTTAGTTCGTTTTACAGAGCCAGCAATGTTGGCAATATTTCCGGGACAGGACTAGGACTTGCAATTGTTAAAAAAGCAGTAGATGCACATCAAGGCAAGATCGTAGTCGAAAGTGAAGTCGGCGTAGGTACAACATTTTTAGTTTATCTTCCCCTAGAAAAGGAAAAAATATATGAATAAGATTTTAGTCATTGAAGATGAGTTTTTGATTAGAGAAAACCTATTAGAACGCCTTGGTGCGGAAGGTTTTGATACGGTGGGCGCAGAAAACGGTTTAGATGGAGTGAAGTTAGCTCTAGCCAATCGCCCAGACTTAATCATTTGCGATGTGATGATGCCGGAATTAGATGGTTATGACGTATTAAGAACTTTGCGCCAAAACCCAAATACGGCGGCGATTCCATTTATCTTCTTGACAGCAAAAGCAGATAAAGCAGCTTTGCGCCAAGGAATGGAACTGGGCGCGGATGATTACTTAACTAAGCCGTTTACAAAAACTGAATTGTTAGGAGCGATCGCCACCCGTCTCAAAAAACACGCTGTTGTAGCTCAACACTTTGAAGAAGAATTAGTTAGTTTTGTTCAAAGTATTACCGATGCACTGCCCGAAGAACTGCTCAATCCCATTTATCAAATCTTCAGCTTGACGCAAAAGCTAGTCGAAGAACACGATACGATTGCGCCCCAGGAAATACTCGCCGCCGCCGAGCATATTAATGAGTCAACCATGTATATGCATCGGTTGATGGAGAACTTTATTATTTACTCAAAGCTAAAATCTTTAAACCTCAATTCCCAAGAAGTTGAACTATTAAGCGATTGTCGGACATCCAACCCCAATACAGTCATAGTAGAGGTAGCAACCCAAAAAGCTACACAGTACGGGCGGGAGGCGGATTTAACTTTAAATATTGCTCGTGCTGGGGTCAAAATTGCCGAGCAAGATTTGCGAAAAATAGCGGAAGAAATTATCGATAATGCTTTCAAGTTCTCCGAGGAGGGGACACCCGTACAAATTAGAGCTACGGTAGATAACGATCTTTTTCAGCTAACTATCGCCAATAGCGGGTGTGCGATGACTTTAGAACAAATTGCTAGTATCGGCGCGTGCAGGCAATTTGAGCGCGAGTTTTACGAGCAGCAAGGTTTAGGTTTGGGTTTAGTTATTGCCAAGCGCCTCACCGAACTCCACGATGGGCAGTTAACTATCAACACTGCAAAAACCGCGCCAACGACTACAGTATGCGTCGATCTTAAGTGCGCTTAAATCTATAAATCTCCTCGGATCGAGGAGGTTTATTATTCTTTTGATTCTAATTGCTGCAACATTTGCACTATATTTTTATAACCATTAAATTCTGCCAAGGCCAGAGCCGTGTAGCCGCCACGATTTTTTGCAGTTATATCGGCTCCAGCTTGCACCAATAATTGCACAGCTTGAAAATCCCCCCGCGAAGCTGCCCACATCAAAGCTGTGGCTTGAGCAGTGTCTTGTAAGTTGACATTAGTTTTTGCGACCAATAGCTGCATTACTTCGATACGATCGCGTTCTGCTGCCTTAATTAAGGCCGTCTTGCCATCAGGAGCTTGGCTATTGGGATCGCAGCCAAAATCGAGCAATACCTGCACGGTGTGACGATCGCCTTGAGCGGCGGCAATATTTAAAAGAGGTTCGCCCATCGTTGCCGTGCCTAGATCTGCTCCGTGGCTCAATAGCACGGCAACAATTTCGCTGTGTCCTTGCAAAACTGCTAGCAGTAGAGGGGAATCGCCTAATTGATTGGTTAAGGAGGGATTCGCACCACGATTTAGTAAAATTTGTACCAGTTCGCGATCGCCTTCAACGGCGGCAAGATGGAGGGCGGTGTCGCCATTTTTGTCTTGAGCGTTGATATCCGCTCCGCGATCGAGCAAGGCAAGGACAACGGCACTGTACCCACCCGCTACCGCCGCCGCGAGAGCAGTTTCCTGCTCTTGATTTTTTATGTTTACATCTGCTCCGTGCGCTAGCAATAGTTGGACAATTTTTAAGTTGCCCAAGTCGCAACTTAACATCAAAGCTGTTTCGCCCTCGCTGTCTTGAATATTGGTGTCTGCACCCTTGGTAAGCAATAACTCAGTTACCGAGAAGGCAGACGAAACCGCCGCCTGCATTAAAGCCGTCCTCCCGTCTAAGTTTTGACTATTTACTGCGGCTCCGTACTCTAGTAGTACCTTGACTACTTGGCTATTTCCTTGGGTTGCAGCCAACATTAAAGCTGTTTCGCCGTTTTTAGGACGATTTATATCCGCCCCTGCAACTAGCAAACTTCTCACTATTTGAGTATGACCGTGTTGTACGGCGACAATTAGCGCCGTATCTTCATCTCGATCTTTGATTTTAATATCTGCCCCAGCGCCTATAAGTACGGATAGGACTTCAATATCGTTTTTTAGGGATGCTACCATCAACGCCGTACTACCGTCATCATTTTTGGCATTGATATCCGCCCCGTGACGGATCAAAATTTGAGCAACATCGGCTTGATGATTTGCCGCCGCTAACATGAGGGCAGCGATCCCAAACTTGCGGCGGGCATTGAGGTCTGCGCCATTCTCTATTAGCAAGCGGACAATTTCGCTATAGCCGTAAATAGTTGCAAACATTAAAGCCGTAGTGCGATCGCCATTTTTGGCATTGACATCCGCCCCCGCCGCTAATAACGCTGCAACTTGCTTAATATCTCCTATTTTTGCCGCTTCAATCAACAAAATATCGCAATCGGAAGCCATACTCTATTTAGCATCTTGCTCGCCTAATGCTAAAAATTATACTTTATCGCTTCCCCTCTATTTATCAGCTTCGTGCTTGACTTGCCCAGGCAGTCAAAATTTTAGACAAGAGTTTGAGCGAGTAACCTAAGGTTAAGCCAATTAGACCAATGACTGCAATGCCAAAATAGGGCTTTATCGCTTTTTAGCACCTATATCACTTGTGATTAATTGGGAATTTCTTGTTTTACATAGGCGACAGCGAGGAGCGTAACTCTTTTTTCTACCTGAGCAATGATCGCGCGGTCAAACTCTGACCACACTCTGGGGCGATCGAAGATACAGGGTTGCAAAACTCCCCACAGCATACTGTCATGGCACAAGTGAGCGTGAATTAAAGCCCGGTGTCCAAACGACTTTTGCTCAAAAGCTAAATTCACTACTTTTGGATCGGCAGTTTCCACGTCTTCCACAAAAATCGTAGGATTGGTACGGAGGGCGGCAGCAAACAGTGGGTCTTCTTTGGGTAAAGATTCTGGTTCTATTTCTACGCTAAAAGTTGCAACGTTGGGAATATCCGGGCGACGCAGCCAACAATAGGGCGTTTTGCCCGCACGGGTATATGGATTCCGCAAGTAGAGAAAAGTGCGATCGCTTTGCAACACATCACACAATACTGGTAGCAGTGCTGTAAAAACCGCATCAGGTTCGCTATTAGTTATAAAAACGTTTTCTAAAGCTTCTGGTAAATCTTGCATTGGTTTGGAGACGAATTTGTAAACCTAGATAATAAAGCGAATTTACAAAAATTTAGAGATTATTTAGTCACTGGTTTGGTCTGGGGAAACTGAGCCACCACCAGGCTTGCACGACTGAGCGCGTCCTTAGCATTCTCTTGACTTGATTGCTATTTCTACCACCAGAGCAAAGGCGATCGCTTTGAGTTTAGATTTGGCAAAAGACACCTTATTGGCTACCGTCGAGGGATTCCAAGCGGATCTCCAGGTAGGGGCGGGTTTTGCTGCTATAGGGGATTTGATTGTTTTATTCGTGTTCTACGAACAGAAAAGTGCTTGAAATAAGTTTTTTAAAGCAGTTATGCTAAGTTTTATCAAGCATATTTAAGAAATGAGATAGGACACTATGAGTCTGGAAATTCCCACAGAAATCAAACCTTGGCTAAATATTTTTCACCCGCTTTTGATGTTTGTTTTGCTAGGAGTTTCAGTTTACGCGCTCTATCTAGGCGTAAAAGTCCGGCAGACCAGGTATGCAGAGGGTGAAGTTAAAAAAGAGCTAATTAAAGGCAAATTTAACAACAGGCATTATCAAATCGGTTCGATCCTTCTAGGTTTAATGGTAGTAGGGACGTTGATTGGGATGGGCGCTACTTACATTAATAACCAAAAACTCTTTTTCGGCCCGCATTTGTTAGCAGGGTTGGGAATGACCGGAGCGATCGCCGTTTCTGCTAGTTTGTCTCCCTATATGCAAAAAGGGCAAAATTGGGCAAGATATACGCATATTGTCTTAAATTCGGCACTTTTGGCTTTGTTTGCTTGGCAAGCCGTAAGCGGAGTGCAAATTATTCAAAATATTCTGAGCAAGCTTTAGTTAGGTTGACGATCCTTACCTCTCTTGCCTAGTGGTAACACTTAGATTTGGGGGGTAAGGGCAGCCCTAAAGACTTATAAAAATCTGCTTGGACTTTGGCAGTCAAACGGCGCGACACTTGACGGACAATCTGATTGAGCAAGCGATCGCCTGTATTTTTGATTACCGATTTGGGCAAGCGATAAATAAACTTAGGAAACTGGACATCAACATTTAAGTCTAGCGTCCACTCTACTTTTGTTACTACCTTGCCGTTATTGTCCGCAGGAAGCTCTACTAGCTCCATTACTGCCTTAAAATCGACATCGTAACCCGGAGCAACATAACCTGGAATTGCGATCGTTTTGATGCGATAAACGTCATTTTCTGGGGGTAAAAGTTCTAACCCAACTTTTGGCTCTACGTCGTAACCAAATGCGCCAAAGCGACCAATTACTAAAGCGTAACCATTTGTAGAAATTAATTCTACCTTCATAGGCTGGGCGCAGCGATAAAACCACTCTTGATGAGTATTGAGATATTCCGCCACTGTGGGCGCTGGGGCATACATTTCCATACAGTCAGCAAATTGACCGGAAAAGCGCATTGACACGGGCGCTAGTACCTCCGCATCCCATGGGGCGGCTTCTCTTGATTGAAATTCGTGGTTTTGTGACAACATAAGCTTCTAATTAGTGCGATCGCGCTTTTTTAGTTCTAACTTCAGGATTCCCAAGATGGAAGTCAATGTTTCACTGGAAGCTGGCATCTTTATGAAATCTACAAATTTTAGGGTGTTGTTCAGTAAATCTACACTGAGGTAAATGGAGATTTCTTACATTTGTGAGTAAATTTCTTTATAGTGTAGGCACAATTTTAATATGAAAGCATTTGTAGCAGGGGCAACAGGCGAAACTGGGCGACGGATCGTTAAGGAATTGGTAGAGCGAAATATTCCTGTTAGAGCTATGGTTAGAGACTTAGAGCAAGCTAGAGCCATTTTACCGGAATCTGCTCAGTTGGTAGTTGGAGATGTGTTGAAACCTGAGACTCTAAGCGAGGCTATAGGTGATAGTACGGTGGTTTTATGTGCGACGGGTGCTAAACCGAGTTTCGATCCCTCTAGTCCCTACAAAGTGGATTATGAAGGTACGAAAAACTTGGTTGATGCGGCTAAAACTAAAGGAATTGAGCATTTTGTGTTTGTATCTTCTTTATGTACCTCTAAGCTATTTCATCCCCTAAATTTGTTTTGGTTAATTTTAGTATGGAAAAAGAAAGCTGAGGAGTATATTCAAAAAAGCGGACTTGTTTACACAATTGTGCGCCCTGGAGGTTTAAAAAATGAAGACAATACAAATTCAATTGTCATGTCATCCGCAGATACCTTGTTTGACGGCAGCATTCCTCGTACTAAAGTAGCGCAAGTCTGCATCGAAGCGCTATCGCAACCCGCTTCCCGCAATAAAATAGTGGAAATTGTTGCTAAGGAAGAAGCCCCACAACAGAGCTTTGAGCAGTTATTTGCAGGTGTAAGTTAATTACAACGTAAGGACAGAGAAATTGGCGCGTTTTTCAGTTTTCAAAGCTAATTTGAGCAAGCAAGTTTTTGAAAATGCTCTAAAAAAAATTATTCCAGTCAGCGTTGCTGTGATGATGCTTAGTTTGTTACTGCATTTACCTAAACAATCGCTAGAAACATCGCGCCTCGATCCCAAGTTTGGATACTTACCCCCTTTGGAAATGAAAGGGGGAGATCCTTACATTCGAGCCTTGATGCGGACAATATCAGCCAGTGAGGCAAACGATCCTAAGCCTTACTCAATTTTGTATGGCGGGGGGCAAATTGACGACTTGAGCCGCCATCCAGAGCAATGTATTACGATTATTTCTGGTCCAAACAAAGGCGATTGCTCGACGGCGGCGGGACGTTATCAAATGATTAATATTACCTGGTATGAAAAGGCAGCATTGTACCATCCCCAGCCGCCAGGAATCATGTTTTGGAAGTCTTATAGCTTTGAGCCAGAGTTTCAAGACGCGGTAGTATATGCTTGGTTAAGCGATCGCCAATTTTGGGGTGAAGACCTTTCCCAGCTACTCCAAGAAGGCAAGTTAAATCGAGTACAAAGGCTACTTTCGGGAACTTGGACAAGTTTAGGCTACGGCATAGAAAATAATTCTTTGACTGGGCGTTTGCCCCAGGTTTACCAAAAAATGCTGAAAGAGGAGTTAAAAAAAGCCGCTTAAGAGTGTTTTTGTTGGTAGGCAATAGTTAGGGAGAGTCACCGCTCATTTATAGCAAAAAGCGCAAAGCAGAAGCTCATCGCTTTTTGCTTCCCTTGAAAAGAGAGATTTCAAGATATTTCCCCCCTTTTGAAGGGGGGCTGGGGGGATCGTACCGCTAGATGCTTTAACCGCTCGTTTACCTACTTTTTAGCAATCGTAGTACAACGAAAACTCGTAGGGGTGCGGACGCAAGCGCATCGGATTGATTTCTTTATCGAGTTTGTAGGTAATCCAGTTTTGAATAAAGTCTTCTGAAAAAACGCCACTCTCGGTTAAGAAATCGTGATTATGCTCCAAGTTTTCTAAAGCTGCTTCTAAAGATCCAGGAGTAGAAGGAACTTTACTTAATTCTTCGGGGCTAAGTTCGTAAATATCCACATCTAAAGGATCACCAGGATCGATTTGATTTTTGATGCCATTTAGACCCGCACACAACATTGCTGAAAACGCCAAGTAGGGATTGCAGCTAGGATCGGGACAGCGAAACTCTAAACGCTTTGCTTTTGGATTGTCACCCGACAACGGAATCCGAATCGAAGCGGAACGATTGCCTTGAGAATAAGCCAAGTTTACTGGGGCTTCGTAACCCGGCACTAACCGCTTGTAGGAATTGATGCTGGGATTAGTAAAAGCCAAGATGGAAGGCGCGTGTTTAATCAATCCCCCAATAAAATGCAACGCCAATTGACTTAATTTGGCGTACTTGTCGCCGCCAAACAAAGGTTGTCCATCTTTCCAAATAGACATATGGGTGTGCATTCCCGTACCGTTGTCACCAAACATCGGCTTGGGCATAAATGTCGCCGTTTTACCGTATTTTCTCGCAACGTTTTTGACAATGTACTTGTAAGTCATCACATAGTCCGCAGCATTTACCAAGGGCGCAAACCGAATTCCTAATTCGCACTGTCCGCCAGAAGCTACTTCGTGGTGGTGCTTTTCAATGGGTACGCCGCACTTGCCCATTGTGAGCAGCATTTCCGAACGAATGTCTTGCAAGGTATCGGTGGGTGCAACGGGGAAATATCCGCCTTTATTAGCGATTTTGTAACCCAAGTTACCGCCGGGTTCGGTTCTACCCGCATTCCAGCCGCCTTCTACAGAATCTATGTAGTAATAGCCTTGATGTCCGGTTTGATCGAAACGAGCATCATCAAAGATAAAAAACTCTGGTTCTGGGCCGCAAAAAACTGTATCGCCAATGCCACTAGCAATCAAATAGTCAATGGCTTTTTGAGCAATAGAACGGGGATCGCGATCGTATAGTTCCCCCGTGCGAGGCTCTACAATCGTACAAATCATACTCAGTGTCGGCACTTCCATAAATGGATCTACCCAAGCTGTTGTTGGGTCGGGTCGCATTGCCATGTCCGAATTGTTGATTGCTTTCCAACCCCGAATACTAGAGCCATCGAAAGCAACGCCATCGGAGAAAGAATCTTCATCGATTAGGCTGCGGTGAAAAGTGCAGTGCTGCCAGATACCTAGCATATCAACAAATTTTAGATCGATTAGCTCGATGTTATGGTCTTGAATCATCTTCAAGACTTCTTGGGGGGTTTCAGGCATTGATAACTCCTTGTTTAGCCGACGCACGCAAATTTATAATGATATTTTCTCTACTGCTATTGCAGATGAGAACTAATTATGCCACTTCTGAATCATCCTAAAGACAGAATTGGGGCAGTTTTGTAGCTTACTACACAAAATACTGTTTTGATCGGTTTGATTTAGGATTCAAGGCTGATTATTTGTGGATAAAGAGGTTCTCGCGATCGCGCTTTTGGCTTAAGATCCTTAAATAAGTGCGAAAGAAAGCCTGGGTGTTACACAAATTTATAGCAAGTGCGATCGCACCCCTGTTAAAAATACTAAATATCAGATAAAAAAGTTGGGAGAACAATTTATGCGCGATGCAATCACAAGCTTAATTGGCACTTACGATGTGGCGGGTCGTTATTTTGACCGCAATGCCATAGACGATCTTAAGTCTTATTTTGAGACGGGAACTTTTAGAGTCCAAGCGGCAGCAGCAATTAATACCAATGCGGCGGCTATTGTCAAGCGTTCGGGTTCTAAGTTGTTTGAAGATTTGCCAGAATTAATCCGTCCTGGTGGCAATGCTTACACCACAAGGCGCTATGCAGCTTGTTTGCGCGATATGGATTATTACCTGCGTTATGCTACCTATGCTTTAGTTGCTGGCAATATGAATGTGCTAGACGAGCGCGTATTGCAAGGTTTGCGCGAAACTTACAATTCTTTGGGCGTACCTATTGGCCCTACAGTCCAAGGTATCCAAATTATGAAAGATATTGTCAAAGCAGAAGTTGCGGCGGCGGGTATAGCAGATACAAGTTTTGTAGATGAGCCGTTTGATTACATGACGCGGGAATTGAGCGAACAGGATATTTAAAGTTAGTTCTTTTTCTAAGTAAAAAGCGGGAAGATAGTTTTATCTTCCCGCTTTTTATGATTGTTATCTTCTTTGAGCTTTTGTCGTAGCATTTGAGTTTGTTTTTTCAACTGCCTAGCTCTAGCACTTCCACCTCTGCCTTTTTTATTTCTGCCCTCAGAACGCGGCGATTCCCACCGCTTTAAGCGCTGCATAACTACAAGTCTCCCAACAATTAGATGTTTCAGTGGGCAGGAGGAGACTCGAACTCCTACGGGTTTCCCCGCTGCATTTTGAGTGCAGTGCGTCTACCAATTCCGCCATCCGCCCTTAACTGAAGCTTTGCTAGTATAACCTATTGTATGAGTTTTTAGCAAGGATTGATAATCTTGACTTGCTGCCCAGCGATCGATTTCTCTAGCGCGCAATACGGGTACAGGATGGCTTAATTGTGCTGTTCGTGCTGAAACCAGCATTTCTCCCAATTCGGTGCTGCTAATGTCGTCGTAGGCGCGAGATTGAGCGATAAATGCGTCTAGGTTTAGTTGGGGAGCAAGAGTTGGAGAGCCACCTGCTAGTTTCATTAGTAGCGACATGACTACTTTGGGATTTTGGGTGGCTAGTAAGGCCGCGCGATCGCACGTAAACTCGGCACAGCGTACCCATTGCAATAATTGTGTTTGTATGCTTTGCGCTAAAACTTCCCCCCAAGTCGGAATTTGACTAGCGGCGAGTATAAGTAAATTTATCGGTGTCAGATAAACACTGTGATCGCATTTCAGATGTCCTAATTCGTGAGCAATTACTGCTTGAATTTCCTCTGGGGTAAGTAAGTCGATTAAAGAGGTATGCACTACTACAAAGGGTTGTTTCCCGCGCATAGCGAAGGTGTAAGCGTTAGGAATTGGGTGCTGGCGGACATATAGCTGTGGTGGCTCTAAATCTAGGATTTTACAAGCGTCTAAAAGCAACTGGTGGTACTGTGGTAGCTGATGCTTGCCTACAAGTACGCTGGACGCTATATTTTCTACATAAAAAAACTGTTCTGCTAACGGCCCTAGTAGATTTCGCACCATTAAATCTATCCCAGGTATCTGCTTGATAGCCTTGGTTGCTTCTAAGTCTAGGGGATGACGAAATTCGTCAGCTTTCAAACCAATTAAAGACGTTTTAGATAAAGACATAGACAATTCAAACAGGTGGCTCTATGCGCCATCATAGCGAATCTATTGCCCTTGCCTGCGGACTCTCGTGGACGTTTGCCGATAATTTAGGATAAAGTTGTAATGAGTTTACTTTAAAAAATTAACGTGCGCGTAAATTTAGCCTATAGACCGATTCAGCACTCAAGTTTGTAGCCTAGATATGCGTAGACCCACGTTTTAATTACTAAAATGGTTGATAAATTATAGTTATGCAAAAAGAGGCGGCAACAATAAAACCAATTCGCTCCCTTGAAGATGCTGTAGATCGGTGTCAAAATCTAGGTATGCGTTTGAGCCGTCAACGTCGCTTTATTTTAGAGCTACTTTGGCAAGCAAAAGAACACCTGTCAGCGAGAGAGATTTATGATCGCTTAAATCAAGAGGGTAAAGAAATCGGTCATACATCGGTTTACCAAAACTTAGAGGCGCTTTCCAGTCAAAATATTATTGAGTGTATTGAGCGCTCCGATGGTAGATTATATGGAAATATTAGCGATTCTCACAGTCATGTAAACTGTTTGGATACAAATCAAATTTTAGATGTCGATGTCAAGTTACCTGCCGATTTATTGGCACAAATCGAGCAGCAAACAGGGGTAAAAATCACTGACTACAATATAAACTTTTACGGCTACAGACAAAAGTAGAGAAACTAATAAATTGAGGAGTTGGAGTAGAAAAGTTGAACATCAATAGTTGTAAGTTTTTGCTCCAATTTTTCTCTCTAAGACGCGGTTAATTGCAGTATGAGCGATGCTATCCTCAAACTATTATTAATCGATCGAGACTTGATTTACCGTACTGGGCTGCGGGTACTAATAGAAGAATTTGCCGATTTAGAAGTAGTTGCAGAAGCAGATAGCGAAACGGCGGCGCTCCAGATATTAGAAATGCGCGATTGCCCATTGGTAGACTTGGTAATTTTGGCATTAAATACGCCCAACAATATTCAAAGTAATCAAATATCAATACAAATAGGTAAGCAAATAAAACTTTTATATCCTAACTTACCTATACTATTGATTAGTTCAACTAGAGAGCCTACGCAATTATATACAGCAAAAGCTCTAGGTATAGAGGGTTGTTGTTTTAAAGATACATCCATTTATGAACTAGTAGCGATTATTAGACAAGTAGCAAATAGACAGTTTTCTTGGTCAATAGAACCAAGTTTTAATTTATTCAATAACTTCAAAGAAAACCTCCGCTTATCTGGGTTGCAACAGATTGACACAACATTAAAAGACGTAACCGCGCAGTTACAAATTCCTGGGTTGACAGTTTTAGAAAAAGCTATATTTGCCGGACATAGGAGAGAATTATTAGCATCGCGTTGGTTGGTAAATCGGATACTAAAGCCACAATCAACTCTTATCAACGATGGAGCTTATCCTAAAAATATTGAAAGTAATAAAGTACAAATCAAAGAAAGTTCTCTTGTGTTAGCTAACAATAGTACCATCCAATCTCAGGCTAATATATTCACATCAGTACGAGCCAAGTTACAGTTCAGCTTAGAAAATTTAACTGATGTGCCGCTAGAAATTGACATTTTGAGAATAGAAAAAAGGCAAGAATTACTAGATATAGTTTTGGCAAAAGTTGAAGCAATTGTTATTCAATTAAAAGCAGCGCAAGTCCAAGCAGAGCAATTAAAAAAAATGCGCCAGGTAATTTTAATAGACTTATGGCAATCGGCAATAATAGATTTTTTTGGTAAGTATTCAACAATTCAACTAGCAGAACAAAATGTAGAAATTGCTAACTACTTACTGCAAGATGCGGAAATTATAAAAAGCGAAATCTTGCCCAAAATTCCAATGGTGCGATCGCTTTTTGCTTATTTGTTATTTGCTACACCTTTAGTTATTGATAATGTTCCTTATTCCGCTCCTACTCCTGAAGCAATGGCAAGAGCAGAAATACTTTTACAAAATTTATTAATTGAAGTAGCTAATGCCGTAATTCAACCGCTATTAAATAAGTTAGGAGATGTAGAAGTAATTAAACGTAATTTTTACGATGCCAAACTAATTTCTACTCGTGAAATAGAGCAATTTAGAAATAGCTTATCTTGGAAGTATCGGCTTCAAGAATATATTAATGAACCAAAGTTAATGTTTGAAAGTCGTTATGACTTATTTGTATTGGCGAGTCGAGGAATTGCCAAAGTATCAATTTATGCACCACGCAACCAGGAATTAAAGCAGCTTACAGGGATTCCTTTGGTAGTGACCTTAGCTCTAGAATTTAGAGATGCGATTTCTCCCCGATTGCGAGCTACCGTCGCCTTTGTAGGTAGTGGGGTCGTGTACCTACTTACCCAAGTAATTGGTAGAGCTATAGGCTTAATTGGACGCGGTATTTTGCAAGGTATTGGCGGCTCTTTACCACCAAATAGATTTGGTAAAGATAGTGGAAAATTTAAGTAAGTATTCGCCGCTACAGCTACTAAAGTTAGTTTGAGACAGGCTAGAGCGATTTTAAAACTTTATCAAAGATGGGTGTAATCTTGGCTTACCCGCTTAGTTTTAGAGCCTCAAGTCGCCTCCCGCTTAGGGTTAAAACCCCAAAACCATAGCTCAAGTCGGCTCAAGCCGACTGAATATACTTAGAAAAATGATTGATTTAGTCTACTTTAGTAGACTTTAGCTATTAGCCTGGGACTTGAGTCCCAGGAGGGAAATGCTCAACTAACAATATCTATATCTTAAGCCAACCGCCAAAATCAAAGTATTACAACTTCTTCACGCAGAAGGTCAATTGTTTCTGACAGCAGACTTGAATCTATAAGTGCTTCCTATGTTGGCGTATAACCTTACCTCATGATTCAGATTTTGACCAATAAAAGTTAAAAAGCTTTACAAAAATTATTAATTACGTTACATTCATTTATATAGCCAAGCGATCGCGCTTCTAAGTTTAGCAAGCACCGATGCAGTAAATATAAAGACTTTCTAGCCGCAAAAATCTAGGTTAGGAAGCCCAAATTTGACATGGCTTGAAGCCAATAAGTAAATTTTCAACGCAGTTAGTAATTCTGGAGTTTCGACAATGACGTATACAATTGAGTCCGCGCAAAGTATATTTTCTAGCACTCAAGTCCCCAGTCAGATTCCAGCGATCATTGCCCTATTCGACCAACTAAGTGTAGACGATCGCCTAGCGTTGCTATGGTACGCCTATACCGAAATGGGCAAAACTATCACTCCCGCCGCTCCTGGAGCCGCCCGTCTGCAGTTTGCCGAGCGGATGCTCAAAGACATTCGTGGAATGTCCAACGAAGATCAAATGCAAGTGATGCGCGAACTAGCTAGACGCGCCGATACACCTCTTAGCCGTACCTATGGATACTTCAGCGTCAATACTAAATTGGCTTTTTGGTACGAACTAGGAGAATTGATGAAGCAGGGGCTAGTAACCCCCGTACCTACAGGCTATCAAATGTCTCCAGGCGTGCAAATTGTACTAGATGCCATCAAAAAACTTGATGCGGGACAGCAAATTACCGTACTTCGCAATACGGTAGTAGATATGGGCTTTGATACAGAAGTTGCTTCTAGCAGCGAACCACGAGCCGCCGAACCCATGTTTGAACGCGAAGCTCCCGCCCCTACCAAAATTGAAATTGCTGGCATCAACGAGCCTACAGTATCAAGCTACGTTGTCGCAATGAATGCGGACGACTTCAAAAGCGCCGTTGAATTATTTACAATAGATGGTGCATTGCAGCCACCTTTCCAAAAGCCTATTGTGGGACGAGAAGCGATCGCTAAATATATGCGCGAAGAAGCCCAAGGATTGAATATGATGCCCCAACAAGGTATTTGCGAAAAAACTCCCGATGGCTCTAAGCAAGTCAAGGTAACGGGTGTAGTTCAAACTCCTTGGTTTGGTGTCAATGTAGGCATGAATATTTCTTGGCGGTTTTTAATCAATCCTCAAGACAAAATTTTCTTTGTCGCAATTGATATGTTGGCTTCTCCTCAAGAATTGCTTAACTTACGCCCCACTAAGTAACAAATAGATAAGAGACTTGGCATCAAGTCTCTTATCTATTTGTTTAGATAGCTTCGTTTTGGTCTACAGAACGAAGTTCGTCTATTTTTGCCTTAACTAGCTGAATATCTTGCCACATCAACCATTTAGGGCTACCTTGTTCGCGGGAGGCGTTTCTTAGTAAATAAGCTGGGTGCAAAATTGGCATACATAACCGCCCTTCCCACTCAATCCAAGTACCGCGCAGCTTGGTGATTCCAGTTTTATTTCCTGTTAATCCTTTTACCGCCGTCGCTCCTGTTAATAAAATAACTTTTGGATCTACTAAGCGAATTTGCTCTAGGATATAAGGCTTGCAAGCTGCTATTTCTTCAGGAGTTGGGACACGATTGCTAGGGGGACGGCATTTGATAATATTGCAAACATAGGCATCTTCTTTAGCATTTAAGCCTACCGAAGCGAGGATTTTGTCTAACAATTGTCCGGCTTTACCCACAAAAGGCAACCCCGTTTCGTCTTCATTTTGTCCCGGCGCTTCGCCGACAATCATAATTGGCGCTTTTAAATCTCCTTTTCCTACCACCGCGTGATTGCGAGTTGCACCCAAAGGACAGCGATAACAATGGTTGCAGTGTTGCGCCAACTCTGTCATGTGGGTATAAGTACCGGGAGGAATGGGGATTTTAGCATCTGTAGGAATCAAATCCGGTTGAGACGCTGCTGGCGCTGCTACGTTATCAAAAAGGTTGAGTTGTTGTTCGCTATTCATGGAAATATACTTGCATAGCGCGAGACTTCGCATTCTACTGTGGTGTGCCTTAATTTTAGACTTATTACGCGCCCTGTATTCAAGGTTGGCAACTATATCAAAAGTAGCAACTTTTTTCGCTAACTTTTCCCAAAAATCAGTCAATATCGAAGATAAGTCCGCTACATTTATTGAGGCGCATTTATGCCATCTCGACTTTTTCGCGATCGCACCGATGCCGGAATTCAGTTAGCTGAAGCGATTTATACTACTATTACCCAACTATCGGCTGAGACAATTTTGCCGCCCCAATTTGTGTATGCCTTGCCCAGAGGCGGCTTACCTGTAGCTTTACCCGTAGCCCGCAGACTCAAATGTCCTTTAAGCGCGATCGTTGCTAAAAAAATTACCCATCCCAAAAACCCCGAACTAGCTATTGGCGCGGTAACTGCCTTGGAAAATGTGTTATGGGAACAAAGCCGAGTACCGAGAAAACCCGCCCATAGACAAGCCATACTAGATACGGCTTTAGCTACGGCGAAGGTACAAAATGAGCTATTTAATCCTGCTTGTCCTGATATTAATTTAACGGGGGCAATCGCGATCGTTATTGATGATGGCATTGCTACCGGGCTAACTATGGCTGTCGCCGCCCAAGCTCTAAGAATGTATCAGCCTGCAGCAATTTGGCTGTGCGCGCCCGTTGCTCCCGCTTCTTTGCTACCTTGGTTACAAACTTGGGGAGATATCTTAGTTATATTGAATACGCCCGAACCTTTTTTTAGCGTCAGTAATTTTTACGAGCGCTTTGAGCAAGTTCCCACAAAGGACGCTATTGACTGTTTGTATCAACAAAGTGAGTGGTTGGAGCATCAAAATTAAAGAAAAACTTTACAAACGCCCTGTTTTATGCCATAGCAATTTTGAGATAAAAAATGCTATGGTGAATTGCAAGTACAAAGAAGTCATCTGTTTGCTACAGATTAACCAATTGGGAGTGCAACTTTTTTTAGGCTTTTAAAGTTTGAATGAAGGGTACTATCAATAGTTAATTTTTTCCAAGCTTGAAGTAAAGCCAGGTTATTAACAAACAGTTGCTATTAAATCTTAACACCAGTGATAGAAAAAAGAAGAACTCGCGATTTACCCCAAATAAACGAACGCATCCGCTTCCCGCAAATTCGAGTAATCGACAGTGACGGGGCGCAGCTAGGAATTATTACCCCCATGGAGGCAATGACTATTGCCGAAGAACGAGGGCTAGATTTAGTATTACTGAGCGACAAAGCCGAACCGCCAGTTTGCCGAATTATGGACTACGGCAAATATAAATTTGAACAAGAAAAGAAAGCGCGAGAGGCGAGGAAAAAGCAGCATACCGCCGACGTTAAGGAAGTAAAAATGCGCTACAAAATTGAGGAGCATGATTACAAAGTGCGGATAAATCAAGCCGAGCGTTTTCTTAAAGATGGCGATAAAGTAAAAGCAACAGTCATGTTTCGCGGTCGAGAAATTCAGCACAGTGACTTAGCCGAAACCTTACTCAAACGCATGGCAACAGACTTACAGCCTTTTGGGGAAGTGCAGCAAGCACCCAAAAAAGAAGGACGCAATATGATGATGCTGATTTCTCCGAAAAAGTAGTAGCATAAAACTGATAATTTATCAAGAGACGTTTATACAAACGTCTCTTATTTTATAGGAAAAATTATCCTTGCTGGTAGCCTTCCACCGTAAAGCCTGCGGCAACAATTGCCTGTTTAATAGTTTCTTCCGAGGCGGCAGATTCTACCGTAACAGTTTTAGCTTGAACATCTACATCAACTTTGGCATCGGGTTCCATAGTATGAATAGAGTCAGTAATTGTTTCGCCACAGCCAGCACACATGATATTGGGAACTTTGAGTTGGAGTGCCATATTAGAACGTAAGGTATATTTCAGGCTTTAATTTTAAGGCTTAGAGGTGCAAATTCTCATTACCCTACGGTTGGATAGTCGGGAATCTGGCAAAATACGAAAATATCCCATCCAAAATGTCAACATGATAGAAAGGACGTTTTGTTATCGTGGCGGGTGAGACGTTTTATCATCGTGGCGGCGAGGGAGGTAGACGTTTTAGTAAAACGTCTATACATATCATTAATTCACGTTCAAATTTATTAGATTTATTATGGCTTCTCATCTCCAATATCTTAGCGGTAATGACATTCGGACAAAATTCCTTAATT
>QQTW01000316.1_pt1 | contig 29621 bp, 16 predicted proteins | sample 1904831 | NCBI WGS metagenome assembly QQTW01 (sample SAMN09435610, study PRJNA476489) | Subsurface metagenome, whole genome shotgun sequencing project.
TAAATAGCACATAATCTCGATTTAGTTTTATAATTAAAAGATACCCATATCTGAATTCGCCAGCTCGATGGTACAGGTGTCTAAAAACATATAGGTGCATTAAACATATAGATGTGTTAAACATGTGTGGTTTACTACCATTAAGTCATAAATTGTCTATATATTTAAGTGTTTCTACTGTCACAGGAGCATGAAACTTGGATAAAATTCCACCGAGCAAACGGCTACGTGGTACTGATGCAATTAACTGAGGGTGCGTCATCAGATATTTAGAATCGTATGCTAATACATAATCAATTAAAGGTTCAGAATGTGCCGGGTTAAGTTCGTAAGCTTCATATTCTAATGGCAGCAAAATAGTATCTCCAGATTTTGCCAATGGTTGAGCGAGATGTAGCATATAACCCGCTCCAAACCCAGCACCTGAACCAAGATTAACTGTAGGAATTCCAGTTTCTTTCTCAATTAAATGACTATTTATGCCATAGGTGGCGTTTGAGCCTGCAACTATCAGTATTTTAGGAACATTTATCGAATTAGTATATTTAAATTTACTCTGATAAAAAGCATTAGCTGCATAAGCACTTGATGTGGGCGAACCTACTATATAGAGAATGGTTAAAACAAAAACCAGGCAGCAACTCAAGAAACCGTACAGCACTGATTTAAAGTAGTTCGAGTAGGTCATGACTATTAACTCACTCATTAGAAGTTGAAGTACAAAAACTCACTCTTTGGTGCAGCTATAAGTGTTTGTAAAGAAATAAATATTAAAATTCCAACTAAAATACCAAAGGTAGTATTTGGTTGCCAGTGTAACTTTTCCCACCAGCGATCGCGCATTGGCAAAGCAGATTTTTTTTCTGATTGTTCCAGGGTTGGACTAAACTTTTCCATCCATTGCTGTGTATTAGGAGTAAACCAAACAACAATAGGCAAAAGTAAAAGCATTCTTTTTCCCATTTCCAAAGATGTTGCAAATGAAATTCCATTTGCACCTACCATTGCCTTTAACATCCTAAAAGCAGCATCCATGTTTTCTGCCCTAAAGAAAACCCATGCGACTACTACAGCTAAAAATGTCACAATACAACCTAAAACCCTACTCCACACAGGACTCTTACTTAAGTCATGTCCTAGCGATCGCCGCAAGTCATACCATATATTGTTGATAACTAGATAAATACCATGCAACCCGCCCCATATTACATATGTCCAACCTGCTCCATGCCAAAGTCCACCAAGTAGCATAGTAATCATCAAGTTGAGATAGCGCCGCAGTTTTCCTTGACGATTACCACCTAGGGGTATATAAACGTAGTCTCGTAAAAAGTTAGAAAGCGTAATGTGCCACCGTCGCCAAAAATCAATGATATCTACAGCTTTGTATGGCGAGTTAAAGTTCATTGGAAACTTGATATTGAACATTAAGGCAAGGCCAATTGCCATGTCCGAGTAGCCTGAAAAATCGAAATAAAGCTGAAATGAGTAGTGTAACGCCCCCACCCAAGCTTCCATAAAAGTGAGAGATGCATTATCCTGAGCAGCTGTATTAAAAGCTGCACTAGCATAGTTAGCTACTTCATCAGCAATAACGACTTTCTTAAAAAGTCCTAGGCAAAAAATAGTTAATCCTACAGCCATGTTTGCAGGATTAAACTGATAAATATGCTTTTGATAAACTTGAGCAATGACATCTTTAGCGTGAACAATTGGGCCAGCAATAAGTTGCGGAAAAAATATAACAAAAAGACAATATTGGATAAAATTAACTTCCTTAAATTTTTCAGTATAAACGTCTACTAAATAAGCAATTTGTTGGAAGGTATAAAAAGAAATTGCTAGAGGTAGAATAATGTATCTGTAATTAAATGATGTATCTAATAATTCATTAGCGGCATCCAAAAAAAAGTCAGTATATTTATAATATCCTAAAAGAACTAGATTAATGGCGATACCGAAGGCTAATAAGATTTTGCGAACATTAGTAAATCTTATTTTTTCATTCCCAAGAGCTAAGCCAATAAAATAATTAAAGACAATCGAAATAACTATTATTTTTAAATAAGAAACATTCCACCATGCATAAAAAAATAAAGATGCTCCTACTAACCAGGAAATTGCTACTTTATAATATCTCAGCTTGCCCATCTGGAAGAAGACAAAAAGCGTGAGTGGTAGGAAGAGAAAAAACTCAAATGAGTTAAATAGCATGGTGGAATTTCTCTAGAATTAAATTCAGTAAGTCGAATTAATTTTCTAGGCAGCCTTAACTTTTCCAGAAGAAGTCGCGATCGATTTGCTGTGTACGCAGCAGATATTCAAGCTGCTTCAAGCGAGTAAAGCCTCTAGATAAGAATGTCTCTTCTGTCATATCAATTTGAGTGAATAGATCGAACAGTTGCTGCGCGCCGCGAACTGCATCCCACTCACATTTGAATCCTGGCAGAGTTTTGTTAATCTTATCAAATGAAACTCTGTAGCTGCGGTTGTCTGAACCATTTTGCCCAAAGCTTAGCTGACATCCTGTAAAGATTTGGGCAACTATTTCAGCAATTTCTCTTACTTGATAGTTGTTTGAGGTATCTCCCACATTGAAAATTTGGCTATGCACGATGTCACGGGGTGCTTCCAAACTGCAAACAATTGCTTTGCAAATATCCAAAGCATGAACCAATGGTCGCCAAGGTGTACCATCACTCGTCATTTTGATTTCTTTGGTAGTCCAGGCAAGTCCTGCTAAGTTATTCAAGACAATATCAAAACGCATCCTGGGAGAAGCACCAAAGGCGGTAGCATTACGCAAGAAGGTTGGCGAGAAACTATCATCTGCCATCGCTTGAAGATCTCGCTCTACCAGCGTTTTACACTCGGCGTAAGCTGTTTGCGGGTTGACGGGAGTTTCTTCAGTCACATCACCCTCGGTAGCAACGCCATAGACGCTGCAAGAAGACATATACACAAAGCGCCGTATACCAGCCGCTTTAGCCAGGTTTGCCAAGCGCACCGAACCTTTATGGTTAATGTCGTAGGTGATGTTAGGAGAAAGTTGTCCTGTAGGATCGTTGGATAGTTCAGCCATATGCACGATCGCTTCTACACCTTGTAAGTCTTCAGCTGTAATCTGCCGAATGTCTTTATTCAAGGTAAGGGCAGTTACTTCGGTTCCGTGATACAGCCAACCAACCTTGTAATAGCCTGTATCTAGCCCAATTACTTCGTGTCCCCGTTGCATTAAAAGCGACGGCAACAATGAACCAAGATAACCTTCTGTTCCAGTTACTAATACTTTCATCTGTGATAATTCCTATACTTTAACTTTTGGTTGGAGATGAGATTGTTCGGGAATGGCGAGTGCGATCGCTTTGCCAATTTCCAATGAAGAGGTAGCAGCTGGCGAAGGTGCGTTGCACACATGAGTGGCATTTTTACCTTGAACAATCAAAAAGTCGTCAACCAACTTACCATCGTTCATCAACGCCTGCGCCCTTACCCCAGCATGGGTTGGAACTAAATCTTGCGCTTGGACTTCTGGAATTAGCTTTTGTAAACTGCGAACAAAAGCAGCTTTACTAAAGGAGCGAATAATTTCTTGAATTCCTTCATCGGCGTGTTTGCCTGCTAGTTTCCAGAAACCAGGATAACTCATGACTTCTGCAAAGTCCCGTAAGTCGAAGTCGGTCTTTTTGTAACCTTCCCGCTTCAAAGAAAGCACAGCATTTGGCCCAGCATGAACGCTGCCATCGATCATCCGGGTGAAGTGAACGCCCAGGAAAGGAAAGGCAGGATTGGGAACTGGATAAATTAACGTCTTGACAAGATAGCGTTTTTCTGGTATTAATTCATAGTATTCGCCGCGAAACGGCACAATCTTGGCTTGAGGATCGACTGCTCCTAACTTAGCGACGCGATCGCTATGCAACCCAGCACAATTAATCACAAAGCGAGTCTCGAAGCTGCCGTTGTTTGTTTCCAACACCTGGCCCGTGCTAGTTTCTCTAATCTTCTCAACCTTAGTATTAAGCCGTAGCTCCCCACCTTGGGATTTAATTATGTCAGCGTATTTCTGACAAACTTGTTTGTAGTTAACTATTCCAGTTGTAGGGACTCTCAGTCCTGCTTTGCAACTGACATGAGGTTCAACTTCCTTGACTTCCTCTGCACTAATCTTGGTGACATTCAAGCCATTCTCTAAACCTCTTTTGTAGAGATTGTCTAGTAATGGCAATTGCTCAGACGAAGTGGCAACAATTACTTTACCGCATACTTCATAGTCAATTTCATATTTCTGGCAAAATTCCACCATCGAGCTACTACCATCACGGCAGAACTTAGCCTTAAAACTCCCTGGTTTGTAATAAATACCGGAGTGAATTACACCACTATTATTTCCAGTTTGGTGATAAGCCCAATTACTTTCCTTTTCTAAAACTAAAATTCGGGCTTTGGGGTAGCGTTTGCCCAAAGCCATACCGCTAGCAAGACCAACTATCCCGCCGCCTATAATTGCAAAATCATACATGAAGGTTCGATCCGTGAAACTGAAATATGTATAGTGCTTGAGATAGTTACCATGCCTTCCAAGGAGGATTGTCACTGTTCCACAACTCCTCCAAGTAGTGTTTATCTCGTAAAGTATCCATCGGTTGCCAGAAACCAGTATGTTTGTATGCTGATAGTTGATCGATTTGAGCTAGCTTTTGTAATGGTTCTTGCTCCCAAACAGTCGAGTCATCAGCAATAAAATCAATCACTTCTGGTTCCAACACAAAAAAACCACTATTTACCCAAGCACCGTCTCCTTCAGGTTTTTCACGAAAGCTGGTAATCTTAGTTTGCTCCTCTCCTAGATGGATCGCACCGAAACGTCCTGGTGGCTGACTTGCGGTTAGTGTCGCTAAGGTTTTTTCCTGTTGATGAAATTCAATTAGATTGTGTATATTTACATTGCTGACACCATCCCCATAGGTAAAGCAGAAGGTTTCATTACCGATATGTTCCCTTACCCGCTTCAGCCGTCCACCAGTCAAGGTTTTGTCACCTGTATCTACCAGCGTGACTCGCCAGGGTTCGGCATAGCCGCAATGAACGTTCATTTGATTAAATCTCATGTCAAACGTCACGTCTGACATATGTAAGAAGTAGTTAGCAAAGTATTCCTTAATTATGTATCCTTTGTAACCACAGCAAATGATAAAATCGTTAATACCATAGGCTGAGTAGATTTTCATAATGTGCCACAGAATCGGTCTACCGCCAATCTCAACCATCGGCTTTGGTCTTACGGTGGTTTCTTCACTCAAACGAGTGCCTAGCCCACCAGCAAGTATCACGGCTTTCATGTGATTCCCTCGAAATTTTTTAGGATACTAGTTTGTATTCTTGGTAGTTTCTGTCAGCACTATTGTTTAACTGAGCAAAGGCTTTCAGTTAGCCACCTGCCTAATGATCGTAATACGCAGATAGCTAAACAAATGTAAAGACACAGTAAATATACGGTTTTCAGTTTAAAAACTTAGTAAAGACTATACTAAAACCGCTCTACAGTTTAGAAAGTGTAAAAGAAAAGCAAATGAAATAATTATTAGCGTGAAACTCTAGTCAAAAGTTTAACAAGTTATTCTAAGTCTTAGAAAGTTATAAGTAAGCTATCACATCTGTAAATAAAATTTCTAGATAACATAGATGTTCCACTGGCTACCTACAAAAGTGGTTTGCATCTTTAAAGTCAAATTGTATAACGGCGCTCAAACTAAAACAAAAATGTTTTTTAATTGTAATAAATATTACTAGTGATTTAGTAACTGTAAGCCGATACTACATGAGTGTTTAGAGCAAGAATTAGCTGTGGTATTGAAGATAGTGCTATTAATTATTTAGTCTGGGAGTATAGACGCTATTTTGACCTAACCAGTGTCGGAAATTCTAGATAGTGCTTTTGCAATTACTATAACAGATCGGGCTGTATCTACTTTGAATAGGTGTGATTCCTGATTAGCCTAGTTTGAATTAGGTAAGGGAGATTGCGATCGCGTTTATACCGCTATCCCCGTCAGAACATCAAGCAGATACCGTTAAGATCAGTTTTTACTTAAGTGTTCGCTCTTCACAATCCGCGATCGCTACTCTTACCCAACAGAAGAGCTTTCCTCTCCTACTACTACAGCATTAAAGCTCAACTGTCATCTCTGCTTGAGACGAGCTTACAAAGTCAGAGAGCGGAAAAAATTGTATAGCCAGAAGATGTTATCAATCTCGCAACACTTTTTTAAGCTGATAATAAACTACTGATAACACGTACGTAAACTCTGCTCCGCTCAGATAAATTCAGTATTCATACGGTTACTGCTTAATTAAGCTAATGTCATGATCGATGCTACATCAGGGGAGTATTTTGGTTTATTTTTCATTGATTAATTTCTGTCCTAATCATCATTTATTCAAAGTAGATTTTATCTCTAATAAAATATGATCTAGAAACAAAACAACTTTTTTTTAACAAAAAATCATAACAATTGTTTCACAGTTCTGAAAATTTTAATATGAATTTAAGTTGGAGGGTGAATTTATTTAAACCTAATGAAAAAGGAAAATATTTGTAGGTAAATAACTGGTAATATGATGGCTGAACCGCTAGCAACCAATGATTTTGTAAGTCAAATTACTGCTTTAAAGCAAAATAGATTTAGTGGGGAATTTTTGCTGAAAGGATCGGCGGGTCAAGAATGGATTATTTATCTATTTCTCGGTCGAATTTTATATGCTACTGGAGGTAATCATCCAGTTAGGCGCTGGCTAAGACATTTAAAGCTATACTGCCCGCAAATCGATCTGCATCAGCTAAAGTTATCTGCCATTCTTCCTAACTCTTCCTCAACAACTGAAAACTGTTGGGAATGTCAATTGTTGTATGCAGGGGTAGAACAGCAACAAATAACGCGAGAGCAAGCTGGAAAAATGATTGCTGCTATTGTTGCTGAAGTATTATTTGATGTGACTCAAGCAATCCACGTAAATCATTATATTAAGCCAGAAAATTCAACATTACCGCAATTAGTATTGCTCGACCCAGGACAACTAATTGCAGAAGTACAGCAAGTTTGGCAAAGCTGGCAAACAGCAAAAATTGCCGATCACTCTCCCAACAAGGCATTAGTAATTAATCAGCCAGAGCAACTACAACAACAAGTCTCACCAGCAGTTTACCAAAATCTGATCAAACTACTTGATGGACAGCGTACTCTGCGGGATTTGTCCCTAGTGATGAACCGAGATGTTAAGGATGTAACTTGTTCTCTACTACCTTACATTCAAGCTGGTTTAGTCGAGTCGATCGACATTCCCGATTTAGCGCCGCCAATCGCCGCTAAATCCACCGCAGCACCTCCAACAACAACTACTGCTGCTAATGCTAAAGGGCCTGTGATTGCTTGCGTGGATGATAGCCCTTTAGTTTGTCAAAGTTTGGAACAAATTTTAACTTCAAATGGCTACCAATTCATTGCAATTCAAGACTCGCTCAGAGCGATCGCGGGCTTATTAACCCGTAAACCAGATTTGATATTTTTAGATTTAGTAATGCCAAATACTAATGGATATGAAATTTGTAGTCAGCTACGTAAGATTTCTGCTTTCCGTACCACTCCAATTATTATCTTGACTGGAAATGATGGCATTATTGACCGAGTTCGAGCCAAAATTGTTGGGGCTTCGGATTTCTTGAGCAAACCAGTAGATGCAGAAATAGTACTATCAATTACCGCGAAGCATCTCAATAGCAATGTCTCAATGGAGTAATAGACAAAATGCCTTGAAAATTGGGTTAATTACATCTACTAATGCGGTAAATTTTAACTGCTTTAAACTAGCTTTTCTTTCAAATTGATTACCATTTTTTTTGAGGTTAATGTCATGAGTACAGTTTTAGTGATTGATGATTCCGCCACCGAGAGACAAGTGATTACCAGCTGCTTACAGCGGGGTGGTTTAACAGTTGAAACAGCTACTAGCAGCGAAGAAGCCTTTGCCAAAATTAGTAGTCAAAAGCCAGATGCGATCGTTTTAGATGTTGTACTACCTGGTCGAAGTGGGTTTGAACTATGCCGCGATCTTAAAGCTGAAGTAGGAACAAGCAAAATTCCCGTCGTACTCTGCTCAACTAAAAGCAGCGAAATGGATAAATTCTGGGGCATGAAACAAGGAGCAGATGCTTATATTACCAAGCCAATCGATCAAGAAACATTGTTGCAGACAATTAAACAGCTAATTAAAAGTTAAGGCGTTAGCAAAGCTTGCGTTTTGCGCATTCGCTCACCAGCATCATTAGGAGGGTTAGCAGCTATGTTGTCGGAGTTCATGACTAGGGGTACGTCAGCCGGATCGTTAACAACGGGACAAACAGCAGAAGTGGGGCAGCATTTTATGCGGTTTCACTTGGTACCTGATACTAATGCCATGTTGCCAGTGGAACAGATCACAGAAGTGCTAACTATACCCATTCCCTCTATTGTGCCAATTCCCAGTATGCCCCCTTGGGTGACGGGCGTGTATAACTGGCGGGGTGAAATTATGTGGATGGTAGATCTGGGCCAATTGATTGGACTTACCCCTTTGCACCAACAAGCGACTAGCCACTCAAATTATACGGTAGTTGTGATTCGTACCTCCCAGCAGACTCCGGGCGATCGACAAGCAGATAGCCAGACAGGCAGAAAAGTGCTGGGGCTATTGGTCAACCGCTTAGAAGATATGGAATGGTGCAATCCTGATGAAATTCAATCACCGCCACTGTCTGCTATCACCCCTGAGTTAGTGCCATTTTTGCGTGGCTATTGGCTGAAATCCAACCGCGACATCTTAGTAGTTTTGGATGGTAATTCCATAATTGCCGGGATGCCTAAAACGGTAAATTGAGGCAATATTTGTGAGTTGTTTAGCCAGTTTTATTCATAGTGGCTTAAATAACTCACGCACTATATCGCTAATCTCACTCTTTGTTCTCCTATGACTAAACTATCTTCCCAATCATCAGAGCAAAACAATATGAACGCTCGAAATAATAAACAATATACAAATGAGCTAAACGGGTATTCTGGTAGTTCTACTACTTCCGGTTTCGATGAATCAATTGCCGAGCCTCAAAAAGTAGAGCCAAAGTTATTCTCACCACAATTAACAAATCAACTAAATATAAATTCAGATTCTGACGCATCAGGACTGCATTTATCTCCAGGATTCAAACAGACATCTTTTTGGGGGCGGTTGCGCTTAAGAACAAAGGCAATGCTTGCAGTTATTGCCCTTGGCACAATCCCTGTGGTTGGCATTGGTATAATTGCCTATCAATTTGCTGACCGAGCGATTGTTCAGCAAATTACTCAGGTCAAAGAAGCCAGAGCGGTTGCTCTAGCAGACCGAGTTAATATCATCATACGCGAACGTTATGCAGATATTCTCAGCCTATCTAACCTGCCGATTCTCATTAATCCTAAAGTACGGGCAGTCACAACTCAGGCGGAAAAGCAGGCTGTATTAGATAACTTCTTAAAAGATTCCCAAGCTTACGACAGCATTGCCGTTGCAGATCTTGATGGAAATACAATCCTGCAATCATCTGGAGAACCTGTCACTGGTCTTGGTGAGCGGGATTATTTCAAAGAAGTAATCAAGACCAAGCGTCCTGTGATTACGGAACCCAGAGCATCAACGCTAACTGGAGAGGTTTCCATTTTTCTCGCTGCGCCTCTTATAGATCGAGCTACAGGCGAAATGATTGCTGTTGTGCGGACGCGAACTCCTGTTACTTACCTAGACGAGGTACTTGGAACTTACGCCACAAATGGTGACGAATACTATGTGGTTTCTCCTTCTAGGAAAATCATTCTATCTAGTGAAAACCAGTTGTTGGGTAAAGGTTCTAACTCAGTTTTCGACAAATTAGCTCAACTGCTAACAGCAAAGAAATCAGGCTATGTACTCGATAGACATAAGCTCTATCGTCAGGAAGAACTGGTTGCTTATACACCTTTTAAAACCATCAAAGGCCTGCCAGACCTCAATTGGAGTGCAGTCATTTCTACCCATACAAATATTGCCTATGCACCTCAGTATCAACTGCTATTAACCCTAACTATTGGTACGGCAGTGGCAGCATTGTTAGTGGGTGCGCTTTCAGCCTACTTTGCCAACCGAGCCACTCGTCCCATCGTTGCTGCTGCTGATGCGGTGGAAAAATTAGGTCATGGGGAACTTGACATCCGCATTCCAGTAGAAGGTAAAGACGAACTGGCGACTCTAGGTTCAAACATTAACCAGATGGCAACCCAGTTGCAGAACCTCCTATACAACCAAGCAATCCAAACCGAACAGGCAAACTTCCTCTCACTCATTGCTTCAGCAAGAGATCAAAAATCTGAAGATATAGAGTCTGTTTTCAATCGGGCAGTAGAAGGAGCCAGAGAACTTTTGAAAGCAGATCGAGTAGTCATATATCGCTTTAACCCTGACTGGAGTGGTTACATTACTGCCGAATCTGTTTTACCTGGCTGGCCGATCGCTCTCAATAACAAAATTGAAGATCCTTGTATTAGCCAACACCTAATAGAAGCTTATAGAAAAGGTCGTGTTGTTCCCACCAACAACGTGATGAATGCAGGCTTTCACCCAGAACATCAGCAGTTAATGGAAAGACTGCAAATTAAAGCTAATTTGGTGACACCAATTCTCAAAGACGATCGGTTATTCGGCTTGCTGATTGCCCATCACTGTGCAGAAACTCATGAGTGGCAGCAGGGGGAAATTAGCTTTCTCTCGCAGTTAGCAGCGTTGCTGGGGATTATCTTAAACCGTTTATCTTTCCTAGAACAGAAGCAGGTTGCGGCTGAACGCGCCTCGACAATTAAGGATATTACCCTCAAACTGTCTCAAGGAATCCAAGCCCAAGGAATTTTAGATACTGCTGTTGAAGAAATTCGCGCCGCAATTAACAGCGATCGCGTTGTCGTTTATAGCTTCGATGAAAATTGGAAAGGCACTGTGATTGCTGAATCTGTTAATAGCAGTTTTCCCAAAGCACTCGGAGCCAAAATTAATGACCCCTGTTTTGCACAGGGATATGTAGAAAAGTATCGTCAAGGGCGAGTGCAAGCAACTGAAAACATCTACAATGTTGGTTTAACTGAATGTCACATTGCCCAACTCGAACAGTTTGCCGTTAAAGCTAATTTAGTTGCTCCAATTATCCGCAGTGGAGAACTGTTGGGTTTATTGATTGCCCATCAGTGTGATGCACCACGCCAGTGGCAGCAAGAGGACATTGATCTTTTCTCCCAGGTGGCTACACAAGTTGGACTTGCTTTGGATCGCGCCCTCCTGCTGGATCAGCAAAAGAGCGCTAAAGAATTTCTCCAGCGCCGCGCTTTGGAACTGCTGATGGAAGTCGATCCAATTAGTAGAGGTGACTTAACTATCCGCGCCAACGTAACCGAAGATGAAATCGGCACCATTGCTGACTCCTACAACGCCACCATTAATAGCTTGCGTAAAATTGTTAGCCAAGTGCAAACGGCGGCAAAACAAGTGTCAGCCACTACCAGCAGCAGCGAAGGTGCAGTGCAAGAACTATCGAAAGAAGCACTGCGGCAAACCGAAGAAATTACGGTGGCACTAGAGCAGATTCGACAGATGTCTGATTCGATTCTTGCGGTAGGGCAAAGTGCGGCTCAAGCAGAAGTGGCGGTGCAACAAGCTACGCAAACAGTGGCGGCGGGGGATGCGGCAATGAACCGCACTGTTGACGGGATGATGGCGATTCGCCAAACAGTTGCAGAAACATCGAAAAAAGTCAAGCGATTGGGTGAATCTTCACAAAAAATTTCCAAAGTAGTAAACCTAATTAGTACATTTGCCGATCAAACCAACCTACTGGCGCTCAATGCTTCAATTGAAGCTGCTCATGCGGGAGAACAAGGGCGAGGCTTTGCCGTCGTGGCTGACGAAGTGCGAACTCTTGCCCGTCAATCAGCAGAAGCCACAGCTGAAATTGAAAGTTTGGTGAAGGATATTCAGACAGAAACTAATGAAGTGGTGGCGGCGATGGAATCTGGTACAGAACAGGTAGTAACGGGAACCGTATTAGTGCATGAAACCCGGCAAAACTTGCTGAAGATTACCGAAGTGAGCCAACAGATTAGTGAATTAGTTGGTGCGATCGCAACTGCTGCGACAGCACAATCCCGAACTTCACAGATGGTAACTACTACGATGAGTGATGTGGCGGCGATCGCAAGCCATACTTCAGAGGAAGCAACGGTAGTTTCAGCCTCGTTTAAAGAACTGCTAGCACTGGCACAAGAACTGCAAACTAGTGCCAGTCAATTCAAGGTTAGTTAGGACTGAGGAAATTATGAATGCTGAATTATGAATTTTTCAGCATTCAGCATTCAGCATTCATAATTTGTCCCTAAGTTTCCGCTCTGAAATGAAAGCATTAAAGTAACCGCCATGTTAGATTATCCCATCAAAAAGCCTATTCAAGTATCAATTTCAGATCCAAAATCACCAGCATCAAAGCAACCACCACAAAAACCTCATAAGCCTACTTCTGTTTTGCAGAAGCTAAGCCAACCTTGGAATAACCTCAACTTTCGCACTAAGCTCACTCTTCTTTTAATGGTTAGTGCTGCTCTACCTGTGATTGCAGTAACTCAAGGACTGGTTACTCTGAATCAAGACCGCGAGTTGAACACATTAAAAGAATCTCTGCAAAAGGACGGGAAAGCCTTTAAAAATGAGTATGTTCTTTGGGCACAAGTAGAAAGTGAATCACAAGCAGAGAATCTGGCTAAGCTAATAGAAGCTACTAAAATTAATTTGAGTAGTCCTAGTGAAGTATCTGCCCAGCGTGCCTTTTTACAAAATTTCCTCACAATCCAAAATGGTGCAGAGCCTGAGAGCAACAAAAACTTTCAAATTATCACTGATGCTCAGGGTAGAACAGTTGCTCAAGATATTCAAATTCTGGCGGAGGACTTTTCTAGTAATCCACCGCTACCTGCTGAGAATAATCAAGAATTAGCCGCGCCAAAATATCGCCGAGTATCTTTGCCGACAGGAATTAACTTGGCAGATATTCCGATTGTGAAAGACAGCTTGAAAACCAAACGCCCTTTAGCTGGTATGGAGTTGCTCAAGAGCGAATCACTCCAACGCCTAGGGCTAGAGAAACAGGCAGATATCGGTTTGCGATCGCAACCTAGCAAAAACCTGCCTCCGTCCAAGCAACCCTTCCCCGAAGGAACTTTCGACACTGACAAAGGGAAAGCAGGCTTGGTTGCTATGGCTGTTTATCCGATCGAAATCAACAACAAGTTAGTGGGAACCGTCATCGTAGGGGCAGTGCAAAATCGCAACTACGCCTTAGTGGATAAATTTACGCAAAATTACAAAGTACCTACTGCCACTGTATTTGCTCAGGACTGGCGGGTAAACACGAATGTTCCCTATATAGATGGTAAAACCAGAGCAACTGGGACGCGGCTTGCCAGAGAAGTGGCAGAAAAAGTTCTCAATCAGGAGCAAGACTTTAGCGGTCAAACAAACATTTTGGGTCAGTCATATGTGACATTCTATAGCCCCTTGTACGATCATCAAAAGGAACTCAATCCTACCGGGGCAAAGCCTGTAGGCATAGCCTATATCGGTCAGTCTCTAAAGTCAGTAGATAGTAGCTTAAGAAACCAGCAACTCACTGCCTATGGAATTGGGGGTGGTATGTTGGTATTGGTTGGTTTAGTGGCTATTCCAATCGCTGGCTCAATTTCCCGCTCCTTGAAGCGTCTAGCTAGTTTTGCTCAAGCTGTGGGAGTTGGAGAAGAAGGTATAAGACTAGAAGCCACTGAGCGGCATGACGAAATTGGCGTTCTTTCCCAAGAATTGAATCAGATGGCGGTTAACATTGAGGCTAGCCTGGAAGCACGCCGGATGGAAGCAGAACGCTCTAAATTCTTTGCCGATATTGGCAATCTCAGTACGAGTGGTTCTCAAGATCTTGAATCTCTTTTTAATCGGGCACTGTCAGGAGCTAGAGAATTCCTCAAGGCGGATCGAGTAGTAATCTACCGCTTCAACCATGACTGGAGTGGCTACATTACATCTGAATCTGTGCTACCTGGTTGGCCGATCGCTCTAAATGACAAAATTGAAGATTCTTGTATTGGGGATGATCTGATAGAAGCTTACAGAAACGGTCGTGTCGTTCCTACAAATAATGTGATGAATGCGGGTTTTCACCCCAATCATCAAAAGTTAATGGAACGACTGCAAATCAAAGCTAATTTGGTCACACCAATTGTAAATAACGACCAGCTTTACGGTTTACTGATTGCACATCATTGCAATGCGCCTCATGAATGGCAACCATCAGAAATCGATTTTCTCAGGCAATTAGCAGCTCAGCTGGGCCTAATGTTAGACCGGGGCAGCTTACTAGAACAACAGCGAGTAGAAGCTGAGCGCGCACAGATGATTAAAGACATGACGCTACATCTGACGCAAACCTTACAACCCCAGGAGATTTTCGACACAGCTGTTGCTGAAATCCGCAAAGCGATAAAAAGCGATCGCGTTGTTGTTTACAGCTTCGATCAAAATTGGAAAGGTACTGTAATTGCAGAATCGGTTGCCAATGGTTTCCCTCGCGCCCTTGGAGCCAAAATTGACGATCCCTGTTTCGCTGATAGGTATGTAGAAAAGTATCGTGGGGGTCGCGTTCAAGCGACTGAGAACATTTACAAAGCGGGTCTAACTCCGTGTCACCTCAAACAGCTTGAGCCGTTTGCCGTCAAAGCCAACTTAGTAGCACCAATTCTGCAAGCAGGACAACTACTAGGTTTATTGATTGCTCATCAGTGTTCTGCACCAAGAACATGGCAGCAAGCAGAAATAGATTTATTTAGCCAATTTTCCACGCAAGTGGGACTTGCTCTAGATCGCTTCCACCTGTTGGAACAGCAAAAGACTGCTAGAGAACTACTTCAGCGCCGCGCCTTGGAACTGCTAATGGAAGTTGACCCGGTTAATAAAGGCGACCTCACCGTTCGTGCAAATGTAACTGAAGATGAAATCGGCACCATTGCTGACTCTTACAATGTCACGATTAGCAACTTGCGTAAAATTGTTAGTCAAGTACAAGTGGCGGCACAACAAGTGACTGTTACCACCAGTAATAGTGAAGGTGCAGCGCAAGAACTATCGAAAGAAACATTGCGGCAAGCCGAAGAAATTGCAACGGCATTAGAGCGGATTCGGCAGATGTCCGATTCAATTCGGGCGGTAGTGCAAGGTGCTGCCCAAGCAGAAGCGGCGGTGCAGGAGGCAAATATGACAGTGGCAGCGGGAGACGCAGCAATGAACCGCACTGTTGACGGAATGCTTGCGATTCGAGACACCGTTACAGAAACATCGAAAAAAGTCAAGCAGTTGGGTGACTCTTCACAAAAGATTTCTAAAGTGGTGAGCTTGATCGGCAGATTTGCTGCTCAAACCAACTTGCTAGCGTTGAAAGCTTCAATTGAAGCTGCTCGCGCTGGCGATGAAGGGCGAGGATTTGCGGTTTTGGCCGATGAAGTAAGAGTGTTAGCGCGTCAATCAGCAGAAGCAACAGCAGAAATCGAAAGTTTGATTGCAAACATTCAAAAAGAAACCAACGAAGTGGTAGTGGCGATGGAAGCTGGTAAAGAGCAGGTAGTTGCTGGAACAAAATTGGTAGATGAAACCAGGCAAAATCTGAACAAAATCACCGATGTTAGTAAACAGATTAGCGAATCAGTCGCAGCGATCGCCTCTGCTGCAACTGTGCAATCACAAGCTTCAGCTGTTGTAACCGCCACCATAGCCGATGTGGCCGAAAGTGCTAGTCAAACTTCAGAAGAAGCAACGGTAGTTTCAGCCTCGTTTAAGGAACTGTTAGCACTGGCACAAGAACTACAAACTAGCGCTAGTCAATTCAAAGTTAATTAGGGGCGGGTCGCTTCGCTCCAGTTGTAAGTTTTAAGTTTTGAGTTTTGAATTAAAATTTCTAACTCAAAACTCAAAACTTAAAATTTAAAACTATTACCCTTACTCCCTATCTGTATTAATATGGCGATCGACTCTGATATTCGCGATCAAGCTTATCAGTTCTTCATCCAAGAAGCCCCAGAGCTATTACAGCTAATTGAAGAGGAGTTACTGACGCTAAAAACAGAGCGCAGTACCGCCAAAGTTCATAACATGATGCGAGCCGCCCACTCAATCAAGGGAGGAGCAGCTAGTGTTGGGTTAGAAACAATTAAAACTTTGGCTCACAGCCTCGAAGATATTTTTAAGGGTCTTCATAACGAAGAACTAGAAATTGATGATTCAGTAGAAGGCTTGTTGCTGGAAGCTTATGACTGCCTCCGTATCCCTTTGATGGAGCAGCTTAATACTGGTCAATTCGATCTCGATCAAGCAATGGCGGCAGCAGAACCCGTATTTGCTCGGATAGAAGCACAAATCGGGGAATACCTCCGAGGGGCGGATACGCTACCTAGCTCGATTGACTTAGGAGTTGATATTGCTTTATCTATCTTTGAGGTGGATGTAGCGCAGGGAATAGAACGCCTCAAAGAAGTTTTAGCCCAGCCACAAGGCAAAGAAATTGCCGGAGAATTGCGGGCGCAATTAGAGGTTTTTACTGGCATCGCTGAGATGTTAAATTTGCCTGGCTTTGGTGCGATCGCGCAAACAGCCTTAGCAGCGCTAGACGCTCATCCAGGGCAAGCTTTGCAAATTACACAACTTGCCTTGGTTGATTTTGAAGCTGGTAGGCTTGGAGTGATGAGTGGCGATCGCACCAAAGGCGGTACACCCTCACAAGCTTTAGCAGAACTAGCTCTTCCAGCCCACGCACCAACATCGGAAGTTAACAATTTCACTTCCCTAGACGATGTTTTTGGCAGTATTGGGGCAATAGAAGAACTTCCCACATTTACAGAACAAGCGAAGGAAAATTTTGTCGCTCAATCTGACTCTTCTACCCTTCCTTCTCTAGATGATATTTTTGGTGCTTTTAGTTCGACTAGCGCACCTGCTGATATCAATTCCAGCGGCACACCTACTGTACTGCCGCTAAATCTAGCTAATGTCTTCTCAGATCTGGAGCAACCAATACTTAATGCTGAGGTATTAGAATCAGTTCCAACCCAGACAAATGAGACTGTAGCAGATCAGATTCAGGATGAAGCTATTAGCTCTATTCCTTCTTTAGATGATGTCTTTGGTAGCTTTAACCTCTCTAACGATCCTACTGTTTCAAATCCAAGCTCAATTCCTGTTAATTCTTCTTTAGCACCAAATAATAGCCAAAATAATTCATCAGAAATATTTAAATCAATCGAGCAGGTATTTAGTAACATCCCAGCTATAGAGGATATTGCTACTCCAACCGACTCCTCATCTGCTATAGTTCCTGCTCCAGCGCAGTTGCCTAAGATACAAGAAAAGGCTCCCATCACCCCTGCTCCTACCAAAGTTTCTACCACTAGTTCAAAACCAGAAGCTAGTCCTGCTTCTAAGACTTCTGCGGCTCAACTTTCTGTGCGGGTTGATCTAGAGCGGCTAGAACGAATGAATAATTTGATCGGCGAACTAGCAATTAACCGTAATAGCCTTGCTCTGCAAAACGAGCAATTGCAAGTATTTATTCAAGAGCTAATGCGGAAATTTGGCAAATTTCAGCAAATTGGTGAGATGTTGCGCGATTTCTCCGACCAATTAGTTGTAGATCCGGGAAGCTATGGCTATCGCAAACCGCCGCAAGCCAATAGTCAAACCAACGTCGTATCTAGCTCACCAACAGAACCAACACCATTGAGCCAAACTAACTTTGACTCGCTGGAGATGGATAGCTATGGAGAATTGCACTCGATAGTGCAAACAACTATAGAAGAAATGGCGCAACTCGAAGAGACGGTAGTTGACGTTGTTTTGCTTGCCGGACAGTCAAGCCAGACACTAGAAAAACAACGCCAAATGCTCGGTCACTTGCGAGATGACTTAATGTGGGCGAGGATGTTGCCTCTGAGTGAAATTCTTAACCGCTTTCCGCGAATGTTGCGCGACTTATCTATGTCGTATCAAAAGCAGGTTGAACTTAAACTCAGCGGTACGGGAGTTTTAGTAGACAAAGCAGTTTTGGAAAAACTCAACGATCCTTTGGTACATTTAGTCCGTAATGCCTTCGATCATGGAATTGAAACACCAGAAGATCGCCGTCAGCAAGGCAAACCCGAACAAGGCATAATTGAAATTCGTGCCTATCACCAGGGAAGTCAAACCATCATTGAGGTGCGAGATAATGGTCGAGGTGTGAATTTGGAGCGGATTCGCACTAAAGCTATAGAAAAGGGACTGTTGAGTGCTGAACAAGCAGAAACTGCTAACCCGCATCGCCTACTCGAAGTGCTATTTGAGCCAGGATTTTCGACTGCAAGCCAAGTCAGTCAACTTTCTGGGCGAGGAGTAGGACTAGATGTAGTCCGCGATCAACTGCGATCGCTCAAGGGTAGCGTTACTATCACTTCTGAACCTGGAGAAGGCACTGTCTTTACTTTACGCATTCCTCTAACTTTATCGATCGCCAAATTATTAATCTGCTTTGTTGGCTCTAATGTTTTTGCCGTTCCTTCCGATAGCATTGCCGAACTTTTGATTCCTCAACCCGAACAGGTGAAGCTATCTGGTGGTAAAAGGTTCTTGCACTGGCAAGGACAAATTTTGCCTGCCTATCGCTTATCTCAATTACTGAATTATGCCTGCCCTTTGCCAGAAGCTCCACCAAGCCAAGCTTTAACAGCAGTTCCTACCCCAGATGATTGGGCAGCTCCAATGCTGTTGCTGGAGCAAGACGATCGAATGATTGCCTTAGAAATCGATCGCCTTGTTACCGAGCAAGAACTCGTAATTAAACCTTTTGGCGCAGCACTCACGCCTCCTAGTTATATTTACGGCTGTACCATTTGGGGCGATGGTTGTCTGATTCCAGTGTTTGATGCGGCTGGGTTACTTAACGCCTTCTTTGGTGAAACTAAGAGTGAATCTGGAGTGGGTGCTATGCCTAGCTTACCAGTTGCTGATTTATCAGAGGAGGGATCTGGATCTATCCCAACTGCTGTGCCAGCAGCGATTAGTGTACCCACCGTTCTGGTTGTAGATGATTCAATCACTGTGCGACAAACCTTGGTTCTCACCCTGCAAAAAGCAGATTACAAAGTTTTGCAAGCACGGGATGGACGGGAAGGAATTAACCAATTACAGAAAAATCCCAACATTCAATTAGTAATTTCTGATGTGGAAATGCCGAATATGAATGGCTTTGAGTTTCTCAGCCATCGTCGTACTGACCCACAAATATCAAAAATTCCTGTAGTAATGCTAACTTCCCGCAGCAGCGAGAAACATCGTCAGCTAGCAATGCATTTGGGAGCTAAACATTACTTTACCAAGCCTTACATTGAACAAGAATTTTTGGCGGCAATTAAAACTATCCTGTCACAAAATGCCTCAGCGGCGCAGGTTCTATCCTTATCTCACTAATTTCTGTCATTAGGCAAGAGTCATTCGTTATTAGTTTTGGACAAATAACAAATAACAAATAACAAATAACAATGGACAAAAATTTATGAAAAGTGCCTTAATTAAATCAAAAGTAAATGGTTCTAAGCAGTTACATCAGGAAGCGGTCAATTCTCTTAAAGTAGTTATGTTTGAGATGGGCGATGTTAAGTTAGCTTTGCCCATTTATAATATTGCTAAAGTATTGCGTAAAACTGCGGTTTATGGTAGTGGATTGCATGGAGTAGGAATTGCTCATTTGGGCGATCGCGAGGTGACTGTTGTGGATCTGCATCAACGCTTATTTCAATCCAGCAGCATCAACGATCCAGCTAAAAATAGTTATCTTATGGTTGTGAAAAACCGACAAGACGAACTTTTTGGCATTCCAGTTGCTGTCGTCCCAACTTTAATGGAAATAGCTTTATCTTACGTCCGCGTCTTGCCAGACTCATATCGCAATGCTGATATATTTGGTTTCGCTACTCATGTAGCTGTAATTCCAGCAATGGAAACCCCAACCACAATATTTCTGCTAGATGTCGATCAATTACTTGCGAATAGCAAGTAGGGATGTTAATAAAAAACATCAAACTTTCCGATTTGCCATCAATTTATTTGTTAGATAAAGACAATCTACCTAATTGTGCCGCCATCTACTTTGTCTCTGATAGTAAAGGGCAAGTTCTTTATATTGGTAGAACAGTTAACTTAGTTGAGCGTTGGAGACAGCACCACAGATTTAACCAGCTAAAACGGTTTAATCGCAAAGACCGCCTTACTATTAGCTGGATGACTTGCAGTAATGATATCAAAACTCTCTCAAATCTCGAAGATGAGTTTATAAAATTATACAAGCCGCCGCTGAACTGGTCAAAAGTGGTAGCGCCAGTTAGAAAAATAACGCCAGTTGAGACAGCTTTACAACAAAGCCTTCAACAGCTAGCTAAGTTGAACACTATGGTATTTGGCTTTAACCCAATTGCTGACGAAGAACCGCCAACAATATACTTGGTATACCCCGTTTATGGCAGGCGCGGTCTATCAGGTAGCATACGGTGTGTATTAAGAAACATCAACAAAAAGGCTAGCTCTTTGAAATGGAAAGAATACCACACAGATCCTAAATCTCTAGGTAAATTTGGTTATTGGGAAACTGAGTACAACGGTATAAGAATAGACCTAGCTCCAATTCAGGGTTTAGTGGATTTTATGGATGATACGACTCGTCGGACTGTGGCAGGTGTAGAGATGATGGCTTTTAGTCGCAAGCAGTTAGAAACACTTTTAGACGATACACCAGAGAAAGAAGACGTTTCAAGTCTAGGTGCATTAGAAGATGACCCTATTCCTATAGAGCTTACCGTCAAACATCAGCCTAGCAAACAAAAGCATAAAGATTTTATTGAGGTCGAACCTTGGGAGGAATTAGAACCAATGCCTGAAGGTGAAGCCAGAGAAATGACTCGTCAGTTTTTGTATGTTGATGGTGTGGAAATAGAGATTTGTACTAATGCAAATGGAAAGCATTTTGTTAGACACAATGTTTACTGGTGGATAGAGCAGGGGCAGAAAAATCCAGATCCAAAAACTTACAACATAATAAAATACTTACAGGACGCAGTAGATAGACTACCTACTATCAGATGGTCTGGCTACAGGTTTAGATTAGAGACGATTGTCTTCAATGAGGATGATGTAGAAGTTGAAAGCGTACTAATACCGCTGGTTATGTTTGAAGATCTTATGAAGGACAAATCAAGGTTTTCTGCTAAGTATTTAGAAGCAATTCAAAGCGATGAGTATCAATCAAAGCCAGGTGACACTAATACTGCAAAAATATTTGTATGGCTAAAGAGCAATTCCTTATTCTCGCTCATCCAAACCAACAATAGCTCGACAAATACCGAAAACCCAAAAGCTGACAGCTAATAGTTGTGTGCTTACGGTGTTCAAATCTTGCACGAGTAGCTCAACTAGGCGGCAGCCCCGATGCAACTAGTTACTAAGCTAAGCCTGGTAACTAGTTCTACTAGGCGCTAGCTGAGTAATGAGTTCACAGCTAAATGCTTACGGTAGTCAACACTCGGCAAAGGTCGCCAAATTTCATTATTGTGGAAAGTAAAGAAAAAATGGTGTTGAGAATTACAATCAAACTGCGTATAGTTACTACTACTACCGACCTCAGACTGTTGGAGTGAACTAACAGTTCGTCAAGTGGTAGGCATTGTCAATGAGCCAAAATCGATCGGCTAAGTCGATTGAAGATTGGTGAGTGAAAACGTCAAACCGCTGCTAAATAAGCTTCTAAGCAAATTGTTCAACTTTTTTATTTCAAGAATGACTCAAACTCATAAAAGTTCCCCAGTTATTATCCAACTTTTTTGTTTGTCAACAGCCTCTACTCCTCGAAATTTTCGGATTCAGAAACTTCAAAATTGTCTCTTACGCTAAGTGCATATTCTTTAGCTTTGGTTGCAAATAAAAAGGGGAGCGGTAGGGAGACAGCATCAGCAAAATAAGCCCACCGCTCCCTCAGCGAATGCACAAAGTGAGCTAGTCGATTTGACTCAATTCTTGGGTGATGGATAACAGCTATTTCTAAAGGTATGGTGTTTCCAGCAGGTCTTTTGGCTGAATCTAATCGGGATTCTGGTTTACGCAATGTAAATTTGGCGCTGTTCGGTAATTTACCGATGCTAAAGTAGAGCGATCGCTCCGGTTCATCGCAGACGCCCTGCCACTGGAACACACCATTAGCCCGACTGCCTTCACTATTTTTAGCTATACAAGTCGGTACTTCTATCTCATCAGCTGCTCGTAACCTCACAAGCCAAAGTCGATTTTGGTCTTCCGGGTTCTTGACGAATGTTTTTATTGCCTCCAGAAAGTTATTTGATGATAGTTCTGGATTTTGTAACCATTTCAATTTTCGTCGGCAGTTGTGCGCCTCGGCCATAAACAAAACTTGCGGCTGCTTAGTATCACCAATTGAACTATCGAGACAATCTTGTAAGCATTGAGCAATGAATTGGTTCAGTAATGATTCTTCTGTACGAGATTCCTCGTCAGATTCCTCAAACCAGGAATTTGGCTCCCATTTTTCATGAATCAAATGCTTCAACCCTTCAGGATATGATACCCAGCCCTGTTCTCTCCTCAGCATTGGGGTTGTTGCTTGTACATCTCCAGTTAGTGGGTTCACACGCACCATGATGGCTGCTGTATGTGGAACTCCCCATAAAGTTGTACGGCGATTTCGCTGCAAAATATAGAAACAAGTGAGCCAGATAGATGATTCTACGCCGTCAATTTCTGGCTTAACTAGTGGACTTGGCAAAATTCCCCATTGCCGAAATAGATCGGATACTGCTCGCTTTACTCTTTCCTCGTCTGCTCTTTTGGAGCGATTAGTATTTGTATCAGTGTCTGCATCATCATTTCTGTTGAGGCCGTGTATGTGTTGATTCACATACCCTGCTTGTGCCAAACCTACGCGCCATGACAGCTTCGGATCTGATTCTGGAATACTGGGTGGTTTCACAATCTCAACCAACGCACCCTTTAATCCCTCTACTTTTGGCACAGATTTGGCAATAAGTTGTATTCGTTCTTCTAGCTGTTTAATGCGTCGCTTCTGACGAGTGCTTTGGTGAACTTTAAAGTCTCCAACGTCTAACAGTTCCCCCAAATCTCCAACATCCTGAGTCAAGATACATAGTGAACCATAAGCACCTTCGTAGACGTTTTCTTGGGATGTTACCGATAGGGAAAGGACACGACAAAGTTCAGCAATGAGTGCATCCCTACAAGTTTCAGTTTCCCAAAGAATCAGTACAGTTGGCTGAGACTTTAATACGGCAGATGCAGCAGAACCAGCAATATCAGAATGTAGTATTGGTGTAGTTTTACCTTTAGACCAGAAAGATTTTTGCTTGCTGGGAGGCTTAATCTTTACCCCTCCACCGACTCGCATGAGGGGGAGGAGATCGGAGATCGCTCGATCTAACCTCGCCAAATCCAGCGGACTGACACCCGGTAAACAAGGATGCTTACCCTGTCTAACACTATAGACAACTGCGGCTTGAACTGTCCGAGAATTAGGATTGAACTGATTCCAGTTGTAGGCTGGATTTTGTGCCAGCATCAATGGTTGTGGGATTTCACCTGCATCAGTTAGTAACTCTGCGATCGCTTGAGGATACCAGTGCAATTCACCATCCCACCGTTCCATGCTCAATGTGACGAATGAAAACGGTTGTGTTGCGCCGTCTAACCAGCGGCGCGTATCACCGATGTAAGCGGTAACTCCTCCATAAGGAAATCCTTTACCTGTTGGTTTAATTAGAGGTCTAGTTATCCACCTACGTACAGAAAGTGCATGGTAAATAAGTTTTTCCTGTCGCCAAGGTACACTTTGTAGCCTGAAACGAATTACAAAGGAGACAAAAGTTTGACCATTACCAACTGGAATAGGTATGGGAGGCCATGACATTAACTCTGCTCCTTTTTCAAAGCAAGTTACCCGATAAAAAGTTAGTTGGTACTGGTTAGTTGCTCCAAAACTAATGGTTGATTTTTGTAATTTTTGTGCTAAATAATCTGGAATTGCTTGAAAAGGAATATCCATTGGAGAGTAAATTTGAGTTGACCATTTCCACTCACTATTCTGTAATCTTGAAAGCGCCGCCTCAAGTTCAGCCTCTTCAATATACCAAGCAAACTCTTGCCTGAACCACCTTATTACTAGAAAAGGTAATTCAGAAATATCTGCTCGCTCGGTTGCAAATAACCAAGGAGAACTTTGTCCCCACCAACTCTTACGATTAGTACAAATAATTTGTGGAAAGGTTGTTCCAATAATCGAGTCTAGGGATCTAACTGGAATACTTCGATAGCCACTTCTAACTCGTTGCTGATTAAGTGTTTGTGCAACTTGTCGCCAAGTAGTTGGGACATGAATGGCATAAATTGGAGTTTGTGCAGCTTCAGTTAATTTCCATGCACCTGGAATAATTCTGTTAATCAACATAGTCTAAAACTTCAATCCATCTGTGTTTTTGAGTGCTGTTAAGAAATCGCTATAGAGCGATCGCGCTAAACTCAATTGATAAGGTTCTAAACCTTCACCTTCAACATGAGCTTCAAGTGCTTCAATCATGCCGACCAAAAGCGAAGTCGAGGCTTTATCCGTTAGTCCTTCTGCTGAAAAAGGCGCAAACTTTGCATCCAAAAAATACACTTCTGCTGGAACATTTCCACGTACTAAACGCCCGATGATTTGCCAAACTTTTACTAATTGATTCCAGCACAAAATATCCCGATCCTCATCTGTCATGTGGCGAAATGAGTAGGCAGTGCTATTAAGTTCTCGTAGCTTATTCGTGGCATTGAGATAAAAGGCATCTGCTGCTGCAATTAGAGTTAGTGGCTGATTTATATCAAACAACCTTGAATCTTGCTCGTGTTTCAATGCCCAAGCATTTAGTTGTTGAACGCTAGATGCCCAATCGTCGGGAACTGGCATGGGACGATTGAGAAATAAAGCTGCACCAAAAGCTGCTTTATCGTATTGATTTAAAACGTTATATCCACGCTCTAGCGCCATCAAAGGAGCGAAAATACCTTGTATTGGTGTATGTTTAAGACTTTGAATTTTACTGCGACGAATTCCTCTCAAATTTGGTGGAGCTTGATCCCGCCGTAAAGGTTCTAGAGGTATGTCTGGACAAAGAGGCTGTGCGATCGCGTGCGCCCATTCTGCTTCGTCATAACTCCCAGTAATCATCAAAAATCGCTGGCGGTCTGCCCATTCTTCCTGGGTTTGGGTATTCTCTGCCAGTTGGCGTAAGGATTGAAATACATCATTTAGTTTCAGTCCACCTGCTGCTGGCGAACATAGGACTTGAATCAAGTCACGAACATTTTGCTTGCGTGCATAATGACATCCCGATATAGAAATCGGCATTCCTCCATACCCAGGCAAAGGTCTAAAGTAAAAACGACTCGCATCAATTCCTGTATTACGAGCAGAGTCTGCTAGAGGTTTCGGTTGCAATAGCACAGTAGGTTTGACATCAATATGATAGGCAGGAGGAGTGTAATAAAGGGAATTTTGGAATTTTGGAGAGCCTGGTGCATAGCTTGTACCTGAGATCAGAATCGTATGGGGGCCTTCCCAACCATCGATTGCGAATAGAGTAGGGAACCGCAGCAACAAGGCTCTACCAACTCCGACGTAGCGAAAGTACTCTAGCTTGCCTCCTCTGGAATTTTCGTGGAGATCGCGGGTGTAGAAGAAACCTAGAATATTACCAACAGGTGACTCCGGCACAACAGCTAGGTAGTCAAAAGGAGGACGCTTGAGTAAGTTATCGTCGAGATCTTGGAGATCGAGGATGGTGCGGACGTATGGTAAGTAGTCAAGTAAATATGCCAGTTGATCTTCCAAAACGGTAATTAGAATTGCAAAGTGAACGTTGCGGGTTAGTTCCTCATAGTCAATATTTTTCTTAAATACCTTGATATCGGTTTCTAGCCATTTGCGACACCACTTTTCCACCTCTGCTATTGCCTGTTGGTCATCTCCTGGTTGAAGTAAGCGCAAGGCAAGTACAGACAATTCACACTCAAGATCGAGCGGTTTAGGGATAAAGGTTTCTAACTCTTGCAACAACTCTCGCCGTTTCTGCTGAAGTTCTTGCTGTGAAGGTGACGGCGTTGCAGTGCGTTGGCGCAGAGCTTCTATTCGCTGTTGTCGAGTTTGTTTGCGATACTGCTGCGAATTATTATTATCTGGTTCTGTTACTTCCCGAATAATTTTGGCAAACAGAGAACGACCTGTGAACGGTTGAAGCCCAAGCCAATCTGCTAGCGTTTCGCGCTTGTCATGCTTTTGTGCGAGTTTTTCGTGGGTTAAGAGACGGTTGTAAATCCGATTGGTCACGTTTTGGACGTAGTACTGGGCGCTGAGCCAAGCGACTACCCGATCGGCAGCCATTCGATCGCGGGCTGAATGATAAATGCTGCTTGTGTATCTCCCAACTTTGTTCAAGTAAGCTTGTTCAGAAGCATCTACTAGAACATCGTTAGGTGCAAATGCATCATCAAACTGTATTTGTACGCGATCGGCTTCATCAACAAAAAGGAACTTACACTCCCGATATACTGCTTCAGCAAAAGTTATTTTCTCCCTGAAAACTTGCCTGGGAACGCGAGTTTGAATGAAGCTGGCAGGTGTTAACACCCAAATTTTGGCGATCGCAATATCCTGTTCCAATTGATGACGCGGACACTTGTAATACAACGGACAGGTGAAGTATTCCTTTCTATCCTCCCCATCATTCTCATCTTCATCCTCGTTAGCATCAACATTATTAACTTGTTGTGGACTCTTTTTTTGATAAAGGCTGTGGCAAGGTTCCTTGCCAAACTCCCATATATCTTCTGATTGGACGAGAGCTAACAAAGGACAAACTGGGCTGAACCAGCGTGAAGCAAAATGAATTCCTCCTTGAGTTATCTCTTCGCCTTCCTCAACCAAAATCGTTTCGTGGACTTGTTTGAGTTGTGTTTGGCGATCCTGTCCTAGCACTGGAGCTGCTTCAATTCCCAAATGATGCCAAAATATTGCAGCAGTACGCACAGCAGTCACGACATCATTAACGATCAACGCGCAGCGGTTGCCCTGCTTTGCAAAGTGATAAGTCAGAACCTCCAAGAGTTTAGACTTACCCACATTTAGTAGCCCGACGATCTGTATAAGCTGCTCTAGTCTCAAAACACTGCCAGGTTGAAAATCATTAGTTTCTGGATCGTAAAGTTTTAAGTCGATCCGATTCAGGCACTCGTACCACTTGCCATGAGGATATTTCTGCTCCATCTGCCCCGCAGTTTCGAGCAATTCATCCCAAGTGACAGTAGCAGGCGGGTTTTGAGCTTCGCGGGTATGTTGTATTAGATAAACTTGGTCAGATGGAGCGATCGCAGCAACAGCTGCCGGAATATCGATAGGCACTTCTACAGCAGAGTTTCCCTGCTGAGAAACTGTGCAAAACCATCGTCCCCCAGTTGCTAGATTAACTATCCAGTTTTTGTGTTTTGGAGTTCGGCTTAGGGTTCTTTGATATATCTGAGAGCGGCTATCAGCTGTACTGGATGGTATAATTCGTGGCACTGAACTTGCAGCATCTAAACTGTAAATTCTGATAACCTGTGGTAGCTTAATATACTCTTCAACTTCTCGTTCCCACCGCTTACCTTTAATCCGAGCCAAGTAGAAACGAGCAATTTGAACAGTTTGCCAATTAGCATCATTCTCCAATTGTGGAATTGTATAGCGATAACCGGATAGCAAAGCTGCGGCTGATGTAGCTGGCTCTCCTGGTGCAACCTGTTCAAGTAGGGTAAAACCCAGTTCTACGTTTGCTATTAGACGAATCAACCGTTTGATTTCCTGCTCTCGTACTTTCCTGTCTGGGATAGAGTTAACATATTCTTGGAGCGCTGTTGAATTGTATAATTTTTTGCGAATATCCTGATACCAATTGCTGACCTTACGCATGGTCTTTGCTTCCCGTAATTTCTTTGACCATTTCAATCAATTCGTCGATCAGTCTTAGACGCACACCACCTAACTCAGCTTCGTATTCATCACGAACTACCTTCAGCCGAAGCCATCGCTCGCGTTCTTTTGGAAACACTACAAAGGTTTCATCCACATCTAAGCGATATTGCACCTGCTTAAGCCGATTTAATCGCAGATGTCCCCAATCCTTAACATCAATTGCCCAGCGCACTTTGCGAGGTAGCTCTATTAGCAAGTCATATTCATCAATTTGGGGCCACAACGTTACCCTTACTCCTAGCCGGGTTAGAGACTCGTAGAGAAAAATTTCCCATAAACCTGGTACTGTCACGTACTTGTGCATTCCAGGTGTGACTACCATCCACTGATTGGCTTCTGCTTTAGGAATTGGTAGTAGTGGTGTTAGTGGTGGTTTTGATTTGGCAGACAATCTTTCGCAAAAAACATTTCGGCAACAGTATGTTCCATCCGAGCGTCGTCTTTGTGGGTACTGACAGCGCTGACAACGGTAGTAAACCTCGTACTCAGCTAACTTCTCCAGCTCTACATAGGTTTGCCTCAGATACTCCCGTAGCGGATGGAAGATGGGTGTAGCTAAAAGGCGACGATACTCTGTATAGGGAATAGTCGGTTTAGTCACAACCACTTGTCGAAAGGCTCGATAGGCATCATCTAACTGCAATCTTCGGCAGTGTTCCAACACATCCTGCATGACTGATTCTTGGACTTGTTCCACCACTCCCCTGCCATCAACCTGCCAGTCTGTGGCAAAGTCGGAAACTATCCCATCTTCAACCAGCGTGACATTCGGTGAAAGGTTCTTAATTTCTGAAGCGTTAGGCAGCCATTCAAGCACTGGTTCTTCTGCTTTCTCAAACAATTCGCGCAAATTTCCAGGTGCTTCTTCTCCTTGCAGGAGGGCATTCAGGTACATTCGAGATATACCGATGCGGAGAGCTTCTGGGAGAAGCGATCGCGTCTGGGGCGATCGCTTCTCCCACTCCACCAAACCAGTCGCCAAGTAACGCAAAGTTTCCGTTACAGGCATTTGCACTGAAACATCTTCTATTTCAGAAATCAGGAGCCGCAGGCTACGGGGAATGTGAGCTTCCCATTCGACATCAATTCTCCGCATAGTTTGCAACCAACGTTGAACCGTTGCCTTCTGACGTGGGTGCATTCCCAGAAGTTGGCACAATTCCTCAAGCGTTGGCCCCTGCTCGTGCCTACGAAACCATTCCTGAAGCACGTCTAAAATTCTCTGTCGGTGCTTAGTGATACCCACTTTTGCCACGTCCTCCACTGGGAAAATTGCCTAACTTTGGCATCTGTCAAATTTAAGTATCAATCAAATATTTTATTTTTTGCGTCTGTCATTGATGTCCGCGCCTTCGTATACACT
>QQTW01000317.1_pt1 | contig 29598 bp, 20 predicted proteins | sample 1904831 | NCBI WGS metagenome assembly QQTW01 (sample SAMN09435610, study PRJNA476489) | Subsurface metagenome, whole genome shotgun sequencing project.
CGCTCAGTTGTCCATGACGAAGCCAGTGTCGTAGAGGTGGTCCGATTTCGAATAAGACCCACTTCCCTACAGAAGGTTTTCACACTTTTCTTGCCGAGCAATAACTCTATGTCTAAGGAGCGGCGGTCCCGTACCGGACTTGGTCTTGACGGTAGCTTTTCTATAGGCGCTCCTTGCGGACGATGCGATTTTTGCTCGGAATGATGAACCAGTAGTTTCGAGGGGCCCGCAATGGAAGCTGCGTGCTGCCTCTCCAGGCTTTTGGAGGCGGAGTAGAGCCTGCGAGGCTCGGAATGCTGCGCGTTGCCATGACGCTGAGATCGTGTTGAGTTTCCGGCAGGCAAGCCGGGTAAAGTGCCGGGAGAATCGCCATCTTCGAGGTCAGGGTCGTCGCCGGTAAGATCTATAATCTCGACTGCCGACCTGAGAAGCGGATAGAGACATAGTTAGAGCGACGTCAATACACTGCCTTTATAGGGACGACGAGGGACTGAGACGCGTGGTAAGACGCGTTAGAGGGATGCACGCAGCAGCTTAGGACCCACCAGTTCACGGCTCTAGTCATTTTCGCACGACGTCATCGCAAATATATATCGTATTCATCGCCTCTCACTTGAGGGTTGGACATGGTTGGTGGTTTCTTTTCGAGCCTTTCAATGCTAATAGCTCTAGAACTTAAGTTGATCCCATTAATGGCCATGGGGTAAGCGAAATGATCCCGAGGTCCGTGCGTATCGCGTATCGCTAGCGCCGAGCGGCTAGCCTAGCCGCCGGTTAATCTTTAGATCAATCCATGATCACCAAGATGGGGTTGAAGGTTGACGGCCTAGGTGCGTCAATCTGTGATTAATCCGAAGATTAAATGGCGACATGATTGAAGGCTCAAGCCTAACTTCAAGCCTAGAGTCAGAACGTTGTAAAGCCTTCAAAGCCTAAAGCCTCAGCCTAAAGCCTAAAGCTTAAAGCTTGAAGCCTATCCATAAACCTCAAGTTGATCGGTGCCCAGGTGCTCTTTATACGCAGGGTAACCGCACGTTGGGCTTGAATGCTCGCTCTGCGTTAGCTGTGGTGAACTATGAGCTTTAAGGAGCTTTATAGCCTTTAACGACGCCGGCGCTAGACGTCGGTGCGAGATAACGTGCGATTACCCTATATCATTTGCAGCTCGTCCCCTTACCGTACTGGGAGACCGCACATGTACGCAAACGATTACTTCGTACCAAGTGATTGAGTGATTAATCATTGAAATACCTCCTGGGTATGTACAGATTGTATATATGCCATAGAAAAAGAGAGACAGGAGCACAAGCTCAGCATTGCGCACTGCAGCGAGGCCGAGCTCTCACAGAACAGGCGCGCAGGAAGTGCCAGCGTATTGCCATGCTGCAGCTCACATCCGGACTGCCATACCCATCGAGTTGCCGCTGACGCCAAAGCTCGGGCGGAAATTCTGGATTTCCTCGAAGCTTCCAGCGCCGCCACTGATGTCGTAGACCGTGATGGCGCCGTCAACCTCGTCGTTTCCGGGGCTGAGTACAAACACCCGTCCTCCCGCTGCTCTCAAGTCAATCAGACCGGGGTTTCCGTTGTCAGATGTGACATCTTTGATTATCTCCGCAGTTTCCACATCCACCTCGACGAGCCGGTTTCGAGCGACGTCGGTGACGAATGCAGTGCCCGTAACTTCCGAGATGGTAACCCAGCAAGTGGCCATTTGGTCGTCAATCTCGAGCCGAGCTACAGACTCAGCATTGCCTTCTCCGTCGACGGACAAAATCGAAAGACCAAAAGCGGCGTCCGTGGCAATGACGTTATTAGTGTTGGGCACGGGTGCGCTGCCAAAGAGCACCAAGTTTCCATCGGGCGAGGAGCGAGTGTCCTCCATGCTGACAGCGCCGTCGAGGACAGGATAAGCAGCAATGAAGCCGACGTTGTCGACCTCGGGATCGCCCTTCACGGTTGTGAACAGCATGTCCTCGTCGCCGCTAAAGAAGCAATGAGAAACCGTGTTGGTCGGTCCGACAGGTGGCGTAGATTGGTTGATATCGAAAACACGCAGATCATCCATTTGCTCAAGGCCTTGGTCCGAGAACCGAGCGCATGCAACGCCGGCCACTGCTCCAGAGTTGCCGACGCATGCAATCCCGTGCTTCATCGATGCACCGACAGAGAGGGGGAACTCTCCAAGAGTGTCGACGGGCTCGCCAACCAAGGTGAGCATCGTCGGATCATCGCGGTCAATGGCCAGCATCGACAAAGTGTTGGATCCTGCATTGACGGCGAATATAAACTATTGACCTTGTTAGTAGTCTGCGGACTTCAGAAGCAAAGGTTGCTCACGTCTCCGGCGATGGTAATCGCTCCCTGCGAGAAAAGCGCATCCGGCACAGCTGGTTCCATCGTTTCGCCGTCGATGCCATTGGCGCCTGAGCCACCGGTCGAAGTGAAGGTGCCTTCGGCAAGCAAGCCTTCGCCAGTGACAGGCAGGGCAACAATAGTATTCTCCTGGTCATTCGACATGAAATAGATTGCTCTTGCTTCTCCATTGGAAGTGGGGACGTTGCGGGAGCTCTCAAAAGCTCGCTCCCTAGTCACCCGCCCACCAAACCCATATTCGTTCCTGAATCTTTGTCGCGCACCAGGGAAGAAGTTGCGATAATGATGGGGTGTAGCGTCAACGCATGAGAGAAGCACAACCAGTGTGACGAAGAGAGTGACGAGCCCGGCCATCTTGAAGTGATTAATGTTTGGATTAGAAATATAAAAGAATGAATGGTCAGAAGACAGTCGGTCGGATTACTGCACAGCAGGTTAACGATCAAAATCCCAAGAGGAAGGAGGCCCATTCTTATAGTTGACGTTGAATGGAGATTCTACTGCAAGGGGCATGATCGTGGCGTCCGTATAAAGTAGACTTGACGATACCAAAACACTTAGATTTGGAATGCAAGGAGGTTTTATTTGCTGATTTAGCCCTTTCGACAATTGACGTCTCATGGTTTCGAGCCTTCATGAACTGCGTGAGCAGTGCGAGCAGTACGTTGGGGGTTAAACTTGTGACGTCTCTCGTAGGAGGTTGAGGAACGTGTGCCAAGAGAAGAGCTAACGGCAGGGGAGCGTGTCAACATTTGTCAATGGCCGCGGCACAGAGGATCTCCTAACACGAACGTGTCACATATGCCCGAGATCGTGTCGCGCGATGCTCAGTTTGCTGAAACCTAGTTCTTCTAGAATTTTGGAGGATGATCCATGTCAAATGAAGTGCATGAGTTCTACAAGCGGGCTAGAATAAACTCCTGATCGAGTTGGCGTCGGATCGCCCTTGGCATGCAGCGGAATAGTTAAGCGAAGATCAACCCCTTGAACCGCATCGTCACGACAGCAACAACAGCACAATAATGCAGATAGAGAGACACCTTGTGTGTCGAACAAATACCACTTTGCCAGACTCGGGAGCAAAGCTAGGAGCGATCCTCACACCAATCAAACTCAAAACATGTCACCGAGTCTGACTGGTGGACAAGAAGCTCAGAGGGGGTTTCGTTTCGACGAGATCATCGTCGACAACATGTGCTTGCGGTTAACACTATCTCTTTATCTGTGGCAGTCTTGTCGCAGACGGTATGCACCCTGCCCCAGCAATCATCCTCATCCCGCTTAACTCAACAGGTCAAGGGTAGGTGGGGATGTTTTCAATGATACATTTGATATGTGACACAACGAAGTCCATCGAGACTATGGTATTCATGGCCTGAAAGGTTCCTCCGAAAAGTCAAGTCTCACACCGTGCGTAAACCAACCTCCTGACGAAGTCGTGAACGCTTGTCCGCAGCAGTTGCGGGAACGTCTATATCAAGTGCCTCAAGAATACCGGCGAGGGCAGCGGCTATGTTGACTTAGAAAGGTGCATAGTTCTACCTAGGCATATAGTATTGACATACCTGGTAACTGAGCGAGATCTTGGCCCGTCGCAGGGAACCCAGGTATGGGTTGGTTGTCCAGCGTGCGCAGAGGAAAGAGGGGTTCATTCGAGGAAATTACCATACTATTAGAGAGCCTTGCCCGTGAGTTGTGATTCCTGATTATCCTTATTAGTAACAGGCACTCGCGAGTTCAGACTATCAAGAGAAAGCAGAACATACATGGCGCGGAACTCTGCTAACATAGCGGCGAAGCCTTCACGCGTAGCTGCTGCAAGTTGTTCGGTGGGCGTATGAGGTTTCGGATTTTCTTCTGCAAGTCGAGCAGGGCACTGTCAGGTTACATTATAGTCTGGTTGCGCTGGTCCTGTCCAAGTATTCCTTCCATAGCTACCTAGGTATTGGGAGGTATGGTGGTGGTGATGGTGGTGATGTTGTTGGAACATGCACCTTGCACGTGCTTGGCCGCCGTAAGCAGGCGTGAATTTGGAAGACCGTCTGTTCAGTCCTTGTTGCCAGATACAGATGAGACCAAACGTGTTGGAGAGAATTTGATTTTGCGCGATGCGCGGGTGTTAATTACACAAATGCTATTACAGTGCACGACAGAGACCGTCGTCTATGGCTTCGTGGCCTTGCGGCCCACGCAACGCCCCCCGACCCTCACTCGGTCCTCCCATACTGGGAGGCCACTCCCACCATCCTGCGAAAGTACTGCTGGACGAAGGACTCCGTGAAAAACGAGTGCGCACTATCATGGTTTTTGACCAGATTGTGCGCAAGCTCGTGACAGAGCACGACGAACCAGTATACCGCCGCATCCATCCTTGCCTGGCGGGCGCCGAACACCGCCAGGTGCAACTTCACAAAGACGTGAAAGTTGCAGAAGATAGACCCGTCCTGGTTGAAAGCGATAGTCTTACCAACGGGGTTGTGAAAGATGTGCAGGGTTTGCGGGGCGAGCTCGAATACCGTGCCGCAATTCAGCAGCAAGACCGCGAACAAGTCGAGAGCCTCGGAATTCTGGTTGATGAAGGAGTGACGATCGTCCGCGTGACGTGGCAAGTACACCTGCATTCCTGACGACACATTGCCCACAAAGATGACATCTTGACCCTCGGCAGAGTCGCAGTAAGTGTCCTTGATGTCCGTGATTTCTGTAGCTCTGGGCCGAGAGAAGAGTTCGCTGGACTCGTGCGACCGGCATGCTTGTACGGCTGACATCAGGCTATGCGCGAGCGCTTCTGGGTTGGTGATGGGGTCAACTGCGTCGCCTCGGCCAGGCCTGATCTCCTGTCCATGTTGGTCGCCTGGGTTACGCGTGTTCCGCCCTCCTCTAGGTGCACCGAGCCGAAGCTCTTCAATGCCGAAGCGCCTCTTGAAATCTTCCAAGAAGTCTAATGTCGTTCCGGTCGAGTTAGGATTACGGACTGGGGAGTCTTCTTGAAAGGAACCAGGCATTCCACCTCCCGTTGGAGAGTTTACTTCATTCGCCGCCTGTGTCCTGTTTGGGCGCTGATCCCTTCCGTCTTCTTCCTCCATGAGTTCTTTCCGTTTGTCATCGGCTATGCGAGACTCGAGAGCACGCTGGCGAAGAATCCTGTCAACATTGAAGCCCCTGGTCTTGAGCTTCTTCAAGTCCGTGGTGAGAATCATCTCCAATGCCATGGCGTCTTGATGCTTGGGTCGGCGCAGCAGAAGATGTACCAGAGCCTGGCTGATCTCGTACATGTCGGGGCGATGCGTGACGGACAGTACGATGTGGCCTTGGTTGCGATCCAACACTGACGCGGTCTTCTTTTCCACATGCGACGCATTGTAGCTTGGAAGGGTTTTGCGGACGTCGATTGACTTTACCGACTGAACGCCCAAGTGTTTCTCCAACCATTTGGAATCACGGTTGATCTTGGAGCTCTGGTGGTCATGCAAGAAAATTCGGGACCGTTCAAGCAGCAATTTGCGTAATTCTTGCGCGGTTGACTGATCAGAGATTGGTCGTCCGACCCGACGTTCTATCTTGACGAGTGAGCTGAGCAAAGGTGAGTCGAGGGCAATGTAGAACGTCTCGAGCAATTCTTCCTGCGGCGCCGCAATGAGGGAGCTTCGGAATATGGTGAAGTCTTCCACGCTATCCACGACAACGATGGAGGACGCTTTCGCGAGTGACCACTCCCGGACAAATGACTCGTCATCCTCAGGATCAGAGACGTCGTAATCATCGTTTAGCTTTTCCTTAGTTGCAACCCGAGCTGCATTGGCATCGGTTTCGCCTTGCTCCGACACATCCTTGTAAGCCAGCAAGCAGGGTCTTTTCTTAAGCCTCTCCCACAAGTCTCTTTTTGATTTGAGGGCAGCCTGATTCTCGGCGAGCTTTCGCAGCAACTCCAAATACTTCTCTTGCCCTAGAGTATCCAAAAGACGAGTTGGGTCTTGCGCGAGGATGTGAGCAAGCTCATGGCTGCTCGGTTCATGTTTTGATCCTACTTTCATGAGAAAAGAGTTCGCCTCCGGACCAAAATCGACAAAATCAAGTATCTTGCCATAAACCTGTGAGTCTCCGAGGAAGCACATTCGAGGTGACGTGTATCTGTAACGACCAGATGCCGACTTTGGGCTGGGTTGGGAAGATGTCACGGGGATTGGGACGATAAGAGAACCACCCAGGATGCCGCCGAGCGTCTCGTCAATCTCAGCAATCCTTCCCGAAAGATATCCAAAAATCAGTCTCGCATTGGCCGCATCGACTGGAGGGTCGCTGATGAGATTGTCGGCGGCTGCGTCTATCGTCGGATCCATACGCACAGCAAGCTTGCTAGCGTGGGCCTGTAAGTTGTCGCGAAGGACGTGGTAACCCATGACGGCAGTCTTCGGGTTCGCAAAACAGGTGTATGGAGTGACTAGCTCGGGGAACGGCTTGCTTGTGACAGGGACAAACCGGCGATGCAGGAGCTCTTTCATGTCAGTGCGCGCGTAGTCATTGACGTGATGGAAGTCGATGAGATATTTCATGGTGCGCTCGTACAGCGGTTCGTTCCGGCTCGAGGCTGCCTCCATCATGATCCGGACGAGATCAGGCACGGCGGGGAACTTTCGGAGACCGAGAGACAAGAGAAACAAGCCTTCGGCACTGTTGAGTTTGAATGGCCCATGCCACCTGAGAACCGGCAAACCCAGAAACTTCAACTCGTCGCTTGGTTGATAGAGATCCGAAGCTTTGAAGAGAGTGACACTTTGTTCGTCATGAACCTGTCCGACATCGGCAGTGCAGATTGCCGTGACTTTCAATCGCTCAATTTCTTGCTGTGGGATGTCGTCCCGGACAGACACGAGGTATTTGATCAGTTCAACATGACTCCATTTGCCTTCCGAGGGCTCCCCGTTCCGATCAGGTCCAGCCATGAGGCGTTGGAACACAACACTGAGCTCTACGGTCTTTCGTACACCCAAGAATGTGAGAAACTTCTCTTTGACGCCTGTGAGACCTTTGACTGTTGCAAGATCTTGGAAAAGCTTGACCGATGGGAAGTAAGCTTCCGAAGGCTTGCGCAAGCCGAACTTGGTAGGCATGATGGTCTTGCTGGAAAGCAAAGCTGCTATTGAGCTTTTGAACGCCGGATCCAAGGGTTCCCAGTGTTTGGATATGACTTGAAGGATGAGAGCAGCAAACTCAGGGGTCTCCGTGGCGTGTTGTGACTTTGGTAGGTGTTTGACGGTTTCACTGTCGAGAATAAACTGCAACCAAGCTAGGAGGTGCAGAGGCTCCCAGCCAAACGACAGAAGTTGTTCGCGGGAGAGCGTTTGCGTGAACTTGAAGTGAATAGTTGTCGGGGGGATTGGCATGTCGGGCGGAATCCCCGTCTGATTCAGAAACGACGTGATCTCTTGCAGCGGCATTATGTTCATCTGCCGGAACCCAATCCTAGGAACTTCCAGATTTACCAACGTGGCGTTGAACAGAGCACGCAGAGCACTACCGTCCAGCTCCTTGTTGGAGGACTTGGCTCCTGCCCACCTCAGGAATTCAGCGAGCTGATGCTCGTCGATCGCTTTGGAGTCCAGTTCTGTCTTTATGTCTTGAATGGTCATGTCGAAGATCATGCCGTGGATGTGCAACTTCTCCAGAAAGACAGGCGCTCCGTCTATGATCTCCTTGGGTACAAGTGGAATCCCGCCAACGAAGCTCAGGTTCTCGGAGGTGGCGCGCACCTGAAAGCTCGGAAGGACGCCATGAGTGGAGAGAATGTCGACTGACTTACGGTTACAATCCCAGAAAGCTTCCTCGAGAAGTTGCGAGACTAACGAGGACGGGGTAGATGTGCGGAACGTGTAGCTCTCAAAGATGTGCAGAGCCGCAGCGATGCTCGAGGCTTTTGCAGCCGTGGAGCGACGCTCCTTATCCCCAGAAGACGACTCCAATAGCCTTCTCTGCAGGGCGGCCATCTCGAAGGCATAACCGATGCGGCTTACGATGCCCGCTGCCCTTAGCATCTCCATATTCCAAACACACACAAACCTCGCACTCAGATCAATATGCTCGCGTTCTACTGTTGGGACGACTGAAGGAGCTGAGATATGAGCCCTTAATCCGGTCGTCTGTGCCGTTCGGAAGCCGATGAAGACTCGTCCGTCATGGGGCAGTATCGAGGAAAAGAGCTCTCGAGCTTTGTTCGAAGCAATACCGGACACGGCTGAGAAGGAAGACCCCTCTTCGTCATATGGAGTCGTCAGTATTGTGATGTGCGTGCTCTTCGGCGGTGGCTTCTTAGTAGCTCGTTCCAACTCTTGAGCCAAAGCTTTGGAGCAGTACGCCTGGACGGTTGCCTTCGTCAGACGCACCAGTATCCTCGCCGCTGAGCTACCGGCAAGGTCTTCGAAAATCACCTTTTGCGTGGCTTCCTCTTCTTTCACTGCCTTCTTGGCTGCGGCGCTTGTCTTCGACGTCACACCTGCAAGGCGCGAGAAGAGTCCGCGGATGCTGCTCTGATCGTTGGAAGTCTCATGTTGCTTGGCAACGCTTGCTTCGACTGGCTTGTGGCCTGCTTTATTGGGACTCCATCCGACTGCGTTCAAGAACTTTGCATCTATCTGACCGGTTTGGCAACTTACGGCCACGACCTTCATCATCTTCTCTTTCGTGACGACGCCCGTACCGTCAGGGATTTTGACGTCTTCGGGTCGACTCAGCTTCTTCGACAGAGAGAGGATGTTCCAGTCATCGATCCAGAGCTCTACGTCTTGCAGGCCGACAAAGGTCATGCTGGTGCACAAGAACTGGCAGAGCGAAAGCAAGTTTGGCATCGGAAAAGTGGTGTTGCGATAATCGAGCACGAAGCAGGTCTCGGTACTCGCTTGGTCCTGGTTGAGCCTTCCCCTCTTGGTGAAGAGACTGTTACCTTTCCAATAGAAAGACATTGTCTCTTGTGCGGAGATGACAAATGGTTCGTCACAGTCGTTGAAAACGCTGTAGAAGCCGACACCGAACGCGCCGATCTTGGTTTCATCCGGGTTTCCTTCGGCAATATTCTTGAGGCGAACCCAGTCACTGGAGCCAAAGGGCTGGCCATCATTCGAGACTAAAAGCCGTGCAAGGGTATGGTTGGTCAGGACATGATGGAGCAGTGCCGAAGGGTCCGCAGTGTGTGGAACCGGCACGGTCTTCGAAGGCAGAGTCTCGAATTTGACGACAACCTTCTTTGCGGATGCATCCGCCGCATTTTGAAGAAGCTAGACAACAGCCTGTTACTCCCGGTCGGCGACAACGGAACGTGGATGTAGCTCACCTCTCGCAATGTGCTCCATTCGGTAGCATACCTACCATCTGTCAGAACCGATCGAGATCCAACAAGTCCAGGTGGCGATGACGATGTCAGGAACCCGACGAGACGTATGAGATATTGAAGAGCAGACTCACCGCGCTAAGATTTTGTCTATGAGGTTGCGCTGGTTTACCTGTACCTGCTCCTCGGTGGACTCGGAATGCTGCGCCTGAGCGCGAAGCTGCGCATAATCACGGCGAGTAGCCATATCAGCAGGAAAGCGCAGACGTGCAACTATCGTGTATCTGCGCAGAAGAATATGCTTCCAATCTATTGCATTATGAAGAGACTGTTATGGAAAGCAAGGAAGATGTTCTGAAGAAGCCTTGCGCGTGGCGATGTTGCGTGGCGGAAGAAGGGACGAGAAGGCTGTGAGCGGTTTGGAAAACTGAACTCCCTTGAGCTAAGTGATACAGAGCGACCTGAAAGTAATCTACATAAGGTATCCGACAAACTGCCTTGAACGCCAACCATTCTATGAAGCCAAGGAAGGGTATACGTAAATTGTAACGCAGCCTGTAGCTATGCGGACGTTCATGAAGCTCTTGTTAAACTATACATATCAATCTGATACGCGCTAGCCGTATCTGCTTAGCGGCTGTTCAATGAGGCCCGTGCGAGGCACGGCTCACCCGGTGACCGGTGACCGGTGACAGCCCTGCCCAGGGCTGGCGACGACGTTTTCTCCAACACAAACCTCTCGACCCAGTTCAAACGCAAGTCACCATCTGCCCTCCTTAAATAAACTCCCTATGCCCAGGTGTGTACATGACCAAAGTTGGGTCGAATGTAGAGCTCTTGAACGGTGAACGTTCGGTCAAAACTGCTGATCTGCATCCAGGCTCTGGGCTTGGTGGGCTCATTCATTGCATACCTTACAAGTCTCAGCTCCACCGGCTCGACGCGCGCAAGCAAAGCACCGAAATGTTACCTGAACCTTACCCGCATGCTTCATCATCAGTACCGTCAAAGATGGCTGTTAACAATAATGCCCCGATTTCATCAAGCCAATCGGAAGTCTCCTGAGACAGACCAAAGACGACCCAACAATAAGCAAATCCATGAAGAGCCGCAAGCCTCGTGCTCGGGTCAAATTGATATCCGTACAGACAAGTGGATTTCAAGACATGCCTAAGGATGCAATGTTCCAGACCCAGCTGGCCGAATTACGATTCAGGCCGCTTACCGGAATGACGCGATTGTTGATAAGGCACTATCTTGAAGACCTCGTCGTCATTCGCAAACGTGCGAGGAAGGGTTGTCATGAGATGATGATCATCAATATCTCATTCGGCGCTCTACTCGAGCACGGGCGAACATTCATACATTGACCTCTTTCGTCTTTCACTAAGATATCGGAGAGTGAATACAGGACTCCCCCTTTGGGTCGAGATCAGGATGATATGCAATTACTATTGGAATAGGTGAACTTACATCTGAGCCGAGACTGGTTGGCCAGCACTTTGGACATTGTGGTCTGCAGATTCAATGAACTTTTCAACGCCACATAAAAAATGTCCCGGGCAATGAAACAGAACCTTGGAATTGGGATGACATGCTTCTTAGGGTGCAGTATGATTCATCCTTAGTGTTAAGGACTTTATTTCTCTCCAATTCATATCGACAATGTCGCAATGATGTAACTAACTACTTGGAAGCTCTCGTATTGAGTGTGCCAATTGCCAAATGCGACGAAAGAAAACTCGGAAGTGACGACGCATGCAAACGAGAGGTGTAATTGTCCTACCAGGCCAGTAACACATTGGCTTCCTAACTATTCAAATCACGCACATCTTCAATACTAGCCAGTATAGAAAACATTTCATGGAGACGTCTACTATTCTGAAATAATGATCTGATTTATTTGCCTCCGAAACGACTCACATCTTATTCTTAAAGGGGTGTGAGTAGTTGTTCAGGGGGTGCGAATATCGCTCCTCTTCTTAAAAGGGGATTGCAAGAGACGTTGTAGGAGGCGACAGAAACTGGACAGTTGCAGCGCAAGGATATGGTGTTGGTGGTAGCTTACCGTCAGCACGGCCTTCAGTTACGGGACGACGAAACCTTAAGTCCGATCACGAATACCAATCTCAGATGGATACATGGCAGCAGTGTTTGAATACTTCCAGTGAGCTGCCATTCTTGTTTTCTTTTGCTACACATACCTGCATGTTTGTATGCCCGACAGGCTCACAGAGACATGTCCAGATGCTCCCAAGCTATAAGGTCTTGCCCGGATGGGAATCTCGTAAAAGGCACAGGGCAACGGACAAGGTATCAGGGACACCGTATGACGAGCGCAAAGCGTAAGTGCAAGACTTGCCTAAACTATGTGCTCCTATATAAGAGCAAGGAGTTGGCCTGTGTTTAAACGTGCTCATCGCATCTTCTGTCTGCATAAACCAGATTTTGCACTCGTCGGCCGTGTACGGCTCATTCTTCATTTTTCTCTATCTTTATAGACGGGCGTGCATATATTAAATCAATATGCTTCGCAATCGTATTTTCCATCTGGCCTTACTAGCTATCATCTGCTGCGTGATTGCAGTACCCACAGCCCAAAGAGATGTGAGTCAACCGACTTTCTCTACCGCGATTGTCAGCCAAACCCTTACTAATGAAGACCTAGGCAATAGATGTGGAACCTTGGGAGTACTTCGGTCGCCTCGTGTTAAGCGCTGCTGCGACCGGCGTGCTTGTTGCCATCGTCGCTGTTGGCGCCACTTTGGCCGGATTTATCTCATTAACTGTCGGGCACGTTCTCCTGTATTGCCTCGGCGCAATGGTGGTGACGGCGTTCGTTCACGACCAGTTATATGATCTGGTATTCGAAGAGGAAACAGCAAGTGCCGTCATCGACGAACTCAAGTCTGCCCAGCAGGAGCCGGGTAAGCTTCAGAAATTCGAAGCGGAGGGCCGCAAGCTGTTGGCAAGCATGAAAGCCGCTGGTGTGCTCACCCGTGAGGGCCGACCGGAATGGCTCGAGATCATGGTCGACGCAGCACACAAGGCTGGCGTGCCGGGAGACTGGGATCCGTTCTCGTTCGCATGAGCTTGCCTTGCGGAACGTTTGGTCTGCTTCGGCAGAACGGCGTGCGGTTTATGCCGCTGAACCTGGCGGCTGATACACAGGAATCCTGAGTCATGAACTGCATTTCATATTGTGAGCTCGGCGATTGTTAGATTAGATTTGGTGACTCTGGAAAATTGTATGAATCAAAGCCGTCGAAGTACTCAAGGCTTCAATCAAACACTCCTGTCTGCCTCACAGGGTTTCCCTATTAGCTGTTGTGCTTTGAGGACACCTTATCATCCATGAGAGAGCTCTTTCCTCGTACACCCTGAGCCGGATAATTCAGACGAACCGCATCAATATGGTATCCGGAAGCGTCTGTCCTAGGCGCCGGCGCAGCAGTTGGACCTCGCATCACGCTTGCTATGATATGTGTTTTGAACACGGGAATATGTCTATACTGCCTCGGGTCAGCATTGTTCATAGACCAGAACATTGATGTCCAGAAGGAGCTCTGCTGGCGCAATGCCTTCATGGCAATCCAAGCTGTAACCCGCGGACGGAGCGAACGTCCTCGCCCTTGAAGCCGAGAAAGTCGCTTCTAGGTTCAGCTTATATCGCAGCACGTACGACGTACTTCCGAGTCGTGATTGACTGCGTAAGGTTGAGGATATGGCATCGGGAACTGAGCTTGATTGAGCGACACCCGGTGGTGTGCAATGCTCCAGTCCGTCTCTTGGAGAGGAAAGCAGCTGTATCACAATTTCTCGCTCGCTAGAAATAGCTCTTCTGATCGGCATTTGAGGCGGAGTATTTTCGACTCGAATGATGCCAAGGCGACTTCAGACTCTTCACATCTCGTTTGAAACCAGACGACCGTTATCTCATGCCACTTTAGAAGGAAACTTATTGGCATCTAAAGCGAGGACAATGCTGCAAAGTCGGGGTTGGCTGGTACCAGTTGGACGTCGGAAACCACCTTGCAAGCCTGGGGACAGGATCTGAGGTTATAGATTTCTGTCGTCGAATCTTTTCGCAGAATTTTTATAGAAGAGAATTTATAGCGTTCGTCGCGCTTGATAAGGAACCTTCAGATGATACCATCCAGTAGATGAGAAGTAGAATCACGAATCGGACTGTGACGGAGCGGGCAAAGAGAAATCTTTCGATTTCGGATACGGAGCTTATTCAGTAGGATAATATACCTGAGAAATAAAATTGCTTAGAGATCATTGCACCTACCTAGGTACTAAACTAGACTCTAGGGCTTCCTGAACTAAGCCTTTCTTAGCGGGAGATAAGGAATCTTTGTATCGTAATGACACGATGTAGCCGGAATCCCGGTACTGCGTTCAGATCATCAAGCATGGCCGTACGGTGAGCTTCGACGCCTCGTCTTTCATTCCAAATTTGCAAGAAGTCTTCCCTATGCGGACCGCGGACCAGGGAGGTGATCCAGATATGGTCGGTGAGCATGACCTTGACTGGCCGACCGCGCGGAGTATTATTTGTAACTTCGATGTCCCCGAGACGCTTTCCTCTTTCAACCTCCGCACTGATCCAACCTTCGACAAGTTAGCATCACAGGAAAGTATTTTCCGGAAAGGCAGCAGATGTACATACCAAGAAGGTAATCTTTAGAAAAGGACTCAACCTTCCCTTGACCCAGATCAAGTACAACCCTCTGATCGTCTGCGAGCGACGCGACGGGTTCACCGGTCAAGACGTCAATATTCGTAGAGATATGTCTTAGCTCAGGGCGAAGCAGGACGGCCGGTGTTCGTCTGCTAGCCCCAGAAACTTGGCGACGATCGCGCAAGGAAGCATTATGACTTGGGGCATGTGATGTGTTAGGTGATGGATCTTTTGCATTGCGAACATAGATCGTGACAACGTCATCATGCTGGCAATACAAGCTCCAGGTGACGTAGATGCTGGTGTCGGTGAGAAGTTGTACACACGCCTTCATCGAGGCGGAATGGATGTAGAATGCAAAGTCGTCAACCGAGTCTGGAGCTGGGCTTTGCTCGCCTTCGGGACTGGCGCGGCTCAACAGTTGTAGCAACGTGAGAGCATGATCGGATCCCAGAATCTCGTGTTTCAGGCAGTGCCGCTGGCTGAACGCAGTTATATCCATGTGCTCCCGCACGAAGAACCAAATCTGCTCGGGTTCAGGCATTACGCCTGGCATAGGGTCGTTGATGTTAGATATCACAGATATAACAAAAGATGGACACATCAAAGGCGTGCACTTACAAGACTTGTGAGGTGCTTCGAAGGGATCAACCGGGAAAGACGTTGAATGATGTAGAAGTACGGCACTTGGTCGGCTTTGTGAAGAGTGATGATTCAAGTGAAAGATAACAGCCGATGCTCGGACAGAGTACCTTAATAGTGGATACAAGATTATAGGAGAACAATACTGAGAAGTGTGAAGTGGCTTCCAAGGTTGGTTGATTTCGGACCTCGGGATACATCTTCTATCTCTGCTAGCTACCTTGGTATGTATGTGGGATTGATTCAAGTCATTCGACCAAGGGAGAAAATGATCAACTGCACTCTTCGCTGGCTTTAGCGCTTGCCCTTTTTCCGCTTGTGATGATTCTTAGGCTGTCCAGTTGGTTTTTTTACGCCCTCCCAGCTCTCCCCGTCCTTCAACGTTAGCCCTGATGAGACCGTCAGAGCTACAAAGCTTTCGTCTCTAGCGAGCTCCTTGGGGTTGATACTAAAAGCCGTCTCAAAAATTGGTGCAAGATCATGCGCTGCGCAAACACGATAGTCACCGCTATCTTCTCGCTTCTTGAGTCTTCGGTTGAGACGCTCATCAAGAGTTTCTTCAATGACTTGAGAAAGCGTCTTAACACCATCGACAATAGTGGCCTTCAGCATTTCAGCCTCGTGGGGCTGGAAATATGGGCTGCCGATGTATGAAGCATCCAGGATCTGTTCAAGGCGGGCTTCTGCTTCCACTCTCTCGCGATACAGACGTAGATCAAACGTGTACACGTGCAGTCGATACCACAAATTGTTCGGCGCATTCTGAAGGTCTTGGATATGATGCTGGGCCATTGAATATAGAAAACTAAGGGATGGAGTCGGAAATCGTAGCTGTTGAAAACTCCGATGACGCTGAGTAGTTGGCTGTAAAGATAGAGAATAATCGCAGTCTCTAAGGGAGCTTGAAGAGGCCGCGTTTGGATCTATAGTATTGGAAAGTACTATCCACATGACTCATTCTTGTGCGGACGACAGAAGTGTTGAATACGCGCTAAGCCTAGATCCATGCCGGGCAACTAAGCGAGCCGTGATTTAGAAGCGCTGATCAGGATTTATTAGATTACGCATTTCCTAGAATAATGTTGGAAGTGGTACTAATTAATAGACTGCCGTACCCGTATTTGAGTCGGTCAAGCCTGTAGTTGTCGCGACCGCTCTTCGGCCGCTATGTACGTAAATGCCTGGCTACAGCCAAGGCGACCGATGTAAGACAGCAGTTGTACGTCAGGAAAGGCCCTTTAGAAGGACAAGAAGGATCCATATATAAGGGATTATGCTTCCAGTGTTGCGGTGCGGTTGTTGCGCATGCACTCGAAACGTGCGGCGCTCTATATACTTTGAACGGATCTCTTTAAAGGTCCGATCAGTCTCTCCGCCAATCGAGTCTGACTTTTCTATCACTCTGCTCCGATCTAAAGTCAAGATATCACTCCACTTGAACTTCTTAGTGACCGCTTCGCCCACTCTGCTCAGACTCCATAATCAAAACGATATCCAACCTCTGCTCGATCTAAGTCACATCAAGCACTACATTATTATAAACTGGTCCGTATCCACCTCCGTGAGTTCTCCTAATGAGATCTAACTATGATTTGACTGCTATCACAAAAGCTATCTCTACGCTTGAAAGCTGGAATTAGACTAAGGTTATAACACAATGTCAACTAAAGCGGACCAACTCCGCCAGAGGATTGCGGCTGCGGAGAAGCAACTTGATGATTACTATCAGAAAATTATAGCGGCAGAGGAACGCCGTCAGGCTCTAATGCGAGAGGGACCCCAATTCAATAAGGCTTGGGCGGCATTGATGCGGAAGTACTATGGGAATAATGATGAGATAGGGCCGGACCTTGTGCGTGTGTAGATATCCTTTATCGGTCGTACCAGATACTAAGTTTTTGCCAGGCTTCCCTGAAGGAATATATCATCGATCTCATGACCGCCGGGGATATGAAGAGGATGTTTTAAAGATAATCTTAACGTCCACACCGATTGTGCATGACCACTCGCCTGATGGCTCCTCCTAACCGACGGAATGGCTGCACGGCAAACTTGCATGTATACTCAAGGAGATGAGATCACGGGAACCAACCAACTAGGGTTGGGATATTTACTTATAGGGTATGAGATGCATCTATTTGATTCTCTTTAACCGTGACTCTCGAGATCCTACTTTTCTGGTAATGGCGCTTCCCCTTTAACTCTCTTACCGATCTAGAACAACACCGAGGCTGCCTAAGCGAATCCTTCTTCCCCGTCAACGAAATCTTTCCATAGTTGAACCTCCTGACTCTTCTCGTGGATTGCCTCGTTTTCCCTTTCCAGTAGAACTTAACGTGATAGTCGAGTTTACGAGCCTATCACCTGAAAAGCTGATGCTGTGTATATAACATACCCGGCTTCTCCAGCATGTCTCCGCCATGAGTGTCCCCCTAAGATGCCTTTTATATCCAGCGACTGAGTTGGTAACAATGAAGTGCCGCTCCTATTGGCTATATCCCTCGTACTATGGGGCAGGTCTTCGCCGGGCGTTAAATATAGGAGCTTCTTAATAATAGCTTGACTGAACAGGCTGGGGATAAATAAACTGATCTCTATTAACGTATTGCGACTGTATATATCTAGGCCCTAAGATAAGGCGTGGATTAGTCTTACGGGATGATATTCCTAGCGTTAGATTAGGCTATTTAGATAGCCTATAATACTATTAGCTTATGCACGTAATAGAGGAATAATATACTATAGTTAAGTGTGCTTTTTCCTAGCGCTAGTATTAAGTATTAGCTATTAGGTCCTCTACTATTATTCTAGTAAGCGGGCGATAGGCTATAATCTAATAGCTATTAATCCCCTAAGCTAGATTAGTAAATAGCTTAAGGTAATAATATAGTATTCCCATCGCCAAGCCGACGCAGCGCACCTGGCTCACAGTCGCCGAGCTATATCATCGATTCCATGGCAAAGCAAAGCCCCCAGGTCTCCCAAATACAGCAACGCCGCATAAGCAGGACACGCACAAGCAGGTTACACAGAAGCGAGGAGGAAGAGGGAAAGGAGGAGGAAACGCTCGCTTATTTTCTTTTCTATAGGCCCTACAATCCATCGTACAGCTCTACGCAGGCGCTACGCCGGCTAGACATAACCACCGCGACGACGCGAGCACAGCAACATATCTATCACAATGATGCAGAGCATGCTTCCCCTCGTTTTGAGGCGTGATGCCGGAGGGTTTTCATCCCGTCTTTTGATAGGGTTTCCCTCCCACAAGAATGTATATAGCATCCTGGCATGGATCTAGATAGATCCGAAACGGTGTAGGAAATAATAATAATATTAATATAGTATTAATATTATACTTCTTAATTCCTAGGTCTAACGAAAGCATCCGGACCGAGATATCTCTATATATCTACTATAATGACCTCGCGAGCTATTCCCTCGGCGGGGATAAACTATATAGCCTGTAAAGAGCGCTATAGTAGAGTCTAGTAAGTATTGAAAGCCTATTTATCCTTATAATACGCACCTAACTAGCTATAATCCCCTATAATTTAAGATAGTCAAGTATTTTTAGGTGGCTTAGATGTGCTTAGGATGCGCTTTAGATAGGTTAAAGTATTTAATAAGCTTAAAGAGGTATTCGGAGAAGCTTTAGTAGTTATAGTCCTTACTTACTAATGGGTACTTGATTAACTCCTTAAATAAGGTTTATTATTTACGGCGAAGTTCGCTCTATTATTATATAATATATACTCCTTGGTCTTCGGTCTTTCTAAGGCGGATTAAGAGAAATCTCTCGCCTCTTCTACTTCTTATAAGGTTTTTTTAAGTCTTCTATTAGGTATAAATTCGAGACCTCGAGAGCATCGCGAAACTCAAGGCCGAGGATCCCAGGGGGCGCAACACATGGCAGGAGGCGTTCCCTAGCGATCCGTCCAGCTCGTTTTACAGGCCGGAAGAGGCGTTCCGGTTCATGTTTGACACGTTGACTCGTTGTAGCGAGGATATTTACGATATGAAGTGGGGTCGTCGCGGTTGCGACATCGGCGAGGTCCCGCGCGAGGATATGTGGAAGAAATTGAAGGACTCCAACGCGGAGAAGGCGCGACAACGAGAGGCAGAGAAGAAGAAACAGACGCAAGGCTGAGACAAAGATTTGGATGACCTGCGGATCTCGGATGAACAGATTATCGGCTATTATTGATTGAAAGCGGACATACCCCAAACGATGACCTGCATTGACGGAGTTAGTTTTATATTGGATAGCGATGCAATCGATTGCCGGATGTTCAATCCTAGGAGTATGGATTGAGCGGTGTGTACCATGCTCAAAGGGTCTCGAGCTATTTCTAGGGGCGGCCTGTGCGGGGAAGTCTTAGGAATATATCACCGGATCAGGTCAGGATTGTGTCTTTTTGGAGTTGGAGACCATGGGTTGGTCAAAAGGAACATTTCTTGTCGGACTGCAAATTCTTGTCAATCTCCTGAGTTCTCCGTGCCACCACGCGTCAATGAGCTAGTCGCCACGCACGATGTCTTCACTCACTCTCAATGTGGAGTATGTATCCCATGTCACGAATGACACTCATCCCTTTGTCATGATCGATTCATATCGCAGGGAGGTCTTGCTCGGAGACCCTAGACCGCCCGCTCGGCCCAGCTCTGAATCATCCCCTCTGCAATAGGTTCATATTCCTTGATCACTACATCCCCGTTATCAAGCAGGAACGTATTCGGCTGAACGAAGAACTGTCTAGGCTGGGGTTGTGCCAGCATCATCTGCCTCCATCGTAGGAACGTCCCAGTCACTTCAGTAAGAGGTTCGAAGAAGGCCCTGCATCCATCCACATCGGCTGTGCAGCGGTAGATGTGGAGTTGCAGAAGGAGCCTACCGATTGCAGGCTTTCCGTGCGAGATGATCTTCGTGCGGTCGATATGGACGGTCAGGCGATCTTCATCGGTCGACACGGTGAGGAAGTTGTCGCCGGCGTCAAGAAGGGTGCGGAATATGGCAAAATGAGCCTGCCGTAGTGAGATCAGATGAGGAGCTCAGTCTATGGATTGAAATATTTGACATACCCTGTCGTGCGCCGAACCCCATTTCTATTCATTCTTAGCAGCATGATTTCTAGGGAGCGTTCACCTACCTTGTCTTCCAAGATATAATTCCGTAGCGACTGCAATCCACGCACGCCCCACTGCTGATAGAGGTTGTAACTCACTTCAAATGTTTTCATCAGCTCCGTCCTTCCCCACCAATAGTACACGATGGTTGACACGTACAGTCATCCGCAGATACTTCAGTCTCATTGTTGTAACCGAAAACCGCAAGAAGCTCCTTGTCAGTGATCAGGTAGGCCCCTACACACTCCGCTCGACACTCATCGACGCTTGTCGCTATATTCCCGAAAACGCCCGTCCAGGTTTCTCCGGGCTTGTACCACTTGTCTATAGGTGATCCGGTAATTGGGTTCCGGGGTGGATGCTCGATGTCGAAGTTGTAGTGGCCGGAGCTGGTTTCCATGAGCAGTTTTCCGGTCCCATGGCCGAGGAGCTCATGAATCGCGATTTGTATGCGCCAGGCCTCGGATCTGTACTTGTTGTACTGCGCCAGCTTCGACTGCGCTATGAGAGCGGCTGAGCGTGAGCCATTCACCTGTACGTTGCGGTTCGTGATCAACAGATTCTTGAAGCCATGGCTCTGTCGGAGGTCGTTGAACTGGGCACCAGCTTAGCTGGAGCAATGGAGATGAAAAGCGATGAAGCACCCACGTTAGGAAGATTGATGCCCAAGAATATGATGCTAGAGCAATACGCCAAAGCTGCCACTGGCTAAGCTCCTTTCCAGAATGTGAGTCTCGTCTGATGAAGGCGTCATACCATGTACGCTTGTAAAGTCTGGCGCATCGAAGAGTGATTTCTCAAATGGTCCCTTTCCAAAGTTCTCATCAGAACCTTGTGCCCATGGCAGTCTCCTAATAAACGTATCAGACTTTTTCACCAGCGCTGCAAACACTTTTGTCTCTTCCACATCAACAACGCCAACTAAGCCTTCGAATTCAGCGCGAGCTCCATAAGGGTCACGGTATGGTTCAACAAAGCCAAAGACAGTTTCCACGGGAGGGCTTTTGTCCTTGATCCAAAATCTCTGCGAGTCTTTGTATGTGTTGATATCTCCTGTTCTGAAGCTCTCGATGAGCTTCTCGATATAGCTCTTGCGCAGTGGGTTTGATGCGTAATTGGAGGCTTCTTGCAAGCACTCGCAGATTTTATTAAGACTCTCTCCATGATCGCCCCGTACTAATGTAATAGATGGTGAAGACTCTCCGTCAAGATGTCGTGGCTCCGGGTCAGTCTCGACTGATGCCTGAAGGATGTCTAATGCAATTCGGCCGTTGCTGTTATGCTTGAGGATCCTGGTGTTTTCCGGATAGATATTGTTCGAACTCATCAGCTTAGATACGCTTGACACTTCCTCGGGCGAAACGCGTAGACCATGGTAGTAGGAGCTTTGAGCTACGTCGCTAGGGTATCCAAGGTTACTTGGAGGAATTGCAAAAATCGAATCTGAGAGCTGCTGATAGAGTCTCGAGGCATACTCGGACGTTGCTGCAATCTTTTCAAGATCATCCTTCGTGATCGAAGGAATGAATTTCTGATCACCAACTCCCTGTGCTTCGTTAAAGATGACCGTGAGACGTCTTGAAAATTTCATACATAATAGTTACCAATATTCGCCAAGAACGTGGCAGAATAATTAATGAATTTTTTTAGAGCGGCCTCTGATAGTGATGTGCGAGACTGGAGCTGGCTCCAATCACCCCCACAACACCGGTAAAGCTCTAGAATGAAATCAAAAATAATGACTGACTCAGCCGAAACCTGCCTCAAGATGATTCGAGTTCCGTGCCATGCCGCGCTAAATTCGTTAAGCAATCTAGGCTTCAACGTCATGTTGATATGAATAATGTTTACCGCGCCATGTAATATGCATAAAGCTTTTCGTTCTCCGAAAGTTGAAGAAATGCTTCTTCGGCGCTTAAGGAGCACATAAACCCATATTCATAGATCGAAGTTTCGGAAGCCATGATTCAGAGAATTGTTGAACTCTTAACATGCGCAATTGTATTTGACATCGATGACTTATCTCTGCGCCTAGAGATTGTGGGGTGAGATTTTCCCAGGTTCGCGCGAGAGCCTCGGCAACCCTATGTTCGAACATATCTTGGCAAACGTGGTTTCCCACGACACATTTGAAGTAAGAGAACCCTTGTAAACGTCCATGGCAACTAATAGTAGAGAGCCGCTTCGAAATAATGCTATATCACGTTGTGATTCCCGTCAGAAAGCTGAGATGTCGATGACCATTCTGTGTCCCTCGGATCGAGATGACGATGCTTGACTCATGTGGGCTTCAGATACATACTTTACCATAGCATCCACGGAATGAGCGGCTCAAACGACGTCTCTGTCACGTCTGTCTGGTCGATAGTCGGATCTAACCTCGACAGTAGCTCGAGGGCAGACTCTCTTAAGGACTTCTGTATTTTAGGATCGCCGTCCAGCTCTTGGTAGATTAGAGCCATTTTGAACTTTGTCCTTGCGAGATACCCATCGGCATCAATCAGGCTCTCCGATATCAGGGCACTTCTTTCTAGGAGATCCCTTTGTAGAAGTCAGCAGGTTAAAGATAGACTCAAATTTCTCACTCACAAAGCCGATGCCAGATCACCACGTCTGTGGAGGAGATCGGCAACTCGATATAGAGAATCACAAGTTTTGAATCTGTTGCCAAACGTTTTCTGCCTAAACTCTAGAGCCTTGGATCTCAATCTTAGAGCGTCATCTAGACGGCCTTGAGCGACTCGGATGGTACTCAGAAGAACCATGTCACTGAAAACGTCAATGAAGGGGCAGTAGGGCAAGGTGGAGATATGGTTACCTTGCAAAACGTGGGTTATCTGCTCGCAAAAAGCTTTCGTCGTTCATATCTTTCAGTGACGGACATCTCCGGAGCATCTCCTCGGCTTCATCCGGCTTACCCATACGGAGCAGACAAGATGCCATGTTGCTGTATGAGTTTCCGATCATAGGGCTATTAGTCTCAAGTCGGATTTGTATGGCTTGATTCTGATATTCCATGGCCTCGTTGAAGCTCTGAAGCTCCGTGTGAGCCAAAGCCACGTTACTGAGACTCGACGCAATAAAGGCATCATTGCTAGGAAGTTTTCTTTGCCGCACTTCCAGCCCCTTTGAAAAGCAATCTAGGGCCTTGCGTGGTTTGTTAGTGTCAAGATAAAGAAGTCCAACGAGGTTAATCGCGCGAGCAAAGTCCAGCGAATCTTTATCGGGCATCAAGTCGAGCGCAGTGTGAATGAATTTGTGCGCTTCATCATAGCGTTCGGACTCGTAAAGGTACCTGCATTAGAGGTCAGAGTCCTCCAAAGAATAGGTAGGAGCATGATTTGGAGTTACCAGGAACAACGCGAAAGTAACTCGACTAAGAGTGAGGGCTCTTTAGGGCTTAGCTTATAAGCTGCGACCTTCATCACAAGTGAATGAACATGTGGTAGACACATCTCACAGTCTTCCCAAGACTGAAAGCTATAACCGGGTCCAGACCTCCACGAATTTGGAAATATGTCCGTTAATAGCTGCGTCGTGTAATCGAGATATTCAGTTCTTTCGGCGTTGGTAAGCCTGTTGAGGACAGCTTCCTGAACGAGTCGATGAATTGAAAGGCTTGAGGTAGCAGTCGATCGGTCGATTAATGCTGATTTGAGCAGGACTTCTTGAGCTTCAAGAAAACTATGTATGATTGGTAAGTAATCTCCCTACTGCAAGACCGCATGACTCACTCCATTTCATCTGTGAGGAACGAGAATTGATCTACTCTAGCGAGCTTGCCGTCGCAGGTAAGTAGCTTTTCGTCAATTTTGTCGGGATCCAAATATGCCAAAAGGCTCTGCAATGAGCTCGCATGGCCTGATAAGCCGGAAATTGCAAGTTCCCATACTGTACTCAGTGTGTGTTTGTAATCACTAGGACCAGCTCTTTTACTCTTGATCTTGGCGAAGTTTCGCTCGTATAACGGGAGAAACTTCCTGAGCCCTAGCCTTTGTTGGATGACAAAACCGCTGATCTGTTTGAGAGCCAATGGAAGACCACCTAGTTTTTCCGTGAGAACACATGCGATCGATCTCTCTTCCTCAGAAGGGTTTGAAAGTCCGAGAAGCCTCAGAAATGCTAGAGTACCCTCAATTTTGTCGAAGGGCGTTACTTGTAGTGCTGTAATTGCCGGGTTAGACTGCACGCTGGGGTCTCGACTTGTGATTAGAATAGATCCTTTTGCATCGCCAGGCCACGCAGACGCAAGGACGTTGATATCATCAGCATTATCGAATATCAAAAGCCAGTGACATTCTGGCATGCGCGTGAATATCTGCAGATGATCCATCACCGAGGAAGGAGTTCTTACTAGTTTGGGAAAGCCATAGCTTCAATTTAGTCACAGCATCTGTGGAGTCGTGAACTTCTTCTTTTGCAGATATCAGTCCCAGCTTCTGTGCCACGGTGAGAAAATCTTGATTCATCTTGAGAACTCCATCTGCCGATATCCAGAAAATGGCATCAAATTGATCTCGAACGCTGGTGGCATAGTGCAGAGCGATCCTGCTTTTGCCGACACCGCCCATGCCATATAATGCAAGATACCTCGCTCTCGGTTCTTCCCCTTGGGTATTGAGTGTCCGCTTTATAATCTCAAGTTCTTTCTCTCGATTGATAAGCATTTCATTCAGCCCAAACGGGAGATGATGGCATGGAAGACTTCCGTCTTGCGCTGTACTTTCCTTAAGAGCCTTCATTAGTGAAAGGACCTCTAGGTGACGTCCACTCTCGACCCGCATACGCGCAGCTTCTGCTTCTATCTCGACGATTCGCTGGAGCTGCTTCAGACGAGTAATGGTGCGCTGGAAATCACCAGTCAGTCGTGGCCAGCCGCTCCGCATCAAGGGATCTATGAAACCAGTCAGAGGTTTATTACATATGCTCAAGACAGGAGCCAGTCACGGTGTGGATGATTTCGAAAGAAGTTGATCGCGCGTGCACAAAAGCACATCATCTCTGTGTATGCTTCGATCAGAGAAGATTCGAACGCCGCATCAACAGGCAAAGTCTTCTCATAAGTGGTAAATCGGGGTAGTGACCAGCTGATGTCTTCCAACATGTCAAGTACATCATTGAAGACGTCTTTGGCGGGTACCGCCAGCTTATTCAAATCAGCTCATGTACACAATCAATCAACGACTTGAAGAGTACCCACGCTGAATATAACTCGTAAGCTTCCCCAGACAAGGCCGGCAGCTTTTGGATCTGCTCCAAAACATACAGCCATGACAGCGGAGAAATCATTGAGATGAGATAGAATGGGTTCCAGACGGTATATCACGCGCGATGCTCTGCTCTGCAGACCAGCAGGTTCGACAGCTCTGACTTGAGCGAGAAGGTCCTCAACACCACCGACATCGAAATTAATATCGGCAGCACTTTGAAGTTCGGACTGATAACGTTTCAGTACTTTGGATAGGAGTGGGCTTTCACAATCATGAAGGCTAGGTGATTGCTTTCTAGGAGAACTATCATGTTAATCATTCCAGGGCGGCCTTGAATCGTGAGAAGTAGATTTTCTACCTGTCATAATAAGACTTCATCTTGACACCAAGGCCAAATTTCGTACATTCCAATCTTTAGTCGGCAATCTTCAATGTTTGTGTGACAGTCGTGTTTGGAGTTGTCCCGAACTGTTGTGGAACGCCTCGGCAGATCCGGCCCATCACCGTTGCCTTCTACGATTATGGGTATTCATCGTTGTTGCAAGAAATAACACGGGCTGTATTTGTCCTTTTACAGTCAATATACGGAGTAGACGATCACTTTATCGCCTTATCGATTGGTTTTCGATTAATTTGATCATTGAATAACTCACGAAAAGTGCTTTGTTGACCGCCCATCGACTCGGTCCAGGTAGATAGAAATTCATGGCCCTCCACAAAAACACGAATGGCTAAACAGTATTCTTCCTTACACAGATAAATACATCAAAATCATCCTGGATGTCCTCATTACCTAGTGTCTTTCCCGGTCAGAGTCCGTTTTGCTATTGTCTGAACAAATAGCCTCGTCCACCTGGCCGATGATGCCACTCTCGCTGGTTGCTGCGCCTAAATGTCATCATGGCGGCCGACCCTTTATCTCCAATTGCGCCAGCCAGGGTGCGGGCGTTGTTATTGCCCATCGGCAAGATCAAGCGCTCTCGGTTTGCCGCATTCTCCAGCCTCCTGCAGCAGGAGAGTATCATCAGGTTAGGTGACGTTAGCCCGGACAGCAGTCCTCACAGAAGTAGGGCCTTCGTACCGGAATTGAAGCGGCGTTTGAGGCATTGCTGATACATGATGCTAGCAATGTTCTCGCCATTGGCTCTGCCTAATGGGTCTGTTATATACGAACTGTCTGCAGCGCTTCCTTCGGCTTCTCAAACTACATTGGCGCCTTTCGAGCTTTTCAGACAGCCTTTGATGATTATCGGGATTGCCGATGGAAGCGAATATATTTCCAAAATGGTTTCTTCCGGCGCGAAATCTGCGGGAGACTCTGGTCAAGCTGATGAAGCCAAATCCGGTGCACACCGGGATAGCGGCCTTCAGGGTTGCGTGGATACACTGCGAGACCAATTTCCAAAAGCTTTGGTCCACACTTTGATGCTTTTTGAGAGCATATTGGAACAACTACCATCCTGGTGTCCGCAAGAGACTCGAATGATTCCGCCAATGGAGCGCCTCAAAGTGACCACGATAAAAACTCTCATGTGCGATTTGACTTCGCTTCTGCTCGCGGAAATGACCAGCCTTGCGAAATCCTTTCAAGCACTACCTACGATCGCTTCTCCGGCTACTTCTCAGAAGGGACATCAGAGTGGCTCGAGCGACCTATGGTCAGGCGAGCATTCTGTGAGCCAGGGTTGGAGGAATTCGCAACTGAGGAGTGACTCACGTCCTTCGACGCCCGTCACAGATCCGCAAAACCATCATTCTCGCATGTCAATGGCTGCACAGGCCAACTCTCCAGCGTCACAGCTGGGAAACCCAATGGTCAAACCGCGTCCAAATTCGCCTGCTTCAGGGGCGGGCACGCCACCTGCAGCGAGTACTGAAGATGAAATGGGGCAGGGAATTAAGAGAGCAAGCAAAGCAATTGGCGGCGACCTGTCTCGCTTTAGTGGGACAGGTAGCTTGAGAGAATCGAGCCAAGACCGCATCTCAATTCAAGGCTTCGGATCTGGAAGTGTGAATGAGCGGGCAAGAAATAAGGGGAAAAGTCGGGTTGGTATCGTGATAGGCAGCCTGTATCTCCATGCTGGCCGGTGGCAAGATGCGCTTCGTGAGCTTGTTGATAATACCACAAAGGCAAGAAGCTATAGTGATCATTTGTGGCATGCCAAGGGCTTGGAAAATATACTGGTCTGTTTACTGCTCATGGCGTGGGCCGGCATAGATTTTCAGGTGCGTCCACAGCTTCGCCAGCGGCATTGACATTCTGTTCTGGCTGCATGAAGTTTCTCTTACTTGGAGGTCTACGTTAACGAGAAAACCTTTACCAGATTCCTACCATATGTAACCCATTCACAGATAGTTCTATATCTTCAAAGCCAGTGCAGTACCCTTCTCCAGATAGCATCGAACAGTCATCCGCGGAGTCTGGAAACGCTCCGAAAAATGTTGCTCGAATTCGGGGCTTGACCGCACTTTTGCCTGATATGGTCAACATGATATTGGCGGTTTATTCCAGAAACGCTCTTGACGGAGACGAACATGTCTCGCAGGTGTGCTTCTCAGAGTGTGCCATTCGATTATCAAAGCTTCTCACGGTGGTCAACCTATCAGGAGGTGTTTTGAGCCAGGATGCTCTGCAAAGTATTGTTCGTGGCGCTGCAATTCAAGGGCCTTCAGGGCGGTCATTGGCAAGACCCACGATCAGTCCAACCCGAACAGAGATTGCAGGTCTAGTCTTCAAAGCCGTTCCTATCAGCCCGGAAGCAGCTCAGATCTCAGCAGTCGACCACACCTTCATCCTCGCAGGCGTCGCTTCTATACTCTCAATGCTAGGTCTACAACGCAAGAAGGCAGTTGTGATGAAGGAGATGATCGTCAGCGTGATCCCCGCTCTGATACAGGCAAGAAAGTTGGGTGCGGCGGAAGCTGGTGTGCACCCTGCAGCGGGCCTCGCCGCTCTTAGTGCGGCCAACGGAGGTCCTGGTACAGGATCCAGCAGTTTGCGGGAAGGACCGGCAGCGACTGATCTCAGTATACTGCTGAGTGTTTTCGTACAAATGTACGGCATTCCTGAAAAACGGTCGTCACGTCCAGGTATGCAAAGCATGAACGACAGAAATCAAACCACGACCGAAATGCAAAAGGAAGAAGACGGAAACAACGGCAACCAAGTTCAGTCCAACTTGGCGGGTTTAACGTTGCGGGATTTTGGAAATTTGAATGTGAAACTGGACGTTTTGAGGATGTGCATCAACCTTTGCGAAGCCATGCCGGACTTTCACGGAGTTCTGCATTTCACTGCTCTGCTTCTTGGTGTCGCTGGCCCGGGCAGCGCCGCGGGTTCTAACACCAAAGATTTCTTTGTATCTCTGGCGAAAGAAGAACAAGTACGACTTGCGACAATAATCTATCGAACAGTCGGCGCGGCGAAGCAGCTAGGACTTGCCAATGTCTTGACCGATTACTGGGACGAGTTTCTGGTTCGCCGGGTGCAGATAGTCGATGCGCCGCAACACAGGCAGCTGCTTGAGCAGAGAAACATTCAGTCTGGGGTCAACAAGGACAAGCAGACCGTGTCATCAAAAAGTCCGTTCATCCATGATGCTTCCTTGAGGCAGTCAGAGACAGGCCCGAACGCCCGCGTACTTGTCGCTAAGGAAGAGTTCGAGTTCTTGGTTACTTTGCAGAATCCTTACGATTTTGACCTCGAAATGGAGTCTTTGAGTCTTGCCTCGAGCGGGGTAGAGCTGATCTCATCAACCAAGGCCCTTTACTTGGGACCGTCTCGAAATCAGCAGATATCCATCACCGCTGTTCCGCAAGCTGCCGGGGAGCTCACGGTTACAGGATGTACCGTCAAAATAAAAGGGTGCCACGAACGAGAGTTCCCCATCTTCAGCAGCCCTTGGCTACCTGATCATGATGTGAAAGTCAAGGCCATCGGACTGGACGGCACTCGGCCAGAATCATTGGCGCTTGCGGATCGATCAGAAGCCTCACGATATCCACACTCCGAAACGATCATACTCAAAGTGATTGAAGAACAACCTGTAATGGTCGTCACAAACATTACATTCCCGCAGTCCGCTGTGATGGTCCTCGAGGGAGAGACAAAAACCTTTTCCATTACCCTGCGAAATGTTTCTGGAACTTGCCCTGTCGACTTCATCAGCGTTTCTCTGCACGATTCCACTTCAAAAGCCGTCCAGGCTACGTTGAGCAGGAAAGATCTCTCCTCCGCC
>QQTW01000318.1_pt1 | contig 29543 bp, 36 predicted proteins | sample 1904831 | NCBI WGS metagenome assembly QQTW01 (sample SAMN09435610, study PRJNA476489) | Subsurface metagenome, whole genome shotgun sequencing project.
ACTTGCATGAGAGGCCCCTTAGAATTACTTGCACAAGAGTCTTAGCCATGCCCGACCCCAGCCCCCAAGGTGTCAGAGTCCCGTGACCCAGTGAAACCACTAAGCCAACGAAGATCTTAGCCTTAGAAACCAGAGTGACAACAATTGGTGGAATTAAATATATATAGCTTGCGGCAGAAATGAATGGCATATCTGATTGAACGAAATCCCGCCCACAACAAGGAGGACATTTCATCTATTGATTCGACAGTGAAGCCTTTATCCATTGAATAACCTGATGACGCCAACGCTATGCATTTCCGAAAATACGGCAACCACGCCTCCTGAAGACGAAGATGGAACATCGCTCCACTCCTTGTAAAGGTGACCTCGGTCATGGACCGTTAAAGAGAAGCTGGGCTGATTGCCATCATGCTCCGAAAAATAAAAGCATCACAACAGTTTGAACAAATAACTCAGGGGACTGACACGCGCACAGCAAAGAAAGTTCTTAGATTCTACCGCCCTCTACAATCTCCCTCCCCACGAGCTCAAGCTCTCCCGACTCTGCAGTACGTCGTCGCTCCAACACCCAGCGATCTTCCCCCGCCGCACTCTGCTCCTTCACGTATGTCACACTGTCGGCAGCGCTGCCGGTCCGACTGTGAGTCCTACGGCCAGTGCCCGCATCTCGCCGAGCCAGCTTGCCTTTGACTGCTTCACGGCCATGCTCGGCCATCAGGGGATTCAGGTCTGTCGCAGTAGCGCTCACCGGTGAGACTGTCTCGTCCTCGTACTCGGACACAGAAGCTGACGCCGAAGCGCCGTTGCCTGCCAGATTTGTTATCGGACTCTGCGAGTCGCTGTCGGTCGTCGCACTAGAGTACATCATGCCGGCCGTGGCTATTGGGCTGGCACCTCGTGGTTGGAAGTAGGCGTTGTGGCTACCGTTGGGCCCTAGGGTCGGTGAGCTGTTGGCACTACGCAGACTGCCGTTGGACCCTCCGAAGGCACCCCGCCGCAGCTTCTTGAGATGAGACAACGACAACTCGTCATCGTCAAACCCAAAAGGACTCATTCGCGCGAGCTGTGCAAGTCCCGGACTTGGCTGAGCTTGCGCGCCGTTAGCCGTCAGGGACGGCGCACCGAGCTGGGCGAGCGAGATGAATGAGTTGCGCGTGCTGTACTCGCTGCGCTCTGTTATTGGAGTGAGATTAGGCTCGCGCACGGCGTTACGACCACTCATACTGCGTCCCAAAGCGTCGACTCCGCGAGGACCAAAGTAGCCACCGTTGGCAAACTCAATCTCCCCTTTCCCAAGGGCTTGGGCATAGAAGCCGAATTCTTGTCCGTACTCTCCGTCATGGTCGTTGGCTAATGCTTCAGCATTGGCAGCTGCCACCATGGGATCATCGTCAATAGCGCCAAAATCTTCGCTGTCATAGCCATAGTCATCGACATCATCGAGGTAGAAACCAGATTGTGAGAGGACTGGGTCCGCTCCAATGAGGGCATTTCCTTGGCTTGACTCGGGTATGTCGTGTGCACGAGTTCCATTAGAGGACTCTGCGACACAAGCCTGATCTGCATAGATGCTATCGTGACGACTGAACTTTCCATCTGCTGCTGCCTTGTTCGCTGCTTCGGCCAGAGCGCTGTGGTAAGCAACGATGTTCGCGCGTGTCAGTTCATGGCTGCCTCTTCTCTCAGTGACATCGCTCGAGTCGTCTAGAAAGTCAGACCCGTTCGGAATTGTGACGCTGAGGTGGCGAGAGTTTCGCGTCGAGCCGCTTCCGTGGGTCTTTTGTCCATCAGGCACTAATTCGTCTGATCTGGGTTCCCTTGGTGCGTGTTCATCAGAAGCATTTTGAGGGCTAACTTCAGGTACTTTGACCTCGGGAAAGGGACTGTTTGAATCATCAAAAACTGATTCATCAAAAGAAAGTTGGTCCGCGCCATCGAGATTGTCAATGAGACCATCGTCGAAGTAAAGGTCGTCTACATTCTCCGGTTCATTGCTCCAATGTACGTGATGATCCCGTGAGCTGCTTGTCGGAGCTGTCATGACTATAGAAGGATTCAAGGTGTCGCCATCAAAGTTCCTCAGCCCAAGACCATTGGGCGCGAAATTCTGCGCGACAGTCTCGTCGCTCAGACTGGAGGATGATTCCGGTTGTGTCTGGACAGATCCGTCCGAGACGGCGAAGCCGATGGGTAGGCCCTCGATGTCTCTGGGAGTCATCTTGACACTAACGGGACAGTCAAAGCTCTCTGTGCTGTCCGCGACCAGCTGAGGCGATGCAAAGTTGAACGCAGCAAGGTCTTCATTCAGGTGCTGCACATCTTCAGCATCATTATCTGCGTCAACATTGACGCCAGGAATTCGTTCTTCAAATCCGTCCTCCTCATACATATCGTCAGAGTCATATGCGTCTTCCATATCATCGAAAGTCTGCTCGGAGAATCTCTGCGAGGACTTCCTCGATGTCTTCGCGGCGGCCTTTTCTTTATGTCGTTCTTCCAACATTCTCTCTTGCGCAGCAGAGTCGCCCCCAGCAATCTGGAAACTGAACCGGGAAGCTTGAGAAGCCAGACGAGTTGGAGGGGACTGGTGCAAGATGTCCACTACCGATGCGGCCTGCGGCTTCATCGAGACATATCTCACTTCGGAGTCGTCTGGCTGCTGGGCGTTAGGAAGGCTGACTGTTTGTCTTGCATCTGACGAAAGCTCTTCATCACTTTGAGGTCCGCACATATCCTTTTCCGGAGATGAGTTGTCGCCGAACGACGGATGGAGCTCCCTGCTCACAGGACGGTTGTGAAGGCGCGGAGGCTCTACAAGTGGCATACTGTTTCTTGATATGAAGGCCGCATTTGCCAGAGACTCGGCTCTGACTGCTGATTCCAAGGAGGCAGGACCGGCACTCTCATCAAAGTGTTCGACAAACATCGGAGTACGCGGTCTGTCGCCTTTTCTTGTAGAGCCATCTTCCGGACTGGAAGAGTTGGCATCACGATGTCCTTCGGACGAAGAGGTCTGACTTTGTTTGTACTCCGAGCCGACTGTTTGACCATCTGGTCTGCTCCTTGTACCGCCATTGCTGGAGAAGTCCTTTCGAACTCGGGGCGCGCTGAAGTCATGGACGCCTTTCCCTCTGATTCGCGGATCATAGTCGTCGGCAAGCTTCGTATCTGAGATACGGCCATTGACATGCACAAAGTCGTCAGAGGAGTTGTCCACGCTCTGCCCAGTTCGTCGACGTGATAGCAACGACATTGGATTCAACAGATTCAGCTTCCCTTTACCGGATTTTGGAGGCATGTATGCCAGCGACTGTTTGGACTGTCCCGATTGCTTATCACTTCCTGCTGGCAGCCAAGTATCTGGCGGTGACCGGTTGCTGTAATGTGGATATCGAGCGCCAGCGCCACTCCCGATGTTGGTTCGCTGGGAGAGCAAGCGACCATCATCAGCGGTCCGCTCCTGAGATAGCGATGCACCATTCCTATTTGTATATGCTGCCTCAGCTTCTTCTACGCTGACAGAATATCCCAGTTTGTCCGGAGGGAGTGGGTATCCGGAGACTGTGCCGGGGCCGCCAAAATCAGAATGTCCCGTTCGGCTGCTCCGACGGCCCTCATGCCTCATGAACTGGTCATCTCCCGAACCCGAGCTCTTGTTCGCCATTCCTTCATCCAACGACAAAACCTTCGTCACCGGAGGCAGCGCAGGGGAAAAGGAGGACATCGAGACCGCCGGACTCGAAGCATTCGACAGCACTGATCGCGGTGATAGTGGATCTAAGAACGAGGACTGTCCGGTTGGAGACTTGACACTGCTCGGATTGGAGATGCTAGCCTGCGAGCCTGAGCCTGAGCCCGACCGCTTGTGGGAGCGAAGATAGGAGAACATGGTTGGACGGCGATTCGGGCTTTGCGGTCGATAGCTTGAAGCGGTAGGTTCATCTAACTGAGCGTTCCTGCTGCCTTCTTGCCATCTGATGCGCGCCAGGCGCCTCAACAGGGCGATTGCGATAGACGAAGACTACTCGCATCAGACATGACAGGATTGGCAGGCCTTGCTGCAGCCCGTACGGCCAATAAGCAGGCGATACTCGACGGATTCAACGGTTCGCAAAGAACGCAGCAACAGAGATTGATTGAAGAGACGTAGGAGAAAGTGACAGTCCAGCAGCACTCATCTCAGAAGAGAATGTAGATGTTTGGTTATGACCTCGGCACTCTGGTAAAGTTTAGGGAGAGTGGGTTATTATTGTAATCAGACCATGCAAGCACACTCTGCGCCTTTAGACGCCGTGATTGGAGTCGAACGATGGCATGGCGTGCATGGCAAATCTCGGGACAGCTCCAAACGCTAAGCCCAAATGAGCTTGGCGTTGCCGCGACGCTCTTCGGCTGACAGGGCGCCTCCTTTTCCCATCCATGGATGCAACCAGGAACAGCAGACCAGAGCGTCGTTCATGCGCAGAACAACCGAATACTCCAAGGTTTGAAGTCAGAGACTGCTGACAGTTTGAATACCACGCACTACTAAAGCCTGTGCTTGCTGTGTTGTATTACAGGGGAACCGCTCAATCCTGAAATACATGCCCCCAAAACCCCTAACACGTAGCGATCAAGTACGCCCCTGCAACCGACATGATACGCTCACAACGACCTGCTCCTGCTCCAATAGAAGAATGACCGCCCGAACTCCAGCAGTATCATACATCCTTTTTGTTAGACTCACTTCCAGGTGTCCTGGAGCCACCGTCTTCATCCCAGCTACTCCTCTCGCTTGCGCGGCGCCTGTGTCCTCGCTCCTTCATGGCCCCTCTAATCTTCTTGCTCACTTCGTCGAAACCGTCCTTGGAGTCCAGAGTGCTGAGTCCCTGCACAGGAAAGCCACCGCCTTCCGAGTTTGTCCGGCTGCGGCTCCTGTTGGGCGTGCCGGGGCGGGTGGCAAACAGCCCGACGCTGCTGAGATCTTTGAACGAGTCGTTCCTCGGCAGATTCCCTTGGGCGGACCTCGCCATGCCAAGGCTTCCATCGGTGTAAGAGCGCTTTGGAAGCGACGGCATGGCGTCGGACAAGGCGGCTTCGCTATCCGTGCGGGTAGTGCGCGTAGGAGTTCGCGGCTCCGTCCCGTCCTGAGCGGGAGCCGAGATGATTCGGAACGACTCGAAGTCCGGAAACATCTCTGGACCTAGTGTATTGATGAGATCGGTTACCTCTGCCACGAGAGCTGCACGTCGTTCGCGGAGCTTGACCAGCGTGTTTCCCGAGGAAGGATTGATGGATAAGACCAGCGGCCGGAGAGATTTGAAAATGTCCATGCCGACCTCCCCGAACCGCAGGGCGGCAAAAGTGATGGAAGGAAAGAAGATGAAGCCAAATATGAAAACAAGCGGCAGGGGTACATATTGAGGAATGTAGCCTTGCACACGATTGTAGTATGCCCAGGCAAACAAAAGGAGTGTGTAGAAGGTGTATAGCGCTGGCGCCAGGACCAGCGCGACAAGAAGTTTCCACGTGGCGACAACATCTTTCGCTTGTATCTTGACGGTCGAAGCTGCCAGGGCTTCCTTGGATTTCTTCACGGAGATTATCTTTCCAGCGATGAAGACCGGAGCAAACAGTATCAGCCCTGGAAGCACGCCAGCAGACAAGATCAGCACCTTCGCGACCCTGTACAGCAGGGTGAAGACGACTTTGATAGCAGAGAACTTCGCAATTTCGACTTGGTGATCCCGGATGTTGAGCTGCATCAACTGCTTGTTGTAAGCGATCACTGACCGCTTCAGCTTGACGATCCGAGAGTCGTGCTGGTACTTTTGGTATCCCTTGACCAGCCGTCGATTGAGCTCCACGACCATCGGTAAAGGTAGCTTTTTACCCTTGGGGTTATACAACCGCCTCACAGCTTGGATCAACTATTCACCGCGGGTCAGCATAACACGTAAAGGAGAGACGAGGAACATTACCATCAGGGTATCATAGTCTGGGGTGGTCACTGTCACCGAAACCAGCCCTTGATAAACAGTCTCCAGCAGCTGGCTTATCGCCTCTCGTCTCTCGCCTCTCTTGTACAGATCCACCAACTCCTGCGGTACCTCAATCGGAGTCCCGAATTCGATGACTGCGCGGGATCGGAATTTGTGGGCGTGGAAGTAGTTCATCCCGCAGGGGATGATTTTCAGGCCGCAATCAGGACTGACCGCCAACGCTCCGAGAGCCATGATGGCCACGCCAGCTACATCAGCGTCAGCTCAATGTTGGAAAGTACGAAAAGAGCCATGGCACATACGCTTGAGTGGTAGAAGTTCCGTGCGATCGTGACTGCCCCCCTCCGGGAAAATGCCGACACAGCCTCCGGACATCAACTTCTCGAACACAGCATCGTAGACCTGCGTTTGGTCGACTTTAGGTGCGACTTTGAAAGTGGTGCCTTCGTAATTCTTGTTTATCGATCCTATATCGGCAGACCCGTTCGAAATCTTGCCATCTTCGTCCGCTTCTTGACCTGTGAGCTGCCGCACCGCAACAGCACCCTTGAACGGCTTCTTCAGCCGGAGCTCCTCCGGACTGAGAACCTCCTGAATCTCTGCATTCGCTGCGACGTTGTTGACTGACGGAAGTACCAAAAGCCCACCAGCCTGGAAGCTGCCATCATCGAAATTCGTTCCTCTTCCGCGCACCAATGTGGGATCGTTTACAGGATCTGGGAGGTAGATCCTGCCATTGGCGGTTCTTGTCATGTCCAAAGCGCGCCCCACCGGCAGAGCACCGACAGCTCTTGCGAACCAGCCTATCATCTTTCTTCGCATTGACTTCTCTGCGATAAGCCAAGCAATTCGACGGCGTGCCTCTGTGCGAATCACCCGCATCAGGATCAAGGGATCGACAAACTGTGTGCTTGTGATAAGCTATGTATACGCTTCATTAAGTGAGGTCTGCACTTTACCTGATTCGCATGAGGGGCAGCAACGAAAAGAACCGGTCCTTTTCGGGGAATTTTCCAGGAGCTGCGAGGATGGATCTCCCGGAAGAACAGGTCTATGAGTATGGTGAATGTCCATAGCCAGACGTCGTAGACCAGTTTGTTCATAGGCGCAAGCGTGCGCCTGACATGCGTAGTTCCGGTCATCATGCACTCAAGGCCAATTGTTAGGGAGTGGTGAGCCCTTTTCCTGTCTCAGATGTTGGCCCGATAACCTTGGAGGCGCGATCAGCTCTGTATGGGGTTTTTGTATACTGTCGCGTGAACGTAATCATTAGCCGTCTGTCACCAAATGCGGGTGATGTCATGCGGTCCTACCTCTGCCTGAGTTGACCTTGTACGGATTCGTGGCGTCCGCAGAGTGGTGGATAAGAAATATGCTATAGATCCCTCTGAAAGAATGCTAAGCTGTCCGCTGGGATAACGCAGCTGGAAAGGTTGGCTTCTCCAACGATTGCAGAGTCGCAAGCCAATGTGAATCAAACCATCCTGCGCAAAAGAGATGTTGCTTAAGGAAAGCGTCCTGTCGAGACTGATGATCCAGACAGAAGTGCATACGTTGCATGGAGAATCCGAGGCGGCTTTTGTCGGCGGGGAAGGCCGCAGGGTGCAGTGTGGGGTGCGTGAAGGGCAGGTACGAAGCCGGAGTCGCGATGTTCGTTTCCTATGTGAGCTCCGTTCTCCGTGCTTCGGCACATCCCATCTGCTCGGTTCCCGTCGTCCTTGCCTTGAACGAGACATTGGCATCTTGAAGACCGAAATAGATGGACGATCCAATCTCTTGCTGCTTCTTCCTGGAACGTGTTGAACGTGACGATGCGATCAACACCTGCCTAGGTGCGATGCCTTTTTCTCCGAGGAAGGCTTCATCGTGCGGCATATCTAAACCTGGGCTCTGAGTAGGCATTGACGACAGACACGTACTCGTTAGAGTCGAGAGAGTAGGTATCGTTGATTCTACTCAATGCTTCAATTGGCCTTCTCTTGTGGTCAGATAGTTAAGTTGTGGTCTTTGTCTGCACCTGAGAAACCGCGTGTGAGCGGCGCTGTTACGATCCGACAGCCGTTTGACTTTTCAATTGGGTAATAAGTCAAACCATGCGGTTCTATTCTCCCATCTCCCAAGCAGAGTATGCAGACTGATTCGTGTTCAAGTTCAAGTTTTCTTCCTTACTTTAGTAAATCCTCTATCATTAATGAGGCGTATCAGATGCCCTCTACCCAAGGTGTGCTTGTACGCCGAATCTCGAAAGGCGTAGCAAATGCACGTTCTGTTGCTGGGCTGCGCAGCATGCTCCACTGCCGGACGCCTAAGGTTCTGGTTGGATTTCTGCCCTCCTACATCTCCGGGCGGACAAGCATAAGGGCAATTCTCACACAACAAACAAGTACGCCTAACGCTGATTGTTGAGGTGCCATCTATCGTCAAGATTGGGACATGTGTGGCCGGTGCTACCTACACTCGATTGAAGGTAAAGACGGCCCTCGGCCTGTGCAAACATGGACAGATTAGTAACGTCGCGTTGCGGGTTCCAAGACTTGGCCGAGTCAACCCTTCCGTGCCGGTCTCTCCGGATACCTGCGGCGAACCTTGTATCCGGATGTGGGTCCGTTGTGCTGACAGCGTTTAGCTCCAGAACCTGACCCTCGGTCCCAGCGAAGATCGTCGGGGATGCTGGGGATGGTGAAGAGAGGGAATACAATGGTGATCCGTAAGATCGCCGATGCGGCGTCATGCCAGCGGAGCCCTTCGGGCTGAGGAAGCAATTCCAGCCAAGTTTTGGATCCGAGTAATAGGTTACTGCTTGAGTCTCGACATTTCCAGCAGTCGATCCATTTGCTACTACCGGTGCCGTGTACGCCGGAATCCCAGCGGTATCAAGATAATCATACATCCGTCCACTCGGCATGCGAAAATCGAAGACCTTCATCATGCTGTGACGGGCCGTTCCGGCCAGGATGCGCTCTCTAGCAACAGGCAGCAACGAGAAAACCGCATCGTCACTGTAGGGGTCCTCAAGTTTGAGCTCGACATCCTTGCGGGAGCGCATATCGTGCAATCTAGACGTCAGTCAATATACATCAATTGGTACTCAAGACAAAGGTATCTCGTCTTACCTGACAGCTCCATCTGCTCCACCAGACAGAAACAAGGTTCCTACTTCGGAGCCATTATGCACGGCAGGCATTGGCACAATACAGAGCACGACTGGATGCTCGTCGTTTGATCCAAAGTTTCGGACTGGACCTGGACTGAAACCAGCGGGCATTAAGCCATAGACTTGCAACGACACTGATGCCGCGCTGCCGCCGACTGCTAAGGACTCATTCGAGAGAAATCGAGTGGCCCAACAACGGGCTACACTTTTCTGCGTACCAGTGCATACAATCTCACTCACTGCCGACACATGCCTCTCTCCAGAATTTATGTTATAGAGTGCAATTGTATGATGCGCGAGACAAGCAGCTAACAAAGGATTTTTCGACTGGAAGACGTCCAGAGAGCCAACTGATAGCCCGCCGGTCGCATAAGTTGTCCGCGTTCGACTCATCCAACGTTCGCGCCTATCCTGGGTTATGTTGAGGAGATTTAAAGCTCCGCCGGCGGTTCCGTAAATGATGTCCGCTGCAGATTTGTAGGAGGTGCCGACGCTGTGATCTGGCTTCAAGAGGCTCAAAGCCGTGATATCGTCAGCCCCCTCTTTGCCCCTGCGCAGCCTATGAGATATCCAGATGTTGCGGTGACAATAATGATCGCGTTGCTCTTCGATAGGAACATTCATCGCGGGCTCATCGGTGCGCACTGACGCGCCCATGTCCTTGAAACGGACAACGAGTTCGGCGCCAGCACCCCACGCAAGAGTTTGCCTCTTGTCATCCCAAGCATTGCCAATCTGCTCTTCGAAGCTGTCTATGACCGGAACATAGCCCATAGTCTGGCCCCGCAGCTTTGTCCATTGCGGGATTCGCCTTCCACTCGGGACCGAGTAGATGATACCAAAAGGCTCCAGTAGCCGCGCCAAAAGAGCACGTCTGTCCCAATTCCGGCGTGTGGTGGTGAGACTCCGGGCAGCATCTCTCCAGTGGTTACTGACAGGGACACAGGGGTATTGATTCAGTAGGAAAACCTTCCATCCCTCCTCTTTCACAAAAACGCTCAGGGCGCGGCAAGTCAGAGCGAGATGGTGTAGACACTGCGCAAATGGAAGAAAAGATGCTATATGTGATAAGAGCTCGAGTGGCAGGTCTATCAGTTTTGGCATAATACGTTGTATCTCCAAACACGGTTTGGTTCAATATAAGTCTATATTGACATGGGAACAAAAATTGCTGGTGTTGCTGGTCTTATAAAATGACGTCTGTTGCGTCTTTCTAAAGTCCGATAGGGCCGGCGTTGCATTAGCTTATCGGTCGAAACCTACAAAAGTATGATTTACTTTTTATCAAACTTTACGTTCAACTGGTGGCTACAATATGCCCCGATCTAAGCAAGTAGCTGGGGAGAGGAAAAGGAAGAGACATTTCTCTTTGCAAGGTATATTTTCCGCAGAAGGGATGGCGTCCTGGCAGCGCATATGGTGGTGGCAGATGGGCACGCGGCACATCTGCAGACGTTGCAGTTTCTCTCGCGGTCGAAGATGATTTCATCCTTATCCTTGAATCTGCATGGGTTCTGCCAAACATCAACTCAGTTCAGGCTACGCGTTCAACGTGTCATTGATCTGGCCAAAGAGAGGAAGAGAATAGATCTAGTGAGTCCCCATGCCTTCTCCATGTCCGGGGCTGGAGGCGGCTTGCGCTGGGTCAGGACGCCGGCCCTCAAGTAATCATCAACTATCAAGAATGAACGGTTGGATTGATACTGCCACCTATGCAGTCAAACGGTGTAGCGAAAGAAACTCGCATTGTCTCCACGATGGCGCTCGACCGACTTTTCCTCAGACGTATAGAGATCCGGATGTTTCGTAGTGTCCTTGTCCCGCTTGCTGTTCTCGCGCCGTAGCCATATAGTCATGAAAACAGAGAGAGCAAGGCTCATCGTCAGCGTTCCGATCAAGGTACCGTGCCCGCGACGATAGCGTGGAGCGTCCTGAGACTGATATATGAAGCCGGCTATGACTCCTCCCAGATTGCCGAAGCCTACGTGCATCGCTATTCCGACGCTACGTTTGGTAGATCCTCCGATGTTGTTCCCGTTCCAGGCAACTCCTTGGGGGACGTTCGGATAGATGCCGGAAGCAGCGAGAAAGGTTCCAACATACTTTACCCTTGGATCGTCCGTTGCAATAAGCAGGATGAATCCGGTGATGCTGTTCAGACATTTCAGTAAAGCCAACGGAGTCTCAGACCGGGGGTCTTACGCCATCAAGCAGAAACCAATCATGTAGATTCCGCGTTGCTGATGCTTATCAGCAGCAAAGCCCCCGCCAATGCAGAAAATACAGGCTACGGCGTAAGGCGGCACTGTCATTAGCTGCGCCGTGTTGTTGGTGTATCCTAGTGACTTGACTATGGTAGGTAGAAAAAGCGAGATCGAATAAAGGGGAGTATATATCCCCAACGTGATGCACATGTGGATCCATATCTTCCAATCTTTGATCGCGTCCCAGAAGTAAGCCATACTGAACTCGTTGGCAAGGGAATTGTGATCGAGCTCGAGCCGGTGTCGCAACTGGCGTCGTTCAGTCTCGGTGAGAAACCTGACTTGTAAGCCATGTGTGTAAATGTATCGTGCTAATCAAAGCTGAGATAGACCTACTTAGCAGTGTCGGGATAGTCGTGCATGACCCAGTAGGCAACAACAGCTATGAGACACTTGCATCAACATGGCTCGGTTGCAACAAGTGGAGTGGTAGTGGGCAGAGCTACCAATCAAGAACGTAATAAGACCTTCAATGATGAAGATCCACGCCCAGCCGGATTTGCCCCCAACGCCGTCAAGTTCGACAATGCCTCGGGCAAGAAGACCCCCAAAAGCACCGGCAGCAGTGGCAGCTGAGAAGAATACCGCGATTCGAAGGCCACACTCGTGCCTCCTATACCACATTGTAATGTAAAAGGTGACCTAATGTACCGTCAGGGTAGATCGAGAGTGATTTACCAAGAGGATCCTTACCCCTGGAAACAGGCCGCCTTCAGCCACACCAAGAGCAGCGCGAGCAACAAGAAGACCAGCGTAACTTGTGACCAATCCCATCAGAGTCGTCACAATCCCCCATGCTACCATGATCGAGGGGATCCAAATAGAAGGACGCGTTCTCTTCATCATTATGTTGGAGGGAATCTCAGCCGCCACATAGAATGGGAAGAATATTGACAGAGCAACCTAGACTTTTAGACGTTGATCAGCTTCTAGGGCAGCTGGGGGGTACATTGTAGTCCAAGCCTTTCATATTGAGGTCAGCCTCGAGACCAGCCAGACGAGCATTCCCTATGTTTGTGCGATCCAAAAAGCTCAGGCTTGTGCTGTCAGTCAAGAGGACAACGACGCATAGTCTTTTCATCTTACAGATACAATAGGGCCAGAAAAGGGATTAAGACAAAGTCCACTTTTCTCAACAGCCTTTTCGTGCTCTTTTCATCGACGTCGTTACCATCCGCAGCTGGATCTTGTTTGATAGAGGACGTTGTCTTCGTTTCGACCTGGAAATCAGGAAGAGGAGATGCTGTCTTCTCCATGTTGGAACAGAACGTAGGGTGCAGTGATGAATCGTCAAGGGTCAAGGAAATGGCAAACTGAGACAGAGACTAGAGATAGTATATAGGCTGACTACTAGAGCGAACTGCCAAAGAGCGGCCCAGAATCCACCCATAGAATGCATTCTGGGCTGCAAGTGTACAGAAACAACGGACGATATGCTAGTATGACAGAGCACCGGGTGGTCCTAGCTGAGAAGGAGTACAGCAGCAGAATTGTGTTACAGAAATTGCTTTATCTTACCGCTGTAGATAGAGAATATGTCTCACGCCGCAGCAATGCAAGCAACCTACCTGAGCATGTAATGCACATCGTTATCGTCCTTCTCAGGATCACTCGGTAGCTGCTAGCGGCCAAATGATTGGGATCATTCACGAAAGCACTGCTAAACGCATCAAACTTTGTGCGGACATGTCCTGACCGGTAGCGGCAGAGCAAATCCTATTTCAAGCGAAGCAGAGTGGTCGAGACGATGCAACATTGCAGCCTCAGCCTTACCACCAGCACGTGGAGAAGATTCACAAAGGACTCTGCACCAGTGAGCTTCGTCGTACAATCCTTGTGCTACCGCTCGAAAGCCCGTACTTGCTGGCTTTACCGTTAGAAGAACCGGATGCATGAAGGAATGTAGCGTGTTATCTGAGTACGCTTCATCCCGGGGTAACCCTGTTCAATGGCGCCAACCTTGATAGGTACAGCGCCAGAAGCCATCGATGGTCTCGGTGCAAGTGATTCGGGTCGCGAGCGGCAAGATGTTTCGGAGACATTTCCCGCGCTGTCGTGCGGCGGTTGAGGGCATCTAGAATGCGTCTATCTCCGACCTTAAACCCACATTGGCCTTTTCGGCATGAGATTTGTTCACCAATCATTCAACCAGCGGCAGGTGCCTACCGAGTACCTTATTGATTTTGAAATCCTCTTGGAAGCTTTGTGGAGTCCTGAAGACATAAGTGTGAGGGGGCACGGCCCCATCAAAATTCTTCGTGAGTTCGTGCGGACATTCGATGAAGGGAACGGGACGGTGCATATGCGGCAACCATGCGGCAACCTTCGATGGAGTGCGGGCCGTTATATGTAAATCGACCCTCATAATGTCTTCTGTTCGCCAGGCCCCATCTCATTTGGTTCAATGGCTTCGCTTGACGGGAGAGCTCCCTTGGGTCTACGCAGACGAGAGAACGCTTGAATGGATTCGACGTATGCGTGTCATGGGAATATCCTAAGGTGCGGCACATGAGGGACCGTATCTTGTTTCCTTCCCCCAGCATATTCAGGAGTGTTCGGCGTTTGAAGTTGATCGTTGCATCGTGCCGTTTCATTGATTCATACCGTCTGGTCGAAGGTTTCTCAATCAGCTCAAGGCTGATTTCCTTTCTTTCCGATCACTCGAATGATAATCCGGCAGCATGCTGATCCATTCTGAGCATTGCTTTTACCACAAAATGATAGCAAACAAATTTTCTGGACCAGCCTTGCAGCCTAATCTTCTTGCCGCTACGGACAGGCGCATAGCGCCTAAATCGACGTCCTGAAACCGCTCCACCAAAAGTCCAACGCAGCAAAGAAACGGATACGTGATGTGAAAACGTACGAGATACCCGCTCTTTTCTGTCTCAGCTGTGGCGCCATATGTACCACCATCTTCTATAGTGAGCAGTTCATACCATCAACACCAGCTTTCGCACAAGTAGCGGTTGCTGGGCGGCTTCCTTCCGTTATACTGTTCCATGGTGAGCGTTCATGCGAAGCGTGACATTCGGCTCACGAAATGGCCTGGTTGGGGAGGCGAAGAAAGCCCAGCTGAAGGGTGGCCCAGCTGAGTTAAGGATTGCTGTTGGCGGTAAAAGATTGCGTAGTGAGCTTTCAGTCTTGAGATCTGAATTGTAATTAAGTTATCTCAATCGTTGTTTGATTATCTGAGTCCAGATCCCACCAATTCTTAAGCCGAGATCCGCCTAGCTTGCTAGTCCAGTAGTGTTCTCTTGATCAGTCCACGCGTGACCGCGCCATCTGTCCTCCGCAGGGAAGCCGCAGGTCCGCGCGGAAGCTGAAGCAGACACGAAGAGTGGTGAGCACCAGCAGAGATTGAGCTCAGCACACTGGACATACGACCAGGCGCAGAACCGGAAGTAACGCCACCATTGACCACTTTTTGAGGATTGTGATATCCTTTTGGTAATCCTAGCGAACGCTAATCTCCCGATTTTCCGGTTGAGACTCCTCCAAGACATGGACATCCGAAAGGGGTCGTCTGCGACCAAGAACGTCCTCTAGCCCAGCGGCCTGAAGGACCGCCCATCTGACTCCGTCAATTCCGACTTTACGACCAGGCGCGAAGCTCGTCTCAGCGCTACACGTCAGGATCGAGGCTGGCGCCGCCAAGCTTCCTAGATTTTCCACAGGCCCGGTTTGAAGTCTGGCTCTGATTTTTCCGCAAATGTCCTGGAGCGTAGCGACTCTCTTCTCCAGCATCTCTGGAGTTGGTGGGGTACTTTTGAATCTCACCATCTTGTCGATTTTGGACAGAATGATCTGGCATTGGACACCTTGCCCGCGGAGCTGTTCCAGGAACCGCTCATCCGTGCGTGTGAGTCCATGCTCGGCGTCGATCAAGATAAATGTCCTGCGAAGTCTTTTCAAATACGTAGGTCAGCTCCACAATTTTGCAATAGGTGATTTCTAGGCCAGGACCCCACTTACTGCTTCCTTTCATATAAATACTTCATCACCTCCTTCCCCCAATCCTCGCGACTCTTGAAGCCATATCCAGGCATATCGACAACCACGACTCCTCCAGGCCCAATCCACCTCTCCACCCGAGCCTCTTTAACCTGAGCGCCCGCCTCGATTCGTTTGACGCCGCCACCGGAGCCTCCGACGCCGATGGCGTTCATCGTGCGCGTATGGCCCGGCTTGGAGCTGACGCGAGCCATCCTGTTTGTCGTCCTGTTGAGCAGAGCGTTCAACAGGCTGCTCTTGCCGACATTGCTGCGTCCCAGGAACGCGACCTCGGGTGTCGATGAGGTAAGAGGGAACTCTCGGAATTTGGACGCGGCGAAGTAGAATGCAGGTGTATGTGTTTCGAAGAAACGCTTTGCATTGTTGAGTTGGCTGGCTCTCGGCGGGTCTATATCCCAGTAGACGCCGAAGTCGCTGAACTCGGATTGCGAGAAGAGCGGCGACGTGTGACCGGGTCGCGCGGGTATTTGCGAGATTGCCTTGAGACGCTGCTTTTCGGCATATCGACGTGCTAGAGATGAGTTGCGTCTAAAGTGACAGTAGCGACTGTAATGGGGACGGACTTTACACAGCATTCTCAGCCATGGGGTCAGTCTTTAGCACAGGTCGAAGCTGACTCCACACGTTCTGATTATTTTGTGCATTGTTCTTGCATGGCATCATAGCTCTGCCAAGCAAAATTTCCTGTGCATAAAATAAACTTCATAGATTTGCCCTCAACCTTTGAAACTCCCGCCCCATTCTCCTCTCCAAGCATGACCTCAAACTCCCGCACAATCCGCTCCCTCTACCGACGCATTCTGCGCGAGCTCCCAACACGGTCAACCGCCAGTCCCACCAACCTAGCCAACCCATCACCAATCCAACGCGGCATCCGCTCCTCGTTATCCGCCGAGCTCTCTGCCGAGGCCATCCCATCCCGACTACAGGAAGCTGAGCAGTTCGTTCAGTATGTCAAGGCGCAGCGGATGTATGCGACGCTGATTGAGCGGTACAATCCTGGCATGAACATGCACGAGGAGGACAGGGTCCGATTGACGGCGAGGCGGGTGGGCATGAATTTGCCGGTCGAGATGGGGTCGGGGACGGATTGAGATGGCTTGGGTCTTGGTGCAAGGGCGATAGAAGTTGGGATCTGGAAGGAATGTCAAGAGGCAGAGTCTGACTACATTGGCGAATGGGACCATGGATGGTGTTATAGCTTGCTTGCACCAAAAATCTCACGGGTACGGCTTCCTCAACTCGGAGAGGCTGGTGATGCGACTTGCTTTCGTAGTATCATCTTATCTCATATTCTCTCTGTCCATAGAAATCAGTCGTGGTGCAAAAGAGTATTAAGATCATAAAGTCTATTTCGTGTCCGAGCATACTGCAAGCCCCCTAGCCATCAGCAACATCTCATCCGCCTTCAACAGCCTCAACGACCGCACGACCGCAACACGTTCCTTGTCATCTCCGCTCCTGTCAACTCTTCATGGCCGACATGCTACGCACATGTGAGGAGCCGCAAAAGTTTCATGTCCGAGAGGCAAAAGGTCTAAAGTACAGAATGAGAAGAAAGCCACACCAAGCCGGTACATCCGGATCGGATGAGGGGGAAGAGCAATTGAGAACTTTTCAGACTGTCCCGATCCCTGGGAAAGGAGCGCCTTCTACGCCGATGTGACCGTCAAGAGCAAGGACCGAAACTATCAAGAGGCTGCCAAGTTGAAAAGAAAACGAGGAAGCCGGCTTGAAAAAGGATTCGCCTAAGCCTTCTCCTCAGGAGCATCTACATCCTCAACTTTGGGCTTGTCCATAGCAGGAGTATCCTCGGATTCTCCACCTTTGGTCTTGACGTACTCGTGATAAACGGTCAAGGCCTCTTCGACTTTGGCGCGCAGTGCAGAATCATCAGTAGTTCTATGCATTGGTCAGCCTTGATCAACACCGAAACATGGACGGGGACTCACAAGTTCAGAAGCTCGGCGTTGTCCATCTCTAGAAGCATGCCGGTGATTTTCCCAGCAAGCTCAGGCTGCTGGTCATGGATTTTGGGATACAGCGCCTCTCCAAGCATCTGCTTCTGCTGCGGCAGCGGAGCAGCATTCAGAGCCGCCATGTCAAGAGTGGGTGGTGTGGCGACAGGAGGCATCGCTCCCATGGGCTGCGGCATGCCACGACCTTGCGGATACGCAGCCATCTGAGCCGGGCGCATTGGCATCGCACCACGACCTCCACCTTGAGCGAAAGCGGCTCCGCCACGCATGCCGGGAACAGCTGGCATCTGAGGCGGGATACCCTGCATGCCGGGCACAGGTCCACGACCAGCAGCACCACGACCGCCCGCCATGGCTGCAGCCTGAGCCGCTTGAGCAAGTTGCTGGAGGTAGGCGGGGTTGCTGTAAGCTGCGGGAGGAAAGGCGCCAGGCGGCATGTTCGGAGGGATGCCGTACATGGCAGCGGGAGGGAGTTGCTGAGCGGCACCGGGCGCGCCGCGACCGGCTTGCGGAGGGATACCCCCCATAAAACCGCCGCGGCCGGCTGGCACGCCGGGAATGCCCTGCGGGAACGCCATCGGGCCACGAGCGCCAGGAGGCATGAATTGCGGTTGCTGGCCAGGCCCGTAGAACATCTGGGGCTGCATGAACTGCTGGAGGAAAGTCAGATCTGAACTGTTCCCTCGATGCTGCGCTACTTACTTGGTTTGGCATGCCAGCAGCGGCGGCAGCTTGCTGCATGCGGACTTGGTTGCGAGCTTGAATGCTGGCTTCCAGCTGAGTATGTTGTTAGCACCCTCTTTCAAATTCTAAGCTGGCGTGAGCAGCTTACTTGACTCTTTCGGACATCCTTGCGCTGCGCCAGAGCAACATAGAGAGGTTTGCCATTGACCATCTTCTGGTTCATCTCGGTGACAGCCTTGGTTGCCTCATCGGGATTGCTGAAGCAAACAAAGCCAAAGCCCCTGCTCTTGCCCAGAACTTTCTTGTCGCCCTTGGTCGCAGGCTTTTCTTTGTCTTTGTCATCCTCCTTGTCCTTGTCTCCCTCCTCCGCATCTTTGTCCCCTTCAGTCTTCTCCTCGCTTGACTCTTTTTTGGCCTCATCTTTCTTGTCCTCTTCTTTTTCAGTTTTAGCCTCCGTGGCGGGGGAGGCGGTTCTCTCCGCAGGCAGACTGTCACGCATGACTTTGGCAGACGTGATGGTTCCAAATGGAGCAAAAAGCTCACGAAGGGTCTCGTCGTCAGTCTCGTCGGCAAGGTTCTTGACGTAGAGATTGACGCCCTGATACTTCGAGACCTTCTCTGCACGTGCAGCCTCGTACTGCTTGCGAAGCTCCTCTTCGCGCTCGTGCTTCTTCTGCGCACGACCGACGTAGAGCTTCTGACCCTTGAAGTCCTTGTCGTTGAGCTCGTCCACGGCCCTGGCAGCATCCTCATGTCTGACGTAATTGACAAAGCCGAAACCACGGCTCTTGCCGGTCTCGTTGTCCTGGGCGAGCGAAGCAGACGTGATCTGGCCGTATCTCTCGAAGAGATCGCGGAACTCCTCCTCGTTCGCCTCGGGGTCGACGTTTTTCACATAGATGTTGGTGAAGTTGGCCTTCATCTCCTCGAATTTGCTCATTCGGTCCTTTTTCGGGATGTGATGGCCGACAAAGACCTTCTTCTCGTTCAGCAACATGCCGTTGACGGCCTTTATGGCGTTCGTGGCCGCTTCGGCGGTCTCGTAGTGCACGAAACCGTAGCCTTTGGACTGTCCGAGCTCGTCCTGGGCGACCTTGCAGCTGAGAATGTTGCCAAAGGCGGCAAACGTATCGTGAAGAGCCTTGTTGTCAATAGCCACGTCCAGGTTCTTAATGAAGACATTGCCCTGTCCAGTCTTGCGGAGAGCGGGGTCACGCTGAGACCACATGATGCGGCACGGCTTGCCCTTGATGACAGTGTAGTTGAGCTCCTCGAGCGCCTTCTCGCCGTCTTCGGAGCTGTTGTAGTTGACGTAGGCATATCCAAGAGAGCGACGGGTGACTGCGTCACGGCAGACACGGATGGAGGCGACCTGGCCGATGGAGGAGAACAGCTCGAAGAGCATGGCTTCGGTGACGGCGGTGTCGAGCTCGCCAACGTAAAGAGAGGCAGAGTTCTGGTGAGCCGTGGAGGGAGCGGCGGAGGTGGGCGTAGGAATGTCGCTGGCGGAGGGGAGGCCCTGAGCAGCACCGACGTCGGTGTTCAGAGCGGTTCCGTTGGTGGGCGCACCGGGGCTTGCGCCGGCAGGGTTGAGATCAGAAGTGGCCGGAGCCGTGGCAGCAGCAGCTTCGGCAGACATGTTGATCAGATGTTCTGTGGGTTCGATGCTAGGGCCGGTGTCAGCATGCATCCTTTGAGCTTCCTCGATCTGCTAGCTCTGAAGGGCGTCTTTCTATGAATCGTACCTGTTGACCTAACGTGATTCACAAAGCAGAAGGATCAACTAAGCCAACGACTCTGAAGCCGACCAGGTACGCCTGTGATCTTTGCAGTCGATGTCTCAACGAGGATTCAGTCTGACAGACTGCACAAAGCCGCAGTGACGAGCAGGTGATCAGGCCAAAGTCGATGAAGTCGGGTAGGGACGCGATCAGAAGGTAACCTCAACAGTAATACTGGATATCTTTTTCTGGATTTTCAAGTTTTTTTGCACCGGCGAACGGGGTTTTTTCTTTTCTGAAGAAGAGGCAATACCAAGGAGCGAGTTTCCTGGAGAAACTCACGACGAAGAGCAGGTGAGGTTGTCAGTGGTGAGGGAAGAAAGAGATCCAAAAGAATTTGAGGGCTCTTCAAAGAATTCTGGTTAGCGGGCCGTCGCTTCCTGAAGCGGGATAAAATACACGTGATAGCATGAGTTACCGGACATATGTCTCTCCGGTCCGACAAAGCCACCTGGGCATCCGAGGTCCATGGATCGAGGTCGAGGGTGAGGCCTTTCATTCAATATCAACATGATGGTAGTACATAGTGGAGTTGGGGGTTAGAGCAAGGACCGAGATGAGTACGGGATCTTGGGGATAATCAAGATGGTTGTCGGCATTTCCACGATAGCTTTTCAGGAAACACCTAGCTAGAAAGGGGGTAATGCTTGCTGTCGCGTCGACGACATCATGTAGACATGCAGTGCGTGAGCACCATCACCGATCTTCTAAATCTCATCTCATCCAAATCCCGCTCACGGGAGCTAGATCATATGCCCAAAAGAGAATGCACACACACACGTATATCAGTCCACCACCCTACTCCTGAAGACTCTCATCCCAACCCCCATTCTCCACAAGAAAAGTCTCCACCCGATCCTTACACTCCCTCAGCCCCTTCCCCAGCGCCTCTCCCCACTGCCCCTCGACCAGGCCAACCTTCTCCTTGAGATCGAGCGTCAGCCTAGCCTCCTCGTCCTGCCTGACGGCCTTCATCTCGCCGTCGACGGTGGCGAAGTCCTCGCCGGCGAGATAGCGCTGCGTCTCGAGCAGGCGCGAGCCGGCGGTCATGACGCCCGTCTTGACCTCGTGCAGCAGGCACAGCAGGTTGGTCTGCGACTCGATGAACTGGTATGCGGACTTTTCGGCGTGGGCGAGCAGCGAGTAGAGATACTGCGTCGGGAAGTCGTAGTAGGACGGGTTCTCGGCATACTCGTCCGGCGGGATCAGGATGTCGAGGCCGTCCAGATCCGACGGGACTTTCTGCACGACGGCGAGCAGGCCGGGGGCGATGTCCCAGAAGGCGGAGAGCTGGTCCTCGACGCCGCGGGTGACGTTGCCTTCGATGACGCCCATGAAGTCCTCGAAGCGACGCAGCGTTTCCTTTTCAAAGGTGACCCTGCTCTCCTGCTTGTCGCGCTTGAAGAAGTCTTCGGCCTCTTTGAGTTTGTCCTCGTTCTTGGCGAGACGGTATGGAGTGACGATGACGTTCTTGTAGCGGTCGTTGCGCTCGCTTTCGAGCTCGAACATCTCCTTGTGCAGCTGCTCGCGCGACTCGAAGAACCATTTCAGCAGCGTAAGTTTCTCGAGCAGCTCAGGCTGCTCGTCACCTTCCTCTTGCGTCTGGTTCGGATTCGATGCCTGCGCATCGTTGAAAAGGCCGGAGCAGAGTTGCTCGATGGATGCTGAAGCTCGCTCGATGCGATCCAAGAAAGTATCACGAAGGGGTATGAAGACTTCTGCCTGAAACGAGTCATACTCTGCCTGGGCCCGATCGCGACTGTCCCGGGCCTCGGCGGCGTCGAACTCGGCTTCTGCGCTGGCAGCCTCCGCAAAAGACATCTCTCCAGCCCGGATCTTGTCCTGGATGTCGAGCCGAAGCTGGGTCCGGCGACTAGTTGCCGCTTCCTTCTGGAAATCGCGGATCGTATTTGTTCTGTTCGCATGCTGCTCCTTGATTGCCGCCACTTCTTCCAACCGATCGAGAGACCGTAAGTTTGCCCGGATGGCAGCCAAGTCGGGGTGGTTGTTGTTGACGGCGGGATGGTGGCGGGGATACGGAGGAGGAAGCGTTACTAATCTCGAGACATCAAGCTTGTAAGGATCCGGCGTGTTCGGCGTGGACCGGCCGTAGTACGTTGGATACTGCGGCGTCGACAGCGCCTGATCCTGCATGGACGGCTCATGCCATCCGACCTTTTCAGGCGGATACTCGTTGACCTCTGGAGTTGGAGTACCTGCACCTAGCGATGGGGCCAGATCGGCAGGCTCCCACTGCAGGTTCTCGCGTGCCTCGCGAGGCAGACCCATGTACTTGGACTCCCTCTTCGACCGCTCAACCCTCTGGCCTCGACCGGTCGAGCCCTCTGCACTGGCCTCCCACCAACGGCTTGCTGATCTCCCGCGCGAGCCCTCCTCTTCATCCTGAACGACGCTCATCGCCATGCTGGGTATCGGAGAGAGACAGGGTTGGTAACCGCTCCACAGCTGCGCTTCCTTGTTTCTTCCGTGGCTCACGGCGCTGGCTGGCGATTCCGTTTCTGTGCGCGGAGTGTACTGTACGGAAGCGGAATGAGGGGTGGTAGCCGAGTTGCCACCATAAGACTTCCACATGTCCCTGGTTAGATCCAGGATCTCGCTCGCCATGCGTTCGAATTGGAAAGAGTAGCGGTCGCGTCTTAGCCGGGACTCGTTGACTATGAATGATGTAAACAGCTCCAGCCTCTCACGATCAGATTGCGCTGCCGTCTCGTCCTGGATGAATTTTTTGTGGCGCTCGATGCAACCCATCGCAAAACGCTCCTGTAGCGTTTGCTCTGAGACATCCGCTAGCGACTTTCCTGACATCGGTCTGGCAGGGCTCAGCGGGGGAAGCATAGAGACGTCCTCGTTTGGTGCGTGAAGGATATGTGATATTGGTCTGACTGGCCGCCCGTTCGACAGCTGTGGAACCAGCAGAGAAGACGCATCCTGATCATCGCCACTCCGTTGAGGTGGAGGAGTAGGCAAGCCTTTGGGCCGGATGCCTGACCTTTTCTCTGGTACACGACTTTGAGTCTCGGATCCAACCAAAGTCGGGGAGAATGGAGGCGTGGTTGCCGACGCGTCATTCGGCTTGGCCAGACCCGGTGTGAACTGTCGTGGAGTTGACTGTCTGGAAGATGGATCGTCCATCTCAGGTCTGAGGTTGATCGCTCGCGGGCTGTCTTCGGTGAACTCCGGAGAGCGAATAGCCTTACCATGGACGGACCTCCGCACAATCCGTCTCCGACTTATCGTCCCGTGTTCGGACGGGAGTACAAGGTCGGCAGGCTTCGCCGAACCAGGGTCCATATCTCTCGCCCAAGGGTTGTTGCTCGACTCCGCCGGAGTCTCCACCTGTGCCTCCCGCTCTCTTACAGCTCTGCTGTCGCTGCGTCGTTCGCGGATGCCTCTAGCCGAAGGGTCTCTTCTCGCAGGTTGCCGTGAGAGCCCTCCTGGTGTGGCAAGGGGTGAGAACTCTCCGCCGCTTGGGTCATCATGAACCTCCCTACTGCTGCCAGCAACAACCGGAAGCTGCTGAGCACGAGCATAACTGGTGTCCAGTTGAAGACCAGCGGCAGCCGGTGACCTCGAGCGGGTTCTATCTGGATCAACCCAGTCGGCCGGCGTTGGCGGGATCGGACCGAGGGTGGTTCCATGCTGCGGAGGCCTACGGGGAGCTGGCGCAGCTAGCGGTTGGTCGTGATTCTGTGACCGCATTGACCGCTCTGGTGTTCTGTTGGGCGTCCTGCTCAGACTCTGAGAGCGCGAGCCGCTAGGCGGCGGACCAGGTGGAGGAGGAGGAAGAGGCATTCCAGGGGCCCATCCTGGCGCTGCAGGCGGAGACACTCTTCGAGGGGGCGTAGTACCGAAACCGATCGCGCCGGTTGACGCGGCTCGTCGAGCAGCAGGCGGCCTCATGTCAGGCTCCTGGTTCCAGCTAGGTTCTCGATTCGATGGCCGTGCAGCCGCAGCACTGCACACATCTTAGCAGTGCACTTAGTGTTGACGCAGGGCAGACCTACGGACGAATTGTGCTTGGACCGGCAACCGGTTGAACCGGTGCCCGGGACAAAGCGTCCGTGGTATGCTGGCGCAGAGCTTCTATTGCACTAGAACCACCTGCTTGCTCAGAGTTGCGACTTCTCGACGCCAGTCCGGAAAGACTAAAGATGGAGTGCTTGCCCTCCGGTTTCGGCCTAGAGGATGATCGCTCTCGCTGTGTGCGGGGAGGAGGTGGAGGGAACGCAAGGGTCGAGGACTGGTGAGGAGACGGATGTGGAGGGGCATTTGAGGAAGAGGCAACGGTCCTGCCCTCGAAAGCACTGTTCGGTAAGGGAGAAACTGTCGTGGCGGCACTTGTCGGAGTTCCATATTCTGAACCGCCTGTCCCCGGAGACGCTGAGTGCAGAGGTGAGAAGGCAGCGCTACCGACGGATGGAGAGGATCGAGTAGCCTGAGCGATGCTTGGAGGTTGCGCCGGGGAGTAAGGTGGCGGCGGAGAGGGCATTGCAGCTGCGGGAGAGATGTTTTAGCACTGAACTGCATTGAAGCCAGAAGATCGGTCCAGTGGACAAGAATGCCTTGTCCTTCCATGTCTTGCATTCCCGTAGAAATCAGACTATACAGGTAGACATCGGCCGGGGGGAAGAATCTCGACGAAAAGCTGGTAATTACCCTCCATCCCAGTGATATCCCTCGTCGACCTGCTCACCGGACCCGTTGACGACGAGTACGGCACGTACGCACCGGCGACAGGCCCGCTGCGACCCCATGCCTGCGGGTTGTACGCCGTCACCATCGGAGAGGAGGACGTCCTGAGAGCCATCGGGTTCGAGCCGGACGGAGCAGCGGACAGCATGGGCGAGAGGGGAGGAGCAGCGCTATAAGGGGAGCCAAAGTGCGAGCTCAGATTCGAGGCCGGCGCCCCACCCACCGCGGTCGTGATGAGCGGAGGTTGCACGGGAAACCGACGCCGCTGAGGAGAAGGAAGGGGCGCGGCGGGCAAGCCATAATGTGTGTTCATCACGCCGGCGCCGCTATTTCGAGGTTGACGGTGACAAGGCTCGCGCGGCGGCTGTCTGAGGTTTGAGCTTCTCACTCGGTCCTGCCCTCCTCTCGCCTGAAGGAGAGAGACTACTGCATTTCCGTAGGATGTGGATTGGTGTTGAGGGTGTATCGCGTTCTGCGGCCGTTGATTCGCAGGCGAGGGTTTCTATTTTCCGCTGCCGCTTGTTCGGAAGGGGGAAGGCGGGGATGCGGAGCGGCGTTTTCTTCCTTTTTCCTCGTTCCCACCCCTTCCAGAGGCTCGACTGCAGGGAATCCTGAGCCGTCACACTCAGTCAACAAGCCGCCGGCGCTTATCACTCTCATGTGCGGTCCCTTGGACGTCGATCTCCAATCATCACGCCTTGCATACACAAAGTACAAGCGTACTTGCTATAAAAAGCTCCGGCCATTGCCGCACGCGGCAGCACCGTTCGCCAGGCGCGCATATGCATCTACTAGCCTTGTGCTCAAAACCATCAACGAAGCAGTTTGAGATCAATGCAAAGCAGATGGACGAACCGTCACATCTCAACCATGAGACCAAAGTCAAAACCTGGACGCGGTACGGAGTACAGAGCACGCAGGAGAATCAGCCCGCATGCAGGTGCGCTTCTCACTGCTTTGTGGACAGCCAACCATTGCTACTGAGCTTTGCAGCTATGTAGTGCTTGTATAATGCGTCGAACAATAAGCTCACGCCTATGTAGTTATCATTTTTTATATTCTAATCCCGGATGAGGCTTCGTTACATTATTAGATACATAGGTATGGTGAAAAATGGCGGCCTTTCATGAATTAGGAATCCGCACCCTGTATTTCGCACGTATCAGGGCGTGATATTCGACAAAGATCTCTAAAGCACCACCAGTTGTACACTCCCGAGGTCATCTTTTCCTCATGCTTCGACTCAAGAAAGACTGGCTCACATACATATCCAAGTCATTAGCTGCCTATGTACTACAAGATGTGTGGCCCCATCCATGACTCGGTCGTACATTGCCTATATGGCCGAACACGCCCCCGAAGCAGGCATTCGGTCGACACCGCCAGCACCTCTGAGCCTTTGCGGCACCTAGCTCGGAAATTAATTCCGAGCTTCATTGCTAACTTCCAGCTAGGCTTGAGCTCATAGAAGTCAACAGCACCTTCGAAGTCCAAATATATATACACCAAGTTTGGGAACTGAGCTGGTGCTGCTCTGATGACTTCCGTTAAGAGGTCGCTGGTGGCCGATGCGGTAAAGAAGCCGTCTTCTATACCAAGCACGAGCCATTGCAGTTGGGCGGGCAAAAGGTCCACGAGAGAAGCGGGCTGACGAGTCGCGATTCCCAACAAGAGAGAGAGCGGAACCTTGACACTGCGTAGGCACGGAAACTCGCCGAGCGTGAATAGATAATTGGCCCCGTCTCCGTCAAGCTCTGGCTCCGGCTTCAGAGAGTAGCAACGGACATTGACTACCAGTTCGCGGAGCGACGACTGGGCGAGCATCAAGGCGGTGGAGAGCTCTGCTGGTGAAAGACAAGGGTCGTTATCATTACGACGCCTATGCTCATAGCTGAGAAAATGAAGCTCTTTAGGCATGCGTAAGAAGAGCTCCAGCTCGTTTATCTCCATGACAGACCCAGTGAGATTTAGCTCCCAAACCGGTGACTTGCCCCACATCTCCTCCGGATCCCAATCCTGTGGTATCCAGCATTCGCCCATCGGCAAATCCGCGGTCACAATGCGTACTGATGGGAGAAAGAAACATTGTAGGGTGTCTGCTATATGATCTCCCTCCCTTCTAGGATCATGAGTGATCCTCACCTTGTGGACCGAGCGTAAGGCAGCCGGAAGACGTGAAAAGTCCGAGTTAGGCGGAATCGATGGCACGAAAGCTTGATGGACGAAAGGCCAGGATAAGGGCGGGAAGAGGTGCAAGCACCGTAGGCGAGGTAATTGATAGAGTAATAATGCTACCTGCGCGTCATCCTTTCCAGATCTGAGAGCTACGAGCAGGTCCGGCTGCGATATTCCCGCCTCTACAGCCGCACGCATACACCGGTCTATTTCGAGCGGATTGAGCCCGGCAGAATGACGGGACCCAGCGGTTTCTGATCCAGCGGTTTTTGATCCATCGGTTTCTGGTCCATCCAGGCCGTCCCAATGCAATTCCGCTACGCGGACATGGAGGCCCAAGTCTGGACGTGCCAGCAAGGTTCGCAAGAGAATATCCACCCTGGAGTAGGTAACGCCGCAACAGACGTTGCAATACAGCGCGGGAGTGGCGAGTTCGTATAAGCGGCGATTCACCAAGGACAAACTGTACAGGTTGTTCGTTTTCTCTCTGAGGGACCCTGACTGTTCGATTTTCACAACGATCTGATTGACGAGTTCATTCGGTAGGGCATTGAGACAGGCCATGAGGCCGTCAACCGTCCGTATGGCGCTGGCCTGTTTGCGTGCCCAGGTGTATCGTAAGGTACTACTCCGGAGATACGAGGCTGACTGTTGGTGAGTCAGTTTTGAAGTTAGAGTGCAGCTTTTGCTCTCGGCTTTGGAGATCTACAAATAATTGTATCCCAAGCTTTCTCATATGAACAACCCCCAGTTGTCGTATCCGCGCTTATTCGATGTCTTTCAGCCAGAATACAACGCTGCACAATTCCACATGGTGGCACTGGTGGATCACAAGGTCACTGCCTAGATGCACGAGCGGAGAGTTGCATTGATTGGAGGTATGTGGATGAATATAATAATAACACAACTGGAGACCGATGGTGATATCTTGCAAAATCCTGCTCCCGACTAACCCAATGCAGCAGACATCCCCACACCTGGGCATGCTGGCACGCTTGTTGATTGGCAGGAGACCGCTACTGCGGATTACTCGAACATTGCTTGTCTGATCACCCGATTGCCTCGCAATATGCAGTTCCAGTTCAGAGCAACGCAATAATGAGCCTGCAACTTGCTTGCTGACCACGGGTATGTGATCCTCCTGCGCGACACAGCTCCCTCAGCTCTGCAGCCGATGGAATAACGCCAACTGGATCGTTACCATAATAATGGATCCGATAGGCACAACTACTTGATGCGACAATACATTGCAAGAACGAGGTCGATCTGCTCATCATCGTACAAGCTCCTTCGCCTATGAACCGCATTGGATACATCACATCAAACCCGAAGAGCCGCTATTTTATATGCTTCTTGTGAGCATCGAGGACCTTCTGGACTTCATCATAGCTTCCCAAGAATATGCCGGATCGGTCGTGGATATGCTGAGGCACAACCTCCAGCATCCGACCCATCTTGCTGTCGACCGCTTGACCTCCGGCTAGTTGCATATTAGCAAACCACACATCCGAAGACTGCTAGGACGACTTGCCGTTCTCAAACACCATAGCCATCGGCGCGCACTCGTACAGTATCCTCAGTTTGCCTTTTGGACTCTTCTTATCCACCGGATACGCAAAGATGCCGCCATACAACAGCGTCCGGTATGCGTCTGCCACCATGGACCCGATGTATCTGGAGCTGTACGGCTTGCCGCCTTCCTCAATCGGATACTTCAAGCTGTTGATGTACTCTCTGACCGGCTCTTCCCAGTAGAGACTGTTGCCCTCGTTGACCGAGTAGATGGCCCGCTTCTTGGGAATGCGCATGTCCGGATGTGTGAGGATGAACTCCCCAAGCGCATTGTCCATGGTGAAGCCGTTCACGGCACCGTCCTTCATCGTGATGACGAGTTGAGCCGAAGCACCGTACATGGTGAACCCGCTCGCCACCAGATCTGTGCCTGGCCGAAGGACATCGTCCTGCGTCCCCGTTGCACCTTCGCCGAGCTTGAAGATGCCGAAGATGGTGCCCACCGACACTCCCGCATCCAGATTCGAAGACCCGTCGATGGGATCGCAGACGACGGCGTATCTTGCCCGCGGGTTCGACTCGAAGACGATGGCCTCTTCCTCCTCTTCAGAGACTAGCACTCTGACGCGGCCGGAGCTTTTCATGGCGCTCACGAAGATGTCGTTGCCGATCACGTCCAGCTTCTTCTGGTCGTCTCCGGTCGTGTTTGAGGAGCCGGCGAGGCCATTGAGCTGTGTTGAAGTTAGATTTCAGGCGTGAGCAGGCATATTGCAATATTCATTACGTTGATCAGCGACGCTCGCCGGATGTAGTACGCGATGCTCTTGAAGGCGAATTGCAGCGCATGGCAAAGCAATCTGAGAGGTCAGAGGCTGCATCGGAGCAAGCTGGACAGACTGACGTGAAATCACCGGTAGCTTCTTTGTGCTTTGACTGCTCCTCTGTCAGAAAGCGGGTGAGGGTGATGATTTCCGTGTTGATTCGTTCACTGCCAACAGCACCGCCTTCTCCGTTACTATGGACGTTGGTCATCGTGACGGTTTATGCTATCACTCTGAGGTGGTAGCACGCAACGAGAATACTGTTGACGGCTTTCCGTTGAAGCGGAGACGTGGTGGAGAGCAGGTGGTAGAAGGGAGGGACACCTGGGCATCTGCTGGCGGTTGACGTCGGGCAACGGAGCATCGTGTCCGCAGTCCATGGGTAAGGGGTTCACGGGGTCCCTCGGCATTGCAAGGGAAAGCGGGCACTACACAGAGCAGCACACCAATGATAGGAGCAGA
>QQTW01000319.1_pt1 | contig 29539 bp, 35 predicted proteins | sample 1904831 | NCBI WGS metagenome assembly QQTW01 (sample SAMN09435610, study PRJNA476489) | Subsurface metagenome, whole genome shotgun sequencing project.
CTTAGACGCATACATTGCCAACTACAAAGGTACGCTTTCTTTGTTCTAGCAGGGCCAGGCTCTTGCGCGAGGACTTTCTCTGAACTTTGTCGTAGGGAGAACCCGCTTCGACCGTCTGTTGCTCATCGGAAGGTCATCCTCCTACCTCTACCTGGACGCACTCAAAGCCGCCATCGCTGAAGCGAAGCAAGGCAAAGATGTTGCACGATATGAATTGGCTGTTGATGTTTTACAACAAATCCTTCCGAGAGATCCGGACGCCACAGCCGACCTAAGATGGATAGACAAGACAACGAAGCAGGTGAAAGCTGAGACGGACCGGCTGGAACAAAGAAAGCGTACCTTTGTAGTTGGCAATGTATGCGTCTAAGTCGAATTTTGGCGGATCTGTGTACCGCTTAGTGTGTCTCGTACAAGAAGCTGCGTTGTGATACCGGCCCACCCTTCACTATGAGTCGCCCAGCTTCGACAGCCTCTTTGAAGTAGGCAGGGAGCTCTTGCTGTTCTGCCATGGGTGCAACTGGGCGACAACAGCATCCAACGTCGGTATTTAAGGTCTACGTCCATCAACGTTGTTTTCCAAAAGCACCGTAGCTAGCGTGAGGCGAGAAGCAGCAAGGTACTGGTCCCGAGAACCAAACCTCTGTGCCGGTCTATTCACTAAGGTTTGTCTTGACCTACAATGATTCAAGATTCACCGAGTTCAGGATGTAACGACGGTAGATAACGCTGTACTCGATTGACTGTGCCCGCACAACTATCTGCAGCTTTGGAAAATTAAAACATTATCGGTTCGGCCGGTACCTAAGCCAAATATCCCCTTTGAAACATTCCACCGTACAAAATTTTTCTCATATCCTTCGTATCCTTCTTCAGGGCCGTCAGATCGTCGTGAGGTTTTGAACGCTGAAACAGAAGGGCAAAAAAATTTGACTGTCATAAAAAGAACCAGTCCGCTTGTCGCTGAAAGAAAAAATAGTGGTACAGTACAAATCAGGGAAACCCAGCGGTCATGCCATCAACTCCTGGATGTCAACCTCTTGCGTGTCATCTTCCAGCCAAGGCCCCTTCTCCTCTTCGGTGGCCCCGTGCAAAGCTTGAGCACGCTTGAGCGTCTCGACATCCAGGTCGGTGACGTAAGACTTGCCGTCGCCCAACTTCATGCGGACCTCGAACTCGTTGTCAAGCATCATATCGTCTTTCCAAAGGCGTCTCGGCCCATCGTAAACACATAACACTCTTCTCTTCATTTTCATCTTTTCCGCAGAGCATCCCCATGATACGGGATAGTGCATCCTTTTTTTTCGGCCTTTGCTGACCAGAGGAACTCCTCCTTTGGAGAAAGTAAGGCCACGTCCTCGAACACCAGGCGTAGTACGGACATTCTTGGTGATGGAGTTACCACCCCCGACGTGCGAAGGGACACCTCGGGGATGTGTTGATTGTCAACTAGAGCTTTTCTTGCTGGTTTTGATGGAGCCCTTGCCAGAGCGACTCCTTGATCCCGCGCCGCCAACCAATTCATCCTCATCATCGATCTCATTAAGGTCTTCATCGTCGTCCTCTTCGTCCTCTTCGTCGAAAGGATGGGAATTCTGACTGGCACAGTCCACATTGTTGGTGAGCATGTGCCGATCCAACGTTTCATGAACGGCGGGATCGTCTGCTACCTCCGCCAGCCTCTGCTCGTTGATGGCCTCACTCGGCTCTTCCTGTCGCACAATTCGAAGGACGCAGTCGTCGAGATGTTCGTAAAAGTCTTGTGCATTTTCGAAGGTGTCCGAGCACGTCGAGCACTTTCCTGTCGCGTCGGGACTGTAGTTCAAGAGCTTCTTCGAGGCACCCGTGCCCGGAACCCTCTTACGGCTATTCGGAGCGGTCTGTTCGACCCCGTGGACTGTCGTGAGATGACGTTTGAACACGTCTGCGCGATTGAAGCTTTTCTCCGCCGGCGAACCCGAACCAGGGCAAAATCCACAGACCATCGTCCCCCTGTAGTGGGTGAGGGTGTGTCGATTCTTGTCGTACTTTCGAGCGAACCCCTTCAGGTGATACTCGCAGGTCACGATCGGGCATTTTTCTGGGCGTTCGGCTTGGTGCGTCAGCATGTGCGCCTTGAGGTCCTTGAAAATGCGTCCACAGTCGGGATTCGGGCATCGCCCTTTTTCGACGTTTTCGTCTTCGCCCTCGAAGCTACTGGACCTGTGGCTGTTGAGAGAATAGCGTGAATGCTCCGAGGACATTGAGAACCTTCGATTTGCCGAAGCGAGAGGGTAGGGCTGGAATGGCGTCGCGTAAGGATAGGGGGATTGACTACGGGCTTTAAGATTGGCAGAGCCGGATCGATTTTGGCTGTGGGCAGATGAGTTCGAAGGCGCTGGAGAAGGAGGCTGAAACATCTGAGTTGGAGTGTGGAATGCATGGATGACACCTGGGTACGACGCTGTTGTTGTGTTATGTGTCATGGGTGTCTGGAACGGCTGGATCAGAGAAGGATCTGGGAAAGATGACATATTAGCGCAATTCGAAAAGAATTGAGGTACAGAAAATGATCAGACGTGAAGGAAAGAACCAAAGTGAAGTGACTAGGTACGAGGTAAGTTGCAAAGTGCGGCATAGGAAAACCAACAAGATGATTCGAGCGGTGCGACAAAATTGCCACTGCTCTGAGAAAAGAAAGGTGTATGAACTTGCCCTGCAGAGGACATGGTGGGTGAGCTGGGCGGTGGTGTAGGTCTGCCGTAGTGGAAGCGACCAGGCGAAGCCTTAGGACTGGACTTGACCTTCTTTACCCCGGATTCTATGGCAGGATGCGTTCGAGATCCTAGGCTTCGAGCGAAAGGAAGCGAACGTGCCGACGAGGCGCTTGGAGGCGTGGCTGATGCCGCAGTCGAAGGTGACCTGATGGCCTCAGACTCGGAGGAGGAGGCATTCTTGTCTTGTCTCCAGGGAACGTCTACTCCCGCTTCCTTGGGCCGGACAGAGTCCGGTGACGGTTCCAATCTTGGGGTGCTCGCCTCACTCTCGACCTCTTGCAAAATGGTGTCGATTGTCATAGCAGGTTTTCCGACGGAAGTGTCCGGAGCCAACGCGGGAACAAAAGTATGACGGAAAGAATTTGAGAGTGACAATGACGAAAGAACCGAAGAGACTGGAGCCTGAGATGAAGAAACCTCTACGGACTTACCGACAAAGGCACTTGGAAGTTTCTCTTGCCCAAACATGATTTCGTGCTCCAGGTTGCGGTTCACGTAGTCGCCTTGATAGAAACCATCATGCGAAACAATGCCCGGGCCAATCCCTAAACCATAACCAGATTCTGTCCAAGCGTCTCGGCTCGAGACGGTGTGAATGGACCTCGAGTATGGCGAGCCAACGGCGGAGGAGCTAGCGCTTTGCGCGGATGCGCCCGAGGTCGAGGACATTGTCGAAGGAGGATGGTCGAGAGAATGAGAAGCGGAGTTGGACGGAGAGCCAGGCGGGGTGTATCGATAGGGCCTGTGTTTTTGGCCGTCCTGAGGGGCGTCTATTATCAGATGTGGGGCGTCGAAGAGGGTCGCATGAGCGGTAATAGGTGCGGAGGAATCATAGGTGGTCATCGCCATGGCCATCAACTGATCATCTACTCCATACGCTTGACTCCCGTATTGCCGAGGCTGTTGGTGTTCCTGCATATCGGCGTACGACTCCTGGCCCGGGTACAGAACAAAGTCGTCGACGAGGCTTTGGTATGAGTTCATCGTGAAGGTTTCTTGCGGAAGGGTCGATGTAACGGACAAGTCTTCCAGTAAGGCGAAGGCGGAGAGCGGCCTGTACCGTTGTCAGTCGTTTTGTGTACGTTGCACCCATGACCCATTGAAGGTAAAGCAAAGTCGGAAGAATATCTCGAGGTAAAGACAGGAGAGGGCGGTAATACCTGTGACTGTGTTTTCAAACCCAGCACGAAGAACAGGACATGTAATTATATTCCGCAACACGATAGGCAGCAAGGCGGGGAGGTTAGGCGTCGCAGCCAGCAGGAGGTCACACAACGAGGCAGGCAGTGGTTGAACGAAAGAGTGGTGACAACCTCGACGCGGATGTATTTTGTGCTGTTGTGTAGGGCTGGTGTTAATTGATCTCAAACACAAGCGGTAGAGAGAGGATGGTGTCTGAAGAGAAGATGTCTTTCAAGGGGGGCGATGAGTCGTTAATGTATCACGAACGGCCCCCAAACTCAGAGACATGAGGCATCGAGGTGCATTGGAGAAAAACACGGCGAAGGGACGCTTTCCCATTGCGCCCCTGTTCCCTGGGTGGGTGCAGATGGCCCTATGCGGTACCTTAAGGATGTGTGGTCAGGTATGTATGCGGTATGGTACAAGGGCCACCCCTTTGGGACAGCCCCGTGTGCCGGAGACACCGACGATCTTGTCCACATTCTGCATCGCGCCCGCTTTATGTCTGGGACCACAGATACCTTTAACTACCTTGCCTTTAGTGTGATTATCGTGAATCACGGTAAGGTAGGTATGTAGACGTATGAAGTCTTCAATTCATCTCAACCTACCTTAGGGAAGCGGGCAAGGCAAGGAGATCCTTGAGGACGGGGTGAAGAGAGGATCGGTTTTACCCTTTACCATAAGTTACTCTAAGAAACCATGAGTGAATACAGAGTAGTGTAGGTACAATGTACCTTACCTTATGGAGCCAAAGTTTAGTGCTTTGTGACATAACATTGATATTCGAGTCTGCCTCGCTGCACGGTCCTCATTTGTTTCGCTAAGGTAACCTTACCTTTGTTCTCACGGCCTGTCCGAATCCAAACTAGTCGCTCATGCTTTCACCGATCATTATCACAAACGAATAGGTAGTCACTTACCTTAGTTATCTGCGGGTAAGTTTGATGGTGCACAGACCGAATTGGACGATTCAACGTCCAGTGATTTTGCTGGAGTGGCAGCTAATAGTACTGTACAAGTGGGTGTGTATGTAATTTACTTTCTTCATGACGAAGCAATACTCTATCTTACGATACATGAGATGAGTAAGAAAAGGTTATGTTACTACTTACCTTAGGTACCTTACTCTATTCATTCGTACCTCATGCACACAAGCGAGTCGCAAGGCTGAGCCCAATTTAGGCGGTCCCGCAACCCATCGGTGAATGCCCGCTACCGACAAACCCTGCCACGTGCATGCAGGACGCTATTTTCGAGCCCACCCAGCAGGTCGGACTTCTTCTCGCGCTCTGATTCGTTCCGGTGGTCCCCAAAGTCGTAAAGAAGGGGAAATAGATCGAGGCTGCGCATGCATATGATGCTATCTTTGGCCGCTTACTCCCTTCGTCTGGCTGGATACACCGCTCCTCTTCTAGGTTCTTTTCTTTCGCCTGGAGGTACGAAGTACATGTACTCTCTCATGTACTCTCTCATGTACTTTCTCATCTACTCTCTCATCTACTCTCGAGGTTCCTCTGAGCCTCTGGCCGCAGATAGAAAGGGTTTGATGACTATACCTTAGGTACCTTACTCTTACTTTATAACATGCAGTGCCCTACCGTAAGGTACCTAAGGTGAGGTAGGTAAGGTATTAATATTGCCTTACTTCACCGACCTAACCAAACTTCTTGAAATTGTCAAGATACCTTATGTTAATCTTCGCTACGCTTACGAGGTGGAAAGTCGAATGGACTGCCCTGTCGCTCTATCAGCTTATTTCCGCGTATGCCTCTGCTCCAAAGAATAAAGAATAGATGAACCTTTTCGTATCAAATTCCTTCGAGATGACCGTTAACTTCCCGTTCCATCCAATCAGACCAGCAAGCTGCCCTGCCAATGTTTGTGCCCCCACTATCTGTTACCCTGCCCTGCCCTGTAGTTACGAAGTGAAAATATCGGTTCTCGAAGTATGGTATACGAGTAGTGGCCGCCCTGGTTCCTGACCACCCGATCTGTTGGGTTGGCCCCCATCTACAACCAAGACTTCCTGAAACGCGATCCGCCATGCCATTGCCTAATTTATTCTTTCTCATTTGTTTATGGCAGCCAAAAGGATAAGTTAATCTGGGAGCCGAAGTTGCGTGACGGTAGCATCATTTCCACGTGGTCATCCTGGTAAGGGCGTATTAGTCATACGGAATACCCAACACCCAAACCTCACTGGTAGGTACCTACCTTAAGTGTGTGTGCCTCGTACAAAAGCATCAGTAATCAAGGGGAATACCACATCACAGTCCTCAGAGGTTTCTGTCACCGCCAGTAGAGTACTAGACAGTGCTCACGCGAGTCCCCCGCCGTTGTTGACCGTCCGTGCTCGTGTAGTTGAAGTGCTCGTGTAGTTTGAAAATACCGGTCAAGGAAAAAGAACGAGACTCAAGCCATACTTAAGTTTACCTTACCGCAACCGTCACTCCTCTCTACCGAATTCCTCTCTCACTACTTAGCATCAGCCCTATAGTACCGGCAGTCTGCCTCTAAAGTACCATCTCAATCCTCAATCCTGCCTTCGCCTCAATATCCAGTTCCGAATTCGGGGTGCCCGATAAGAAGAAATACGACCAATTGATCCGGACTTCAACCTTGCCCGCCGTCGTAAGGCCAGGTAGATACTCTGACCAACTGACCGGAAGCGTGGGAGATACCGGCACATTCATCGTGCAGATACTGGGACCTCTGGCTTCGTATTGGGTAACTTATCATACATACACACAAGCAATCTTGTATCGACCGATACCTGTACTCGAGTAGAGGCATTGGAAGGTAAGAATCCCCCAAGGCGATCTCCGGGTCGCAGGCCATCCAGAACTCTCTCCACCGTGCGAATGATAAAGTTTTATTGGTGGTCAAGAGGTTCACTCACGGTACTTCATATAAGAGACAATGAATTAATTCTACTAAGGTAATCGATGGGCACACTTTCAGCTGTATTTTGCAAGCCACAAACGAAGCCAGTCTTCCTTCTAGCGAGCCACGACAGCTTTTTCTCTCGAACCATAGGTACCAATTCCAATTTAATCAGGTCGTCGGCCTCTGCCAATGAGAGCGGGTACTACCATTCCTTCGACTTTGAAATGGAACGCTGGCGCGAAGCAGTAGTCCTGCCACCGTCATCTGATTTACGAGAAATCCAAAAACTTATTTTGTGTCGCATAAAACGGCGCCTTCATCGTAGCGTACGGTTACCTCCGAGTACATGCTCAAGCACTACCCTACCTACCTAAGGTATCTTACCTTACCGTATGCCATCGGCCTCCACTCCGGCACTTGCCATAGCCGAAATGCGGGTGGGAGGGGGTGCGGCACGATTCGATCCGTGATAGAGTCCGAGCTCATGTATGTAGGGCTTAGTGTCCTCTGAAGTTGTAGGAACCGTCTTTTATTTTACTCAGCATCACACGGCCACATCGGTCGGCACTGGCTTATCAGGGTGAAGAACCCGATGACTACCGGTTCAGCCGCATGGATCATGTTTGACAGCTTGGGAAACTGGACGCATTTGTTCAGATCTTTGCAATATCTAATCTCCACCCCCACCCGCCCGGTACGCTCTCGCCGAGTGATCGCATCCCACATGCTTCGCAAATCCTGATAACGACCTCTCGGACCGCTCGGACTTCCTCCGTCGTAGCACCATTGTTGAGAGCGCCTTTCAGATGTCCCTTCAGTTGGGGGTTGACCTGCGAGAGCAGCCATCAGCGTGCGAAGAGACGTCGGCAATCTTTCCGAATTTTCTCACATCTTGTGGTATTAACCCTGCCAGGAGCACGAAGCTGGTTTCAGCAGCCGTAAGTACGCTTGTGTTACTCAGGACGTAGCCATACATCAATCGTGCCGTGATCCCAAGATCCTCGGTGCCCGATCGATCCATTTGACCCATGACTCGTTTGGAAACCTTGCCATAAACCTGATCGAAGAACTTCTGCCCACGATGGAGGATGGTCGGCGGAGGCGTGTCAAAAACCTCGACCAGCCTCGCAGTCGGCGAGTATGCTAGAGGTTCGTCGAGTAGCGCAGGCGGCGTTACGCTCTTGAGTGTGAGGAGGGCGTTGATGCACTGTGAACGGTCTCAGGCTCAGCGCGGCCCTGGATGGCAGGATGAGTTGCGTGCATCATGCCTTGGGCAACCCTCCGATCGGCGCCGCCTTGACCAGGGCTTCGCGCATCTTCCTAGCTATCTCTAATTGCTCATCATGTTGTGGCTTGCTATCAAACCGACCCGGGCCCTTCTCCAGAGCATACTGGAATACCTTCGGGATTTCGTCCGGGCGATTGAGGACTGACAGAGTTACCCCAGTGATGAAATACCACGCGTGCAGAGGCAGTTGCGGGTGCCCTCGAATGGAGGAGAGCAACGCGGGCGTCGCAATGGCCGGCAGTGATACCGGAGACATGATCTCCACGGTATCGAAGACAAGGATTATGATGGGGTCCTAAGCAACCGTCGACGGTGAACAGACGACATGTCGTCGGTCATGAAATGATCAGCTAAGTATACAAACCACTATCTAGAGTATTGAACCTCGGTCCCTTCAAGACGGGCGGCAATTTCCGGCTTTGGTAAGGTAAATTGTTATACCTAATGGATATCATGGTTCAATCGCTCTTATGCAGCTTGATAAAGTGCTACAGTCGGCCGTTAACACTTTCACGATCTAGTTCAACAGGAATACCGATCGCCTGCAATAGATCATAAAGATGCGACGCTTGCCTTCTCATCTCATTCCATTCTTCCTCTGACTTCACCATCAATGTTCCAGCTAGGATGGTCCCGTTGATTGCAATGGGCCCAAATAACTTCCCTCCATCGTTCTCGACAGATTTCATAACCGCGCCCTCCCTCCGACGAGGACAAATCACCATGGCTGATGTAGTCAAAGCCAGATTATAGCTAATGACGGCCGAAGAACCTTCGTGGTCAGACTCACGAATAAGGGTCTCTTCGGGGTGGTCATCTTCGTATCTCCGACAGGCTGCCACAGCCTGCTCATATAAATGTCGATATCGTTCATAAAGTTCGTCAGCCGTCGCCTCTGCCGGAACGGTGACGGCGAAGTGCACGAAGGGCAGCTGTGGTAGACTGTGCAAAGTGTAACGGTCTAGGGCATTGACCTTATAAGCACAAACTCGCCACGCAGTGTAATAGAGTAGCTTCTGATAGAGTGATAGCGTGTAACAAGATCATGTGGCCAAGCTGTGGATTTAACCAACAACGTACATACTACCGGCGCAAGATTAATGGGCATCACTCACCATTGCTAAGTAATCCTCCCGTTAAAACAAGGTCGGCAAGGACATTCCAGTCTCCGAAGCTGTGGCCGGCGTCCATGTCTTCCACGGGGAGAAACTGAATATGCCTATGAGGCTGGCTGGCTCCGCTATGCGGTCCTGAGTTAAAGAATGCGAAGAGCCTCTTCGAAACGCCGGATGGACTTTGACATGATGCCCAGGCTTTGAGGCACTCTAAGCTAAGTGCGACATCACAGCTTTCCAGTAGATCTGTCTGCCGTTTGACCGCCTTGGTGGCCAATATAAAGTGGTTCGGTATGACAGGATACTTATTTAGCACCAAGATATGACTAGGATGCCCCTCCGGTATCTGGGCGATCAAGAGCTCGGAAGGAGGTTCCAAAAAGGGATCCGGGTTCTTTGAGCGATTGGGACCATCTTCTTTCGAAACTGCATCCTGAACCGGTTTCTTGGACAGAGCGGGGCAATATCGTAACTGGTACTGTTCGGTTGCGGCGATCAGCTCTGACGCCCGGGGTCTTTTGCGACATTCGAGTTACGCACCGAAACTCCATCCAGATGAACCAATGCAAGATGGGTTGTCGAAAATATCAGGTTCTCAGCTGCTTTGGCTGCATCATATTTCCACTTCACCAGCGTCGAGAGGCTTTCTGTGAGTCCCAGTGACATTTCATATTTTGGGCAGAGCTCAGGGGAAAGTGACAGGCAGGAAGAATTCACCCTGTTCACCACTACACAAGTAGACGCAGAGTCAGGGACTTCACGATATTGGTTGATAATTAACTTGTGCTTTATGTTTTTGTGAGAATTAGAAATCTCCATAGTCATGCAAGCCCTGCGTTCACGTTGTCGAACGTGCTGCGGCATATTCCGTTCTTCGACGCCAACATTGTATCTGATGATAATATATGCCTTACAGTACTACATCAGTCAGCCTACAAAGCAACGCATTATTACGGGTGACTAAAAGCAGACCATGGGATGTGATCTTACAGAAGCTTTGAACCTCCATGACCTCCGTGACCTCCTTGTTCCCTCCGCCCTCCATGACCTCCTTTTGCCCTCCTTGCCCGTTCGTTCATAATTCCGTCTCCAGCAACATCCTCGAAGTAAATCCAGCTCTATGTGAAGTTGATCCTTTTAGACAAATAAGTCAGTATCATCCGTCTGACGTACGAGTACTTCGGCTTCTAACGATTTGTATCTTGACTTAGTCCCCCTTGCTCGTTGTTGCGCACAGAGGCTGGCTAATCTCGTCCCATTTCTTCCTGCAGGTAGCGTTACCGAAGTGGTAACTCCCTCCATTCTTCCAGATGTACTCGGCTACTTGTTTCCACGAGATTTTGGGTGCCTTGGCAGAGTCTGTATTAGGACTACCAGGATCCTGCGAAGATTCGGGGTCGTTTGGGCTGTTCAATGATTTATCTACAGCTTCGGCAAGAAGTTGAATCTGAGTTAAAGTTAGTTGAAGGTACACCTCGAGTCAAGATAGCGGGTGTGCTTGCATCTGTGTCATGCCATTCAGGCTTTCTCACTCGGTGATCCTTTGGTTTTGTCAACGACCGAAAACGCCCTCTCAATGTGGACTCGGCCTCGGCAAATTGTCCCTTTTCTTTAATCTGCCTGTAGGACATGCCGGCACGTTTACACTGTATGAGGAAGGCGTCTTTGCGATCCTGGTTCTCTTGAGACTCGATTGTCGTACTACTGTATTTTCCTTGAACCTGACCCTTCTTCGTGCCGTCTTTGCTGCAGATATTCACATTGGCTCCCTTGTCCGTTGGATTCGGGGTGCTGAGCTTAGGGCGAATGATTCTTAGAGGTTTTTTCGGTTTCCATCCAGTAATCTTTGCGGCTTTCGGGCTCATATCCTGCTTCTGATCGAGGGACTTATTCTTCGTCACTAGGCAGTTCACCAATGTCGACTGAATTTCCGTTGCGCCTGGTAGCTGGCAACTCTCCGGGCAGGGAGGTCGAAAAATTTGCGTCGAATCGTCCGCTGGGGAGAAGAGGTGCTTGTTGGGTTGCCACAACGGAGCTAATTCTTCTTTCTCATACAGGAGTCCCGTGTTGCAGGATTGGTTCTCGAGAAGTGAATACGGGGAGGCAACGGGACCAACGGTAATATTGCCATCTTGGCACTGATTCTCGTGTTGCATTTGCAGCGACTCCGGCGCTATAACGAGATTCTCGCTGGTATTGCAGATCTCAGATGGCATGGACCCTTCAGCCCATCTTGTGCCCAAGGGCCACGCATCAGGAGACAGCCCTGGCGTCTGATCAATCTGCTCGCATCCCGATTCAGTTGGCTCGTGAAGGAAGTCGCAGTCGGGCCATCTGTCGTGAGATATAAAGCTGTTGGGAGGCAAGTCGACGTATTTATTGGGGTGTGCGAAGTCTAATGTTGTTTTCAGGCTATAGGGATCATGTTCCGGGAGAGTCCATGGCTCTGTATAGCTCATATTTGCAACCAAAGTCTCGTGAAATAGGGTACTCTGGTCTACGTCAACTCCATCTCTCATATTCTGCTCGTATACCCACAGCGATTGGTCAGTGACGAGAGGAGGAATCCCGGGAGAAGGAATCCAGGAGCCACATGCAGCAGCTGGCTCTCCACTGGCATTTTCCATCGTCTTCCAATCGCCCTTCTGACATTGCGGCTGCATGTAAGAAAGCGTTCTAGGCTCTATTCTCTGAGAGTTGGTGGATTGCTCTCGTCCGGCACAAAGTCGCAGCCGCGCACTTCCAGGAATGGAGTTAGAAGCAATCATGACCTGATCTGTTGGGCCGATTGATGTAAACCTTGGAGGGCTATCAGTCGCTAAGATAGGATGATGTGAGGTTTCAGCGCCTGGCGACAGATTCAGATAGCATGTCTGCATTGCCCTTCGTCCAGTTTCGAGACTCGGTCGAAGGCTCGGGGACCGCCCGGTGTTAGGCAAGGTTGTCACAGAGCACTGCCAAGTATCGGACTGGTCTCTGGTCTCAGAAGAGCTGGGCTGGGCACTGGGCGACTGGGCACTGGGCGACAACTGATACCAAGCAGTGAGCTTGGATGGCGTCTCCATGTCTACTCAAACATAAAAGAGGGAGTTGTGCTACTGTTCAATGGCTTGATGATGACACTCGGCAATGGTTCGTGGGCTTGCCTTTCAGCTTGGCGTCGTGCCTATTGAGCTTGGCAGCTCTCTGAGACTAAAGCCCTGGCCAATGTTGTTTCTGCCGGAATTCGAATGCTGTTGTCAATATGAGCTCTTTGACCGGCCTAGGGAACGTGCAACTAATTTTCAATCAACTTACATATATGATGGCAGAGGATCGCCTCCTGTCGGGCGCATCAAGCTCGAAGCGGTGAGAGACGCTGCATGTATCGTCAGCTTTGTAAGTGGGCTTCCAAAGAGATATCTCACAGCTCTAATACAGACAACGCGGGATGCAGAACCTGGTGACACGATCAGAATTCGACTGGGTTATGATGAATTAGACGCCTGTGGAGGTGAAATTCACTCTAGACTAAGTCGTATACAATTCTAGCAACAGCTGAAAGCACATGGAAGGATCAACTGAACTTCATCTCCGACTCGAAGGCAGAGGGTTGTCAATCACAATAAGGTGGGCAATCATGCTACTATGACGACCCAATGAACTCGTGTCTATCGAAGCGCTCTTTGAAACCACTACGAGTTTTCCTTCGTAACTGCGAGCACAGCCTACCCAGATAATGCAAACAATACGTGTTCAACAGATCACATTTCTGGGCTTGCCTCGCTATCATATAATGTTAGCTAGGCATAGCCGTCATATCTCATAAAGATGGGCTCTAACGGCGGTTTACTTCCAGCAGCGGTGACCAGATCGTCAGCAAGTCAGACACACTGTAGCTCATGTGGGCATCCGCAAATATTTGTTGGGCAAAGGAGGTCCTGAAGATCGAAATTATGTCTGTCAGGTCAAGCATTGTGTGAGTCCTGATCGAGATATGGCAAGCATCTGAAGGAGCTGGCCCTTGGAGAATGCGGGAACGAAATCTCCGCTTCCGAGATGACAGTCAGGTATAAATCGGGACAGACTTCACGACGTGGACGACCACCTCAGAAGGATGACATAAGTCTAGGATCATTGAGGTAGTAGGGTGTTCAGCAAGGTGACTGCTACTACTTCATCGTCTGCTGTGCCACAAGAAGTTTCATTGCCTGATAGAATGCATTGAAACATCTTTGCAGCGTGAATCAATGTCCTGGAAGGATATTGCTATCTGGTCGGTCAGGTCCATGCTAACTGGTATCACATCTTCAGGGCTTGGGCCATGCAATCAGATGGTAGCAAACTCATCGGAAGTATGTAAATCATGGAGTTATTGCCAGCACAGATCGGCAATTGGCTACTTTCCGTCCGACCTTTTGCTCTCATGCATACACCTGTCGCCCTCACAGAAAACACTATATCAACCTTGTCATCCTGCTAGATATGATCTCGCTGCCCTGGCAATGCCGTCGCAACAAAAGTAAGGATAGGAGCTCTGGCTACCCAAATCATAAGTTGGGGATCTTTCTTCGCCTGACAAATGGTACACTCTCACTATCGGTAAAGACTCCTCATGTACGTTTCCCGTTGCCGATCCCCACAGGGTGTCTGCCGGTGGCTTTTGCTGCTGCACTCCTCCAGCTTCTGATCGATCATTGTTGGGCAAAGTGAAGTAGGGGCTCGTGCAACGGCTTGATAATCACGTGCATCGGGCAGTTAGACAGCTCCGATTATCGGATCAAGCCCACAGATGTTTCGGATGCTTTCACCCATCAACTCTTTACAGACGCATGCCTCGGTGTGTTATCCAAGCAGCCGCTGCAAAACGGTTAATGGTAGGTGGACTTTACTGCAACGATATAGTACCAAACCTTACCAACTCTTGCATTGTGATGGCGATCTACGAGTTGTGTTCGGCTTCTCAGGGTGAAAGCTTGATGCAAGCAACGGCGGTGAAGCGCCATTCAGATTCACTCCAAGCAAGTATGGTGCTGAGATCTAGCAGTCACATAATGTCAAATCTTAGGGTTCATTGGGTAGGGTTTAACGCCGATGGTTACCCGAACATGACTGGCTGTCTCTGGCCATCCATCCTAGATCGTTCAATTTTAGTAACTTCGCAACTGGCAACATATGTCATGGAGAAGCGAAGCAAAATCGGCCTTCCATCATCAGCCTCGATGATCGAAGTATAGTGGTCCACTACCTATCATATCTCCAGCTCGTGGTGTTAAATTCTCCCTCAAAATGAGATTTCATTGGCTCTACACGCCAGCTTGTTCGAAAAGGATTGATTCTGCCTTGGAAGGAACACAATGTGGCATTGTAAGATACTCAGATTTAACGGACTTCTGACGTATTAGCGCTTCATGCTGTGATGGTTTATTGACATTGTTCTTGTGACAGCGTCCGAACTAGTTGTGTTATAGGTCCATTATCGGCGATGAACCAAAGTGAACAGAAAACTTGCATGCCGTGAAGAGCATGCCAAAAGCCTATTGCTAGGAATCATTGCTTGCACATGTCAATTCAAGGCGACGGCACAAAGCTCGTTGACGTTTACCGTTTACCGTTTACCGTTTACCTTACGATGATCGCTCCGAGGAACTTTGACACTTGCACAATCTTATAGAGAGCGGATCCAACGTTGTGTATGAGTCGGGTTTCTGCACTCTGAGACACCCAGCGTCATTGGGGTGGTTCTGATCGCGACAATATCGTGATTGACCTGCTATCTTACCGTCTGCACTTTGCCAAGTTCAACTTTCCTCTATAGTTGCAGCGTCTGAAAATGTTGTTCATGACTGTGCGGTGCTCAACCTCACTGTCTCGAATCCACCTTTGCGAGTTCTCTCCTTTTGATTCCTTCCCGTGTTAGCGCAAGCCCTCCGAACGGTTCCAATGTTGTTCCCATCCCTAACATCATTTGTATTGTGTGTACGGTTGTAGCCGACATGGGTTCTCGCTCTGCCTCATTAAGCAAAGCAGATCGACCGCCATCAAGCACAATGACGCCGTTGGTTTGACTGGGCTAGATAAGTAATCTGGACATTCATCTTGTCATCCTCTGCTTCTGCTGTGTCGATACCACGATCTTACCATAGCGATGTGTCCTCAAACGCGGTCTCATCCTATTGGACACTACGGAAATAGCTATGGAGAAGGACACACTATCTGTACTGCACTTGTCGGAATTCTGAAACCGGTCTTCGTATGCCATTGTCAACTCCTTTCTCACTGCAAACTACACAGAGTATTGCTCGAACGGGCATGGCAGCATCCTACTTGATATTAGTACTCCTTCTCACTGATGTTTCTTTTTCGTCCTATCATAGAGGTAGTGCTTGTTATGGTGGTAAGTTACAAAATTCTCAAACGAGATGCACGAATGTATCAAGTTCCTTGTCACCGGTCTCTTTCTTCAACCTATGCCCCTATTGAATATAACGCCAAGCACATCGAGCAAATGCCCGATGTATTTGCTTGGACTGGCGCCGATACTGTGCACCTTCTCACGCTTAGCCGGCCTGGCACTGTTGATATCGTAGAGAAAGTTTTGCCGCTGCTTCTTTCATCCTTTGCTACAGGTCATGCTAATTGCCGTCGGGACCCCGAAGCGCCGTGGAGCTGCATGGATTAGTAGGCTGTCATATTTACGGTTGGGTTCTCACCTAGTGTTCGATCGGCATCTTACCGCAAGTCTCTGGACACGGCGCATCTCTCCTCCGCAATGTGCCATAAAGCATGTGGGACCAGAGTAATATCAGTAACCTCGACCACATGCTCTCACACTTGGTCACAATGGCTGGCGGGGCTTATCACAGACAGACAAAGTCATCAGGGCTAACATGATTTGCGAGGCCACCTCCGGAACATTGGATTTCCGCTGCTCATGGCTCCGCAGATTGCACCATCTCTACAGAGCCGCTATGCTTCGAAGTAGTGTGCGGACATCAACACAGAGGTCAAGGAACAGACAGAAAGAGAGAAGGGAGCATCAAACGTACCGTCATGAAGTTGGCATTGTCAGACCGGGAGGATGGACAATTGGTAAGTTAGATTTTCATGAAACGATAATCAAATATAACCACACCGAACGATTTGCCGCGAGTCATGTGCGCAAAGTCGAAGTAGCTTCCGACAATATCCTTTAAGCCAAAGTCAACAGACTGTATTATGATGGCCTTTCCTATAGTCTGCGTGCATATACTTCCGGTCGATCAATGCTCCCCCGCGTCTTAAGCATGGCTTTATATCTGAGGAGAATGTCCGCTTCCTCAGCTGGTTGGCTTATGACAATTGAACCTCGAATAATCTAGACTCCTGGTTGAAAAGGGAGGCTTCCTAGGTGAAATTGAATATAGCATCCCCTATTCTATGTAGATCTCCGAAAGAGGCTAACTTGAGGCATTTGCTGGTACCGAATATTTGGGTCGTTGAAGGTCAGTACAAAACCATGATGCTTCTTCAGTCATTGCATAAAGTTCTCCATATAGGTATCAATACATGGCCCCCAGAAACATCATTGAGCACCTCTACGAAGTCAGTTATCAATGTGCCATTCCACTCGAATCTCTGTGCTTCAGTTCATATGCTAACGTTATCTTATCTTATCTTATCTGCTTCGTTCGGGACATCTCTAGTGTGAGCAAATGATTCAACCATCCAGTTCAGTAATCTTATATTAGTATCCAGCTCTAGAGCCGGCTTCAGCCCTACAGATTTGGGGTCGCTTCATCTATAGTCTACTGTTGACATGCGCAAGCACAGAATCTACGACGATTCGTTTGATCAGGGCTCCCTGTAGCTGATTGCACTCCGTAGGTTCTTTGGGGTTCTGGCAACCATCCTTAAAGGAAGAGTCTCCTGGCATCGGACATTCCTCTCCACCCACAAACATGCAATCACCACGCTTTTTCGTGAATCGAAGGCGATGCTATACACGTATCAGAGCATATCCAGCATTGCTTCTTCTTGGTCCTAGGGACATTTGGAATCTAACTTGGCAGCTATGACGCCAAACTTGAACTTTGATGATCGTTTCTGTCTTCCTCGGCGGCGTTTCCAACCAGAGCACGCTTTGGGAAATTTAAAATATCAGGTCTGGTGCAACTGGCTTTCCACTTGGGTTCGAAGTATTGATATGCACCATGGCTCATTGTACCGCAGTCTGGCTGAGTTCCGCAACGTTTGTACTGTTGGAACACGCAATTGTCGGACTCGAACGGCGTCTTCAGGGGACGCTCTATGGCGGCAACATCGACAAGGTCTTAGTGAGCACACATTCGGTTCTGTATGTTCTTCACTATGGATTGAAGCGGGTTCAGGTACTGTATAATCTCGATTCTCGATCGACCTTACATATCACTTTGTCATTACGGAAAGCGCAATTCGCGCCTACGACCTCTTTGGCAGGAGTTTGTCCCACAAACGTCCGTTGTTGCTGGTAGCGACTAGTGACATTCTCAACCTCGCAAGCTCGCACTTCTTCCCGGACGCGAATCCTCAAAGTTCAATACCACAAGGCGCAAGGGCCAAACTGCACCATTATGGCCGTCATCGCTTGGTCTTGGTCTCGCGAGCATTTACGTACCCTTTACCCCTTTTATGGTCCCCCATGACTTGAGGCAAAACATAACCGCTATGGATAGCTAGATATGGACATCGTGGACGATCTGAAAGCCCAATAAAAGGTAGAAATGAAGCACAGCCCAGGAGTTCGAATCACTGCATAATTCTAAGGCAAGTGTGTAAGGTCTACTGACAAGGTCTACTGACATGGTCACTGGTCTCTGAATACGATATGCTTCCTGGAAGGGCGCAGGTACTTGCATTCGCGATTCTGAGAACATATCAAGCCACGTCTCAAATTGATGAGCGTTGCATTGGAGATGCTGGTATCCTAGCGCTCAGGCTTCTTTATATATATCAAAGCTGGGAATGCCACAAAAGGCCCTGTGCAATCCTAGCGCTGGGAGAAAAGGGACAACTGCTCAATCCGTGCCGAAAATTAGCGCTCTCGACTACTCAACGGAAGTTTAACAAAGTCAATATATTGTCTGGTAAACGTGCCTCGAGGCGGCCTTGGGATTTAGAGGGACCGGAAGGCTTTCCTGGTCATTGCTCAATGCCTATGGGATAGGCGTGCCATGTTGCCTCGGTGCCGTCGGTCGCCCTTTTCTTTGGACCCGATGAGCCGAAAGGTAGTCAACGAATCCTCAGCCTCCCTTGGCGGCACACGCACCCAGAAACAATGAGCATGGACATTCTTAGGCATTGGACACGCAACGGACAAAGAGGTGACAACTTCTTCAGGCTACTCCAGAACCGCCGGAATGAATTGCCGGCGTTACTTTTGTTCCCCTTGCTTACTCGAACCAAGTTGCTACGTCGCGCCAGGTTTCCTTCCTGCTCCTAGATGTTTGGCTTGCGGTAGTCCTACGAGTACTGCTATCTACTCAACAATATGCACAATTCATGCAGCAAGCTGTCATATACTATCGAACTTCCATTTGAACAAGAGTTGCAATTTTCGAGACTTCATGCCGTTGCAAGGTGGGGACCACCCGATTTACCAACGTTCTCATTTCGATATAAATGGTTCGAACATTGCTCGTCCGCGATGTGGAATGCTCGGTACGTTGAACCTCGTACACAAACAACCCTACGCGACATTTCGTGACAGCCGTGATAAATAGGCAGTCCTGCGCGCTCTCTGACCTTTCTCCCTGGAAGTCTTATAGATAGGTTTTATCAATCGGTCGAATCCATTCGCTAGGGTTTGCTCAACCGCTGTTAGTAGGACGTTCACATCTCCGTGTCATTCATTCACAAATTGATTGCAGCATTCAATCACGACACTCGTCTTGGATCTTCTGACGAAGTTTTACGAATGCATTCTTTCTGTCTCTGCATATAGGTATCCAGTTTCGAGCACGCTCGGTGCAAAGGCATCATGCTTCTCGCAAGGTTGATAGCTGCGCTTGCGTTAGCCAGATTTGTCCAGGCCCAAGTTCTGATATCAACTATAACTGTTATACAAACACCCTCAATCTGCGTGGCTGCTCCCACTCCGAGTATTTCCACCCCCACTGGGTTGACAATCAGCCCGGATGCGACATGTGGAGGTCTCTCGGGCTATACCTGCCAAGGTTCAATATTTGGAGTAAGTCTGTGTTACCAGCCGTGAAGAGTAACAGCTAATCAATGGAAACTAGAATTGCTGTTCGTCCGCTGGCTTCTGCGGTAGCACAGTAGAATATTGTGGTCCTGGATGCCAGTCTGGCTTCGGTACTTGCACGACAACTGCATCAACCACTGCCGCTTCGCCTGGTGCTACCGGATTGACAGTGAGCCCTGATGCAACGTGTGGTGGTACTTCGGGCAATACCTGTCAAGGATCGATATTTGGAGTAAGTCTTCCCCATACTCTTTCATGACCAATAACTAAACGAGCCAGAATTGCTGTTCTTCCGCGGGTTTTTGTGGGAGCACGATACTATACTGTGGCGCAGGCTGCCAACCTAGTTTTGGTACCTGCAGCAGTACAACTTCTTCGTCCCCTGGTCTGCCAATCTCGCCACCGAGTATCATTCCAAGCATCGTTCCGGGGTTGTCTGTCAGTCTCGATGCGACATGCGGTGGTACTTCGGGTAATACATGTCAAGGTTCCACCTTCGGAGTAAGTTTCTGAAACTCTCTCCAAAGCAACGATTAACCAAGACAGAATTGCTGTTCATCCGCAGGATTTTGTGGCAGCACCATACTCTACTGTGGCACAGGGTGTCAATCTGCCTTTGGGACCTGCGACAGCACAGCTTCATCAACTGCGCTACCGATTCCGACACCTAGCATCACTCCAATCCCTCCGGGTCTAACAGTGAGCATTGATGCCACATGCGGCGGTACTTCAGGGAATACGTGTCAAGGTTCAGTCTTTGGAGTATGTACACCGCATAAGCTATGCCAAGTTCAGTAGCTAATGCCTGAAAGAACTGCTGTTCATCCGCAGGGTTCTGTGGCAGCACCACATTATACTGTGGCACAGGGTGTCAACCTGAATTTGGGGTCTGCGACAGCACAGCTCCTTCATCGCCTGGGCTACCAATTCCGACACCTAGCATCGTTCCAACCCCTCCAGGTCTAACAGTGAGCATTGATGCCACATGCGGCGGTACTTCAGGGAATACATGCCAAGGTTCAGTCTTTGGAGTAGGTACCCCGCATAACCTATGCCAGTTCAGTAGCTAATGCCTGAAAGAACTGCTGTTCATCCGCAGGGTTCTGTGGCAGCACGACATTGTACTGTGGTACAGGGTGTCAACCTGAATTTGGAACCTGTGGTTCTACCTCAACCATCAGTCCTGACGCTACTTGTGGAGGCATAACTGGGTATACCTGCCAAGGATCAACATTCGGAGTAAGTCATTATGCAGAATGAAGTAGCCAGGAGCTAATAGGCTGTGAATGAAATAGGACTGCTGTTCACCCGCAGGCTTCTGTGGCAGCACAGCTGCGTACTGCGGCACAGGTTGCCAACCTGGGTTTGGCACATGCAGCAGTACGACCACTTCAGCTATCATCCCAAGCGTGACTGGTTTGCTCGTTAGTGTCGATGGTTCGTGTGCAGGAGCTACAGGCAGAACTTGCCAGGGGTCCATATTTGGAGTAAGTGCCGATGTAACAAGCTTATTTGGGCTGTTGAATTGACTGGATATGCAGAATTGTTGTTCATCAGCAGGCTTTTGTGGTAGCACAGATGTATACTGTGGGACCGGTTGTCAACCTGGTTTCGGGACTTGCAGCAGTACATCCTCTTCGGCCGTTCCCCCAAGCACAACTGGACTGATTGTCAGTCTCGATGCTACATGTGGAGGTACCTCAGGTAACACCTGTCAAGGGTCTATATTTGGGGATTGTTGCTCGTCAGCAGGCTTTTGTGGTAGCACAATTTTATACTGTGGCGCAGGTTGCCAGCCTGGATTTGGTGCCTGCAGCAGTACGCCTTCTTTACCCGTCACTCCATCCATTCCAAGCGCGACGGGTTTGCTCGTCAGCATCGATGCCACCTGTGGAGGAACCAGCGGTCGCACCTGCCAGGGATCGATCTTTGGCAACTGCTGCTCACAAGCAGGATTCTGTGGAAGCACAGTCGAATACTGCGGCACAGGGTGCCAACCTGGCTTCGGGACCTGCAGTGGTGCTAATATCAGTCCAGATGCTACCTGTGGGGGAACAACCGGTTATACCTGCCAGGGGTCACCCTTTGGTGATTGCTGTTCCTCTGCCGGCTTTTGTGGATCTACTACAGCCTACTGTGGCACAGGCTGTCAGCCCTCCTTTGGCACATGTTCAGGCATTCTGCCAACATCTGCATTACCTGTCCCAGTACCAACTGTCATTTCAAGCATTGTTCCAAGCATCAGTCCAAGCATCATTCCAGGGTTGACAATCAGTGTTGATGCTACCTGCGGCGGTACTAGCGGCTTCACATGTCAAGGGTCAATATTCGGAAACTGCTGTTCCTCTGCAGGGTTTTGCGGGACTACTACGGCCTATTGCGGCACTGGATGTCAGCCTTCCTTCGGCACTTGTGGCCCATCTACAGGGCAAATTGTCAGTCCCGATGCGACGTGTGGAGGTGTCTCTGGCTACACATGTCAAGGGTCAACATTCGGAGATTGCTGTTCCTCTGCGGGTTTCTGTGGGACTACTGTTGCCTATTGCGGAGTCGGCTGCCAGACAGCTTTTGGCACGTGTTCGGGAGTGCTTCCAACCTCGTCACTACCTTTGCCAATATCCAGCGTCGTACCAAGCATTGTTCCCAGCGTCATTCCGGGCTTGACAGTCAGTCCCGATGCTACATGTGGCGGCACTAGTGGTAACACATGTCAAGGCTCAATCTTCGGAGATTGCTGTTCCTCTGCAGGTTTCTGTGGGACTACTGCTGCCTATTGTGGAGTCGGCTGCCAGACAGCTTTTGGAACATGCAGTGCCACTGCTTCTAGCAGCAGTGTTCCGGCTCCAGTCGGTACTGGATTGCCAATAAGTACATCTGGATCCTGCGGTGCCATAGTTGGCTTGACTTGTCAGGGTTCAGTGTTTGGAAACTGCTGCTCCTCTGCAGGCTTTTGTGGGAGTACCTCAGCCTTCTGTGGTTCTGGTTGCCAGACAGGTTATGGTACTTGCAGCCCCCCAACAAACGTTAGCCCTGACGCCACATGCGGCGGCACTACCGGTTACACGTGTCAAGGCTCGGCCTTTGGAAACTGCTGCTCAGCTTCGGGTTACTGTGGGACTACCGATGCCTATTGCACCTCTGGATGTCAGACCAGTTTTGGCACATGCAGCTCTACGCCAACTAGCAGTGCTGTCTCCCCAACCGGTACCGGACAGATAGCCAGCTGGGATGCGACTTGTGGACCCTCCAATGGAACCGTTGCTGCCCGCAACTGTGTAGGCAATCAATTCAATTTCGGAAACTGCTGCTCAAGAAACGGCTTCTGTGGTAGCACGATCGAATATTGTGGCGAAGGCTGCCAACCTCTCTACGGTATCTGCGGAACATCGACAAACATCAGCCCTGACGCCACATGTGGTGGTAGTACAGGTTACACCTGTCAAGGGTCCACGTTCGGAAATTGCTGCTCTTCTGCAGGGTTCTGTGGATCTACCGTAGCCTATTGTGGCGTTGGCTGCCAGACTGCCTTTGGCACTTGCACTTTATCACCTGTATCAAGCGTCATTGCTCCAGTCATCAGTCCGGTTACGAGTATCCTGAGCCCAGTTGTGAGTCCAGTTACGAGCGTTGCGAGTCCAGTTGTGAGTACTGTGACCGGTCTGTTAATCAGTCTCGACGGATCGTGTGGCGGTACCACTGGTAGAACGTGTCAAGGATCGGTCTTTGGTGTAAGTGAAATACTTTTCCCCTCATCTATGCATAGTACATATAAAACTTATCTGCACCTAGAACTGTTGCTCCTCGGCTGGCTTCTGCGGCACCACCGTTGCCTATTGCGGAACAGGCTGCCAGCCTAGCTTTGGCACTTGCAGTGCTGCCTCATCTTCTGTTGCCGCTGTGCCTGGCGCTACAGGATTGCCAATAAGTACGACTGGATCTTGTGGTGCAGTGGTCGGATTGACCTGCCAGGGATCAACATTTGGGGTGAGGAGATTCCTTCCCATTCGTGTGTGGTACATTGAAGCTAACCCATAAATAGAACTGTTGCTCCCCGGCTGGCTTCTGTGGTAGTACTACTGCCTTCTGTGGAACAGGCTGTCAGCCTAGCTATGGCACTTGCGGCGTTGCTTCATCCTCTGCCGCCGCACCAGTCGCCACTGGATTGCCAATAAGTACGACTGGATCTTGTGGTGCAGTGGTCGGATTGACCTGCCAGGGATCAACGTTTGGGGTGATGAGATTTCTTCCCATCCGTGTGTGGTACATTGAAACTAACCCATAAATAGAACTGTTGCTCCCCGGCCGGCTTCTGCGGTAGCACCTCCGCATTTTGCGGTACAGGTTGTCAAGCCACCTACGGGTCTTGCCCCAGGTCTGGCGTCAGCCCTGACGCTACCTGCGGCGGCACCAATGGTTATACATGTATAGGATCAGGATTCGGGGTAAAGCTTTTGGAATACGCTGGTCAACTTATAAGCAAGACTAACAGCTACTTAGGACTGCTGTTCCCAAAATGGCTTCTGTGGTACCACCAATCTTTACTGTGGCGCTGGCTGCCAACCCAGCTTCGGCACCTGCAGCGCCACTTCCAATATCAGTACGGATGGCTCGTGCGGTGGCATTGGTGGAAGCACGTGTCTGGGATCTGTCTTCGGGGTAATTAATATCCATACTACCCGACGTTCCTCCTTTTGTCAAGAGTCAAGGCTGATCAGAAACTAGAACTGTTGCTCGCCCGCTGGATTCTGTGGGAGCACCACCGCGTTTTGTGGTATTGGCTGCCAAACTGCCTTTGGCACCTGCACCGGTACTTCTTCTCCCGTCGTTCCGATACCTAGTCTTACTACTTCTCTCCCTGGCAGTCCGACGAGTGCCGAAACTTGCACAGCGCAATTCGTTACGGTCACGGTCACCACCACCGCGGCGCCGGGTGCGACAAGGATCGCGGGACGGATTATAATCTGAGGGGTGATTTGGGCGCTTCGTTGCATGGGTTATGGCGACGTGCGATGAATGGATCAAGAGATTGATGTTATTGGCTGTGCGTTCTTCGGATTTGGGATTTCATTGATTTTATACGGCAACAAAAATCATCAACTCGCTATTTGTGTTGCACTTTATATTCTTGTCGGTCGTTTGGCCTCTTAACATCAAATTTTTTTTTGAATAGCATTGATGAGCAAAGATCCTACAGCGCCTATCGCAATGTGTAGGCGAATCACCCAACGATCCTCAGATCTGACGACGAAGTTCCGTTTTACTTGCCACCACTCCTTCCAGGACTTCCAGTTTAGAACTTATCATGCCGTCCATTCACATGTTGCCATGTTGCCATGTTGCCATCTTGACTCTGAGATACTTCTACAGCTCATATATCGGCGAGCCATACCTACACCGATACTCGGTGTACCGAGTTAGACATCTTTTAGTTCTAGCGGACTTTTTAGTTCACAAGGTGGTCCTTTTTACGGGAGCATGCTTTTCTGTACTTGCGTTGATTGTCCTGCCATGGTGCTGTGCCGGGCGATATGCGGTTACACAGTGGCTTCACTTTTGGGTTGCCAAAAGTGTCGCGCTTGGTTTACTAGTCAAGGTATCGTTCGAATGCTTTTGTTTCAAGATGGCGTCCAATGAGTAAAGTACATGCACGAGCTGTTTAGAAAGACATCGAGGCGAAGTAGAATGAAAGAGAAAACATGCACTGCCGCGTTGCTTTAGCCAGTCTTACAACCCTTCATATCAAGACACAAGGAGAGATGACAATTGAACAACATGCGCAAGAACGGAACGGTTTCTACCACTAAGTTTCTCTCTTGAAACGGGGTTGCCACTTCCCTGTCGGAGCTCCATCGGCCGGGGATGCCGTTCTGGCTGGTGCGGGCGGTGGAGCGTCTCCTCGAGCCGGTGGTGCGCCTTCTCTTAGATGGCGAGGGACGTACTTGGCGGGTGCGCCATCGGCTGGGCGACTGGGAGGAATGGCTCGAGGAGGTGGGCCGGTGGCTGGCGACCCATCACGCTCAGAAGTCGGTCGTGGGGCACTGGGTCGCCATTTGGAAGCACTATCTGTAGATCTCTCGTCACGGGGTGGCTGAGATGTCATATTCTCATTTTGACGGCCGCGTGGCGCGGAATCCCCACGTAGCGCAGGGGGTAGATATCCAGTCTTCCGTGGCGGCTGCGCTTCTGAGGTGGCAATGTCGGATGGAGGAGCTGATGGTGGAGCTTGACCACCACCAGCGGCCGCCTTCTGGGCTTCCCGCTCTCGCCAGGTTGGCTTATTCCCTGCAAGAGCGATACGAGGTGGTCCGGTCGGTCTCTCCGAGGATTCTGTCCGCTCCGGCACCGAGCGCTCAGGAAAGCGTTTGCCTTCCTTGTTCGCCGCACGTCTTGCCAAGGCTTCCTCCTCTCGCTGTTGTTGTCGGGCAGCTTGCTCGGCAGCCTCCCTGTAACGCATATCAGCAAACATGTACGTAGATAGTTCATGGTGGGTTCACGTACTTCCGCTCAGCGTCTCTCTTGGCCCTCTGCTCACTGGCTAAGCGCTTCTTCTCTTCCTCCACGGCCGCCTTCTCTTCAGCTTCCTTGGCTGCTCTCTCCTCCTCTTCCCTCTCGCGCCTCTCCCGCTCTGCTTTCTCCTGGCGTTCACGAGCTTTCCTCTCCCGATACTCTTTTCTGCGCTGATCCATCTTGTTCTGTAAGTCCTTCGAGGCAGCCTTTCGTCGCTTTTCGAACTCCTCGTGCCTTCGCTCATGGACGTCATTGCGAAACTGCTCGTAAACAGACACTAAGCGGCTGAGTCGATGCTTGAGGGCAACATTCTCTTGATGCTTCTGTTCACTGGCTTGTAAGGTCTCCTTCTTTGAAGCCTCGTACGCCTGCAAGTCACGCTCGCGCTGTGCCTCGTAATCCTGAGGTAGCAACTTTATCTCCTCTTTTCGGAAAGCTCGCTCCAGATGATCGATGCGCTTACCCGTGACCCTGAGACGCTCGTGAAGTTCTTGTTTCTCCTTCTCAAGCTGGGCAAGCTTCATGGCTCTGAGACGGTTGCTGTCGAGATCATCAAGATCCATATCGCCCACATCGATACCTTTGACGCCTGTCTTGAGGTCCTCAAGTTGCTTTTTGATCTCCTCTTGCCGGATGCGATCTTGCTCAGCCTTTAATCGCTTCCGCTCTCGTTCCTTCTGTTCTTCGGCAAGACGTTGGTTTTCCGCTTCCTGCAACTGCTGCGCGCGGATGCGCTTCCGAGTTTCCTCTTCTTTTTGCTTCTTCTGCAAAGCATCCGAAGCTGCTTCCTTCTTCTTCTCAATTATTGAGCGTCTAGCCAACGTCTCCTGGTGTTCCTGTTCGGCACCTGCTTGCGTTCTAGCGAACGCTGCAGCCTTGGCTTGCCGACGCGCCTCGTTGTATGAGGGGTCCACATATTGACACGTAAGGTAAAGTGACTTAGCCAGGCGAGTGAGCTGCGAACGGACGATCTCTGCGGGCGTACTTTGAAGGCGCTGCACAGAGCTGGTCTCGTTCTCGGCGGAGCCACCTGCACTACCCGGGTGGAGTGCTTTGGCCGATGAGAAAACATCAGAGTCGAAAGTGAGTATTCCAGTAGCGTGATCGATGCGGATTGCCAAATCACCCTTCTTGCAACCGTTCATAATGAACTTCTCGATGGTCCCAGAGGTGACTTGATAAGGATCTGGGAACTCAGCTAAATTTTGGACGAAATTGAGCTCCACCGACTCATAGACTTGTGAAAGCTGTTGGAAAAGCCTCGTGAGGATGACCTGTTGCAACGGCAGCACATATTTCTCCATTTCGGGATCTGCGCCGATCTGCTCCAGAATAGGTGAGATCTTCTTGCAGATCGATAGAGGATGGAAGTCAACCTCCAGGATCTCGTACAACTCGCGGATCTCTGGCTTTGCGCGCTTTAGGAGGCCCTTGCTCATAGCATCTTTGAAGAGAACAGCACGAGTAGGTGCTTGTGACATTCCAAGTAAGTTGGTCAAGCGGTTGTTCTTGTTTTTACGTACTTCATCGACATCCACGAGTGCACCCCGTGAGCGAGAGGTACTAATAACTGGGATCGAGAGAGCTGAGAGGAGAACGAAAGAAGCGGCCCGGCCCATATCTGCATCCGATACGGCAGGGTTGTCCTTCTTTGAGCCTTGACCGGAGGCGACCACAGAGGCGGATTGACGCAGGAGATTGTAGTATCGACTCCATGCTGCGGCATGAAACAGGTAATTCTCGCTGACCAAGAAAATGCGGGTAAGTTTCTCGTAGTAATTGGCCATCATGATGTTCTTCGCAGGTCGCTTGCTGAGGCTCAGAAGCGTGTGTATATCTTCCACGCTTCTGAAGGCTTCCTGCCACAGCTCCAGCTCAACAGCCACATTGAGTTGCTGGAAGCGTGTGTCGAGATGTCGTTGTAGGGTGTCAGGATCGCTGAGGTTGATGGCGTGCATCTGAGAGGAGTATTTGGCGGCGTTTTGCACATGGTTTCGAAGAAGCTCGCAAAGCCTTCGAAACTCGGTCTTACGTGCATACTTCTGACAGAAGTTGAACGCTTGGAGTGCAGTGGTCTGGTACATAATTTCTAACCGAGCGTTGTTCTTCAGTATTTCCAGCACCGTGCGGTAGGTCTCCCAGAGGAACTTGAGCCATGGTGTGACTATGGCTCGATCGGTACGGTCACGCGACTGCTCTCCAGAAACGGTGGACAGAAGGATAGATTCTGGGGTTTCGATGGCCTCCAAATCCTCAACATTTGCGGATGGACCTGAAGATTCGAGTGAAGATTGGACCTCGTCCGCTTTGGCTTGAGCCTCGGTGACCTTCTGTTCTGCTAGCTCTATGAAGCGTTTGAGTACCATCTGCAGGATCAAGTAAGCTCAAAGCGCTGCTGAATAACAGACTTCTCAGCCGCAAATCCATACCTCTATCGTCCCAACGTTGGTGTTCTGTGCAATGTTCTTGTATTGGTAGAGTCCATCTTTTGCCGACTTGCCCTTCTTCAGATCAACACAGAGCTCAACGAACTGGATCATAACAGGTTCCAGAGATGTGATGGGACTGTTGCGTGACCGTTTGGAGGTAACATGTTCGTGGAGTAGAGACAGGGCAGCCGGCGACTGGCCAACTGCCATGAGCTCTTGTGCTCGCTGTAGTTCGGACATCATATCAGCTCTCATGAACTACAAATCTCGGAAGCAGAAGATGAACAATGATGCATATGAAGGGGGTACGGTTCCAGGGGGCAAGGATCATTACCTTGAGCACATTCTCAGGTTTGGTGTGAGGTGGAGGAGGCATGCTGGGCAACCTCCTCAGCGACTGCAGGTATTTACTTGAGCAGTTGACAGTAGTTCTCTCTATGTGACTGGTTATCAGTAAAGATGACACTGGTGCTCGTTGTTGTTGGACTGATGAGATGATGGTTTTGCTGCACGTTCGCGTAAGGGAATTTGTGCGTAGGTTTGCCGAGCCCCAGGATGTTCGGTTGGCCGTAACAGCCTAAAACGCAAGTTCCTCAACACCGACGTCGATATACACAACCACCGGTCTCGAACCATGACATGACAGCACCAATTCCTTCTTACAACTGACAGTCATAGATGGCAGAGAGTCCACATTACAAATCCACGGAAACTTGTCTTTCAGCCGCGGGAAGATAAAATGGCTAATACGATGCAGTACTGCACGAGGACAGGGCTGGCCATATAAGATGGGGGATTTCGCTTCTCTACGGTCAGGGGCAACCCACCGTACCTAGCGCAGAGACTCCGTACCAACATAGCAAAACCCCTTCCCTTCACTCTTCAGGTCAAAGTCAGCTTGTACCTTACCGTATCCGAACTTACTGCCACTTTGACTTCACAGCCAACGAAGATAGCAATCACCACCCGCCCATCGAAGAGGTAACAAAGAGCAATTCTAGGCAAGCCAATCATTCCTTTCACCGAGTCCTTCGTCACCGCCCTCCTACTCTACCTCACTCCTCGCTTCGTCATTTATCCCCCCCCTTCGCGCTGTTGCCTCGGTCGGGTCGGTCGGTGTTGGTAGCTTTGGAAATGTCACCAACCGCTTATGAAATTCGAGGTGGTAGTGG
>QQTW01000320.1_pt1 | contig 29530 bp, 32 predicted proteins | sample 1904831 | NCBI WGS metagenome assembly QQTW01 (sample SAMN09435610, study PRJNA476489) | Subsurface metagenome, whole genome shotgun sequencing project.
GCGTGGATTAAGAATTTTTGGGTCTGGCACCGTATCAACTTGTACCTTATTATCGCCATGCCAGCAAACTGCTTTCATAATTTTAAGATTAGGGAGTAGGGAGTAGGGAGTTAGAAGTTAAGAGTTAAGAGTACCCCTGTCATGGTAGGTAAAAACTGGTCTAAAATATCTAGTTTCCCCCCTCTTCGTGCCCTTCGTGTCCTTTGTGGTTCAAAAAGAAGTTTTTTTACCACAAAGTACACAAAGGACACAAAGAAAGAATCTTTCTTGATGCATCACCAAGACGCAGTGTAATTCTAACTTTCAAAGCTTAGGGAATTTGATAGTAACCCTTGCGAGTACCAGTAACAGGTTCAACTGTTTCTTCAACTCTCTCTTCTGTTTCTTTCAAGAATTCTTTGGTGCTGCGAGGTAACTCTTCATCAAGATTGAGTTTTTCGCGGACGGTATCAATGGCTTCCTTCAAGGGATTTTCAGATTTTTCTCCTCCTTGATTTTTTGTTGCATCGCTAGCGTCAAAAACAGACCTATTCTTATTGGCTTGCCCGTTAATACCATTATGAATGCTGTCGTCGGGTGTTGCTTTGTAGTAAGCACCTTCAGGAGTTGTCACAGTCCCACTACTGGAAGAATTTTGAGTGGAAGAATTTAGAGATTTTTCTCCGTTTTGAACTTTTGTTGCGTCGCTAGCGTCAAAAACAGACCTATTCTGATTGGCTTGCCCGTTAATACCATTATGAATGCTATCGTCGGGTGTTCCTTTATAGTAAACTCCTTCAGGAGACTTAACGGTGTTTTCAGCACTTGCTACCAGCGTATTACTATTAAAAACTGGGGCTGCAAAAAATACAAAACCGACAAAAAACACTGTTAAAACTTGACGAAGTAATGAACTTTGAAACCAAGAAATTACACGATTCATAGATAAAATCCTCCGTTTGATAGATGTCTGATAGTTTGCAATCAGCACTTGCAAGTTGGAATTAAAATATAATTTAAACCTGAAAGTGCCGACTGTATTTCTATCACTTGAAACCCTTTACGGTTTCAATACAACTTTAATACAGTTGTCTTTCTTTTGTTGAAAAATTTCGTAACCGTGCGCTGCCTGTTCGAGGGGTAATTGATGCGTAACCACCTGCGAAGGGTCAAATTCACCCTTCAAAATCTTATCGAGTAACAAATGCATATACTTCTGTCCGTGCATCTGACCCATTCGGAAGGTTAATCCTTTATTAAAAGCCGCACCCAACGGCATTTTATCAATAAAGCCACCGTACACTCCCATAATTGCCAACGTACCACCTTTACGGCAAGCTACCATCATTTGCCGCAATACATGGGGACGGTCGGTTTCCATACGTAGCTTTTGTTTGGTCTGGTCGTAAAAGTCCTCCAACCCGACACCATGCGCTTCCAGACCTACTGCATCAATACAAGCATCGGGACCGCGACCACCAGTCATTTCTTTCAATGCTTCACCCGCATCAACTTCTTCGTAGTTAATGACTTCGGCTTTAGCATATTTTCTTGCTAATTCTAAACGTTCGGGGAAACGGTCGATAGCGATAACCCTTTCTGCACCCATCATATAGGCGCTAATCATGGCAAATTGACCGACTGCACCGCAACCCCAAACCGCGACGATATCACCGGGTTTAATGTCGCACAATTCCGCACCCATATAACCCGTAGGAATCGCATCGGAGATAAAGAGTAATTTTTCGTCGGGTATATCTTTAGGAACTTTGACAACACCGACATCGGCAAAAGGAACGCGAATATATTCAGCTTGTGCGCCTGCGTAACCACCGAAAGCATGGGAGTATCCGTAAATAGCGGAGGTAATATTGCCGAATAGTTTTTCTTCAATCCAGCCTTCAGGAATCGAATTATCGCATAGCGACCACATATCACGCGCGCAATAGTGGCAGTGACCGCAACCGATAGTAGAAGGAACTACTACGCGATCGCCTATTTTCAAATTACTGACTCCACTACCAACATCGACTACTTCCCCCATAAATTCGTGACCGATGATATCACCGGCTTGCACTGTGGGAATATAGCCACCATAGATATGTAAATCCGAACCGCAAATAGCTGTAGATGTAATCTTTAAAATCGCATCACGCGGATTAATAATTTTCGGGTCGGGTACTGTCTCAACCCGCACGTCGTTTGCACCGTGCCAACAAACTGCTTTCATAATTGTAAGTTAGGAGTTAGGAGTTAGGAGTTAGGAGTTAGGAGTTAGGAGTGAGGAGTTAGGAGTGAGGAGTGAGAAGTTAGGAGTGAGAAGTTAGGAGTGAGAAGTTAGAAATTGAGACTTAGGAGTTTAAAATTTTAGATAAATACAGGAGCATTTATTCTTAACTCTTTCTTAACTCTCAACTCCTCACTCTTAACTCATAATTCTTAACTCCTCACTCTTAACTCATAATTCTTAACTCTTAACTCTTAACTCATAACTCCTAACTCCTAACTTTTTAACTACCGCGTGGTTGTCCTTCGGTTGTGGCGATTTCACCTGCTTCCATTAACATTTTAAAGCGGCGTAAATCATCACCTATTTGCTGTACGGGTTCTTCGCCAAAAAGTTTGGCGAAAGCTGCTGTGAGTGCGCCACCTGGCGGGCTATACTCCATTACAACTTTGACTTCAGTACCCCTATCTCCTGGTGCTTTTGTAAACCGCACAAAGCCCGAATTTTCTACATCCGCACCTTCCACCGAAGCCCAAGAAATAAACTCATTTTCTCGGTCTTCCAAAATTTCCGCGTCCCATTCTACACTTGCCCCTAAAGGTGCAGTTGCTACCCAATGCGATCGCTTATTATCCTGCACTGTCACACTCTTAAGGTGCTTCATAAATGTAGGTAGCTTCTCAAAGTCATGCCAGTAACGATATAGTTCATCAGCCGGCTTGTTAATCGTTACCGTTTTTTCGACTTTGATATCTTTGGCAATGCCGATTGCTTCCTGCGCTTGTCCGATTACTTCCTGCGCTTGTTGAATTGTACTTTTCTTGGTCGCACCTTGATAAATCAAACCACCACCTGCCAAAGCCGTCAACACGCCTCGCAACGAGCGCTGTTTCAAACCTAATAATACCATTGCACTGCCGCTAACTAACGAAGCCCAACGCTCGGTTTCGCTGGCTTCGTTTTGGTTAGTATTAATGTTATCTCCCGGTGTTGATGTCACTTTTATCTCCTTATTAATATCAGTTAATAAATGAACCGCAACGCAGACCGTCTGTACCCGCGTGCGGTTCATATTAATACCTACATTGTTACAGCAGGACTAGTAGTTGGTTTAGCCGGTTTCACATCATTGCCCAACCTTGCCCGATAAAGTTCTACCAACCGTTGTTCGGATATTACCAAGTCCTTGTGAATTTCTGTAAAGATGGCAGTTGATATCGGGTCGGTCAATGCTGGCATCAAGTTGCTAATGTCACCAATACCTGTTTGTACGTCACCCAATGCCGACCGTAACTGATATATATCATCGCTTCCAGTCATTGCGGATTTAACTTTCGCGTACTGATTGGCGATATTAGCTGCAAGCGATGGTTTTTCTCCAAGTTGGTCGAGTCGCGTTTCCAAGTATTTGATGTGACGTTGCTTGTTAGCAATCATCTCTTGGAAAACGGACGTAATTTCATTGTCCGATTCTTTTTGAGCGTAACTTTGTAAAGCTTCAAGTGAATATTTTTCACCCGCTAAGGCAGTATTCAACCCTTTGACTATCTCACCTTTAGTTGAACCACCCCAAGCATCGGCAAGTTTCCACCAATCGGCGTTACTGTCGCGTTCGTCGGGTAACGCTGCATCTTTGCCACCATAACCCAATCGACTCAAAATAGCAGTGGTAAATATTCCTAAGTCACCGGGTTGACGCGATGTAATCAAATTATTATCGACTACTAACGGTTCGTCGAGATAATTCGTTCCAGCATTAATCATATCTTGGCGAATTGCCCTATACCCGGTCGCTTTCCTACCTTTGAGCAAATCACCTTCGATTAAAACTTGAGGCCCGTGACAGACAGCAGCGACGATTTTGTTTTGCGCTAGAGCTTCGCTAACAAACCGGACTGTATTCGGGTTGCAACGCATCTTATCGGGTGCGACTCCACCGGGAATTACTACTGCATCGAATTGGGCTGCTATCGCTTCTGTGGTAGTTGCATCAGCTTTCATTGATACTTTACCGCGCTTACCTTTGTAGGTTTCGTTCGTGCGCGAACCGAGAACAACTACATCAAATCCGGCTTGCTTTAAACCGTTGTATGGTACTTGGAATTCTGCATCCTCTACGTCATTTTCTATGAGGATAGCTACTTTCTTTTTACTCGAATGATTGGTAGGGTTTGCCATTGTCACTTTTGCCTATTTTCTGTTTGATAATTAATGACATCAAAAGTTATCGAATTACAACTTCTAACTTTTAACTTTTAACTTTTAAGCTTTGACATCGCTCGGAGTAGCACTAGAAAATAGCTCGCTATAGTCATCCGAAAAATTCACGCGCACATCTTCTATTTCTCCTGGACTAACCGCATCTTCTAAAACGCTAAACACGGCACGAGCGTGAATAATAGCAACAGTTGGTTCGACTCCTTCTTTTGCGCTCACACGCTCAATAAATTCTTTAAATGGAAAATGGTCGCCGTTTTCGCCTTCACGACCCCGCAAATATTCTCCAAGTTCTTTGGGTAATTGTGCGGCTAAATCTTTTGCCTCATCACCAACAATTCGTTCTCGGACTGTTTCCAATGTCGCACGGGTTGCACGTTCCGCTTCTTCGCGTGATTTTAACTGAGCAGCAGTTTGAACGTGTTTAATAAATTCATCGTATTTCATTGCTTTCTCCGAAAATCTCTTCTTTGTTTGTATCGATTCTAGATAAGTTTTTATCGGTAAATCTTTACCTACTAATCTCAACCAACATCTAAATTAACAAATCTATTTTAGATGAGCAATTATTTTATACTCAAAAAATAAACTACTTCAATGATGACGCAAGTCAGATAAATAATTTTATAAACTGGACTTACCAAGAAATGCATGAGCTACCGATCTAGACAACGTAAATTTATCTAGATTTATAGCTCATAACATCAAGGAGCTAGTTGACGATTTTTATTAGTATTTATGATAAATGCCTCAACAAGGTTCATTCTTCAGTCTAAGGAGAGAAATCTTATTGCTTTTTTTTAAATTTGAATAAAATTGCTGGTATTTCCGAACAAACCATTGTTTAACAACCATATTCGAGCAATACAGTTACAATTCTTTACACATCGACTATTTTTGTAATCTTTTCCAAACTTGCGATCGCTTAAAGTTTAAGAGCGGGCTTGATTCGATAAATTTTGATTTTTTTGGTGCGCGTTCGATTTCAAACTGGTGTATAATCAAACAAAATTTATTTGTTAAAGAAAATTTCTAAAAAACAGGCTTCTTAGACTTACATTAACGATTTTTAGAATGTAATGATGCCTTAAAAAAAATAGCTATGAGCCATGATTATTTCATAACTCATAACTTTGCGTGAAGTGGCTATAGCGTGAATTGACAATTACCAGACTACGCAGAATTTACATGCAACTCTTCACCCGAAGGGTATATATATTTCTCTCTCTAAAGTAGTACTTCCTTTGGTGTAAAACTATTTGCTTTTCAAACGTTATCTTGAGGAAGCAAATGAGTTTTGGATACTATCATGGCTAAACACAAAGACCAAAAAAACGCTGAGAACTTTGCAGACCAAAACCTTGATAGCGAAGCTCAAATTGAAGATTTACCCCAAGAAATTACCGAATCTTACGGTACAGGTGTCAAAGACTTACCGGGATACAACATTGGTGGACGAACAATGCGCGACGAAATGCGCGACTATACCGAAACGGGTCCCGAATTGACAGGTGGTGACGTTGATGCTTACTGGCAAGATGCGGATGCAGTTGGTGATGAAGCAGTTGGAGGTACAACTGCAACACCCGACCAAAATGTAACAGAGGAACTCGAAGCTGCTGTAGGTTTGGAAATGGATGATGCTGCGTTTCTCCGCACTAACGATATTTTAGAGGAACGCGACGACCGACGCTGGGAGTTAGACCCAAAATCAAGCGAAGATTATCAAGAAAGAAGGGAAGAATAAAGTTAGGAGTTAGGACTAACTCCTAACTCCTAACTCTTAAATTAAGGTTTGCGTTTCCTTATTTTCCAATCCTTCACGGGAGTGGTCGAGACGTAATTCACCTTTAGGTTCCGACCGCAGCCAAAATGGAGTATCGGAACCGACAGCACCTTTGGCAACTGTGACACCACCATCTGCTAACCACAATGCACCAGTAACATAACTAGCTTCATCAGAAGCGATGAAAGCAAAAACATTTGCCATTTCTTCGGGTGTACCGCGTCGTGCCATTGGTGTAGCTTCAATCAAAGTCTTCTCCATCTTGCCGTTCATTGGTCCGTCTTGCTTGTGCGTCCAAGCGGTATCTATAGCACCCGGACAGACGCAGTTCGCACGCACGCCGTATTTAGCTTGTTCGACAGCAATACCTTTCATAAACGAATGCATCCAGCCTTTGGTACCGCCGTATGGTGCGTTATTTGCTAAACCATTGAAACCAGCTTCGGAACCTGTGGAAACAATATTTCCGCGTGTTTTTTGGAGATGCGGCAAGGCATACTTAGTCATTAAAAATGCCGAGCGGATATTGTTCTTCAAAGTGTCATCGAATACATCAACTGGGTAATCTTGCAATTCAGCGGTAGCAAGAAAAACACCAGCATTATTAATTAAGATATCGAGTTTGCCGTAAGCATTGATGGCTGTTTGAACGCAGTTTTGGGCGTGAAATTCTTGCGAGATATCACCAGCATACAATGTAGCTTTTCCACCGTAGTGGCGAATTGCTTGAGCTACATCTTCAACTGGGTCATCGGGTAATCCGTTAACTACTACAGATGCTCCTTCACGAGCGAACTTGTGCGCGATCGCTTCCCCGATCCCAGTTCCAGCACCTGTAATAATTGCGACTTTTCCCTCTAAACGTCTCTCCATTGTTTTATGTCCTAGAAATAATGTCAATTGTTTTTTGTTTTACTGACAATTAATGATTAGCGGTAAACCACTAACTACTAGCCAAATAATTTTAATTGTTCTTCTTTACGGATGAGATACATCTGTCTTCAGTAGGGTTAAAGATGAAATGTATCTCTGATAGGGTTGCTTTAGCAATCAAATAAGCAATCGGAGAAAATTATGAATTCTGCTCAAACTCAAAATGAGACTATTAATCAGTCTGTTGAAGCTTTTCACAAATTAGATACCGATACCCAACTAGGTTTGTTTTGGTTTATCTACAAGGAAATGGGTAAATCGATTACTCCCGCTGCACCTGCTGCAAGTACTGTTTCTCCAGAAATTGCTCAAGGTTTGTTTAACCAAGTAAAAGACTTGTCTCATGAAGAACAGTTGCAGCTGCAAAGAGATTTGATTACAAATGCAGACACGCAACTGGCACGGGAGTACGGTTCTTTGAGCGATACAACCAAGCTATTATTTTGGTACTTACTTGCACAAGGTATGGATAGCGGTACGATTATTCCCGTACCCGAAGATTACAAGCTTTCTGCTGAAGGTCAACAAGTCTTGGATAGAGTTAAGCAATTGGCTTTTGAAGAACAAATTACTCTATTCCGTAGCTACGTTTCCCCAATGGGTGCTGAAGCTCATGGAGGGGCTGAAATTTAGAATCGTTGCTTGTTGAATAAATAATTGCTTTTCGGTAATATTTCATACAACGAAAGCAGACATATACAATAGTATATGTCTGCTTTATTACATGTCTTTTTCAACTTCATAGTTATTTGAGATAGGAGTGAAAATATCATCTGTCTTTAGTGATAAAAGTAAATAATTATTTTTTATATACTATTCTATCTTTTTGCAGTTAATATATATACATAAAATTTCCTAGTCTAGTCAAGAGTGTTAATATTAGGGACGAAGTTTATTCGCTCCTGTATTTTTCCAGACCTAAATATCAAGATTTAACTTTTTGTAAATAAAGGAATTACGAGGTTTTATGAATTCTACAAACATTGATACATTAGAAGTTGCTGCAAAGAAATTTCAAGAATTGAATGTTGATGATAGATTAGCAGTTTTAGCTTTAGTTTATGGCGAGATTTCAGATGAAGTTGCTCCGACAACTACGCAAAGTAGCTCACAAGATGAAGATGCAGTAAATCTGGTTAAGCAAGTTCAAAATTCACCATCAGAAAAACAAGTAGATTTTCTACGTGGGTTACTGTCGGGTGTTGAAGGTGAAGGTGCTAGTGATTATAAGGCGATGAGTGCCGACTGTAAATTATCATTTTGGTTTCAAGCTGCTCAAAATTTAGGTAAATCAATTGTTGGTGTACCTGCCGATTATATACCTACCGAACCAGCTGCCGAAGTATTAGAATTGCTTCATACACATCAGCTAGAAACTTTAGTTTCTTTCTTGAAGAAAACCTTGTAAATATGTAGTAAAAGTAGGGGCAATATGATTTAGATGTAGTTACGTTTCACAAATGGATGCTGAAGCTCATGGAGGGGCTTAAATTTAAAATCAAAACGTAATATCAAATAAATATTTACTCTTTGGTAGCATTGAACGTTTACAACAGACATGTACAGTAGTACGTGTCTGTTTTATTACCTAATTTTTTAATTTCATCAAGTTTTAGATTAGTCGGAATATCATCTACCTTTAGAAACAGATACAGATGCTTATTTTTAATTTATTCTTATGTCTTTTTGCAGTTAGTAAAGATATAGTAAATTCTCTAGTGTAGTTATAAGTGTGAATATTGGGAATCAAAAAATTAATACCCCTAATTTTCCCGCATCTAAATATCGAGATTTAATTTTTTGTAAGAAATTACGAGGTTTTATGAGTTCAACAGACATTAGCAATCAAGAAATAAGCATTAACAATCCACAAACAGCCTTAAGCAAGTTTAAAGCATTGGATGTTGACGATAGATTAGCAGTTCTAGCTTTACTCTATGGCGAAATCGTTGATGAGATTGCTCCTACGACTAACCAAAATAATTCACAAGATGAAAATGCCGCAAATCTAGTCAAGGAAGTTCAGAATTTACCATCAGATAAACAAGTAGATTCTTTACGCGAGATACTGTCGGGTAAACGCAGCAGTGGAGAAACTGAATTAGATCCAAACCCCAGCCAAGCATTAGGTGAACTTTTCAAAGGTGGCGAGGATGCACCTAGCATTTCGACAAATGATTATAACGCAATGAGCGCTGAGTCGAAATTATCATTTTGGTTTCAAGCTGCTCAAAATTTAGGTAAATCAATTGTTGGTGTACCTGCGGACTTTATTCCAAACGAACGAGTTAATCAAGTATTAGAGTTACTCGATACACAACAAGTTGAACATATAGTTTCTTTCTTGAAGAAAGCCCTGTAGGTATCTAGTAAAACTAGGGGTAATACGATCTAAATGTAGAGACGCGATATATCGCGTCTCTCCTTATTCGATAATTCCGTAAATTTAAATATAAGTTAATTAACGTATTTTGTAGAAGGGTGTAATAATATGTTGAGACAAGAATCAGTTCGTAGTGAAAAAACTATAACTCGAAAAAATCTTGTAAATAGCTTGATTACAGGTTTATTTATTGGCGCTTTACTGGGTGCGCCGATAGGTTGGTTTGCTCATCAATTTTATTACCAGCAAAAGTTAGCAAAGTACTTAGTCTGTCGGGAACAAAATATCAATCAACCAGCAGCAGTTGTTGAAACTGTTTGCGGTTCAAGATTCTAAACTTTAGTTACAACTTCATGCTTGGACAATTACTATGCTATCTTCTCCAGAACAGAAACATGGTTCGGGATATGAATCACGTATTCCCGATCCAAATCGACTCAGCAAATTAATTATCCGTCGGATATCTCTTTTCCTATTATTGATAGCTGTAATTGGGTTTTGGGCGTACCAGGTTGATATTACTTTACCGAATCCGCCCAATGTCAGTAAAACTTTTACGCCAATTACTCAACCAACCGCACAGCAAATCGGTTCCTATGATGTACTGGGGAAGGTAGTTAGTAAAGACGAAGCTGGAAGTTTGTTAAGAACCGATGCAGGCAAAGAATTATTATCGGCAAAAAATGGTGCGGTTGAAATAGATAACGATTTAATTAAATTAGGACGCAAATCATTTTATACCGAGACATTCGGTAATGAAGTTTTCCTGACGGATGTAACTGGTATTTTGAATGGTCCCATGAATATTGGGAATCTGACGAAAGCGATTTTAGGGTTGAAAGGTAAGCATACAAATAATCTGCAAGTTGAGATGGATCGAGATATGCAGGTTGGCGATCGCACTTTCAAAAAGGGCGATATTATCAATACTGGACTCGATGTACCCCCAGGTTCATTATTCCCCCTGGGAATAGTCGCTAATATTAATGATGCAAAGTTGCGTGTCGGCATTACTTGTGCCTCTTGTCACGCGAGTGTAGATAAAGATACTGGACGCATTCTCGAAGGGGCACCGAATAACGACTTAGATACAGGGACTATTTTAGCTTTAGCAAGTAATTCAGCAGCTTGGTTTCGACAAACAGGTGTAAATCCCCTCTCTGCACGTCGGGGAGAAAGATTTTATGTAAATGCAGATGGAAAAAAAGTACATTTACCTAATGCCAAAGATTTAGAAGCTTTAGTAGACGAACAACTTTTAAGCTGGGCACCTGGTAACTTTGATTCGACAGGCGACAATAACAATAATCCTTCGCAAAACCCATCATCTTATACATTCGCTGCTTATCCCTATGGATGGAGTGGCTTTTCGGCGATTGGTTGGTTTCATGGATTGACGACGCTGAATAGCAATGTTCATGCGACAAATTCCGATTTAACAACAGGTGGTGATTCGAGTCAAGAGTTGTTAGGGATTGATAAAGAGACTTATTTGGGTGTACTTCTACAAAATTCTGCCAACTCGAAGTTTAGATTGCCCGAAGGTGCGAAACCTTCAGAATTCTTGGAGAAAATTGACCCGACTCCCGGAACACCAGCAATGAATGAAGTGGTCAAAATGCCAACATTTCCAAAAGGTTCGCGGTTTGTTCTCGATGGTTTGATGGCAAATTCGCCGGGGATGCCTGTAGCTGCACAATTAAATGGGATGTCAGCGTTTCAAAATACTCTCGCACCACCACCCAATCAATCTACTGATTCGGAAGCAGTCAAGCGGGGGGCAAAGATTTTTTCTGAAGCTGGATGTGTAACTTGTCATAGCGGACGATATTTTACTAACAATCACGTAGTAGCCGAAACAGAAATCAAATCGCAACCTTCGCGGGCTTTAGCTTTTGCAAAATTCCCGCGCATCTTTGATAAACCCCAAACATACCCCAGCGATACAAGTGTTCCCTTACCTGCAAATCCACCCGTATTGGAAGTGCCAACGGATACTGTATCTCAAGAGGATTACAAGTTGGCATTTGCAATTGGGAATTCTGGAGGTTATAAAGTACCCAGTTTGATTGGGTTGCATGTAACACCACCGTATTTACATGATGGTGGGGTTGCAGTCGGTAAAGATGCGCTGAAAGTTGATGAAAGTGGATATAAAATCGTCAATTCCAACCAATTGGGGCTAGCTGGTACAGCCTTGAATCAAATTTTACCCGACCCAAGCGCGAGTTTGCGATCGCTTATTGACCGCAACCTCCGCAAGCGAGTTGTGATGGCAAATCGTGCTAATTCTAATTTACAGAAGTCGAATACTGATGGTTCAGGTCACAATTATTGGGTTGACAAACAAGCTGGTTACAGCATTGGAAACCAAAATGATTTGATTGAGTTTATGCTGTCGTTAGATGATGACCCAGAAGTAATTCCTTAATAACTATTCTTCAGTCCGAAATCATTTGCGAGAAATATGTTACCTATATCCTATATATAATAGATATAGCAAGAGGTTCAGATCCCCGACTTCGCAGGAGTTGTCGGGGATCTTGTTTTCTCATTTTTATTGAGAACGAAAACGAGCTATCAATTCTTCACGAGATAATTGCAGTAGTAGAGGAGTATATTCATCAATCGGTATTGCCAATAGTTTAGGAATGATAGCCAATAATTTTTCGTCAACTTCGCCAAAACGAGCTTTAAGCAAATTTTCTACGGAAATACGTTGTCCTTGTTCGATCCCTCGGCGTTCGGTAGCTTCTTCCCATTGTTGATATGCTTCCGATATAATCATGGCTAAATCCTCATCTCCTTCGTTAATTTCTCCAGTTACTTCTATACTAATTTTCCAAGTTGATAATAGTTGTATAGGACTCCGGTTTGATTTTTGAACAAGGTTAGGTATTGTAGGGTGCGCGATACTCCGCAGGAGTGGCTGCCGCCATCGCTCGAAGTCCGTAACGCACCAAATCTTTAGGAATGGTGCGTTACGAGAAGCGAAGAAGCGCACCCTACGTATCTTTGTTTTTGGAGTGCGATAAAGTTTGCAGATGAACGTAGGAAAAATCGAGCCTTACAGTAGCGGGTTTTTAGAGGTTGTGCCAGAAGGTGAAGGAAGCGATTATTGGCAGATTGCAGCCATACACATCAATGGCGTTGCCTTTTGCCCCAGCGCGAGGCTTTATCGCTCAGAGCAGGTGGCACTAGCTAAGGCTGCACGTATTTACGATTGGATAGTTGACTACGGGCAACAAATCAGCAGCGGGTGCTACTGTGAAAAATTTAAGTTGACTTTGTGGCATCAGCCGAAAGTGTCTTAGTTTTAGTCTGCCCTAAGTGCGATGCCCTTAGCAACCACGCTCATGTGGTATCGCGTCCCTTAGTCTCGGTGCGTCTCGTAAATTCCAACTGTTTCACTTTGAAACTTAAATGGCTATTGGCTTAATAACTAGTTATTGAACAAATCCAAATCCGTGACTGCGCCGATGCTGCTAGAAGATACCAACTTAGCATATTTTGCCAATACGCCTTTAGTGTAACGGGGTGAAGGAGGTTGCCAGTTTGCACGGCGGCGAGTTAATTCTTTTTCAGATATGTTTAACTGCAAGAGGCGTGCAGGTGCGTCAATGGTAATACTGTCGCCTTCTTCTACAAGGGCGATCGCCCCTCCAACTGCTGCTTCTGGTGCAACGTGACCAACCACCATGCCGTAAGTGCCGCCAGAAAAGCGCCCATCGGTAATTAATCCCACAGCATCACCTAAACCAGCACCGATAATTGCCGAAGTGGGAGCTAGCATTTCCCGCATACCCGGGCCACCTTTTGGCCCTTCGTAGCGGATGACGAGAATATCACCTGCTTGAATTTTACCCGCCAAAATTGCATCTAAAGAGGCTTCTTCCGATTCAAACACACGTGCAGACCCAGTAATTACTGGCTTTTTCACCCCGGTAATTTTAGCGACCGCGCCATCTGTAGCCAGATTACCTCTGAGGATAGCTAAGTGTCCTTGGGCATACATCGGGTTATTCCAGGGACGGATTACATCTTGGTTGGCGGATGGTTCTGCGGGTACATCTGCCAAGACTTCTGCAACTGTTTGACCACTGATGGTGAGGCTATCTCCGTGTATTAAGTCATGCACCAGTAGCATTTTCATGACTTGGGGAATGCCACCAGCTTTGTGCAAGTCGGTAGCTACATACTTACCACTGGGTTTTAGATCGCATAAAACAGGGACGCGGGCGCGGATAGTTTCAAAGTCATCCAGGGTTAACTCTACATTAGCAGCGCGAGCTAGAGCTAACAGATGCAATACGGCATTAGTCGAACCACCTACCGCCATAATTACAGAAATAGCATTCTCTATAGATTGGCGGGTGATAATTTGGCGGGGTAAGATTTGCTTCTTGATGGCTTCAACTAAAACAAATGCCGATTTTTCCGTACTATCAGCTTTTTGGGCATCTTCTGCCGCCATTGTTGAGGAATAAGGCAAACTCATCCCCATCGCCTCGATAGCTGAAGACATGGTGTTAGCTGTGAACATTCCACCACATGAACCAGCGCCAGGACAAGCAAGGCTTTCAATTTCTAATAGTTCTTTCTCATCAATCTTCCCAGCACTATATTGACCAACAGCTTCAAAAGAACTAACAAGGGTTAAATCGCGTCCTAAGTAGTGTCCAGGTTTAATCGTGCCACCGTAAACAAAGATAGCGGGAATATTCATCCGTGCTATCGCTAACATTGCCCCTGGCATATTCTTATCACAACCGCCAATGGCCAGCACACCATCCATACTTTGCCCAGTACAGGCGGTTTCAATCGAGTCAGCAATTACTTCCCGCGACACCAGGGAATATTTCATCCCTTCAGTTCCCATCGAAATCCCGTCGCTGATGGTAATTGTACCAAACACTTGTGGCATCGCCCCAGCACTTTTAATGGCAACTTCTGCCCTTTGTGCCAGTTGATTTAACCCCATATTGCAGGGGGTAATAGTGCTATAGCTATTGGCTATACCGACAATAGCTTTATTGAAATCTTCATCTGTAAAACCAACAGCACGCAGCATTGCTCTATTCGGCGATCGCTGCACTCCTTGCGTTACAACTTGGCTTCTCAAATTCTCCAACATAGTTACATCATCCTATGACTCTTATGTATGAGTATCATAGGTAGCAATTTTTCAGATGTCCAATATATATTTATGAATATTTGAGACTTATAAAATATCAAAACTATGGAACTACGACACCTGCGTTACTTTATTGCTGTAGCTGAGGAACTGCACTTTAGTAAAGCCGCAGAGCGGCTTCACATCGCTCAACCTCCCTTAAGCCAGCAAATTCAGCAGCTAGAAGCAGAACTAGGGGTAGAACTTTTTCAACGCAAAACCAAACGACAGGTGCAGCTAACAGAAGCCGGACAAGTATTTTTGCAAGAAGCTTATCAATTGTTCGCTCAACTGTCCAAGGCAATCGATCTGACTCAACGGACAGGTAGGGGTGAGAAAGGACAATTACGAGTAGGTTTCACCAGCTTGGTCACTTACGATTTGCTTCCTGTGATTTTGCTGCGGTTTCGAGAACAGTTTCCAGAGGTAGAGTTAGTATTGCAGGAATTAACGACAACTCAGCAAGAACAAGCGCTATTTAATCGCCGCATCCATGTAGGTTTTGCCCATCCACCTTTAGAAGACAACACTCTCAATACTGAATGCATTCAGCAAGAAAGACTAATTGTAGCTTTGCGAGAAACTCATTTCTTAGCCAGACAAGAAAATATTTCAGTGCGCGATCTCTTGGACGAAAATTTTATTATGTTTCCCCGCCATTTGGGCCCCGGACTTTACGATCAAATCCTTTTGCTTTGCCAGCAAGGAAATTTCAGTCCAAAAGTGACGATAGAAGCAATCCAAATGCAAACAATTATCGGACTAGTGTCAGCAGGAATAGGGATTGCAATCGTACCGTCTTCTTTGCAAAATCTTCAAAGGGCTAGTGTAGTTTATCGCGCTTTAGAAGAAAAAACACCATTAGTAGAAACGGCTGTAGTGTGGCGACAAGAGGAGACGATACCTGTTTTACGGGAGTTTCTACAAATTGTGAGAAGTGTCTGTGGTTAATTAATCAGTTAAAAATATAGCTTCTATTCAAAACTGCACGGTTCCAGATTTAGTCCGCGCAGCACTTGAACAATATCTAGCAACAAAAATGTTGAGTATGTTGTCCTCAACGCCTGTTACTCAGAAGTGCAAGTAAGTACGATGCCCTTGGCAACCATCGCGCGATGGTATCGCCCAACATATTCCCTTATGTCATTCCCTACGTCATTGGCATGAACAAGGAGATAGGCGATAAAGCTGCAATCAAATTTGCAACGGGCTTCTACAGTGCGATCGGCGCTGGAGAATCTGTTGATTTTGCTTATAAGCTTGGGTGTAGTGTGATTCAACTAGATGAAATTCCAGAACATCTGACCCCTGTACCCAGGAAGAAGTAGTATAAATTAATTGCTGGGCGGCAGACGCGATCGCTTTACATTCCAGTATTGTAGGTTGGGTGTAGCGACAGCGGAACCCAACATTTAATTGCTGATAATTACATATATAGCCGTCCTGTTTGATTTTTGAAATAAATATGGATGAAATAACCACATAGACGCGTTCGCCCAAGGCAAAGTTGCCGCAGGCTAGCGGCTTGCCGCAGGCTAGGACACATACGTGCTGTACGCGTTCCCGTAAGGTAGGGTACGAAGGAAGAGTACTTAGACTTTTCCAAAAATCTTACGAGGATTCCTATATGTAATAATAAACAAACCAGAAAAAATAGAACAGTATTTCAGAAGTCTTTTTAAAATCATTGAACAGCAAGAGCCAGGATAAATAGCTGCAAATTAGCAAGATTTAAGGTCAGTAAAATTGCAAAAAACAATTATTTCTAATTAACTTAAACAATCTCAAACTCAGTCTGGTGATTTAAAAAGCTATAGGTATAATGGTCAACAATATTTGTATTGCTCAATTCTAAATTATAAAAATCTACTACATCATGTTCAAAATAGGGTCCTGCGTGCCAAGTTCCCAAATTGAATTTAATAAAACAATTTCCGGGAATACGAAACGCTTTCATCTTAGTTAATTCCGGTTCATTTATATCGTTATTTGGCGGACATACAGCAATTAGCCAATCTTTTCCTTGCAGCGAACCTAAACATTGCGTGCATTGCATATGACGGGTAATATTGTGAAATTTTGTACCACGTTTTTGCAATTGCATTATATAAAAACGAGGTATACCTTTATCAAGTATTAATTGAGCATCTTCGGTATCAAACGTTTTACCATCCTTACTGGCAAAAATCACCTGTCCGTAAGGGCTAAAATTTTCTGATGTTATCAATTCGGCTTTTATTTTTTGTATAGTTCTTGGTATCGTCATAATTTTAGTGATGAAATTTTGATTTTGATAGACCCAGATCCCCGACAACTTTTACGCGCGTCGGGGATCTTGTTCCTTACCTATGATGAATGGTAGTACAGTTATACTTCAGTTTCGATCGCTTTAGGAAGCAATTTTTTTGGAATAATTGATGCTTGGGTTTCGATGTTAGAAGGCTTAGTATACCACCACGCCCAAGCGATTAAAAGTAGTTGAAAGGGCAACCTAATGACTCGAAGTAAATCGGAATCGGGTATATTGTCAATTACAATATGGTTCACTGCCATGTTGATATTAGCAGGAAAAACGGCGATAAAAAGAGCAATTAAACCCCATGCAGCAGCTTGACTAGTAGGGGGAACAAGTAACCCGATTCCGCCTAAAATTTCGTAAAAGCCGCTAAGATATACTAAACCTAGCGGGTAAGGCAATTGAGGGGGGACTATCCGCACGTATTGTTCGGAAGCGGTAAAATGTGTTGTTCCGACGATCGCAAGCGCTACAGCGAGGATAACCCTCAACAGTTCTTTTCTATTATTCATTGCTCGGTTTAGTATTAATGTATATATTCACTCTTTTAGTTTGCTCACTGAGCGTTAGTATGTCTTCTACCATCGGTTGGAATTGGATAAGAGTAATTTTATAGTGATTTTGCTAAAAGTTTTGCGAACCCATTTCAAAAAACTGGCTGTCAAATTATATTAATAAAGGATAAAACAAAGCATCAGGAGTGTTAGCGATGGTTAAGAATTGGGGTAGACGTAAGTTTCTCGTATATACCTCGCTGACAGCTAGCGGTAGTTTACTGTTGAAAGCTTGTGGCAGTAAGCAAACAAACCCAACAAGCGTAAGTACAAGTAATAGTAGTAGCTTTAAAGTTGCGATCGCACTTCCTGGTATCATCAGCGATAAAGCTTGGAATCAGTCGGGATACGAGGGAATACAGCAGGTAAAACAAAAGCTGGGAGTCGAAACTGCCCACGTCGAACAAGTTTCCCAATCAGACCAAACCGAAGCATTATCCGACTTTGCCCGTCGCGGTTATAATTTGGTATTTGCCCACGGGGGACAATTTGATGCAGCTATTCAACAAATTGCACCACAATTTCCTAACACATTCTTTATTGGTGTTAATGGTAGCGTTAACGGTGCAAATATAGCTTCTTTAAGAATAGACCATTTACAGGCGAGTTATTTATGCGGAATTATTGCCGCCAACATGACAAAATCAAACAAATTAGCTTACATTGCTGGACAAGAATTTCAAGCTACCCAAGAAGAATTACGCGGGTTTGAATTAGGGGCAAAATCAATTAAAAAAGATATTCAAATTGCTCCCACTTTTACAGGTGATTGGAACGATGTTGCCAAAGCCAAAGAAGCTACCTTAGCTTTAATTTCTACAGGTGTTGATGTTGTTTATCAGTGGTTAGATAGCGCTTCGGCAACAGTGTTACAAACAGCTAGCGACAAAAGCATTTACGCATTCGGCAACACCAAAGACCAATTAGAAATTGCACCCAAAGCCGTTTTAACCAGCGCCGTCAAAAATCTCGATTTAGCAATAGTATATTTAGCAGAACTAGCAAAACAAAATCAACTTAAAGGACAAATTTACAAACTTGGTTTAGAACGACCGGATATTTTGACTTTGGGTAAATTTAACGAACTTGTTCCTCAAGTAACTCAAAAACAAGCACTAAATATCAAACAAGGAATAGTCACTAAAAAAATCATCTTTGAAAGTTGTAAAGATGCAGGAAAAGAAACCACATGCATTAAAAAGTAACAGCATAAATATTCTTCTACCTTCTCTCCCTCTTCTGCGCCTCTGCGCCTTTGCGCGAGATTAAAAAATGCCATACCTACGCCTACAAAACATCACCAAAACCTTTGACAACACCATCGCCAACGATAATATCAACCTCTCCATCGAACCTGGAACAATTCACGCAATACTTGGCGAAAATGGTGCAGGAAAAACCACTTTAATGAATATCATCAGCGGACTTTACCAACCCGACACCGGGCAAATATTCTTAAAAGACAAACCACTTAAAATTACCTCACCAGCCGCAGCCATCAAACTTGGTATTGGCATGATTCATCAACATTTCATGCTTGTACCTCAACTAACTGTCACCGAAAATATTATTTTAGGAATCGATAAAAACATACATCTAGACTTACGGACAAAACAAGCCGAAATATTAGCATTATCTCAAACTTACAACTTAGAAACTAACCCTACAGCCAAAGTCGAAGATTTACCTGTTGGAATGCAACAGCGAGTCGAAATCCTTAAAGTCCTCTACCGTCAAGCCAAACTATTGATACTCGATGAACCTACCGCAGTCTTAACACCATCAGAAGTAAAATCATTAATAGCAATTCTCCGAAAACTTGCAGCAAACGGACACACAATTATTTTTATCAGCCACAAGTTAGAAGAAGTAATTAACTTGTGCGATACGGTGACAGTGTTACGTAGGGGAAAAGTAGTAGCTGATACGGTAACTCGAAACACGACACCGCAACAATTAGCCGAGTTAATGGTGGGAAGAGAAGTTGCTTTAATCGTTAGAAAACCTGTTGCAGCCGGGAAAGTAGTCTTATCGGTGCAAAACTTAGAAGTTGCTGACGATAGGGGTATAACGGCAGTTAAAAATGTCTCATTTGAACTGCGGGTAGGGGAAATTCTTGGTATTGCTGGTGTCGATGGGAACGGACAACGCGAATTAGCTGATGCTATTTGCGGGTTACGAGACGTGAAGAGGGGTAAAATTAAGTTTTTGCAATCTAAAAACCTAGTTAGTAAGGAGGAGATAAAAGTCGGATACATACCGGAGGATAGGCGAAAAACTGGTTTGGTGTTGCAATTTGATATTGCCCAAAACTTAATTTTGAAGGCTTTTAAAAATTTACCGTTTTCACGTCGTGGTTGGTTGAATCGGGGTGCAATTAATGATAATGCAATGTCTGCAATTACAGAATTTGATATTCGGACAACGGGGGTTGATGTGAAAGTTAGCCAACTATCGGGAGGAAATCAACAAAAAGTAGTGCTAGCACGAGAATTAGCAAGAAAACCAGCATTAATTGTCGCAATGCAACCAACGCGAGGTTTAGATGTCGGTGCAACCCAAGCAGTACAGCAGCGATTGTTAGCAGAAAGGGAAAGTGCAGCTATTTTGTATATTTCGACGGAATTAGAAGAGATAATAGGGATAAGCGATCGCATTGCTGTAATCTACAAAGGTGAATTTGTTGGCTTGTTCGATGCTGCGACATCTATTGAAGAAATTGGCTTATTAATGGGTGGTGCGATAAATGACCGTAACTAACCGCATCTTAGCAATCCTCTCTCCTCTTATCGCCATAGTTTTAGCCCTGATTGTCGGTGCTATTATCATTCAAGTTGCAGGTGCAAACCCCATCACTGCTTACACCGCATTGTTCCAAGAATCACTATTTACCTACTTCGGTTTTAGTAATACCCTTACCAAAATGACACCGTTGTTGTTCACCAGTTTGGGTGTACTAATCGCTTTACGCGCCGGACAATTTAATATTGGTGGAGAAGGACAAATCTATTTAGGTGCATTGGGTAGTACTTTAATCGGTTTGTACGTACAAATTCCAGCATTTATTCACATACCTTTAGCGTTAATTCTCGGATTTATATTCGGTGCGGTTTGGGGTTGGATTCCTGGTTATCTCAAAGCAATGCAGGGTGTGAATGAAGTGATTACAACATTACTTTTAAACTATATTGCCATCAACCTGATTAGTTATTTAGTCCAAAACCCGTTAAAAGAACTAAATGCACCTAGTCCTTATTCATCACTGATTGCCAAATCTGCACAGTTACCGATTATTTTACCGGGAATTACACATGCGGGAATTTTACTAGCGTTACTAACAGTGGGAATTGTTTGGGTACTAATCAACCGTTCCACATTCGGTTATCAAATTACAGCAGTCGGATTTAACCCCATTGCTTCGCGTTATGCGGGTATTTCCGTACAGCATACCATCATGTTAGTAATGTCGTTGGCGGGTGGATTCGCGGGGTTAGCGGGTGCAACTGAGGTGATGGGGTTAAAATATCGTTTATTTGAACAGGTTTCACCCGGTTACGGTTTTGATGCGATCGCAATTGCTTTTCTGAGTCGGGGTAGTATTGTAGGTGTGGTATTGACTTCGTTATTCTTTGCTGCACTGCGAAGTGGTGCGAATGTGATGCAGCGAAGTGCTGGTGTACCCGTGACTGTAGTCTATGCTATTCAAGGATTGACGGTTTTATTTATTGCGATTAGTTTGGCGATAGAACATCGAATTAAAATTAATGACTGATAATTTCCTATCCGACTACCTCGCTTCTACTCTCCGTCTTAGCGTACCTCTTGCATACGCTGCACTTGGAGGACTTTATTCGGAACGTTCGGGAGTAATTAATATTGCCTTAGAAGGGATGTTGATAACTGGTGCTTTTATTAGTGCATCTGCAACTTTTTACACAGGTAATGTTTGGATAGGTGTACTTGCAGCGTTACTCGCTGGGGGTTTAGTTGGATTACTCCACGCATTTTTATGTGTAACTTTACGAGTAAATCAGTTAGTATCGGGTTTAGCTATTAATCTTGTCGCTGCTGGATTGACTTCGTTTTTCGCACGATTAATATTTAATGGTACTAACAGCCAGCGTTTACCAGAAATTCCCGCAATTACCATTCCTGTTTTCGTAAATATACCTATTGTTGGTAGTTTATTTTCTCAGCATCTTCTCGTATATTTACTAATTTTAACGATTGTTTTAACTACATATTTTCTATTTTACACAAATCCGGGTTTGAGCTTGCGGGCAGTCGGTGAGTATCCCAAAGCAGCAGAAGCAGCAGGTATTTCGGTACAAAAAGTACGGTATGCGGCAGTTGTTTTTGGTGGATGTCTAGCTAGCTTGGGTGGTACTTATTTAGCGTTAGTACAAGTAAGATACTTTGCAGAAGGGATGAGTGCAGGAAAAGGATTTATTGCGATCGCATCTCTAATTTTTGGCAGGTGGCATCCTATATATACTACCTTGGCTTGTTTGTTGTTCGGTGCGACCGAAGCTTTACAGTTACGAATCCAAGCATTAGGTGTTAATATCCCGTATCAATTCTTAACCATGCTACCTTATGCAACTGCACTCCTCGCTCTTGTTAGCAGGAAAGGTAAGTCCACACCACCAGCAGCATTAGGCACATCCTATCGTTGAAAGTAAGTAAACAATAATTTATGCCCCACCTGCATATATATTTATTATTTATACTACTGGAAAGTTTCTACAGGTTTGATTCAGATTTGCTCCCTTTATACTTTAACTGGCAAACGAATACTAAATACACTTCCTTTGCCCACTTCTGAATTAGCTTCAATAGTACCTTGATGCGCTTCGACAATGCGACGGGAAAGATATAACCCCAAACCGCTACCCGAACGTTTGTGACTACCTTGACGAAACCGTTCAAACAACGTTGCTTGTTCTCGATCCGGAATACCTACACCTGTATCAGCAACCTTAATAATGTATTCATCGCTACTAGTAGCAGGGCTGAGATGGATAGTAACTGCGCCTTTGTCGGTAAACTTGATTGCATTACCAATTAAATTGGTGAAAAGGCGGTGAAGTTCCAAGCGATCGCACATGACTATACATTTATCGGACTCCTCGCTAACCTCCAAAGTTACTGCTAGCCCTTTCGGTTGTGCCAAAGGAGTTAATTCACTCACCACCTCATGGAGCAATTGACGTAAATTCACAGGTTGAAACGCTAATGTTTTCCGTCCGGCTTCAAATCGGTATACCTCTAGCAAAGTATTAACCATTGCCAGCAAATTTGTATTGCTACGTCCCATAATCGTAATAATTTCCATAATTTGCGGCGACAGTTCACCCAAAGCACCTTGTTCCAACAGTTCCAACATTCGTTCGGCTGCAACCAAGGGTGTACGTAAATCGTGGGTAAGACGCGAGACAAAATCTTCACGCTGACGAGCAATTTCATCGCGCTCGTCAATACTGTGTTTGAGACGTAACAAAGAACGTACCCGCGCTAGTAACTCATCAACCGTTACAGGCTTGCGGATAAAATCATCTGCTCCTAAATCGAGTCCATGCGCGACATTCGGGGAATCATGTGCCGTAATTAGCAGGATTGGCATAAACCGTAATTCCTTATTTGCACGGATACGCTCAGTTACCTGATAACCATCCATTCCTGGCATCATCAAATCCAACAATACTAAATCAAAACTAGATTCTGCAATTTTTGCCAACGCAGTCGAACCATTTTCAGCCGTAGAAACGGCATAACCTTCTTCTTCCAAAATGGTTTTAATTAGGAATACGTTATCGGGGGAATCATCGACAACTAGGATTTTATCTGACTCAGAAGTAGAGGAAATCATATAGTAGGAAGATATAGCTTGAAATTAGTTAGTATAAATAAATTTTAGTTATAGCATTATTTGCGCGTTGCTTTCCAAATTACCCTTTTACCCAAGAATGATTATTTATAAAGGGATTTGCATTGACTGTCGTTAAAGTGACAATTTGATTTACATTTTTAGCAGAAAATAGCTAGTTAATGCAAATAGGAATGTAAATTTTTTTAAACCTTGCGGCTAGAAAAATCAATTCCTACTAAGAGCGTATTTTGAAGAATTGGTTGGTGAATTTACCGCTAAATAAAAACCCGGCTTTGAGAAAACCAGGTTTTTGCATTTATCTATAGTTGACCAAATAAATTGGAAATTATAACACTTACAACTCAGGTTCAATACCAGCTACGTATAACCTCCGAACGCGGAACGCGAATTGATTGCACATAACCCCAATCGGGAGCTTTGACGACAACTTTATTATTTAGGGTGGCGCAAATCCCGTAATTAGTTGTGGTTAAACTATTAGGTAGTAATTTTCCAGCAAGTTCTAAGCTTTCGGTTAACGCTGCTGCAAGGGGAGGTTGATTAATATTATCCACAGGTTCGTCATCTAAAACAAAATCATCTGGTAATTTTTCCCAGGTAACTTGATATGTGGCTGAACTAGCTAACATGATGTGCCTACCGTTTTAATAGCGTGAAATAGTCATATTTTAGATATTTTTCATATGTATTTTTGTTAAGAAGCTCTTGGAAGTCTTCAAGATACAAATTAGGCGATCGCACAATATATCCCAAGTAAGCTAAACGAAATGTTAGAGCTTTCGTACACCTATAGCCGCGCCAATTTCTCAACAACAATTTTATATAATAGACATCTCCCGAAATTAATTATGCGTTGCCCGAAAGCCTTGGTAGGGGCGCAAGGCATTGCGCCCTTACATCATTTTCACGCCTATGTCTAAAGCATAATAAGCAAAAGCTGTTAGACCAACGTATTACTCAAGTTTTACAATATTTCTGCTAACTGTCGAGCTGAATTTTGTCTTAGAATCTGGAATACTTAATAACAAGTTTGTATAACAATTAGAAAATAAGCTTTTTACCTAGTTATGCCCAAGGACTTCTCCGGTCAAAATTTGCGAGGGCAATCGTTCAAAGGGCAAAACCTTGCAGGTGCTAATTTTAGCTATAAAGATATCCGTAGTGCTGATTTTACTGGCGCTCACCTCATAGGGGCAAACTTTAAAGGTGCAAAAGCCGGACTGCAAAGGCGTTGGGCAACAATACTAGTAAGCGATCCCGTTCCTCCTCGTAGCTGAGTATATTGGTAATAACTTGATGGGATTGATTACCAGCAAGTGTTTCATCATCTTCAACCTTATCCCGAACGTTAACTACGCTACCCCGGCTTCGTTGCACACCCATCGCTGCACCTTAGAAATCTTTGATAACATATTATCATTATTAGCGCAGTACTTCGTTATCGAAAATTTGGGTTGAAAACCCCGTCGTTCTACGACGGCTTTAATTGGTCTTGTATATATTTCTTGAGAACTTCTAGCGATGCACCTCCTGCGGAAGAAACAAAGTAACTAGGACTCCACAAAGCATCTTTACCGTAGGGCAATGGAATACCTGCTCTACCGTATTGACGACTAGAAACTCCTTTTAATGAATTTACTATTTGAGAAATTGAAAGCTTTGGGGGGTATTGTATACCCCGTCGTTAACGACGGGGACTCTTACGCATGAACATGGTCGCTTTCACCATTGAACTCAAGAAGTTGAAAATCCATTTTTTTGGATACATCTCGCGCAGGAATCTTCAATTAAATCCAAGCTTACGTTGGTAAATACAGACCTGCGATACTTTGTAATGCAGACTAGGTGAACTTTTAAATCAGAAACGCTATGCCTCTCTTTGCGTAAGGACTTGTCATTATTAGCAGACCTGTGTATAATTAAACTACAGACCAACTATAACACACTCGTAGTTATGTGGCAGGGTGTAAGATGACCGAAGCCTATCAAACCCAATTAATTCAAATAAAGTTGCCTGATTTTGAGTCAGGGTTGCTGAAATTTATTTGTCAAAGGTCGAATAGTTTATACAACCAAGCCGTTTATTATGTAAACAGAAAACACGAAATGGTTAATCCCGGTGGGATTGTTTCTGGTAACTATGAGGATATGGCATCTGAGTTAAAAGACGAACACAATTACAAGCTTCTTTATTCTCAAGTTGCACAGCAAACTCTAAAAGCGGTAGTCGAAAGTTTCAACGGATATAAAGAACTGTTAAATTTATGGGTAAGTGGCGGGTTGGAGATAAAACCAAAAACGCCACACTATCGTAGAAGGGGAGGTTTATACCCTATAACCTATCCTGCATGTGCCTTAACTTTTGACCTGGATTCAACAGTAGTTCGGATTCCATTGGGTAACGGGATTAAAGCCGAGTTAGGATTAAGTGAATTGTACGTTCCTTGCCCATATGGAATTAAAGCGTCGCAGATAGTGGAACTTTCCATCGTTCCGAGAAACGGTTCTTTTTATGCGGCTTATGTATATAAAACGGCTGTTGAAAAAGTTGAATTAGACTATAGTCTTACTCTAGGTATTGACCACGGGATTGGTAATTGGCTTACCTGTCTTTCAAATAATGGATTGTCTTTCATTATAGATGGGTTGCACCTGAAATCATTAAACAATTGGTATAACAAACATGTTGCTTATTTGAAAGAAGGTAAACCACAAGGATTTTGGTCAGACAAACTGGCAAGCATTACCGAGAAACGCAACAGACAAGCTAGGGATGCGGTAAATAAAGCTGCTCGGATGATAATAAATAATGCAATTGAAAATAAGATTGGTAATATTGTTTTCGGGTGGAATAAAGGGCAAAAAGATAGCTCGAACATGAGCAAACAAAATAATCAAAAATTTGTTCAGATTCCAACAGCCAAAGTCAAAGACCGCATTGCTCAAATGTGCGAACAATACGGTATAGTTTTTACTGAAACAGAAGAAAGCTACACCTCAAAAACATCGTTTTTAGATAATGATTTTCTGCCTACGTTCGGTTCAAAACCCGAAGGATGGAAGTCATCAGGAAAACGAATTAATCGCGGGTTGTTTCGTACTGCTAAAAACTACTTGGTAAATGCGGATTTGAATGGATGTGCGAATATCCTTCGTAAAGTAGCGGGAACACTAGGCATTGACTTAGCTGAACTCGGTAAGGGGACTTTGACTACCCCAGTCAGGTGGAGAATTTGGGATATTAGCAAACGTGTTAATATTTCATGATTCACCATTTAGAGCAGAATCCTCGTGCCTTCAGGTCGAGGAGTTGTCAATAGAGCTTAATGGGATTATAAATCACTCTTTAGCTCTGGCACGATATAATAACGTTGTTGTGGCGTATGTATTTACTATAAATGTAAATGTCTAGACCCGGTGGTAATCCTGATTTTGGCGTGAAACATCGCTTTGACTACGGCACAGAGGAGCCGTTGTCCGAACAAGTTAAAGTGCTAATGCATTCAAAAATGAAGGAAGAACTGAAAAATATAGCTGAATATGAAAACTGTACGGTTCCAGATTTAGTCCGTGCAGCACTCGAAGAATATCTAGCAACAAAAAAGCGCTCGCGATCGAACCTTTGTGATGAATACCAGTATTGAACCCCCACAGTTGAATAAATCGCTGGTGCTATCCAGCCAGCACAAGGGATGGAATGGTATCTTAGTTGAACAGTACCAAAGCCCGTCAACTTCGTGTGAAGGTAACCTTCCCGCTCTGTCAGCGCATTGGCTCAATTTTCCCTTGGGAAAACCCATCCGTTTGACTCAGAAACGCGACGATCGTTTGCATGAATCGATTGTTCAAAAGGGAGATATGATTTTTGTGCCAGCGGGACAGCCAAGCTACTGGCGATCGCTAAGTGATACCCAGCAGTTAATCCTGCACATCCACTTGCAACCGGAATTAGTTACGCAAATTGCCGAGACATCTGAGTTGGATCGCGATCGGATCGAGCTGACGCACTGTTTCTCTCAATACGACCTACATATAGAGCAGATCGCAATGATGCTCTTGGCGGAGCTAAAGTCAGGCGGCATTATGGGTGAGTTATATGTAGAATCATTGACTCGCGTATTAGTCATTCATCTACTGCGACACTATTCTACCTCGACACAGACAATTACATCCGTAAACCGCAGCTTAACTCACGTTCGATTACAGCAAGCGATCGACTATATTCACACTCACCTCGATTCTTGTTTATCACTGGTGCAAATTGCCGGAAGTATTAATATCAGCCCTACTTACTTTGCCAGTTTATTCAAGCAAGCAACAGGTATTTCGCTGCATCAGTATGTGATTCAACAGCGAGTGGAACGGGCGAAGCTGCTACTGACGACTACGGATTTGGCGATCGCGAGCATTGCCTCTCAAGTAGGATTTTCCAGCCAAAGCCATTTGAACCAGCACTGCAAACGTCTCACTGGTATGACACCAAAACAGCTTTCTAAAACCATCAGAATCTGATAAATCTTGGTAAGAATCTGCAAGAATTCTCAAGCTATAAATTACTACACTTCAGGTAAATAGAAAAGGGAGAATCTAATGCAGCCAAGACAGAATTTAGACCGAGATACAATCTCGGAGATTTTTGATACTCATCTAGCCACAATTGGTAACAATGTCGAAGCTTGGGCAAATTTGCTGGCTGAGGATGTAATCGTGGAATTTCCGTATGCCTCTGCCCTCGGTGCGTCACAACGATTAGAAGGCAAGGAAGCCATCTACAACCATGTTCAAGCGGCGATCGCCCAAATGCAAAATTTGACATTCACGAATGTTCGCAAATATCTAACCTTAAACCCGAATGTTCTATTGGCTGAGGTGCATGGAGAAGCCGTAATTGCCACCACACGTCGTCATTATCAGCAAGATTATGTGATGCGAATGGAAACGAAGGATGGCTTGATCGTCCATTACCGCGAATATTGGAATCCTGCTCCTGTGATGGATGCCTGGGGTGACACCCCAAATTTTAGTGCTGAGTAATGTACAGAGGATAAATATGAAAATTGTAATTGCAGCCGCCTCTGGCAATGTTGGACGACGCACCGCAGAGCAGATCGTACAGACTGGCGTTGAAACTATTCTGCTGGCACGACATCCAGAGAAGTTGGCAGATCTAGTCGAGCGAGGTGCTACGGTGAAATCGATCGGTAGCGACGATGCAATCGGGTTAATTGAGGCAACGCAACATGCAGATGCTTTGAAAAGGACTCTATGAAGCCTACACCACACCACACCGTTTACGGTTGGTGTAGGAGATGTCACAAATAGCTATTTTCTCAGCCTGCGCGATACCATCAACGGATCGCGTTTTGTTTGTTCGATTTCGATAATCCCTCTAATTGTATTTATCAGGTCTTCGGCTATTTTTAAGCCTACACTTAAGTTAGTATGGTCTTGTTCGACTTGAATTTTATATTTTTGCTTGACTAATTGTGGAAAATTTTCTAAATATTTTAAGTCTGTATCGCATATTTGATTATTTTTATCTTTTACCGATGGTGGGGAGGAGGGTGAAAAGAGATAAGGGGGCAGAAGTTCGATAAACAAAGACTGCTTTCGCTATACCCCGATTTCAAGAAGTCCGGTCAATTCTTTTGTAGCTTTATGTCTAAGATTAAACATGCCTATTAAACGCGGGTTGACATTAGGTAAATATGCCCCTCTTCATAAAGGACATCAATTAGTTATTTTGCTATTTATGGCAATCAATGGTTTAATCTCTTGGCTCAAGAAAGCTAAAATGCAAGATTGTTAATTGATAATGTACGTCACCATTACCCTAATCAATATCTCGCTGTAGTAATGTATATCAAGTTGGCACAGAAGTAGGTCAGTTATGGAATTTGATGATTCTAAATAATTGGAATGGTCAGGCAAGATGCCTAACCTATATACATTAAAACAAAAAGTAGCGTTGTGCCATTGGTAAAATTGTTGCAGGTTCGCACGTTAACAATTCTCCATCTGCCCTTACTTCATAAGTTTCCGAGTCAACTTCGATACGCGGCATTGCGTCATTTAACTTCATATCGCGCTTG
>QQTW01000321.1_pt1 | contig 29512 bp, 24 predicted proteins | sample 1904831 | NCBI WGS metagenome assembly QQTW01 (sample SAMN09435610, study PRJNA476489) | Subsurface metagenome, whole genome shotgun sequencing project.
ATTTGCAGCTATCTGTGTGAGCAGGTCTTTGCGAGAAAGAGCCAGGGTATTGAACAACTTTGACTTCGCTGCAGAAATTTCCAGCTTCAGACGTTGCTGTTCCTCGATCAGTTGATCGGCTTCAGAATTGGCACTCCGTACTTCCTGTTGCTGCTTGAGATATTGAATGCGAGACAGTGCTCCAACTTCTGCTAAAGGTTTAAAGTCATTGAGAATCGCCTGATTCATCGCCAAAGTATCTTTAATATTAGTCAGTTGAATTTGGTTCTGATTTAACTGCTTAGTTAATTGTTCAACTTCCAACTGCTCCGCCGCCGTACGAGTGTTTAACTCAGCTTGATTAGATTGGATACGCTCAAGTTGTTGCTGAGTTAGACGAATGCCTTGAGTCGCTCCACCCAGTTGCGCTCGGTAGAGTTGATTCTCGGCTACTAAGGCGGCTCGACTTTTAGTCAGGGAAAACAATTCCGGCGGCAGCAATCGTTGCGCGGTTGCTTGCACCACTGTCTTTGCTTGTGGGTTCATTTGAGCTCGATAAATTTGATTCTCCTGAATTAAGGCAGTGCGAATTTTCTGCAAAGAGGCTAGCTCGGCAATACCTGTTGTTGAATCCAGGCTAAGCAGCCTATCGCCTTGCTGTACTCTTTGCCCGTCCGAGACGTAAACAGCTTTGACTACGCCGCCTACAGGAGCTTGGATTTCTTTAACCTCACCAAGAGGCTCCAGCTTGCCAGTAGCCGGAATCGCTTCTTCAATTCTGGCAACACAGGCCCAAATAATCGCAGTAGTAGTTACTCCCATCAACACCCAGAGAATTGCCCGTGACCAAACAGGAGATTGTTGAAGGAGCACGGGTTGCTCCTTGAAAAGGGCAGGGGGAGCAGGGGGAGCAAGCTCCCAATTTACGCTTCCCAACTCCCTCCTCTCCCCCTGCTCCCCTTTCTTCCCCTGCTCCCCCTGCTCTCTTCTCTCACCTTGTGTTGGTGTAACAGTAGGTGAGTGATTTAGGCTTGTTCCATTGTTTGTGCTCATGCAATTCGCGTCTCTGTTGACATGAAAATCGGTGGATTGATTGATGCTTAGAGGATTTCTTGTTGTTGATAAAGGCAGTAATAGCGACCCCTTAAAGCCATAAGTTCTGCATGCGTCCCCTGCTCTAGCACTGTACCTTGCTCCATCATCAGAATTACATCCGCATGTTTAATCGTTGCCAGACGGTGGGTAATGAAAAAGACGGTGCGCGAGCGGAATGCCTGTGCCAGATTCAAACACACCTGTCGCTCGGTGTGATAGTCCAAAGCGCTGGTGGCTTCATCTAACACCAGCAAGTGTGGATTTTGAAGAACTGTACGGGCGATCGCAACGCGTTGCCTTTGTCCACCAGAGAGGGCGGAACCCCGCTCACCCACTCGGGTGTTGTAGCCTTGAGGCAAGGTCATAATAAAGTTGTGAGCATCGGCGATTTTGGCTGCTTCTACAATTTCCTCCGGGGTAGCATCCGGAAGAGTCAGCGCAATATTCTCCTGCACGGTGCCATCAAATAAGAGCGTGTCTTGCAGAACTACGCCAATCTGACGTCGTAGGGAATAGAGTTCGACTTTACTGATGTCGTAACCATCAATCAGAATCCGTCCGGAATCAAGCTCATAGAGGCGGGGAAGGAGCTTCGTCAACGTGCTTTTGCCAGCGCCGCTAGTACCGACAACCCCGACGAACACTCCAGGTGGAAAGTCGAGATTAATGTTAATTAGCTGAGGAGAGCCACTATTAGTAAAGCGAAACGAAACCTGTTCGTACTTCACAGCCCCAATAATTTCTGGCATTGGAATATTCTTCCTTTCTGCCGTATCGGTTTCCTGGGGGGTGTCTAGGATATCACCCAGGCGTTCCAGGGATAGAGCGGTTTCCTGAAAGTTTTGCCACAGTTGAATCAACCGTAGTAAGGGACTGGTAGTGTAGCTAGCAATGATCCTAAAAGCAATCAGCTGCCCTAAGCTTAATTGACCCTGTAGTACTAGATAGGCACCAACCCACAGCAGCAGCAATCCCGATAGTTTGTTGAGGAAGCTACTCATTGAACCCGCTGTAGTCGAGGTCAGCACACTATTAAAACCAGCACTAACGTAGCGGGCATAACGCTCTTGCCACTGCCAGCGCGATTGCAGTTCAATGTTTTGAGCTTTAACAGTTTGGATGCCAGAAACGACTTCAACTAAATAAGATTGAGTTTCTGCATTGCGCTCAGCTTTGGTGCGTGCCTGTTGCCGGACTAAAGGGGCAAACACAAATACGAGTAAGGCGAACAACGGAACAGTGGCTAGGGCGACGAGTGTGAGCAGCCAACTGTAGAACACCATGACCACGATGTAGATCACCGAAAACACCGCATCTAAGACCACAGTCAAGGCAGTGCCTGTGAGGAAGGAGCGAATATTTTCTAGTTCATTAACGCGAGTGGATAACTCTCCTACAGGACGTCGTTCAAAATAACGCAGTGGCAGGCGCAGCAGGTGGTCAATCACTTGTGCGCCCAAGGCCAAATCAATCCTGTTAGTAGTATCCGCAAATAAATTGGTGCGTAAAAAAGTGACAACGGCTTCAAAGATGGCCACTACAACCAGCAAGACACCTAAAATATGTAGGGTATCTATACTGTTTTGAATTAGTACCTTATCAATGATTACTTGCGTGATCAGGGGATTAGCCAGACCAAACAGTTGCACAAAGAAGGAAGCAATAAGCACTTCTATCAGCACTTTGCGATGGCGTTGAATGGATGGTTTAAACCATCCCAGGCCAAACCGCTGCTTGGGAGTGTCTTTGGTGGGTTGTAGCAGCAGCACTTGCCCAGCTTCACCCCAGGCTTCGACAAAATCTGCTGGTTTGATGCGCCGGATACCGCTTTCGGGTACGGCTAAAACCAGTTCTTTTTCACTTGCTTTGTAAAGAAGGGCGAAACTATCTTGCCACCTAAGCATCGCTGGAGCTTGCAGGCGACTGACGGCTCCAGCAGGTACATTCACCAATTGGGAATTCAAGCTCATCAATTCTGCAACGGCACCACACCGCTGGAGGGAAATGCTGCCGTTGCCATCAACAGAATTGGCTAATGATCTACGCAGAACATCCCGCCGGAAGGGTAGCCCTAAGTGTTGACTGAGCATCTGGAAGCAGGCCATGGCTGCATCGATTGGACCCCTGCCGCGGACATAGGGATATTTTACTGACCGATGCTCCGATGTCTCTGCCTGAGGGGGACGCTCAGGTGCATAGGGAATCTCTTCGTAGGGAATTCCGGCGGGCTCGGCTAGAATCGGAGTCGAGTCAGGCAGGAAACGGGTTGGTTCCGGAAAGCCGACTATACGGGCTTCCCCAGAACCTTCTACTTTTATATAAGCCTGGGAGCCTGCTTCCCCAACCGGATTTAGGCGACTGCCCACTGCAAAGTTAGTCGAGGCACCGCCACTTAGCAACCACACACAGTTTGGGTCTAGCTGGTGCACGGAGGTCTTACCGGGAGGTAAGTTGAGGACGACTGCTCTCTCACATTCCTTTAGAGTCAGTTCTAAGAGATCGTAAGCCCCATAGGCGCGGCGTTCCAGCTCCGTACCCAGTAAGTCAAATACTTCAATTTTTGAGCAATGGTTGTGAAAAGCAGCCCAAACCAGGGGTTCAAGCTCTAGCAGGGCAAAGAAATCGGCTGCAGTGAGAGTGAGGCAAAGGGTTTCTGTAGAGGCGATCGCTGTTTCACAAGGAACGCCACGCACCAGGCTTGCCCAACCCAAGACTTCTCCTGGTTTGAGTAATTGCAGAGTAACAGGAGCTTGAGCATGGGGGGGATAACCGAGGAGACGCGCTTGCCCTTCGTAAAGGATGAATACATTGGTGGGCATGGTTTCTCGCACCAGAATCGCTTGACCCATGCGGTAGCGCAGCGGTTGCAGTTTTTCTGACAATTGGCCCCTAACCGTAGATGACAGTTGGTCAAAGGGCGACGTCTCAGCCAGAAAGTCTTGGATAGCGACTGTGGTGTAAGTCATAAAGAAACCGCTGCAATTGGCGTATTCTGGAGGCGAACGGCATCCAGTTGATTGATCTGCTCAGAGAGCCAGGCTTCAAATAGGCGATTGAGTAGTTGCGCTTCCATCCGTTCATCTAATTGAGCCCGGATTAACTTCTCCAGTCGCACAATCACCAGCCATTCTCCTACCCTCGTCGGAGGCCAAATTTGACCTGGTTGAGAAGCGGAAAGTATCGAAGCTAAGTTTGGGTGGGGCATACTCAGTTCTACAGGTCCTTGCAATCCACCAGTCTGGGCTTCTGGACCTTGAGAGTATTCTCGCGCCACTTCTGCAAATGACTGTTCTCCTGCCTGAAGGCGGAAATACAGTTCTTGGGCAATCCCCGGATCTTTAGTACGAACTAGAGAATAAATGACCTTGTCCAGTTTCGATTTGTAGTTGAGGAAATAAGCTGGCAGCTTCGATCCCCAGGTCGCTTGTTTAAATTTCTCAATCCTCAACGGTCGCGTGGCAGTGTTTTCTAGCTTCTCTAAAGTCATGCCGTTACGCGTAAGCCAGGCTTGAAGTGCTGCTTCCGAGGTAAGTTGATGCTGCTGAGAATACTGAAGGCATGCGTTGGCTATCTCCTCAGGGGTGCATTTTATTGGCGCGATCGCCTGGTCGATGAGCACCTCACGTAATAACTGAGGTAGTAGCTGATAACCCACTAGTAAGGGAATAATTTCCGACTCTGTAATGGTTTGGATCCCAACTTGTAAAACTGCGGTCATAGCATCGTTAAGATTTTTGATGTGCTACACACTTCTATCTCCAACCCGCGTGTGTTTCGGGGGGTAAGGGGATTTGGGTGCAGATTAATGAGCAAACTATTATTACAACAAGGGCTAGGGCATAGAAGACATCACCGGCATCCAAAGTTTAGGCTAAACTAAGAGCGAAATCAGAATTAGATATATTAGCTTGAATTCCGATCTCGTAGTCCCAAAATCTTCCAAATTCTAACTAAAAGAGCTTGACAGTTATCCCAAAAAATGAATTTATAATTTTGCAACAAAGAGTAAAACGGGAAACTTTATAAGTTTTTACCTAAACTGCTCAAACTCCTAATTTTAAAATAGAACGTAACTTTATTTTAACCTGTAGTAGTAATAATAGCTTGTAATATGTAATGTGCAATTGCGAATGAACATTTTTTTGATTAAGTTGCTAATTATTTCGGTCTTACTTATGTCTAACATTCCACACTTAACTGTTCAAAGAAGATAATATTGCTGGCAAGCGTTGCTTTGACACAAAATTTACCTGCGATCATCTGTGAAATTGAAAAGCAGAGCGCTAGCCTTTTCTGCCCAGCTCAACAAAAGTTTTATATAAACCAGACATAAAACATACGTTTCTAAAACATTAATTAGACCTACTGGAATGCTGATTCATGGGAAATTAACAAGCAAGCAGGCTCAAAAACTGGCAGCAATATCTGTCAACGACTATATAAAAAATTGTATTTACTCTATTTTTTATATTTAAGTAGTAAGATTGCAAATAAACGGGCAAGCTACCATGTCAATCATGAGGGAGAAATCAAGGGAGCAGCCACGCTTAAAACCAAAGGCTCGCTGGCGGCTCGGTTTAGCCCTGGCTGTAGCTATTGCCATAGGTGGCGTTGCTTTCAACAAACTACAGCAGGCTCAAAATCAAGCTACTGCGCCCAAGCCCGTAGCCAGTAATAAACCGGTTGCCGCTGCTGTTACTGCCTTAGGACGGTTGGAACCACAAGGAGAAGTGATAGAGCTGTCTGCTCCAAGCTCCAATCAAGCACCGAGAGTTGAGCAAATCTTAGTTCGAGAGGGTAAGCGGGTCAAGGCGGGTGAAGTGGTTGCGATTCTAGACAATCGCAGCCGCGCCACGACCAACCTCGAACATGCCTTAGCAGAGGTCGCAGTTGCCCGCGCCGAGCTCGCGAGGGTAAAGGCAGGGGCTCAAACCGGGGAAATTACTGCTCAGCAAGCGAAAATAGCTCAGCTCGAAGCGGAACTGAACGGGCAAACACAGATTTTACGAGCAACGCTGGCGCGCACAGAGGCGGAGCGGCGCAATGCCCAAAGTGAATACCAACGCTATGTGAAGTTATACAACGATGGTGCGATTTCTGCCCAAGAACTGGAAACAAAGCGCTTGGGTGCCGAAACCACAACAGAGCAGGTGAACGAGAGCGAAGCCACCCGCAACGAAAAGGTGGCTTCCCTGCAACGGCAGATCGATGAAGCTAAAGCAACCTTAGACAAGATTACTGAAGTCCGTCCCACTGATGTGCAAGTGGCGACTGCCGAGATTGAGCGTGCCAGCGCGGCGGTGAAACAGGCGCAAGCTGACCTAGCGTTGAGTGTAGTCAAGGCACCCATCACCGGTGAAATTATCGAAATTCATACCCAGCCTGGAGAAACGATCGGCATTGATGGAATTGCCCAGATCGGTCGGACTGAGCAGATGGTTGTCGTCGCGGAGGTGCTTGAAGAGGATATTGGCAAAGTGCGTCTCGGACAACGCGCCACGATCACCAGCGAGAACGAGACTTTTGCTGGAAAACTACAGGGAACTGTCAGTGAGATTTCCAGACAAATTGGCAAACAAGATGTCCTTGATAGTGATCCAGCAGCGGATGTAGATGCCAGAGTAGTGGAAGTCAAAATCGCTCTTGCTCCAGAAGCCAGCCAACGAGTTTCAGGGTTAACTTACGCTAACGTGGTTGTAGAAATTCGTATTTAATCTTAGACAACATGCACCAACTGATATTTTTTAGTAAGCTTGTATTGCTCGTACTAAGCTTAAGCTGATGATTGAAAACCCTGTAATTGCAATTAAAAATCTCAACCACTACTATGGCTTGGGTGTATTAAAAAAACAAACTTTGTTTGACATCAAAATAGAAATTTCTGCGGGAGAAATTGTCATTATGACAGGGCCATCAGGGTCAGGGAAAACAACCTTGCTAAGCTTGATTGGCGGTTTGCGCTCTGTACAAGAGGGAAGTCTGAAATTTTTAGACCAAGAGCTATATGGAGCCTCTCAAAAACATCTGGTGCAAGTCCGTCGCCAGATTGGCTATATTTTTCAGGCGCACAATTTGCTGGGCTTCTTAACGGCTCGGCAAAATGTCAAAATGTCGGCGGAATTGAATAATATTTCCGAGCCCGAAGCCAATGCTAAATCTACAGCTATACTCCAGGCAGTCGGTTTAGGCGACCGCCTTGATTACTACCCGGAGAGTCTTTCCGGTGGACAAAAGCAACGCGTAGCGATCGCCCGTGCCTTAGTGAATCATCCCCAACTACTGCTCGCAGACGAACCCACTGCGGCTTTGGACAAAAAATCAGGTCGTGATGTTGTGGAATTGATGCAAGGTCTTGCCAAAGATCAGGGGTCTACAATCTTGATGGTCACCCACGACAATCGTATTTTAGATATTGCCGACCGCATTGTTGAGATGGAAGATGGTTATTTAACCAACAATGCCAATCTTGCAGCTGCTTCTGGCTAACGGGGTTTTGACCGCTCCGAGCCAACTGGCTTCGCCCCATGTCCTGGTTGCCTTTTAGTGCGAAAAGTGACATTTATTCCTTCATTGGTTTGCTCCATTGCGAGCATAGGTGTAGGCTTGGCCTTCTGATCCCAATTCATGTACATAACTCGACCTTGAACCGTTGGTTGCCAGGTGTCCCTAGCTTCATCATCTTCCGCTGGACTGAGGTAGGTTTCGATACAGTTAATAATTTGACTGGTTGTGGCAGAAGTTGTCTGAGCCGGTAACTTCATTAACCGGATTTGAATTCGGAAAAGTACTCGCTTGTTCTGCTTCTGCTGACTTGTAGTCTCGTACTCCACATCAAATATTTCATCTATCTGCCGCTCGTTACTAGTCATCCCCACAGATACAGACGGACGAAGCGCCTGGGCAATTTTCTCTCTGACCTTGCTTTTAATTTGATTAATGATCACAGCATGAAACTTCTCCTCTGCCATCCGCATGCGGAGGTAGTCGAGATTGACATCACGGGAATGAAGCAGATCCGGATTGGTTTCGATTTTATGAATAGTTTCGAGCGCCAGCTTTAACTTTTTGTGTAGTGCTTGCGCTCGGAATTGCTCAAACTTGAGTTTTTTCTCTAGCTTACCTCGCTGTAGTTTGGAAAACACAGCTAAACCAGTCAGCAGTAAAGCGAGTCCAAGCGAGGCAACCATCCAGAGGAGCGATGGCTGGGCAATCCCTGAAAGGGCTCCTTGGGCTTTGGCTGGGGTTGGAGCTACCGGCGCTTTTACGAGGAGGACTTGTGTTGACATCGTCTGGGTTTTAACAAAAAGTGGTGTTCTTGTTTTTAGAGTGCCCAAACCTGGTAAGAAATTCACCACAAGTAACTCGATTAACCAAATTCAAATAAATAATCAGCGATCGCGCTTCGCGGGCATTGTGGCATCATCTGCCATCAGGCTCTGTAGCAGCTTTAACAGTACTCGTGGAATTGTCTGTAGTAGCTTGCCAGCTATCTAGACTGTCCTTGAGACAACCAGCTAGAGGTATAGCAATTAACAATCCCAACACTCCCCCAACTTTCGTTCCTACTGCTAAAGCAGCTAAAACCTCTACTGAACTGAGCCCTGTAAAACGACCCAAGAGCCGGGGGGCGATCGCTTGGTCAATTACCTGGTCAACCACAACAGCCACAAGCAAGGTCTTAACTCCTAGCCAAAAGTCGTGTGAAGCCACTAGTAGACCGACCAAGCTAAAACTCAAGACATCCCCAAAGGGAATTAGAGTCATAATCCCCACTCCTAAGCCAAAAAGTAAACCAAAAGGAACCCTTAATGCTAAAAATGCCAGGGTCATTGATAAACCTACAAGACAAGCCAAGGCTACTTGACCCAAAAAGTAGTTTTGGAAGTTCTGCTGGAGAGACTGCTGCACCGTAAGGCTAAAGCGAGAGGGCAAGCGCTTAAACAGGCCGTTCCAGAGTCGTTCCCCATCTAACAAAAGGTAGACAGCCAGTACCACTGTCAACACTACCTCTGAGACGCTATCAATAGTTTCCAAAGCAACATTGACAAGTTGCTCTGCCAAAGATTGCAATTCATCAGGCAGGCGTTCTGTTAGTTGAGTAACCAAATGCCTCAAATTAACAGGCAAATCCTGCGACGCAGCCCAATCATTAAGAGCCTGGAGTTCTTGGCTGCCAGAATCAATCCACTTGGGCAGGAGTTTAGCACTTTCACTCAACTGTTCTAAAAGCAGCGGAATTAACGTGATCCCAAAAGCAACCAAAATTACCAGGGTTAGTAGGAAAACCAATAGAACTGCGTAGTTCCGTTGCACTTGGCGTTTTTGAAGAAACTGAACTGGGTAATTCAAAATGAAAGCCAACAGAGCAGCTAAGACAAAAACGGTAACAAGAGGTTGAAAATATTGAAAAACTTGGAGCGCTAGCCAACCGTTGAGCACAACCAGAGGAAATGGCAGTCCTAACGTCAACCATTGATGCACTTTATTCGGTGAACCTGTCATAAGCCTTGAAGTCTTGTTGTTGATCCAATCCCGCTGGGATGGGTGGCTGTCCACATGTTTGCTGCCTCGGACACTGACACCCCTCTTTCAGTGGCAATAGCGTGTATTTTCCCAAATTCTTTCTCATTCAGCCTAACTTTTATTTACTAAACAGCCTACACTTGCTTGGTTAGCCTGCCAGGGGAAAAGCCGCCGCGAGAGTCCACCCAAAGAAAAGCGCGCTTCCAAGGGCATAGCTCCACACATCATTGAGCGAAGCGGCAGTAAAGGAGAGAAGCGCCATAAATATGGGAAACAGCGGCAGCAAGAGGAAAATGAAGCCGAGTTGAGGCAGGAATTGAAGCGTCAAAAAAAAGCCTCCCACCAGCGCTGCACTTTGTCCTAGCCACCACAAAACTCGTTCTCCGACTCCGACTCCCTGTTGCGCCACCCCCGATGCTAGAAACCAGGGTAAACAAGCTAGCGATATTAGAGGCCACAGTTGTAGGCGTGCTGGAATTAGCCACCATTGCAGCCATACTACCTGTGCCATCGCCCCAAAGGCAACCCAAAGGAGCATAAACAGTGCCACCCCTAGCCCCACCGCCCGGACTGTGGGACGTGGCAGATCACAGAGAATACTCAGCCACACCACGCCTGCCACGAAGAACCAAATTCCTACCGCACCACCCACCAGCAAGCCACCCAGACTCTGAATCTCGCTTACACGACTGACCAATATGAGTACACCACTTGCCATGAGCGGAGCCGGGAGTAAACCGAACCAGCTTCTTTTTGGACGTACCCTCGCCTTGTGTGCAGTGGAAGACAAAGCAAGAGCAGGAGCAACTGCGCCCAGCACAATCAGCCATGCTAGCAGGTGCAAGCCATACCAAATCATCCTTAGGTCAACATAGCTGCTGATGTGCGATATACCGAAAGTGGCATCAAGCCATCTGCGGGCTGCTTGGTGACTGGCATCCCGGAAGAGAATGGTGATGTGCTCGGCATTAGGTATGATTACGAGTGACCGACCCTGTCCCTCAGCCAAGTTCTCATTTTCGCCACCCGCTGCCACCAGTAGCCGCTTTGCATTGGTGACAAAGCCACCTTCCCAACTACCCGCCTGCAACTGCAGGTTACGCGGGACTTGCGGTGTGACTGCCGCACCTGTGGGCGAGACTGCAACAGTAGCAGCAAAGCGGTCTGGATTACGGATGCCTGTTGACATCACCGCGCCACTACCCATAGAATGACCCAGCAGCGCCAAGCGCGACGGATCGACTTCGGGCTGCAAACGTAGGGCTGCATCAGCAATATCAAGGTTTTGCTGTAGTGAAAAACGCTCCCTCTGTGCTGCATTGGCTCCATGACCGCCGAAATCCCAAAGCATCACAGCGTAACCCGCGTGCGCTAGAACGTGCGCGTAGCCTAACATTAACTGCTTAGAACCCGCAAAGCCATGCGCCACGAGGACACCTGGTATTTTCTCTCCCTGCTGTGGTGCTACGTACAACATCGGCACCCCATCCTGCTCAAGCGATCGCACCACTAGCCCAGCCCGCGCTACCACCACACCGTACCAGGAAAGCGCAACCAGCAAAAGCGCCATGAGCAGCAGAAGTAAGCGTGGGCGATTCATATCATTTTTCAGTCTGGACTCTTTCTAACACTCTAAATCCAAGAGCGTAACCACATCCGTTGTCCATAACCCTGAGGAGATAGTGGAAGACCTAAATATACGGGCATCCAGAAGACAAACGCTAGCAGGACGAGAAATATAACGGTGACGCCCAGCGCCCGGAGTTGGGGGCGGTAACTATGCAACCCCCGATCAACCAGCCAGGCGATCGCTAGCCCCGCAAACACAGAAGCGCCCATATAGTGGTAAAGAAAGGTGCAGCGCGTCACCCGTACCCAAGGCAGCAGGTTAGCCAACCAATTAAGAACCAGATAAAGTGCAATCCAGGTATGAGCAATTTGGATACCCCCAAACGTTGAAGCGTTCAAAGGTTGACGACTTGCCCAGTCCCAGATTCGTTGCCCCAGCATCCACAGTAAAAACAAGATGGCAGCGGTTGATAGCCACCACAGAGCGGGATTTCCAATCGCGTGAACATCGTAAACTACTTTCCCGGCACCGGCAGGCAGGGAAGGTTCCATAACTGGCAGTGGTTCAGTGGCAGTTTGAGCAGTCTGGTAAAAGTACGCCACTGGTCGAATCATCAAAAGCCAGGTGTACCAAGTAGAACAGTAAGGATGCACATTAGAACCACTGCCAATTCGTTGGTGATACTCTAAAATTCGTTTGTGTACTTCCCAGAATCCGGGCGTTGGGTTGAGCTGCAGATGAGGAATCCATTCCAGGCTGTAGAACAGGGCAGGGATAATCGCCCAATAAAACAGAACGTGCCAAACATTTAGTTGGGTCAGATTTTGTAGGGGGGTTTGAATCTTAACTGACTCATGCTGATCGGGGGCTGAGTGTTGAAGGGACTGCACCCACTGCATCACCCAAGCTGCCATCCAAATTAAATATGCACCCAGCAGAAACCACAAGCCATTCCACTTAACGGCAGCTGAAGCACCAAAGCAAATGCCAGAAATAGCCAACCAAAACCCGCGTCGCCTTCCATGACGCTCCAATGCCAGTAATAAAAACCACTGCCCCAGCAGCCCAAAGATAACCAGATAAACGTTATTCAAAGCATAGCGAGACTCTACCAAAAACAGACCATCAGCTGCCGCAAACAAAGCGGCGATGAAGGCATAACTGCGACGGTGACTTAGCTGGTACGCAATTCCCGCCGCAACCAATGGAATGAAAGATCCAGTCAGGGCATTCAACCAGCGGTAACTCCAAGTGGAACGGAGGGAACCACTTAAGCCGTTCACCGCATCTTTCCCAATCGGCAGATGACTGCCAATCCACATCCCGATCGCAATTATGTATTTACTAAAAGGTGGATGACCATCAAAAAAAGGTGTACGAGTCAGATAGTTGTTGGCAAATTTGGCGTAGTAAACCTCATCAAACACCAGGGTGTTAAACCGGCTCAGTCCCCAGAACCGCAAGGCAGCACTGAACAAAAACACAGCAGCCATCCCCATCCAAAACCACGGAACCGGCTGGCTAGAGAGCTTTTTGGACAAGGGCATAAAACTACGCTTCTTCGCTCAAAAGGTCTTTTAAAGAAGATACCTTTAAATCCTCATAGATCCAGCTGCGTCTTAGCGGTTGAAATGGTAAAGCTACGCCAAAAAAATGACGGCTCCAGTAGCAAGTACTGGAGCCGTCAAGCGTTAATCAATTGACATTCCTCACTCCCGAAGGCGTGGGATTCTTGGTTCAATGAGCCCACTTAGCATTTAGAGTCTCCCCTAAATGGAAGAGGTGATACTCTCCCCAAGCGTTGAATTCCCGTGTGCCCCACGGTAGTCACGCATCGGATTGACTGCGCTGAATTCACGCTCACCCGTTAGGGTGGCATTGCTTCGGAGTTTTTGACTCCTCTAATCGCTGGAATCCAGCCAAAGCGTATTTGACTTAATTATAAACTAATACAGAGGCAATTGGAGCAAGCTTTTGTTTTGATTTTTCTGAAACTACTGATGGCGATACAGGTCGTTAGCGCATGAACTGCTTCAGTTGGGCTGTTTCAATCTCTGGCAGGGTGACATTTGAAGACAGCGATCGCTACATTTAAAGTAATGCTGTTACAAAAGTTACTAATTAGGTTTTTAGCATGACTAGCTCACCGCCATTGACAGAGGCTGTTGAAAAGCGACGCCCCCGCGAAAATGACTGGCGATTATTCCTGCGTTTAGTGCCTTATGCCCGTCGCAGTGGTCGGATGCTAGCATTTTCGATGTTGTTGCTCGTGCCTTTGGCTGTGGCTGGAGCCATTCAGCCACTTTTGATCGGGCAGGCAATCTCACTGATTCGCGGGGAGCCAAACATCTACGAATTTCTCAAAGGTCGCCCTTTGTCTGAGGGGCTAAATATCGTGGAAGGCTTGTTGCTGCTAACAGTGGTAGTAAGGCTGGTGTTTGTAGGTATTCAAGGATATCTGGTGCAGCAGGTAGGGCAACAAATCACTGCTGATATTCGCAATGACTTGTTTGACCATGTGACATCTCTGGCAGTGCGCTATTTTGATCGAACGCCGGTGGGAAAACTGATTACCCGCCTCACCAGTGATGTGGAAGCGCTGGGGGAGGTGTTTACCACCGGAGGGATTGGCATTGTTAGTGATTTGTTTTCGATGCTGGTGATTGCGATCGCTATGTTTTCCCTTCAGTGGCAAATAGCTTTGATACTGGTATTGATGCTGTTTCCGGTGACTGGGCTGATTGTTTATTTCCAGCAGCAGTACCGTATAGCAAATTACAGAGCTAGGGAAGAACTCTCGGCTCTTAATTCAACGCTGCAAGAAAACATCGTTGGGATTAATGTGGTGCAACTGTTTCGCCGGGAGCAATTCAATGCCCAGCTGTTTCGCTCTACTAACCAGGATTATATTCGCGAGGTTGACAAAACCATCTTTCATGACTCAGCCGTTTCAGCAACATTAGAATGGATTGCCCTCGTTGCGATCGCAGTTGTGCTGTGGTTGGGCGGATTATTTGTTTTGCAGGAAGCATTGACTTTTGGAACATTATCTGCATTCATCTTATTTGCTCAGCGTCTATTCGATCCCCTGCGGCAGTTTGCGGAGAAATTCACCGCAATTCAAGCTGGATTCACTGCTGTAGAGCGGATTAGCGATATTCTGAATGAACCAATTGAAATCCGCGATCCCGATGAAGAAGGGAGTAGAGAATGGAGAATGCGGAATGGGAAAGCCCAAGCAGGCGAAATTCGATTTGAACACGTTTGGTTTGCCTACAAAGACGACGATTACGTTATAAAAGACCTAAATTTCACTATTCATCCTGGTGAGAAAGTTGCCTTAGTTGGTCCCACTGGTGCTGGTAAAAGTTCCATCATCCGTCTTCTGTGCCGCCTCTACGAACCCAGCCGGGGGCGCATTCTTGTGGATGGCATAGACGTCCGGAACTTGCCTCAGTCAGAACTGCGGTGCCTCATGGGTGTCATTCTTCAGGAAGGCTTCCTATTTGCCGGGGATGTGAAGAGCAATATTACACTGGGAGACACCTACTCCCTAGATGAAATCCGGGCGGCAGCCCAGAAGACAAATGTAGCTCAGTTTATTGAACAGCTGCCCCAAGGTTACGACACTCAGCTCAGAGAACGGGGCACGAATCTTTCTAGCGGTCAGAAGCAACTCTTGGCCTTTGCGCGTGCTGCTATTCGCAATCCACGCGTTCTGGTGCTGGATGAGGCAACAGCTAGCTTGGATGTGAGAACAGAAGCCCTGGTTCAGGACGCCCTAGACCAGCTGTTGGTAGGACGCACGGCGATCATCATTGCTCACCGACTCTCAACCATCCGCAATGTAGATCGGATTTTGGTGCTGAAGCGAGGGCAACTGGTGGAGTCAGGCAGTCATGAGGAATTGCTGCAGCAAGGGGGACTTTACGCAAGTTTACATAATTTACAGATGTTTGGGACTTGAGCGGTGAGGACATGTATGGTTGACACTCTGCGATCTAAACTTTAAAGATACAGGGCTTTCAGCGTCCCCCTTCCCCAAATAAATTGTGTCCTCACCTCATGACAAAAGACCCTAGTATACTCAACCAGCGTAAAGAAATTCTCCGAGTCATTCTCTCTGTGTCCATCATCGTGGTTGGAATTACCCACTTTGTCAAACCGGAGCAATATGCCAGAATTGTGCCGCCCCAACTTCCCTATCCTTTTGAGTTGGTATATATTAGTGGCTTCTTTGAAATTTTGGGTGGCATTGGCTTACTGATTCCGTTTGTGAGTGTTGCGGCTGCTTGGGGACTGATCGCTCTGTTCATTGCCGTGTTTCCAGCCAATATCAATTTGGCTATCAATAACATTCCCATCGAGGGCATTCCTCATGATCCATTCCTTTACTGGGCAAGGCTGCCTTTTCAAGCTGTCCTAATTGCCTGGGCTTGGTGGTACACCAGAAGACCACAGGAGCAGCCAGGAGCTAAAAGCGTTGCGGCTGAAGTGGAATCCTTGACCAACGTTAGTGAGTGATCGGCTTAAGCGAACACGTCTGTCCGTTATCAGTAAGGCAGGGGTATTATAACGATGAAAACTATTGCAGAACTTAATGACCGTTTCCGTAAGGGCGATAACACTCTTGGGCAATGGATGATAACTGATGGTGTGCAAGCACTGCCAAAAGAATTGCAGATGCAGCTTGTCCAACTAGTGCAAAGCTTCGACAACTTCACCCTAGACTCAGACATTCATGGAGAACGGGACTTTGGCGAAGTGGCGCTCGACGGTGAGAACTACTTTTGGAAAATCGAATATTACGACCCCACCCTAACTCATTACTCAGCTGACCCAGCTAGTCCCAATGCAACGCGACGGGTGATGACATTGATGAGAGCAGATGAGTATTAAAAATTCCATTTCACAGTCCCAATGACTTTCAAAGGTTGAAAGCTTTCTGGTGGTACATGCTAAACTTTTACTTGAGATCTAGTTTCTCAGAAATCTCCTGTAGCAGCTGGTTAAGTCGGGCGATCGCATCATCTGAGGGCTGCGATCCACCTATTTCAATCTGCACTTTAAACTTCAAGTCAATACCAGCAGCGGCGCTTTTGATCTCGGCAATTTTATCAAGGAGATCCTGTAATTCATGAGTTTCTAAATAAGCTGCTGCTACTCGCTGATTGCTTCTCGGCTTGCCTGCTGACACACTAGTTTGGTAAGCAGATGAGGAATTATCAAAAACGGTTGACTTTGGTTACAGCTTGGGTAAGGTATTGGAAAAAGTTAGTCAGCTTATTCCGCCACTTCTCGTCAAGTCCTACTTTACCGTGGGCGTAGATTAGCACTTCATCAATGAGGATCAGGGTTGGGAGTCCTTGCTGCTGTGGCATCGCCAGTAACTCAGTTAGCAGGTTCTCAGCTGGGGCGCTGTCTCGTTCCTCATCTTTCCCATCTTTATTGAGTAGCTTTAAACCATCGGCACCAGCAATTTGGAAAGCCAGAACACTCCAAGGATTTTTCAGCCAGCGCAACTCTCCGTTAGGACTGCGGACTTCCATGCCTTTCTCGACATCCAGCTTATCAAAGGTAAGGGCGGCGACTCGTGCCTGGGGTGGTATGATGCCTATGTGGGTGGTAAATTCTTGTACCGCTGGTAGGTCGGGGAGATTAGCGGGGTCGTTGACGAGGTGGAACAGGGTGATTAAGGTGTGGTTTTTACCTCCCCCGGAAGTTAGTTCCAACTGCCGGATCGCTTTTTCACTCTGACCTGCAAGTCGCAAAATCACATCTTTAGCTAACTCCCGCAGGGCAAAAGTGGGGTAGGTGAGAGCGAAAAATTCTGCGGGATCTTGATAGATGGGTTTTGCTTTGCCCATGATTACGTCATAGAGATCCGCAGCAAAAATTGCCAAGGAAAGTTCTCCCGACTTCAGGTCATCGCGCAATTGTACAACTTGATGCCAGGGTTTCCAGGTAATTTGACTCATTAATTTTTCCTTGGTATTTCAATTTGCTTAAAGAATCAGTCCCATCTTTTCTCCCCATCACTTTTTATATTTCTCAATCGCAGACTAGAGTTTTCCTTTCAGTTATGGAGGATTTTCTATAACTGACATAAATAAGTCGCGATCGCGATTAGATAAAACTAGTTTTTCGTGGGAATCTATATCTTGTCTATGGGCTGGCAATAAGTAAAATAGAGTATAAGCGCTGAGAGAAACTCCTTTAATCGCCGCAGCACGTTCTAATAGTTCTTTTTGTTCTAAAATCACTCTTAAATCCAGTCTGCTGTCTTTTGCTTTGGTACTTTCAGACATAATCAATAACTCGATAATCAACTGAAATTGATATCAAGGTCTTATGTTCCAGCATAGCTTTTAAGGTTTACGTTGTCCACACGAACTAAAACTACTCAGATATTGCACCATTCTCTATAAGCCGCCTCTCCCGCCCGGAAATTAATTTCCGGGCTAATAGTTAAAGTCCTCGCTCATAGGACTGGAAGAGGATTTCAGTCCTATGAGCGAGGACTTTTGGTTATCAGCCAGGGGTTTTAACCGCAAGGCGTGCTTGGTGGGCTAACTGAAAGTGAGCTGGGAGGTTTTAAATTTGTCAACCGTATCAATCATCGTTAAACCGCAACGCCAGCTGATCTGTGCCGCTTCTGGCTGCAATGTGGTTACTGATGCTTTCTAGGAGCGATCGCTCGTCACTGCTAACTGCTGCCATTTCAATCAAGGCTTGCAGCAATTGGTGAAATAGAGCATTACGTCGCAGTCCTTTCTCATCTAAATACTCGTCGTAAGTTAGTGCATCTTCAATTCGTGTTGAGTAGCCTACTTTGAAGGGTTGTGAGTACACTTTCTGGCAAGGTAAAGCGAGCGCTTCGCATTCCCTCAATTAATTCTTGAAAGACAGACGGAGAAGGCTGTGTATTGTAAATCCACTGCGTGAGGATGTCAGGAATAGTTAGAAACGAGATGCCCAATGCCTGAGCTGCTTGGCAAGCAATTTCATCACTAGACAGAAGTACGGCAGTACCAGCGTCTCTTTGAGCCAGAACTAAGCAAGCAGCTTCCCCACGACATCCTCCATCTCCTCGTAACACTTCCAAAAGGTGCAGCAGATGTGGCATTCTAGTAGAGAAAAAATTGTCTGACCGAGTGCATGTTTGTACTTGTGGGCTAACAATTGACCGTGATTTGAATGCTAGCTTTAACATTCTCCGCTTGGGGCTACAAGCGGTCGGTATCCAATCCGTAGAAGCCCACGCTGTCACAGCTGCAGCGCTGGGAGTAGTCACGAAGCCCAGAGATGAAACCCACTGTATAGAGCGGGTTTCATGAAATGGAGCTATGCGGATTCGAACCGCAGACCCCCTCAATGCCATTGAGGTGCTCTACCAACTGAGCTATAACCCCGTGAGCGTCTTTCACTATACCTGTATATTTGGCAATTCGTCAAGTCTTATAAACAAGATCAGTAGGAGTGCCCAGACACGTTCATCAAATAGCTCATACAATTGCCCATTAGGAAGTAAACAACCAGCGTGGCAGCGGCAGCAAGCGCCACCAATGTGCCAGCCAGCATCAAAGAAAATTCTCGATGCTCGAATGCTTCTTCCATCAGGTGCAGTGACCAAGCAACCAGAGCCACATCAAATATTAGAATAGGTATAAGCATATCTTAATTTTGTTAAAATTTATTTATATATCTTAACCATAAATTAGACAGTTGTTCTTAAGTTTAGAGAATTCTTTGCTTAAACACTTAGCTGCATCCCTAAGCGACCATCCGGACTGGACAAGCGCGATCGCTTAGGTAAGTTTTGATTTGCGCTACGCTTAATTGCCCATAATGTAAGAGTGAGGCTAGCAAGGCTCCTTCTGCTTTGCCTTTAGTGAGTGCAGCATAAATATGTTCGCAGTTGCCTGCTCCGCCGGAGGCGATAACTGGGACCTGCACTGATTCAGCAATAGCTCGTGTCAGTTCCAAGTCGTACCCCGCTTGAGTGCCATCCGCATCCATACTCGTTACCAGCAACTCCCCAGCACCTCTTCGTTCGACTTCTTTAGCCCAAGCTAAGGCGTCTAAGCCGGTGTTTTGCCGTCCACCCCGCACGTACACATCCCAACCGGGATTGGCTGCGTCTTGCCGACGTCGTGCATCAATGGCGACTACTATACACTGGTTGCCAAAGCGATCGCTCGCCCGATTAATCAAGTCTGGCTCTCGCACTGCAGCAGAGTTAATGCTGATTTTATCTGCCCCTGCTCTTAACAAATCTTTAATATTTTCTAAGGATTGAATTCCGCCACCCACAGTTAAAGGAATAAACACCTGCTCAGCGGTACGGTAGACCACATCAAGGATAGTGTCCCGGTCTTCGTGAGTTGCCGTGATATCTAAAAACACCAATTCATCAGCCCCAGCATGGTTGTAGACCTTTGCCAGTTCCACCGGATCGCCCGCATCCTGGAGATTGACAAAATTAACTCCTTTCACCACCCGCCCTGCTTTCACATCTAAGCAAGGTAAGATTCTCTTAGCTAACATGACAATCTATTACTCAATAATGAATCGCGGTTGTAAAGTATCTGATTATATCTAACACGACTGACCTGATACCGAAACGACTGACTCGCTCAATAGTTTTTCTAAAACAGCTCAAGCGCTGATTTCTGCATCATGGCAATTATCTCCTCTAAACAACAGGCTCAAGAACCCGTTGGTCAACCGAAGCAGCGTCGGGAGTTGTCTGGCAGTCGCAAGTCTCCAAAAGCTCCCGCAACTGAAGAACTTCTCCAACCCCAACCTGCCCAGGATGAGCAAGGAAAGCAAGAAGAGAGCATCCGACCACGAGCGTTCGCCGATTACATTGGGCAAAAAGACCTGAAGGATGTTCTGGATATTGCCATTAAAGCAGCTTTGGCGAGAGGTGAAACGCTGGATCACCTGCTGCTATATGGTCCTCCTGGTTTGGGAAAAACCACCATGGCGCTGATTCTGGCATCTGAGATGAGGGTGGATTGCAAAATCACCAGTGCACCAGCGCTGGAGCGTCCACGAGACATTGTCGGGCTACTGGTGAGTCTGAAGCCGGGGGACATTCTGTTTATAGATGAAATCCATCGCCTGTCCCGCATGACAGAGGAAATCCTTTACCCTGCAATGGAGGATTATCGGTTAGATATTACGATTGGCAAGGGTTCGAGCGCTAAAACTCGTAGTGTGCCGCTGCCACGGTTTACCCTAGTGGGGGCAACAACTCGCATGGGGGCGCTGACTTCACCACTGCGCGATCGCTTTGGTTTGATTCAAAGACTACGCTTTTATGAGCCAGATGAGCTGAGCCAGATTGTGCTGCGAACCGCCCAGATCCTCCAGACACCGCTCACTGAGGATGGCGCTCTTGAACTTGCCCGTCGCGCTCGTGGGACACCCCGGATTGCTAACAGGCTGCTCAAACGGGTGCGGGACTATGCCCAAGTCAAGGCACCTGAAACGTCGATTACTCAGGAAGTAGCAGCCCAAGCGCTGGAACTATTTCAGGTAGACCCCTGCGGTTTGGATTGGACTGACCGACGTATGCTGAGTGTGATGATTGAACAGTTTAATGGTGGTCCAGTGGGATTAGAGACAATGGCTGCCTCGACGGGCGAGGACACCCAAACGATTGAGGAAGTCTACGAGCCTTACCTGATGCAGATTGGCTACTTACATCGGACGCCCCGTGGTCGCATTGCTACGCCATCCGCCTACAAGCACTTGGGTTTCACTCTTCCAAACGAACAGCTTTCTTTACTGCCGTGATGATTCGTCTGATTCTAATTTTGCTAAGTATCCTGCTTGTATTTGGATCAGCTCAGCCAGTGATGGCACAATCGCAGCCACCCAATACTAAAGCAGAACAGTTGCAACAGCTGGATGAACTAGCCCAGAAAGCCCTTAGCGCCACCAATATCGGTGATTTTGCCACGGCTGAAACTTACTGGACTGAGATACTCTCGCAATTTCCCGATAACCCAGCTGCCTGGAGTAACCGGGGCAATGCAAGAGTGAGTCAGAACAAGTTAACTGAGGCGATCGCCGACTACAACAAGGCAATTGAATTAGCTCCTAGTGCCACTGATCCCTATTTGAATCGTGGCACCGCCCTGGAGGGACTAGGCAAGTGGGAGGAGGCGATTGCTGATTACAACCATGTGCTGCAACTCGATCCTCAAGATGCAATGGCTTACAACAACCGAGGAAATGCGGAAGCGGGGGCGGGACAGTGGGAAGTTGCGATCGCAGACTACCGCAAATCAGCTGACATGGCTCCCAACTTTGCCTTTGCCCGTGCTAACTACGCTCTCGCCCTCTACCAAAGTGGTCAAATAGAGGAAGCGATTCGCAATATGCGGAATATAGTTCGCAAATACCCTAACTTTGCGGATATGCGGGCTGGCATCACCGCTGCCTACTGGGAACAGGGAAAACAGGGCGAAGCAGAAAGTAACTGGGTTGCAGCGGTTGGACTTGACGGGCGCTACAAAGACCTAGACTGGGTAGCAAATGTGCGCCGCTGGCCCCCAGTTATGGTTGCAGCTCTGGAGAAGTTCCTGAAACTGCAGTAACGTGAGTTCGATGGAGGGCAGGATAGTTGGAAAGCCATCAGGCGATCGCTCTAAACTGGGGTGAACCCAACGCAAGCTGTCAAAGTTGGAAATGTAGTTTCCGAAAATGAAGATGTCTCCCAAGCTGGCGTGCAGTTATAGTTGTAGCTATTAAGTGAACAGGACTTCAAGCAGTCACAGTCGCATATGAAATGGGAGGTTACCGCTTATGCACATAATTGTCTTTCTGTCAATGTGTAAGTCCTAACTTATCGAACTCACGTTGCACTAGGAGCAGTTATTATGACTCATTTTGGCATCATCTGTCCTGCCGCCGCTGGTCACCTCAACCCGATGACCACGTTGGGGCACGAACTTCAAAAGCGCGGTCATCGGGTCACCCTATTTGGAATGCTCGATGCTCAACCCAAGACACTGGCAGCGGGATTGGACTTCTGGGCGATTGGCGAGTCTGAGTTTCCAACCGGGGCGATGACAGAATTGTTGGCCCAGCTGGGGAAACTAAGTGGATTGGCTGCATTGCGACATACCATCTCTTGGATACAGGAGTCGGCAAATATCCTGCTCCGGGATGCTCCGGAAGTACTTAAACAAGCAGGTGTAGAGGCACTGCTAGTAGACCAGGTTTCATCAGAGGGAGGGACTGTTGCAGAATTTCTGGACATTCCCTTTATTAGCGTGTGCAGTGCCATGATGCTTAATCGAGAAGAAGGCGTTCCCCCCTTTAACACACCCTGGAGCTATAACCCTGCCTGGTGGGGACTTCTACGAAATAGAGGGGCATACGCTCTGCTTAGTCGCGTCGCGCGACCCATCCGGGAGGTGATAGCTGAGTATCGCAGAGAGTGGAAGTTGCCCTTGCACTCTAGCCCCAATGATGCTTACTCCCAACTGGCTCAGCTAAGTCAACAGCCTGCTGAGTTTGAATTCCCAAGGCAGCATTTGCCCCAGTGCTTTCATTTCACCGGACCCTACACTAACCAAGCTAGTCGGGAACCCGTGTCTTTCCCTTTTGAAAAGTTGACAGGGCAACCGCTGATTTATGCCTCTATGGGGACTGTACAAAATCGCCTCCTAGGGACTTTTCACAATATTGCTGAGGCATGTGTGGGATTGGATGCCCAGGTGGTGATTTCTCTAGGTGGCTCAACTAGCCCCGAATCCCTGCCAGAACTGCCCGGTTCGCCCTTGGTTGTAGGACATGCACCCCAATTGGCACTGCTCCAAAAAGCTACTCTCACCATTACCCATGCGGGTTTGAATACCACTATGGAATCCTTAAGCAATGGGGTGCCGATGGTTGCTATTCCGATCGCTAATGACCAGCCAGGGGTGGCAGCGCGACTTTTTTGGACAGGGGCAGGTGAGGTTGTACCCCTGACCCGCTTGAGTGGTTCCAGGCTTAGATCTTCTATACAAAGGGTGCTGAGCGAAGATTCTTACACAAAAAATGCATCCAGATTACAAGAAGCGATCCGTCGAGCAGGCGGGGTGAGCCGAGCCGCTGATATTGTAGAACAGGTCATATCTACGGGGAAGCCTGTCCTTGGTTAGCTAAAACTGCCACAATCCCCGCGCTGTCGCGTAAGAGCGGCGCTGGGTGCGTCACACCTTCTAAACATTAGCTAAAGTTTTAACATAAATGCCTACATTGAAACTGCCTGACGAGCCCCAGCCTCTAGCCTTGCTACAGAAGATCCAGTGGATTATAAAGCCCTTGGAATTCCTCGAAACCTGTGCCCAACGTTATGGTGACATCTTCGCCGTTCCGGTTGGTAGAGGGAGTGAGCCCATAGTATTGATTAGCAACCCCCAGGCGATTCAGGAAATTTTTACCGCTGATTCAAAACAGTTGGACTCTGGTGAGGTAGCCGGTATTAAACTACCTTTTCTGGGGCAGCAATCACTGCTTGCGCTCTCTGGAGAGCGCCACCGGCGGCAACGACGGCTGTTGACACCCCCCTTTCATGGGGAACGGATGCTTGCTTATGGCCAGCTGATCCGCGACATTACCGAGCAAGTGACTAGCCGATGGACGATTAGCGAACCCTTCTCAGTCCGTTCGTCGATGCAAGAAATCTCTTTCCAGGTGATTTTGAAAGCTGTATTTGGTCTAGAGGACGGTTGCCGTTACCAACAACTAAAGCAACTCCTCACTGCAAGGCTGAATCCGAGGAGACCTCTGTTGCTAACCATCATACTTCTTTTCCCGTCACTGCAACGGGATTTAGGCCCGTGGAGTCCGTGGGGGCGCTTGATGCGGCAACAGCAGCAAATTGACGAACTCATCTACGCTGAAATTCAGGAACGTCGCTCACAACCAGACCCATCTCGTAGTGACATCCTGACTTTGATGATGTCGGCTCGCGATGAAGCGGGTGAGCAGATGACGGATGTCGAATTACGGGATGAGTTGTTGACCCTCTTGGTGGCGGGTCACGAGACCACCGCGACTTCCTTGGCATGGGCTTTGTACTGGATTCACCATCTGCCACAGGTGCGTGAGAAACTGCTGCAAGAGCTTGACGCCCTTGGGGAAAACCCTGATCCGAACGCCATTTTCCGATTGCCTTATTTGAATGCTGTCTGCCAAGAAACACTGCGCATTTACCCAGTGACGATGTTTGCCTTGCAGCGAGTAGTTACATCACCGCTACAGATCATGGGTCACAAGTTTGAGCCTGGTACTCTGTTAGCTCCCTGTATTTATCTAACCCACCATCGCGAAGATCTATATCCTGAGCCGAAGCTGTTTTTGCCAGAGCGTTTTCTGGAGCGTCAGTTTTCCCAATATGAGTATTTGCCTTTTGGTGGCGGCAACCGTCGCTGTATTGGCATGGCATTTGCCCAGTTTGAGATGAAACTGGTTCTGGGCACAGTGCTGTCCCGTTGGCAGCTGGCACTGGCTGATAGCAAACCGGTGCAGCCGGTACGTATGGGTCTCCTGTTGGGACCAGCAGATCGTGTCCGGATGATGGTGACGGGGATGCGCTCTCAAAATCAGCGAATCCGCCAGACTAGCTCTAGTCCAGCTTAAAGAGTGTCAGCCTGCTCTGAGATACTTGTGCCTGAGTGGCGCGGCAGGCTTACTGGTGGCAGCGATCGCCTTGGGTTTACCTCACTGGTGGTTGATTACATCCTCCTTCTGGGAAACTTTACCCTAGGAATGGTAACCATGGTAGGCAAAATACGGTTGCAGCTTCTGGCGGATTTGATCATACTTGCGATCCACCTCTGGCAATAACTTTAACGGGCGTGGTTCTATCAAGGTGTCATATGCTAAGGTTGACCTTTGTTCCAATCCTAGAAACTCCAAAATCTTGAGGATGCTTGCCTCCGGCTCTTTACATAGGTCTTCATACCTGACAGAGACATAATCTATGTTCGCCAAAGCGTCAATATTCTCCAAAAAGTAGCTTGTGGATTGAACAGCCTCTTGGGTAACTCGGTGCAATCCCAGGTTGAAGTACGATGAATACAATAGCCGGTAGAAAAAGCGTTGCACAGGTCTGTTGAAGATCTGTGTATACTTTTGAGAAAGCAGGGCAATGTAGGCGTTTCTGTTAGCCAGAATAGAACGCGCAGCTTTCAACTTTGAATTTATTACATGAATTGGATGTCTGTGAATGAAGATAAACTTGGCGTCTGGAAACACGCTTTTGACATACATAAAGTGCGGAAAACACCACGGGTTTTTGAGCAACAAGGGTCTGTCTGGAACTGATACGAATTGAACTTTCTGGCACAACTCTGTAAACAGGGGTAGATTGTCAGCGCTTACTTTTGGCGGATCATACCCAGCTTTCCCCAGAATGAATCCATACTCTTCTGGCAAATCTGGAGTAACTTCCACATTATCAATCACGCGGTCGCTCAGGGACAGGGATTTAAAGAATTCGTCCAACGCTTTCCTAGCCTGATGCTCGGTTTGATTCACATGGTTGAACAGTATTTCATCATACTTAATGATGTGATAGGCACTGATAAAGTTGAAGCACTGCGTTGCCACTAATGTTTTGTACAACAAGGTTGTCCCCGATCGATGATCTGCCATAATAAAGATGGGACTAAAATCGACTTGCTGTAGCAAAGGTAGGTAAGATTCATCTTTAATTTGATTGATGCCGGTGAATTTCCTAGTACCCATTTTTTCCGGATGAGGATGTTTATAACGTAGCTATGGCGCTGTAACCGAAAAAGCTAATTACTACGCCTATATTCTGGAAAGAAAGCTGATAATGGCTTTCCAAACCCAGGAGAGCCGAAATTCCCAAAAAATCACTTTTTAAAACTCAATTGCCTGAAATATCTCATCATACGGGGTATGGCAGATGAAAAAGTAATAGTTCCTGAATTTCTACTAGACTCAGTTGCTCTATGTTACTAAAAATTGCAGCTGCCCCAGCTGCAGTAAGAGTGTCGGCATAGGCATCACGACGCTCTAGTGTATCCTGTACATGAGGCGGCAAAATTCCCACACCAATCCAACAGCGGTTGGGGTAAAGCGATCGCGCCTGTTGAACGGTGTAGATGTCAGCTACGGTGTCTCCCACATAGAGAACTGGCGTAGCGGTATCGAGCAAAGGATGTCGCTGTTCGAGTTGACGAACAGTTGCCAAAAGACCAGTGGGATCAGGCTTTCCAGGGGCGTCCTCCATCGCAATCAGCACCGGTGACTGAAGCCCGAGGCGTCTTTCCAAGACATAGGTTGCTGAGGCGCGAGTGGCACCGCTGAAAAACCCCCAGGGAATCCCAGCTGCACTTAGCTGCTCTAGATAGCTAGGTTGTAACAGCAAGGGTTCGTCGCAGATATAACCTGTCCAATTTTGGGGATCTGGTCCTCGATAATGGGATTGGAAAAAAGTGACAAGGGCTTCGTAGTTCATCTGAACTTGCGATCGCACTTTACCCTGAGCCTCAAAGTAGCGGTAAATTAACTCCTGAGAGGCTTCCCAATCGTTATTCCAGATGCCTTCCGACTTCAGCTTATCAATATCTGTCTGAGTAGGCCGATAGACTCCAGCAGTGAAATGCTCCACTGTATCAGCCAGCGCCCGTCGATACGAGCCCCCAACATCGCGCACGACTCCATCAATATCGAAAACTACAATCGCCGGGGGCAATGATTGGTTATGTTGCTGAACCATTTCCATCCGATCCGCTTCACTCTGCTGGTAGACCAAGCGTAATTTCACTGAGAACTTTCCTCACATTTTAGTAGCCAACAATGGCTATTTGGATTAGACAATAATTTCACCCAGCGGTTGAGTCAACCCTGAAGTTCAATTGCATTTTTGCTGGCCGCCCTGTATTATCTATTCTCATAACCAAAAAATACGGTATCTCTACCAAGGAACCGGAGATTAAGAGGAGAACGTTTTATGGGGCTTTGGCAAAGCATTACTTACAAAAGAGTATCCTTTCTTCGTCTTGAATCTTGGATAACTGCTGCACGTTGGTGCCAAAGACTTTTGACCAGTGCAGCTATGCCCAGTTCATGGAAAAGGTTTGTGTCGCTGTTTTTAGTGGGAGTGAGTTTGAGTGCGGCGATCTCCGCCTGCTCTGGAGGCAATGCCAATCCTGGTGATAGTGCTAGCCCAGGTCAACAGGGTGATGTTGAGCTAACACTTGTTTCCTACGCCGTCACCCGCGCCGCTTACGAAAAGATCATTCCTGAGTTCACCGCTAAGTGGAAACAGGAGCACAACCAAAACATTACCGTCAACCAAAGCTATGGCGGCTCTGGTTCCCAAGCCCGTGCTGTAGTTGATGGTCTAGAAGCTGATGTCGTGGCATTGGCATTAGCACTTGATACTCAGAGAATTCAGAAAGCTGGACTAATTGAACCGGGTTGGGAAAAAGAAGCCCCCAACAATTCCATTGTGCATAAATCTGTTGCAGCTTTGGTCACCCGCGAAGGCAATCCCAAAGGAATTAAAACCTGGGCAGACCTAGCAAAAGATGGCGTGAGCGTCATTACAGCTAACCCCAAAACTTCTGGCGGTGCTCGCTGGAACTTCTTAGCATTGTGGGGTTCCGTGACAAGAACTGGGGGTGACGAAGCCAAAGCACTGGACTTTACCACTAAAGTTATAAAAAACGCTCCCGTGCTACCCAAAGATGCTCGTGAGTCTAGCGATGTATTTTTCAAGCAAGGTCAGGGAGATGTCTTAATCAACTACGAAAACGAGGTAATTCTGGCGATCGCGAATGGTGAGAAACTGCCTTATGTGATCCCTGACGTTAATATTTCCATCGACAATCCTGTCACCGTTGTGGACGAAAACGTTGACAAGCACGGCACCAGAGAAGTTGCCCAGGCGTTTGTCGAGTTTCTTTTCACTCCAGAAGCTCAACGAGAATTTGCTAAGGTTGGCTTCCGACCCGTTGACCCCACGGTGGCAGAAGAAGTAGCTAAACAGTACAGCAAAATCAATACTCTCTTCACTGCCCAAGATTTGGGTGGCTGGGATTCTATCCAGACAAAGTTCTTTGAAGACGGGGCGATTTTTGACAAAATTCAGTCGGGCAACGCATGAAAAGCACTCGTGTTCAGAAGAACCCATTTTACAATCTGATCCGTCTCTCCTGGCCCTGGCGGATCACATTGGGGTATCTCACCATAATGCTACTTCTACCTGTGGCGGCGCTGTTATTGAAAGCAAGTACTGAGAAGCCGATTGACTTTTGGAGAATTGCTACCAGTCCAGTCGCTCTTGCTACCTATGATGTTACTTTTGTCACAGCATTGATTGCAGCCCTAATTAACGGAGTTTTCGGGCTTTTAATTGCGTGGGTTTTAGTCCGGTACAATTTCCCGCTGAAGCGGTTCATTGATGCAGCCATTGACTTACCGTTTGCCCTACCCACCTCTGTTGCAGGTTTGACTCTAGCAACCGTCTACAGCAACAACGGCTGGATTGGTTCCTTACTAGCACCATTCGGAATTAAAGTAGCTTTTACACGCTTAGGGGTAGGGGTCGCGATGCTGTTTATCTCCTTACCTTTCGTAGTGCGGGCATTGCAGCCTGTGTTGCAGGAAATGGAACATGAAATCGAAGAAGCCGCCTGGTCTTTGGGAGCTTCTAAATGGCAGACGTTTTGGCGGGTTGTTTTGCCGCCGTTAATGCCAGCACTTTTAACAGGTGTCGCACTGGCGTTTTCGAGGGCTGTTGGAGAATACGGTTCGGTTGTGATTGTAGCTTCTAATATTCCATATCAGGACTTAATCGCATCCGTACTGATTATCCAGCGGTTGGAGCAGTACGACTATTCTGGAGCAACCGTGATTGGCACCGTTCTGTTGGCAATCTCGCTGTTAATACTGTTAGCAATTAACCTCTTACAAGCTTGGGGGAGACGTTATGAAATCTAGTGTAGCGGGGAAGTCTTTTTATCCAGATTCACCGGATTCCCAGTCATCCTCACCACCTCGTGAGCATGGCTGGGTCAAAGTAGCTTTGATCGCGGTGGCGATCGCCTACTTATCGTTAATCTTGTTCATTCCCGCCGTTAACGTCTTTGTGCAAGCATTTAAGGGCGGGGTCGATCCCTTCCTGAAGAACCTAACGGAACCTGCTTTTATCCATGCCGCAAAGCTTACCGTCTTAATTGCCCTGATTGTCGTGCCCATAAATACAGTGTTTGGACTTTGTGCAGCCTGGGTGATCGCACGGAATCAATTTCGAGGTCGAACCTTTTTAATTAGTCTTTTAGACGTTCCCTTTGCAGTCTC